>Ga0209976_10000034_pt1 | contig 105877 bp, 106 predicted proteins | sample SumtaG_FD_182806 | JGI IMG/M metagenome (GOLD analysis project Ga0209976, IMG submission 182806) | Deep subsurface microbial communities from Indian Ocean to uncover new lineages of life (NeLLi) - Sumatra_00157 metaG (SPAdes) (version 2) | ecosystem: Environmental > Aquatic > Marine > Oceanic... | reverse complement strand
CCTTGCCAAATTTTCCTTCTTTTCTTGACACTGCTAAATAATAATGATGAGTTAACCAGGTAAAACTACTTGTCAAACCCCACATTAAAGCCGCCAGCCACAAAATGCTCCCTCTTTTCATTAAAAATATAAAAAACATTACTCTTAAAAGTCCTCCAATAAAACCTGACCAATCCAAACCAATTCTTCTAATAATCCTTGCTACCCAAAAACCACCCACTATCACTGTTAAATGATAAATTGACATAAATATAAAAACAAAACTAATATCTCCTAATTCCTTATATAAATAAATCGGCACAAATACAGCAATCGCTCCTAAGCCCACATCTCTTAAGCCTGTACTTAAAAACAAACTTGATTTTGGTTGCCACTTACCTACTTGAGTAAATTTTCTTCTTTGTTGATGATGCCAATCATATAAGGACATTTAATTCCTCCTTTATTTCTTTTATCACTCTATTTATCACTTTTTTTTCTTCCCTCAACCAATTACCTAATACATATTCTTCACCTGTTCCTTTAAAACCAATCTTGATTCTATTATCCATTCCTATCCTAATATGCCAAAAATCTTTTGCTCCCAACTGTTCATAAATAGAAGCTAATCCATTATGAACTTTAGGCCCTTTTCCTAAATCAATCTTATATTCCCCCAACATAATATCTAAATCATCATGAATAACATAAATATTTTCATTCTTTAATTTAGGATGACTTTTCTTTATCCCCTTAACCGTCAAGCCAGACTTATTCATAAACTTCTGTGGCTTAACCAGTTCAACTTTTTCTTCATTAAATTCAACCCAGCTAATCAATGCTCCCGTACTTTTACTCACTTTCCATTCAATCCCCTCAAACAATTTATCTACTACCAAAAACCCCACATTATGTCTTGTATTTTTATATTTCTCTCCAGGATTTCCCAATCCAACTATTAATTTCATTCTCTCATTCTACCAGAAGTCTCTCCACTTCTTCATCACTAACCTGAGGAAAATCTTTATAAAACTGTCCTACTGCCATAAAATTGCCAGAAGAATGCAAACAAACAAACTTATCTGCTATTTTTCTCAATCTTTTCTCTGTATCTTTAGCACATACTGGCACTACTACAATTACCATCTTTGCTTTTAATTCTCTCAAGCTCTTTATTCCTGCTTCTACTGTTTTTCCTGTAGCTATCCCATCATCAGCTATAATCACCACCTTATCTTTTACCTCCAGTTTTTTCCCTTGCCTAAAATTTTTTATATAATCCTTAATTTTCCTCTTTGCTTTCTCTAATTCTCTCAATCTATCTTTTTCTTTTACTCCATATCCTTTTATTAAATCTTTACTCCATATTGGCTCTCCATCTTCTGCCACTGCCCCCATTGCTAATTCTCCACGCCCAGGAAAACCAATCTTTTTAGCTATTATTACCCCTAACTCCCAATTCAATTCTTCTGCTATTATCTTTGCTATAACCACTCCTCCACGAGGAACACCTAAAACCACTCCTTTATCATTCTTGTCCACTACCTCAATCACCTTTTCAGCTAATTTCTCTCCCGCCTCTATTCTATCTGTAAAAATCATAACCTATTTCATTTTTTTTAACTGATTTCTAGCAATTTTGCCTACTACCGGCAATTCAAATTCTTCACCACTATATGCTTTATAAACACTCATCAGCCAAATCACAAAACCAACAATTACAGCAAATGGAGACAATATCCAACCCACTACAGGAATAAAACTAACTATTGTTAATCCTGCAAAAGCTAACAATGATTGCATTGCATGAAATCTTATAAATTTATTTTCCCTCTCCACCATTAAAAATAGCAAACCACTCACCCAGCCAAAAACATAACACAGCGCTCCTGCTGTATTTTTCTCCAATCCAAAAGCAACTTTAGAACTTACACTTTTTTTTACTGCCATTAACCATCACCCCCTTCTCAACTCATTCTAAATTAATACTGTAAGCAAATCAAATTTTAAAACAATGTTTGCTGATCACTGACAGTAGCTGTCTTATCTTCCTTTTCTTCAAAAGACCAAATCTTCACCTCTCCAAACACTCCATCATAACCAGGATCAACTACAATCTTTCCTTTCCTTACTTTGTCTACTGCCTCTCCCATTCTTTCCCCTCCAATACTAACAATTTCTTTTAAACTTGATTTCAATAAAACTTTAAATTCACTTCCTAAACTAGCTGTCAATTGTTCATACATTTCTTCTACTCTCTTACTATTAACTCCTACTTCTAACACTTCACTAATTATCTCCTGTAAAGGCACTAACATTACATAAGGTGGTCTTTTACTGTCTTTTCCATGAAAATATCCCATCACTCCATTTTTATTTTCTTTCTTCACCACCGCTATATCTCCTCTCTCTCCTGCTAACTCTTCCACTCTATGCATTACTCCTACTGTCAACTGCTTGCCACACACATGACAATTAGTTCCCTTTTTTCTTGTCTCTTCTGGAGACTGAACTACTTGGCAATTTCTATGTCCAGTATAGTGATACTTTCCTTCTTCTGGATGAAACTCTATTGTATAAATAATCTTACATTTTCCCTTACTTTCCCTATCTAATCCTTCAGCAATATCCTTAAAACAAAGTTTTCTTTTTTTATTCAATTTAAATACCGTCAATTCTCTTCCCAGTTTCTTTGGACTATGCGCATCTGAACAAGAAACAATTGACCGTTTATCCAAATCCTTAATCTTCCAATTCATTATCGGATCAGAAGACAATCCTGTCTCAATTGCTTTAATTCTGTCAGCATATTTCCCAAAACATTCTTCAACCGAATCAAAGCCTGATTTACTCCCAAACAAAGAAAACCATGGTGTCCAAATATGCGCTGGCATTACCACCACCTCTTCATCAATTCCCCATACTACTTCACACATATCTTGTAAAGATAAACCTAAAATTGGCCTGCCATCACTGCTTAAATTTCCGCCTCTTCTTTTTAATTCTGTATTTATTTTTCTTACTGTTTCTAAGCTTGGAGCTAAAAAAACAGTATGTATCCGCCTTCCTTTTCCCCCTTGAGTAAAAATATTAGCAATTTCTGTAGATAATATAAACCGTGTCGGATTGTCACTTTCTTTCAACTTAAATATTCCCTTTCCATCCTCTTCTAAAAAACTTTCAATTTCTTTAAACCATAATGGATGTGTCCAATCACTTGTAGCCATTAAATCAATTCCTTTTTTTTCTCCCCATTCCCCCATAGTTCTCAATTCCATAGACGGACTTACTGCTCTGGAATATTTAGAATGTACATGTAAATCTGCCGTTATCTGCATATTGCGATTATCTCTTCATCCACTCTAATAATATAAACACTACATAAGCTACTAATAATAGTACCCCTTCCCATCTTTCTAATTTTCTCTTGCTTTTTACAAATTGCCAAAATAATACAAAGGTTACTCCAAAGGCTGCTGCTGCTAAAAGATAAGCATTTAAACCATCCATCAATCTAATCGGGCTAATTAAACTAACTATTCCTAAAATTAAAGTAGAATTAGCTACTACGCTGCCTAATAAATCTCCTAAAGCCATCCCTATCTGTTTCTTTCTTATTGTTTCTATTTCAAATGACAACTCCGGTAAACTTGTACCCATTGCTACTAAAAACAAACCAACAAAAAACACCGGCACACCTAAACTTTGAGCCAAAGCTGATCCTATTTTAACAATCATATCTGCGCTAAACATCAACATTGCTGCTCCTAAAAACAACCACACTAATGATTTATTCATCTTTTTTCTGGTTCCTTTAGTCAGTATTTTTCTTAAAATTTTCCCATGACCACCATGACTTCTTTTTACCTTTGCCTGCATTAATCCAAAGTTATACATCCCATATACCAGTAATAAAATAATCCCATCCACTCTGGATAAAGTTCTATCTAAAAGCAGCATCAATGGCAATACTCCTGCCAAAAAAACACTAAAAATATCTATTTTCAAAAACTCTCCTGCCACTGAAAAACTTCCTCCAATTATTGCCGCCCCTCCAATTACTAAAGTAATATCAGCAATATTGCTTCCCAATACCACTCCTAAAGCTAAATCCGACCGTCCCTCCAAAGCTGCTGTAACACCTACAACTAACTCAGGGACTGATGTAGCAAAAGCCAATAAAAAAGCAGTAATAGCAAACTTTCCTATTTTAGTAATCTTAGCCAACTCTTGAAGACTATCTGTTAAAATCCCAGTTGATTTCATTAATAATAATGAAAATCCTATTAATAATAATAAATAAATAAATATCATTATTTTCTCCTGGATTTATTAAATCCCCATTTTACACTTTCAATTATTCCTATCATCAATCCACTAGCTGTTAATATTACTAACCACTCTTCTACTCCCAATCCTACAGTTTTCAATATTTTCTGTAAACCTGGCACATACAAAGCTGATATTTGAAAACTCAAACCTATTAATACTGCACCAATCAACCACCAATTATCAAATATTTTCTCTTTCCATAGTGGCTTCCTTAAACTTTTACAAGAAAAAACATATAACAATGAATCAACACCTAATAAAGCAAATGCTACTGTTCTGGCCAATATTAAATCACCGCTTAAACGCCAGTACCACCAAAATATTCCTAAAGCCATTATCCCGGCTACACTGGAAATTAAACCAATCAATAATTTTATTTCTGTATCCAACAAATCCTGTTTATGTCCCCGAGGTTTTCTTTCCATTAAATCATCTGGCTTAGGTTCTAATGTTAAGGCAAAATCAGGTAAACCATCATCAACTAAATTAATCCACAATATCTGAGCTGCTGTAATCGGTAATGGTATTCCAAGAAAAATACTTCCTAGCACTAAAATTACTTCAGCAAAAGAATCAGAAAGAAGATAAAGAACAATCTTTTTTAGATTAACAAATATTCCCCTACCTTCCTCCACTGCCGCTACAATTGTAGAAAAATTAGAATCCAATAAAATCATATCAGCTGTTTCTTTAGCCACTGCTGAAGCACTCTCTACTACAATCCCTATATCTGCTTTCTTTATTGCTGGCGCATCATTAACTCCATCGCCAGTCATAGCTACTACTTCACCCTTTTCCTGTAGCGCTTGCACAATTCTTAATTTTTGTTCAGGATTAGTTCTGGCAAACAAAACAATTCCATCAATTCTTTTTTTTAGCTCTTCATCAGATAATTTTTCTAACTCAAACCCCTCCATAATTTTTTCATCTTTACCTATTAATAATCCTAATTTTTTCATTACTGCTACTGCTGTTGCCTTATAGTCCCCAGTAATTACTTTAACTTTAATTCCTGCTTTTCTAGTTAATTCCAAGGCTTCTTTTACTCCACTTCTCACTGGATCTTCATAAGCTAAACAACCTACACACATTAAATCATTAAGATCTTTATCAGTAATCTTTTTCTTGCTCCTATCCACTTCTTTATAAGCAAAACCTACTAATCTATAACCTTTTTCTCCTTTTTCTTGGAATCTTTCCATCCATGCTTTTCTCTGCTTTTCATTTAAATGACTTCTCTTTAACATCACCTCAGGAGCTCCGCTAACCAGCAATAAATTCTTTTTTCCTTTATCTGTTTGATGTAATGTAGCAATATATTTGTTTTTTGGATCAAAAGGAATTTCGTCTAATCTCGGATATTTATTTTTTATATCTTCAATCCTTGAAGAACCTTCTATTTTATATTTCTCTTTTTCTATCTTCTCCTTCACCCAATCCATCATCCCTATTTCCAAAGGATCACGCATATCATTACACAATATTGCTGATCTGGCTAACATTTCCGCTCCTTCTTTAATCGTGCAATCTTTTGTTTTATCACCCGTAAAAGCTTCAACTACCTTCATTTCCCCTTCTGTTAAAGTACCTGTCTTATCTGCACAAATCACTGTTACACTACCTAATGTCTCTGCTGCCACTAATTTTCTCACTAAAGATTTTTTTTTGAATATTCTTTGCATTCCAATTGCTAAAATTACTGTCAATGACACTGCCAAGCCTTCAGGAATTGCTGACACTGCTACTGCTACTGCTGTAGTAAAAATCTCTACAAACGGATCACCTGCCATTAAACCTGCTGTTAAAATAATTACAGAAATTATTCCTACCATTATTGCTAACTTTCCTGAAAGTACTTTAATCTTTTTTTGCAAAGGTGTTTTTTCTTCAATAGTTGTTGTTAATTTTTCCGCAATTTTACCCACCTCAGTTTTTTGCCCTGTACTCACTACCAACATTTTTCCAATCCCTCCGCTGATCGTTGTTCCCATAAACACTTTATGTTTTTCACCTACTTTTTCCCATTCAAAACCCTTCTGCAAATCTTCTTTGCTAACTGCCGCACTCTCCCCTGTTAAAATCGCCTCATTCACACTTAAACTGTCTGCTTTCACCACTATCCCATCAGCTGGCACTCTTTCTCCTAGCTCTAAAATACAAATATCTCCTGGTACTATCTTTTTTGCCTCAATCACTTGTCTTTTCCCATCTCTAATTACCTTGGTTTTAGGCGCTAACATCTTACTCAAAGCTTTTAAGCTTTTTTCTGCTTTCATCTCTTGATAAAAACCCAATACTGTATTCAATACTACCGCTGCTCCAATTACTCCAGCATCTATTAAATCTCCTAAAGCTAAAGTTACCCCAGCAGCAATTACCAATATATAAATCAACGGTGATTTAAACTGTTCTATTAAAATTTTCAACCACGAAATACCTTTCTTTTCTTTTAGTTTATTTTCCCCAAATTCTATTAATTTCTTTTTTACTTCATCTTGACTTAACCCAGTTAAAAATTTACTTTTCTTTTCCATACCTTCCATGCTACCATACTGCCGTATGCAGTTCATCCCCATCAAAACCCGACCTTTTCTACCTCCCAAAGATAATCTTTATCAACTCTTAGATAAATATTTACCCTCTTTAAAAAACAAAGATATTATTGTCATCACTTCCAAAGTCGTATCTATCCATCAAGGCCTATGTATAAAAATCACTGATAAAATTACCTTTAAAGATAAAATTAAACTCATTAAACAACAAGCCGATTCCTATTTTAAAAACAACCCTCACTCTATCACCTTAAAAGATCAAACTTTAACCCCATATGCTGGTATTGATCGCTCTAATGCTAATAACCATTATATTCTCTGGCCTAACAAACCTCATCTTCAAGCTAAAAAAATCTGGAAATATCTAAGAAAAAAACATCATCTTAAACAACTAGGTATTATTATCACCGACTCTTTTTGCCTCCCTCTCCGCTGGGGACATTTAGGTATATCTATTGGCTTTTATGGTTTTTATCCTAATAAATCCTATCTTGGTCAAAAAGATATTTTTGGCCATAAAATCATTCAAGCTAACTCAAATATTGTTGATGCTTTAGCTTCTCTTTCTACTGTTATTATTGGTGAAGGCAATGAACAAACACCCTTACTCCTTATTAAAGACTTCAATAAAATTAAATTCACTTCTAAATCCACCCAACAACATCTTCGTATCCCTAAAAATCAATCTGATCTCTATCAACAACTTATTGATCAAATTAAATAATCCCTGAACTGAATCTCACTCTATTTCCTTTGCATCTTAAAAATCTTCTCTAATTCTTTTCTATTGGTAATTTGCCCTAAATTCTTATCATCTCTGAATTTAACCAGTCTTGGAAATCTTAATGCCAAAGAAAAAGCATGAATTGGACTTTTAGTAATTTCATCCGCCATAATCTCTACGACAATTTCCGGCCTAATCCAAACATCAGGTTTCAAGTTTTTGTCAACTATATATCTCTTATCTTGCTTGTCTATTTTTACCTTGTCAGCTCTTCTTTTTATTTCTTTCCACTGCTCATCTGACAATCCTGTCCCAATTTTCGCCACTGATCCTATTCTCCCCTTTTTATCTCTTACTCCTACTAAAAAAGCCCCAATCCCAAATCCACTTCTCCTACCTTTACCTGCATAATATCCCATCACTACCGCATCAATTGTATCTGCTAACTCACTTTCATTTGTTTTCTTAAACTTCACCCAATTAAAATTTCTTGAACCTGCCTGATATTCAGTAGTCAGCTTCTTACACATCACTCCTTCCAATCCTTCTTTTAAATATTTTTTTAATAATCTTCTTAAATCCTTAACATCACTCACTATTTCCTGTCTTGCTAAAACTAACCCGCCTCGACTCGCAGTCGCTCCTCGACGCGAGGCGGGATCACTATCTGCTTTTTTCATCACTTGTTCCAGTATTTTTCTCCTTTCTCTAAATGGCTTTGTTAATAAAGACTTTCCATCTAAATACAATATGTCATAAACAATCACCTTAACTGGCAATTCTTTAATTTTACCACTCACCCCATGTTTTCTTTTCCTTTGTATCGTTTCTTGAAAAGGCAGCCACTTGTTAGTTTTAGAATCATAACCAACCGCTTCACCGTCTAATATAATTGTTCTTACTTTTAACTTTTCTACTGCTTCTGCAACATCCGGAAACATAGCAGTCATATTATCTAAATTTCGACTGAATATTCGCACCAGCTTTTTTGCTTTACCAAACATTTCCTCTTGTCCAGCTAATCTTAAATATTTTCCTTTATCTAAATGAATCTGCAATCGCAAACCATCATACTTAGGTTCTACTGCAAACACATCTAATTTTTCTATCATTTTTTCTGCATTCGGCAATCTTTCAGCCATAGCCATTCTAATTGGCACTCCTGATTCAACTTTTATTCCTCCAATTCCCTGCAAGCCCTTTTTTTTGAAAACTACCGCAATTTTTCCAATATCTACACTAACATTAAATGCTCTTTCTAAATCCTTTCTTAAACTTTTATCTCCTTTACTCATCCAAGATAAAGCATCTAAAACTGTCATGTCTGAAAATCCCAGCCTTAATTTATTAACCGGAATTCTCATTACATATTTTGCTGACAACTTATCTAAATCTCTTATTAAAATAGCCATATTTTGAACTTTTCTTTCCTGACTTCCTTGCCCTTCATCAACTGAAATATCCATCAACCGCTTATACACCCCTGCCACTGACAAATTTTTATCCAAAACCTTATCTTTAATCCCTATTTCTTCCAACATCTCTCCTAAATCACCTTTTCTCTTAAAAACCTCTCTTATTTTATTTAAATCAACTCCATAAGCTGTCTTTGCCACCCTTAACATCATTTTTTCCGCCATATTAAACTCCACTCCTTCGTATTTAGGTCTTAATCTTCCTAGTGATAAATATATAATTTCATCAATTTCATTAACCGAAGCTTCTTTAAACAACTCTGCCAAAATCTCAGTCATCTCTAATCTGGATGCTGTTTTCTCAATTTTTTCAAAATACTCAGCCAATATCTTAAATTTCATCTCATCTCCTCATCATATAATAAGCAGCTTTAGTGCTACCTTTCTTTTTTATTACTCCTTTATTCATTAAATCCTTCAAGTCCCGCAAAATTGTATCATCTGAAATCATAGGAAATATTTTCCTTGCTTTCCTCATAAATAGTCTGTCATTATCAGACAAAAATTCAATTAATTTTATTTGTCTTTCTGATAAAGCAATTTGCCTTCCTAATCTATCTCTCCATCTAAAATCAATTGATAAACTTCTTACTCTTTCTTTAATTTTGTTTAACTCCACTGCTAATGCTTTAGTAAAAAACTCCAACCATTTAGTCAAATCGCCTCGTTTTCTCAACACTGACTGCAACGCTTTATAATAATCTTCTGCATTTTTATCAAAATATTCCTCTAAAGAAAAAAACTTATTAATATCATATTCTTCTCTAAATAATACTAATGATGTTAAAGCTCTTGCCACTCTGCCATTACCATCTACAAATGGATGAATTCTCGCTAATTCATAATGAGTAATTCCTGCTCTTAAAACCGAATGAACATCTTTACCTTTATCGCTATTTAGCCAGGCAAAAAACTCTTCTATTTGTATTTTTATCTCTACTGGCAAAGGCGGCCTAAAACTCACTTCTCCCGTCTGACTATTCTTAATCACCACCCTATTTTTTCTGTATTCACCACAGTTTTCTTTATCTAAAATTCTCTCTGATGTTAATTTGTGAATTTTTTTCAACCAAGATTCTGAATAAACTACTGCACTACCACTTGCTCCATCTCCAAATCTTTCACCTAATTTATCAATATAATCTAAAACATTTCTATAATTTATTACCTCCTGCACATCTCTATCTCTAGCCAAAACTTTTTCCCCTTTAAGCACTCTTTCTGCCTGAGAAAAATTAAGCTCATTTCCCTCTATCCTTGTGCCAAAATGAACTGTTCTTATTCTTGCCTCTTCCTGAAACTTAGCCTCCCATGCCGGCACCATTACCGCAAAATCAATTACCTCTTTAGCTGCATCAATAACTCCTATATGTTTTAAAATCGGATTAGTAATTGTAAATTTAGGTTTCAACATTTTCCGCATTAATTATTGCATTTCTTGCGGTAAAAGGCAATTCCTTTATCTGCTATAATTATTCTTATATGGCTAAAATCAAGCCTCCTCAATCTACCAAAGAACTTCCTCGTGCTGTTATCAAACAAATGACTACTTTAGCTACCTCTGGCTTTGGCTTAGTTGCTGCTCTTGCTTGGAACAATGTTATTAAAGAAACTGTTGATATTTATATCAAACCCTTGATTGGCAATAATTCCGGCCTTATCTCTCTTATCGTTTATGCTCTTCTTATTACTACCCTCGCCATTCTTGTTACTTTTCAACTTTCTAAACTTGAGCAAAAACTTGAATCATTAGAACAAAAACTCAAACAATCTAAATCCAAAAATTAAAAATTAATGAAATTATCTGATAAATGGCAACTGCTTAAATCAAAAAAAATCTTCACATCAGATATTTTAACTCTTTTTAGAGATACTCTTAAAACCCCTCTTCAAGCTAAAACAAACTGGGAATATATTCAAAGAAAACAATCTGGTGTTGTTATTATCCCCTATTTTCCTTCCACTGACTCTTTTATCTTAGTCAAACAATACCGTCACCCTATTAAAAAATCTATCTGGCAATTCCCTGGCGGCGGCAAATCTAAAAACCAAACTTTTTATCAAACTGCTAAAACAGAACTTTTAGAAGAAACTGGCTATTCCTGTAAAAAGCTTATTTCTCTTGGAAAGGTTTACCCTAACACTGGTATTATCAGCAACTCCGGCTATATTTATATTGCTATTAATCCTGTTTTCCAACAAAAACCTCAAAAAAACTCTATTGAAATCATTGCCTCTAAAAAATTCACTCATCAACAATTCTTATCCTTAATCAAAAAAGGATATATTCGAGACAACTGGAGTCTTTCTGCTTACTTGCTTTTTTTACTCAAACTCAATAAAAACAAATTATGAAACCTTTTCTTGTTACTGGCCTGCAATGGGGCGATGAAGGCAAAGGCAAATTTATTGATTTTCTCGGTCAGAAATTTGATGCTACTATTCGTTTTAATGGCGGCAACAACGCTGGCCATACTGTTGTTCATAACAACACCACTCTTCACCTTTCTTTAATTCCCTCTTCTGTTCTTCATCAAAAAACTGTTCTCATCTCCCAAGCTGTTATCATCAACCCCCAAGTTTTATTAAAAGAAATAAAGCTCTTAAGAGAATTAAATATTAAACCTAAATTAGGCATTGATCCTCGCTGTCATATAGTCATGCCTTATCATCAAGCTCTAGATTCTGCCTCTGAAATTTATAAAGGCAAAAAGAAAACCGGCTCTTTAAAACTTGGCATTGGCTTTTGCTACGAAGACCGTACTAATAGAGCCGGCATTCGTTTAATTGATTTAATTAATCCTCGCTCCTTAAGAAAAAAAATCAATGCTATTTGGAATTTAAAGAAAAAAAGAGTTCAAAACGCTTATCAAGCCAGCTTTAATTTAAAAAAAGAAAATATTATTAAACAATACCAACAATATGGCAAACTTTTAAAACCATATATAAAAGATGTATCTGATTTTGTTAATAAAAATCTTCATAAAAAATCTTTTTTACTTGAATCAGCTCAAGGAGCTTATCTGGATTTTGCTTTTGGCACCTATCCCTATACTGTGGCTTACCATACTACCTCCACCTCTGCTTTAACCAGCATCGGCTTACCACCTATGTCAATTAATGTTTTAGGTATAGTCAAAGCCTATACCACTAGGGTTGGCAATGGACCTTTTCCTACAGGGTTAACCAATAAAACTTCTAACCATTTACGCAATACTGGTCATGAATACGGCACTGTTTCTAAAAGACCTAGACGATGCGGCTGGCTTGATCTTGTTTTAATTAAAAAAGCTATCGAAATAAACGGAGTAAATTCTATTGCCTTAACCAAACTTGATGTTCTTTCCGGCTTAAAACAACTCAAAGTTTGCACTCATTATAATTTAAACAATAAAACTATTAATCAATTACCATTAACTCATGAAAATATTCTTAAATTAAAACCTCAATATATTACTTTATCTGGCTGGTCAGAAAACATTACTCAAGTCAAAAAATTTTCTAATTTACCTAAAAACTGTCAAAGATACATTAACTTCATTAGTAAAAAAATAAAAATTCCTTTAAAATATATTTCTATTGGTCCCGATAGAAATCAAACTATCAAACTTTAATTATTTAAAATATATACTTAATGACTAAATCATTTCCTTTAGCCTTAACTTACGATGATGTTCTTCTGGTCCCTCAACGATCCAAAGTAGAGCATCGATCTGACACTGACACCTCTAGTTACCTAACTGCAAAAATAAAACTTAATATCCCCCTCCTTAGCGCTAACATGGATACTGTTACTGAAGCACCTATGGCTATTGCCATGGCTAAAACTGGCGGCTTAGGTATTATTCATCGCTTTATGTCTATAGATAACCAAATCAAACAAGTAGATAAAGTAAAACGTCATCAAAGTTTTTTATTAAAAAAACCATATACTGTTTCTCCCAATAAACCTATTCGTCATTTAATCGACAAAATAAATATTCATTCTGTTTCTAGTTATTTAGTAATTAATCAAAAAAATCAACTTCAAGGATTAGTTACTAAAAGAGACATAATCTTTCAATCAAATTTAAGTCAGCCTGTATCAAAAATTATGACTCCATTAAATAAATTAATTACTGTTAAGCCTGGAATTACTCAAAATAAAGCCAGAAAACTATTTAAAAAACATAAAATAGAAAAATTACCAGTTATTGATAAAAATAATATTGTTAAAAGTCTTATTACCGCTAAATCTGTTTATAACAATGAACAAAACACTCTAGCTTCCAAAGATAAAAAAGGTCGCTTATTATGTGGTGGTGCTGTTGGTGTTGTTGGCGATTACCTAGAAAGAGCTCAAGAACTTATTAAAGCTAATGTTGATGTTATTGTAGTAGATGTTGCTCACGGTCAAAATCAGGTTTCTTTAAAAGCTATTAAAGCTTTAAGAAAAAAATTTCCTAAAGTTCAAATCATTGGCGGCAATGTTGCCACTGCTTCAGGAGCTAAAGATCTTATCCGCGCTGGAGTTAATACCATCAAGGTTGGTATTGGACCTGGTGGTATTTGCTCCACTAGAATAGTTACTGGTGTTGGCATTCCTCAATTATCAGCCATCATTGACTGTGTTCAAGCAGTAAAAAACACCAACATTAAAATTATTGCTGATGGTGGCACTAATTTTCCTGGAGACATTACTAAAGCTTTAGCTGCTGGCGCTTCTACAATTATGTTAGCAGGTTGGTTTGCTGGCACTAATGAAAGTCCTGGTGAAATTATTATAAGAAATAATAAAAGATATAAAATTCATCGAGGCTCTGCTTCATTTATGTCTCAAGCTGATGCTAATATCAAATTAAATAACAAAAAACAACTAAATACAATTATCCCCGAAGGAGTTGAATCTTTAATTGAATACAAAGGACATGTAGCTGAAATCATTTATCAACTTCTAGGTGGACTCCGTTCTGGCATGAGCTACTGTAATGCTTTTACTATTAAACAATTACAAAAAAATGCTAAATTTATCCGCATGACCTCTGCTGGTTTCCGCGAATCAAAAACCCACAATATTATAGAAATCTAATTGTTTTTCTAATTCTTCTTACTTCTTGTTTTGTCAATTTTTCTGCCAAACCAGTATATTTTTCAACTTGCCAATTTTCAGGCATCAGTTTTTGCCAATCTCTTTTTCCACTCCTCACTTTATTTTTAACCACTTCATAAACATTTACTTTCCCCTTTATCTTTAACCATAACTGTAAAGCCTCTGTTAATATCTCCGGATGTTCTTTCATTTCTTCTTTCAACTTTTCTGAATTAGGTTCAATCTTTCCTAAACCTTTTAATAAACTCTTTATTGCCAACAAATTATATCCAAACATTAATCCATATTTTCTCTTCAAAGTACTATCAGACAAATCTCTTTGTAGTCTAGAAACTGTTAATTCATCACTAAACAATACCAATAAACTATTTACTAACTTAATATTTCCTTCAGAATTTTCAAAATCAATTGGATTAATTTTATGAGGCATAGTTGACGATCCTGTTTCTTTTTTAACAATTTTTTGTTTTAAATAACCAAAAGATATATACAACCAACAATCTCTACTTAAATCCAAACAAACATTATTAAATTGTCTTAATAGATTAAAAAACTCTGCTAATCTATCTCCTGACTCTATTTGAGTTGTTATTAAATTAACATCTAATCCTAAACTTTTAATAAATCGCTTACTAAATTGTAGCCAGTTTTTTTCAGGATAAATCAACTGCTGTGCATTGTAATTCCCTACTGCCCCATTTAATTTTCCTTTAAATTTTAATTTCTGCATTTTCATTAACAACTCTTCCATTCTTACAGCAAAAACAATTAACTCTTTTCCTAAAGTTGTTCCTACTGCTATCTGACCATGGGTCCTTCCCAACATTACTGTTTCGCTATATTTTTCTGCCATATTAATTAATTCCAAAACCAGTTCTCTTTGTTTTTTTATCATCACTTCATCTCTGACATTTTTAATCATTAATCCATAAGCCAAATTATTTATATCTTCACTAGTTAAACCCCAATGCACCCATTTAGACAATCTTTCCAATTTCAAGACCTTAAGTTTATCTTTAATCAAATATTCTACTGCTTTAACATCATGATTAACTTTTTTCTCAATCCTTTTTAATTTCTTAAAATTCTTTTCATTCAAATTTTCTACCCAACTCAAAAGCTTCTTTTTTTCCTTTAAAAGTAATTTGTCTATTTCCAAAAACTCTATTAAATCAATCAAATACTTTACTTCTACCATCACTCTATACTTAACCAAAGCCAATTCTGAAAAATATTTTCTTAATTCCTTAACTTCATCTTTATTACGACCATCTAAAGACGATAAATGTCTCATTTTATTACTACTTCATTCATCACTTTAGGCATTTCCTTAACTAAATCAGAAGCATTAAAATACGGCCCTGATTGAACATATAATCTATCTCCTGCCAAACCATTTAAATATACTCCACAGCTAGCTGATAAAAATGCTTTATTTTTACAATACAAAGCTCCAATCAACCCTGCTAATACATCTCCTGTTCCTCCTTTAGTCATTCCCTCATTGCCTGTAGCATTCACAATACATTGATTCCTATCACACACAATATCTTCTCTTCCTTTAAAAGCTATCACACATCCATATTTTTCTGCCATTTTCTTAACATTTTTGTCATTTGGTTCTAAGTCAAATACTCTTTCAAACTCTTTCACATGAGGAGTAATAATCATTGTTTTAGTTAATAATTTTTTATCCATCATCTGCAATGCTCCCCCATCCACTATCCACCGCTTCTCAGGATATTTCTCTAACAACTTATCAACCTTATCTTTTGTTTCTTTACCTCTCTCCATCCCTGGCCCAATCACCACACAATCAGCTTCTTTAATATATTCTTCTAGTTTATCCTTTGGCACTACTATTCCATCATGAAATCTATGTTTTTGTTTTTTAACAATTTCTTCATTCACTGGCACTGATGCATAAAACACCATATCCACAATTCGTGATCCAACCTCTAATGCCCACATACTAGCTGCATGAAATAGCTCACTGCCGCCAATCACCAATAATTTCCCATTCTGACCTTTATGCGATTTCTTAGCTGGCCGATAAAGTTTCTTTAGATTTTTACTATCAAACTGCTCCATAAGCTATATTTTATCACAGCCTTATAATTTCACCATTTCCATCTTTTTCTTCTGCTTTCCTGGTATCAAATGTTCATCAGCTATAGTAATAATCGTTTGCTGTTTAACTAATAATCTTAAAACTTCACCTCTATGCTTATGATCTAATTCTGAAAAAATATCATCTAATAAAAGTACTGGTCTATCTTCAATCATCTCACTTACATATTCTAATTCACTTAATTTCACTCTTAACACTGCCATTCTCTGCTCTCCTCTTGAACCATAAATAGATAAATCTTTCTCTGCTTTACCTTTTCTTTGTGCAATAAATTTAAAATCATCCCTATGTGGTCCAACCAATGTTTTTCCTGCCGCTATTTCCTGATTACTATACTGTTCTAATCTTTTTTCAGATACTCTACTATTATCATATTCCAACCTTAAATCAGACTGTTTCTTTCTTAACTCCTGATTTACCCACATTAAATATTTTTCTCTTTCTTTGAAAATAATCTCTCCATTTTTAATCAACATTTTATTCCAAAACAATAATTGTTTCCTCTCAGCTTCTCCTTCCCTAATTTTTTCCAATAATTTATTTCTTTGTCTCAAACCTTTCTGATAAGCTAAATTAGACCGCCTATATTTCTTATCAATTTGCTCTAATACTCCATCCAAGTAATCTCTCCTGTTACTTGGACTACCCAAAACTAATTCAATATCCTCTGGCCTGAACAAGACGCATTTTAATCTGCCCACAAAATCCATTTTCCTTTTTCCTACACCATTTATTAAATATCTTTTTCTTTGCGCTCTTTGACCTTCTACTTCTCCTACTGTTAACACAATTTCCAATTCCCCTGTCTCACCCACTAGAGGACCTGTCTCGCCAGCTGGCGGATCCTCATCTATCTCTCCCTTAACTCTTCCTATTTCCTCTCCATACAATATCATCTGTTGTTCCCTAGTCGCCCTAAAACTTTTTCCCATCGCTAATAAATATATTGCTTCTAATATATTAGTTTTGCCTATTGCATTATCTCCTATCAATAAAGTCGTATTCTCAACAAACTCAAACTTCTTCTTCCTATAGCTTCTAAAATTCTGCAAATCCACACTTTTTAAATACATTAAACCTGACACTTAGAACAATAGTATGTTCCTCTGCCCCCTAATTTAATCTTTTTAATTTTTCCTTTACATTTATTACACTTTTCCCCTTCTCTTTCATACACCAAAAAATGTTCTTGATACTTTCCTCTATATTTAATTCCTGCTTCAATCACTTTTCTCAAACATTTATATAGTCTCTTCATAGTTCTTTTGTCCTTCCCTATCTTTCTTGCTGTTTTTCTTGGATCTATTCCCGCACAAAACAAAATATCATTAGCATATATATTACCTACCCCTCCCATCTTCGCCTGATCCATTAACACCAATTTTACCGCCCTCCCTGAACCCATCAGTGCCTTTCCTAAATATTCTGCTGTAAACTCCTTGCTAATTACATCCGGACCAAACTTACTAAACTCTTTCTTCATTCCTTCTCCATCCACTACCTTAATCCACCCAAACAACCGCATATCATTAAAAAATAATCGACCTTTATCAAGCTCAAATACTACTCTTATATGTTTAATCTGTGATTTTTTATCATAGATAAGTTGCCCTGTCATTTTTAAATGAATCAACAAGTATTTTCTATTTTCCAATTCTATTATCAACACTTTAGCTTTCCGCCCTATTTTCACAATTTTCTTTCCCTCTACCTCTTCTGCTTTCCCCTGCCAACTCCTTTTCTCTCTTACCTTTACTTTCTTAATTCTTTGTCCCACCAACACTCTCCCTAGTTGTCTTCTGATTATTTCTACTTCAGGTAACTCTGGCATATTTATTCCACACTTGATAAACCTATTTTTCTACTTTTATTAAACATCCACACAAAAAAGAATCCTGAAATTATCAAATATATTATTGACAATCCTCCACTCTTAGCCAACATCATTAAATCCATTTTTCCTTCAAATAACACTGCTCTCATTCCTTCAAACACATAACTGGTTGGCACAAACTGAGCCACTTTCTGTGCCCATAAAGGCAAACTTTTCACCGGATAATATATAGCACTAAATGGTGCTAATAAATATACCCCTGACCAGGCTAAAGTCTGAATTCTGGTTCCATATCTAACAAGAATCCCTGACACAATAAAACCAATATACCAACCGCTCATTAACAACAAACCTATTAATGGCAATAACAGCCAACCTATTTTAAAAATATTCACTTGATACATAAAAAATACCAATAAAAAAGAAAAACCTACTGTCATAAACATTTTCACTATTCCCAAAAGCACTACTCCTACCATCCATTCATAAATACTTAAAGGCGTAGCAAATAAATTCACTAAATTTTTACTCCACATTTCTTCCAATAAATTAGTAGTAATCTCATATTGACTTCGCCACACAGTTTGCCAAAAAACCAAACCTGTTAATAAAATCATTACCAAATTAGGTATTGCTGTACTGGCATCTCTGATATACGCACTAGTTAACCCCCATAATAAAATATCCATTAACGGCCAATAAAAAGCATCAAACCATCTATCAGTTCTATGTTTAAAATTATATAAATGTCTTAAAATCAATGCCCCTATCCTTGCTTTATTCATTCTCCCCCTCCTCGCTCATTTGTATAAAATAATCCTCTAAAGTTGGTTTATCAATACTAATCTCACTGTATTTAATATCATGCTTAGCCAGCTTATTTAAAAAACTGGCTACTTCTTCCTCTTTAATCATAATTTCTGCTTCTCTTTCTTTAACCTTAATCTGATACCCTCTTCCTTCAGCAAAAACTTTTAATCTTTTTAATCCATCTCCTACTAAAAGTCTTAAACTGCAATGTTTAATAGTTTTAGCCAAGCCTTCAGGTGTATCTTCAGCCACAATTTTTCCTTTTCTTAAAAATACTACTCTATCACACATTTCTGTTACTTCTGCCATATTATGAGAAGTAAATAGCATTGCTACCCCATATTGTTTTTGTTGCTTTAACAAAAACTTTCTTACTGATGTTGCAATATCTGGATCTAAACTAGCAGTTGGCTCATCTAATAACAAAACTTTAGGAAAATTAATAAATGATTTTGTTAAAATTATTCTTGTTACTTGTCCTGCACTCAAAGATTTAATATCTTTATTCTTATAATCCTCCATTTCAAATTGCTCTAACAACATGGCAATTCTTTTCTTGGGCTTTTCTACTTGATACATCTTGGCATAAACCAATAAATTTTCATAAACTGTCATTTGTCTGGGTAATTGCGTATAAGCTGAAGCATAATTCACTTCTTGTAAAATACTCTGCCTATGTTTATCAAAATCTTTCCCAAAAAACTTAATCTTTCCTTTAGTTTTCTCAGTTGTTCCCAACAGCATTTGTGTTGTAGTTGTTTTTCCTGCTCCATTAGCACCTAACAAACCTACAATTTCACCTTCCTTAATATTAAAAGAAATATTATCCACCGCCACAGTTGATCTACCTCGTTTCATTTTTTTCAATGAAAAAGCACCAAAAAATATCTTAGTTAGGTTTTTTACCTCTAAAACGACTTTACTCATGCGCCTATTCTATCAGGCTTTCTTGGCTTTCTGAAACACAAACTCTTTTATTTTCCTCTTAAATCTTTCCTTAGAAAACTTTTTTGCCTGCTTTATGCAATCCCTTTTCTTTATCTTCATCTTCTCTAATCTTTTTATAGCTCTCCCCAATGATTCCACTGTTAACCTATCAAAAAATACCCCTGTCTTCCCATCAACTACTGTCTCTAAATATCCTCCACCCCTATATGCCACCACCTCTGTTCCGCATAACATTGCTTCAACTGGCGTTATTCCAAAATCTTCATCCTTTGCTAAAGCTAGAAATGCTCTAGCTTTTGAATACAATTCAACTAACTTTTCATCACTAGCTTCTCCTATAAACTCCACTTTTCCTTTGGCTATCTTTTTAAGTCTATCCAGTTCTTGTCCATAACCAGCTGCTTTGCCTACTATCTTTAACTTAAATCCAAATTTATCTGCTGCTTTAACTGCTAAATCTAATCCTTTTCCTCCCACAATTCTGGAAATTACTAAATAATAGTCTTCTTTTTTAACTGGCGGACCTGTCTCGCCTGTAAGCGGAAGCGAAACAGGCGGATAAATCACTTTTGCTTTTCTTCTGTAAAACTTGGCAATCCTTTTCTTTACATTCTCACTATTAGCAATAAACTCATCTACCTTTTGTGCTGCTTTAAAATCATATTGCCGCATAAAATACCCCACTATTCCTGCATATATTTTTACTGGCCAATATTTCTGCCATTCTATAGATGTAGCATATCCATACAACCATCTTGGCGGTGTATGGCAATAGCAAATTTCCATAGGCTTTTTCTTTTTACTTCCTCTTACTCCAAAACCTTTTGTTACATACCAACTAGCTGAAGAAATAACTACATCATAATCACTCAAATCCCAATTCTTCCAAATCAAAAGAGCCAAAAACCTTAAAGGCGAATGTAATTTCCCTGCAAAAAATGGAATCCTATGTACCCAAGAAGTAACAATTTTTTTATCTTTAAATCTTTCATATCCTGCTGATCCTTGTTTGTAAAACGCTGTATAAATCACCGCTTCAGGATAAATCTCACTCAGAGCCAATAATACTCTTTCTGCTCCTCCAAACTCATTCAAATAATCATGTACTAATGCTATCTTCATATTAAAACAATCCTTTAGCTAATATATTTTCTGCTTCATCTTCCCACTCTTCACTTGGCAATCTTTTGATTAATGATTGAAACCCTAATTTTTCAAACAATTTTACCGCCTTCTTCTTATTATAATCATTCAATTTACATGCCTTCAAATCTAAAGTTATCGGCACATCTGTCACAATTCTAGCCAATTTTTTACTTCTCATTGCTTCTTCATAATCATCTGTTAATTTTTTAGCTACTAATTCTCTTATCTCCCCGCTATTTCTTGCTTTATCTAAACCAGAATAAACTCTTTCCACTGTTTTAAATTTCTTTAATAAATCAGTCGCTGTCTTTGGACCTATTCCTTTTACTCCTGGAATATTATCAGCTGAATCCCCCATCAATGCTTTTAAATCCACAATCTGTTCTGGCTCTAACTCATATTTTTCTTTTACTTCTTTTATCCCATACATTTTTGCTGGATTTCTCCCTCTTTTCGGCACATATACTTTTACCATCTTATTTACCAACTGCATTGCATCCTGATCTCCTGTTGCAATCACCACTTCTATATCTTTCTCTCCACCTTCCACTGCCTGCCGACTTAATGTACCTATCACATCATCTGCCTCAAATCCTTCTACTTCAAAAATCGGCATATTTAACACTTTAACTACCTCTTTAACATCACCTATCTGGTCAATTAACTCCTTGTCTGGCTTCGGCCTCTGCGCTTTATATCCCACATAATCCACATGTCTAAAGGTTGGCTTATCTAAATCAAAAGCCACTGCTATACAGCTTGGAGCCAGCTCTCGAACTACTGCCAACAATATACTTACAAACCCATACACTGCATTAATCTGTCTCCCCTCAGGCGTAGTCAAACTAGCCGGATAAGCATAATACGCTCTATATATCACCGCATGCCCATCTATTAATACCAATCTCTTCTTCATGAAGCTATTTTATCACTTCTTTCTCTCTTCAGGTTGAGTTTGCAAAATCATTTGCCTATATCGCTCATCTTCCCAAAAATTCACACCTTCAATATCTGCCTGAATCAATTCCTTTATTAAAGGAGTCAAACTTACTTTTTTAATCACTCCACTCATTTCAATATTTCCTACAGGACATCTTGAATCAGTACCCAAAACTATTTTAAATAAAGAGTGTTTTATTCTATCCCTCCATCCTCTCGTGAACTTACAGTGAGCTAAACAAACATATACTCCTTTTACCCCATAGGTTTCTAAAAGATTGGCTATCTCCCATATTGTTTCCATTGATGAAGCTTCATCATCAAAAATAACCGCCTTCCTTCCTCTAACTAAAGCTTGTTCTTCACCTGTTAATTCCATCACTTCTATCTCAGTACCCGATAATCGCTTCTTATTAAAGCCCACACCTGGTATACCCAAATATCGCTCTGCTCTACGCGCTGCAATATTACGACCAAAATCCGGACGAACAAATACAGAATCTTCTCTAGAGAACTGCTCTTTCTTCCTCAATTCATCCATCATGAAAAAACATGGAGTAAAAGGCGCAACTGATATGCCATTTACTAAACCAGCAACTTGGGTTGCACTCGAATGAGATTCAAATACCATTATCCTATCCACAAAAGCTCCCAAGGCTTTCATGACTGTTCTAATAGGAATTGTCCTAGAAACATAATTACCACCACTATCAACATTTTTATCTCCTCTTCCAAAACCTAAAAAGGGAGAAACCAAAGTTACAATTTCTGCATTCAAAATGTCTTTATAATAATCAGCTACCCTCATAGCTCTAAAATAATCAAATTCTGACAAAAGTGAGCCAATTAAATAAACGGATTCTGCTTTTCTTACTCCATCATCAACTAATATTTCATATTCTCCATCATTAAAACTCTCCTCTCGTGTTATCGCCACTGGATAAGCTCCTAATTGATTTTTCTGCAAATCTCTATATAACGAATTAGTTACATCTCCCATGTTTGGCATTATCACTAACTGACAATTTTCTCTATTTACTCCTGACTGCTCCATTTTATTATTTCTCCAATCCCACTCTAAAGCTGCAACCTCCCAAGGAATCTCCGGAGCATGCCTAACTACCAACACTCCATCTTCCCTAACAGGCTTTTTTTCGCCTTCAAAAACTATATCTGGTCTTATCTCTAAACCTAACATATACAAAAACTACCCTCTCGGGCAGATCAAAGTTTAATCATCATAAACCCAATCTTATAACTTCGTCAATCCTTATTTCTTCATCAACTCATCAAAATCCTCAGACTCTAATGTTTCTTTCTTCAAAAGCTCCTCTGCTACCAACTTCAGCTTCCCTTTATTTTTCCTCAACACCTCCACTGCCTTTTCCAGCCCTTTCCCTACTATTTTCTTCACTTCCATATCTGCTTTAGCTAATAAATCTTCAGATATCTTAGTTGGCTCATACCACATTGTTCCCATCTCAGCTATATCTACCTTTGAACCTAAATTAATTGGTCCTAAATCACTCATTCCCATTTTCAATACCATTGCTCTGGCAATATCTGTTGCTCTGCTAATATCACTTGCCGCTCCTCCAGTTAATTCATTAAAAGTCAATTCCTCTGCTGCTCTTCCTCCCAATAAAGAAGCTACCTGTGCTGTTAAATGTGACCTTGTTTCTGTATATCTGTCTGTTTTTGGAGGAATCAAAGTATGCCCTAAAGCCCCACCTCTGGAAACAATACTAATTCTATGTACCGGATCCATCTTAGGCAAATAATAAGTCACTACTGCATGTCCTGCTTCATGATAAGCTGTCATTCTTAAATCATCCTTTGTTTGCTTTAATTTTTTCTCCGGTCCTAACTTCACTTTTAATGCCGCCTCTTCTAAATCTTCCATATCAATTGCCTTCTTACTATTCCTAGCCGTCAATATTGCTGCTTCATTCAGCATATTTTCTAAATCAGCCCCTGAAAATCCTATTGTTCTTTTAGCAATTTTATCCCAATCAACATCTTTTACAAATGGTTTGCCCTTAGCATGAATTGCTGCTATTTTTTTCCTTCCTTCAATATCCGGCATATCTAACATAATTCTTCTGTCAAACCTTCCCGGCCTGATCAACGCTGGATCTAATAAATCTCCTCTATTAGTTGCCGCCACCACTACTACCTGATCATTCGGAGTAAATCCATCCATTTCTACTAAAATCTGATTCAATGTTTGCTCTCTTTCATCATGTCCCCCAGTTAAAGCTCTTGATCTTTGTCTGCCAATCGCATCAATTTCATCTATAAAAATTATTGCTGGCGCTTTTTTCTTAGCTGTATTAAATAAATCACGCACTCTAGAAGCTCCTACTCCGACCAACATTTCCATAAACTCTGAGCCTGCCATTGAGAAAAATGGCGTATTAGCTTCTCCAGCCATCGCTCTGGCTAAAAGTGTTTTACCTACCCCTGAAGGACCCACTAAAATTACCCCCTTAGGAGTCCTTGCTCCCACTGCTTTATATTTCTTTGGATGCTTTAAAAAATCTACAATTTCTTCCAGCTCTTCTTTTGCTTCCTTCACCCCAGCCACATCTTTAAAAGACACATTCTGCTTACCCTTCATAAACAATTTAGCTTTACTTTTACCAAAACTAAATATCCCATCCTGCGACCCTCTGATTTGACGGAAAATAAACAGGAAAATTATTCCTGTTAATACTACTGGCAATAAAATTTCTAATATATTGCTCCAGGCTTTCATTGCTGATGTATCTTTATTTTCAAAATCAACTGAACTAGGATCAATCTCTGCACTATATAAAATATCTACAAACTTCTCCCCTGCTTCCTTTCTTGATTCCAACAATTCTTCACTATCTTTATATTTCACCAATAATCTTTCTTCTTCTACCTCAATCTTTTCTACTTTTTCTTCCTTAATATCTTTTAACAATTGCGACATTCCTACTTTATCTATCGGCAATGGCGCCATCATTGAAAACAAAAATGACAAACCAAAAAACATCACTATTGACCAAATCACCATTCTCTTTGGATTAAATTTCAACTCCATCATCTTCACCCTTTTACCAGTCTGCTTCTCTAAAGCCTGCTTTAACTTATCTATCTCTTTTTTCTTAGCTGGATTAACAACCGGCTCCTTTACCTTCTCATCTTTCTTCATAACCCTGATTCTACCATTATTCAACACTAAACTTAAGCACCTCAAGCCAATCCCATTGCTTCTTTAACTTCTCTCAAAGTCTCCTTAGCTACTTTCCTTGCTTTTTCTGCTCCTTCATCTAATATTTTTCTAACTAATTTTGGATCATTTTCATATTTCTTGCGTTTTTTCTGTATTGGTTCCAACTTCCTATAAATCGCTCTTGATAGCTTCTCTTTTAAATCTTCATATCTAATACCTTCATTTCCATATTGTTTCTCATATTCTTCCCGTCTTTTCTTACCCTGAAAAAGTTCCACTAAAATCATCAATGTCTTAACTCCTTCAGAAGACACAACATTACCAACGCCTTTCGGAATCGCTGATTTTGAAATATAGACATTACTTCCTTTCAAATCTTTTATGAAACCTTTTCCTGAAGAATCTGTTGGAATCCCAGCAACTTTCTCTTTAATCATTTCTAAAGAATCATTCAGAAAAATGGAACTACCAGATTTTGACTTGCTCATTTTTCCCTCACCACAAATACTGGGAACCATCATGTTCTTTAAAAGAGAAAATTCTTTTGGTTCAGGAAATTTTAATTTATATCTAGCATTCATATTTCTTGCTATCTGTCTTACAACTTCTAAATGAGAATGTTGATCTTTTGCAATAGGAACCTTTTCTGCTTTATATAATAAAATATCTGCTGCCATTAAAACCGGATAATTAAGAAGAGCCATAGTCCTAGGATAACCTTTATGCTGCTTTATCTTCTCTTTATAAGCTGGTAAATGAAGTAGCCTATTAGACGTGACTGCTACCGACAAATAATAAGCAAATTCTGCATGCTCAGACACATCAGCTTGTAAAAATAAAGCACTTTTTTTTGGATCAATTCCAGAAGCTAAATAATCCATTACCACTTCAAGTCTATTTTTCTCTAAATCTTTAGGTTTAAAAGGAGTCGTAATTCCATGCAAATCTGCCACCATATAAAAAGTCTCATATTTAGAATCATTTTGAAGCCTTTTCATTCCATTAATAGCCCCCAAAAGATTTCCTATATGAAGGCTATGGGAGGCTCGAATTCCAGATAAAACTCTAATCCTTTTATTATTCATATTATTTTATTGGATTTTATATACAATACTACATTTATCATAACATGCTGACAAGTTAATGTTTTTTAAAATATAATATAAATATAAATTAATCATTAAAAAAGAAACAATCGGATTATTATATCAACATAATCGCAAAAAACAACTATTATAGGACACCTATGCCAAAACACTTCATTAAAGTAAAAGAAAACTTTACCTGCGATCACTGCCAAACTAAAACAACTGGCACTGGCTATACCAATCACTGCCCTACTTGCCTCTATTCCAAACATGTAGATCAAAAAACTCCTGGCGACCGCCTCTCTACCTGTAAAAGTCTAATGAAACCAATTGGTTTAGAAAAAAAATCAGATAAATACAATATTTATCATCAATGTCTAAAATGCCATAAAACAATTAAAAACAAAACTTCTCCAAAAGATAATAAGAAAAAACTTATCCAACTCTCCAAAATACCTTTAAAAATATAAAAGTAGCAGGGGGGAGACTTGAACTCCCGACCTTTACCGTATGAAGGTACTGCTCTAGCCAGCTGAGCTACCCTGCCATACATGTATTTTACCTTAAATATCAAAAATCCTCCATTTTGGAGGATTTTATCTTTGTAGCGGGTTCTGGGTAACGCTCCCAGATTAAGTGAGATTATGAGCCTCACGAGATACTTACCTCCCACCCGCTATGTTAAAGAACTATAGGTATTCTACCAGATAATCCTAAATCCTCAAGAAAAAAACTATTTTGGAAATTTTTTCTTAAAAGCAGCCACTACTATATCCCTCACCTGCCCTACTGTTAAATAAGTAGTATTAATTACTAAATCATAATAATTAGCATTAGATGGATTTTTCCCAAAATATTGCTTAATAAATTCTTTTCTTTCTCTATCAAATTTCCTCACCCTTTCTCTGGCATTATAAATAGTTCTTTTCTCATATTGAGCTGTATTTCCTGCTCGTACTAAAAACGGAGCCACTACTCTTACATGTAAACCACCATGATCTTGAGTAATAAAATTAGAGCCTCTTCCTAAAATTACACAATTCCCTTTTCTAGCTATTGATAATATCACCTCACATAAATTTTTAATATAGGTCTGTTCTGAAACATAATTAGGATTTAACAAAGAATGAACTAAATCATCCATTAATCCCCTTTCTTTTTCATCTAATGAAGAAATTAACTGCTCTCTCTTTTTTGCTTTTTTAGCTGTTAACTCAATCAATCTCTTATCATAGAATTCATACTTCAAAGCTTTAGCTATTTTTTCTGCTACTAATTTTCCTCCACTGCCAGCTTCTCTAGATACAGTAATAAACGGTCTTGATAACAATAATCTCTTTCCTTTTTTAACAGGAATATCTCTCAATAAAAACTCTTTTCGCTTTACATACTTAGTAATCAAATTTTCCCACAAAGTCATTTTTTTATTATATCACTCCCTCTTCCCAACTACATCATTAAAATTCTACTAAATTAGTATATAAATAACTCACGCCACTTCTTCCATGCTACCTTATCTTTCTCTATAATTTCCTTTTCTACTTCATCTCTATTTTCTTTATTTAATACTTCTCCAGGTATTACAGCTATTTTTTCATTAGGTCTAGCCATCATTAACTTATCTCTCACCTGTCCTTCCCACCACTGATCATCTTCTGTTCTTATCAATTGCTGCTTTAATTCTAACTGTTTTTCTTTTACTCCTAATAATTCTTCATTTGCTTCCAATAATCTATCTTCTATATGCCATAATTTATAAATATCTTTTACCAGCTTCACTGATATAAACAAACTTATAACCATAATAAAATAAGCTAGAAGCCTTTTCTTTTTCATTGACATCTATCCTTTCAATTGCTATTATAAGCCATATTTTAGAAATAATTACTTATGTCACCAGATAATATTGCTTTATCTGCCTCTCATCAACAATTTGTCGCTGATCTTAAAAAGAAAAACAGATCTACCGCCACCATCCTAGCATATACTAAAGATGTTGACCAACTCATTCAATATGTAAAAAAACAAAAAATTCTTCACGTTTCTAAATTAACCAATCAACATATTGAAGACTTTAAAACTGAATTAACAAAACAAAACTATACCCCTAAATCAATCTCCAGAAAATTAAATTCCATTAAAACTTTCTGCCGCTTCCTTGTTGCTCAAAAATCTATAACCACTAACCCTGCTGCCTCTGTTGCCCATCCTAAATATGAAATTAAACCTCCACGAATACTTACAAAAATGGAGTATCGCGCTCTTCGTGATGCCTGTCGTACTGATACCCGGATTTACGCTATTGTAGAACTGCTTTTACAAACTGGCATTCGTATTGGCGAATTAGCTAATTTACAACTTGAAGATATCAATGATGACAAATTAATTATCCAGCCTTATGAATCCCACTCTGGCCGTCAAGTCCCTTTAAATAAAGCTGCTCAACAAGTTTTAGCTGACTATCTTAAAATACGTCCTAAAACCAAAAATAAAAATATATTTATCACCAAAAACGGCAAACCCTTTCTTATCAGAAATATTAGAACTGCCATTGACAGATATTTTAAACTAGCTGATATTAAAAACGCTAAAGTTAATGACCTCAGACATACTTTTATTGCTCACCAACTTCAATCAGGCACTCCTCTTACTCTTATCTCTCAATTAGTTGGTCATAAACGCCTTTCCACTACTGAAAAATATCTTGAAATCGTAAAAAAGAAGTCCTCTCCTCCAGCCACCCTTCAGGAACTTTAAATTCAATTGTAGGCCGAGCTGGACTCGAACCAGCGACCACCAAGGTATAAGCTTGGCGCTCTAACCAACTGAGCTATCGGCCTAAATCAATTTATATATTTTACCACACCTCTATAATTTTGCTCTCTGATTAATCTCTGCTTCTACTACATTCCTATCTCTTCCATATTTTAAACTGGACAATTGTTTCACCATCTCCCCCATCTTCTTACTCCTCATTTTTTTTACTTCAGCCATACTCTTAGTCAAATCCATAGAAAAAGGTATTGTTGGCTCATTTCTTACTAATGTTTTAACAAACACATTAAATCTCTCTACATTTACTAGATCTGTTTCTGAAAATGTTGGCTGAAATTCATGTTGTAAATAATTAGAATCTGTTACTCCCACTCTAAATGCCATTAAAGTTCCTACATTACCAAAAATAGCATTTTTCACTTCTTCTTCCATTTGCCCAATAAATTGATTTGCCACTGTTAATGCCAATCTATACTTTCTTGCCTCTGATAAAATTTGGGCAAAATCAGGTGTAGCAAAATTCTGAAACTCATCTACATATAAATAAAACGGTCTTCTTTTTTCCTCGGGAGTATCTTGTCTACTCATAGCTGCAATCAATAATTTTGGCACTAAAATCAATCCCAAAAAATTACTATTCTCTTCTCCAATTTTTCCTTTAGCTAAATTAATCAATAATATTTTACCCTCATCCATCACTTGCCTGAAATTAAAAGCACTTTTACTTTGACCAATAATATTTCTTATCATCTTATTAGTCACAAATCTGCCAAATTTAGACACAATATAATCCAACACTTCTGACTTATGAAAATCACTAGTTTGAGCAATCTGATCTGTCCAATATCTCCTAACCACCGGATCTTTAACTCTAGGAAGCAATTCCTGTACAAATGAAGCTCTTTGCAATACCTGCACTACTTCAATAAATGTTCCTTTTTGAGGCATTGCTTCCATTACTGTTAACATTGCATTTCTAATCGCATGCTCAAATCTTGGCCCAATAATTCCTGTTTTATGCGGATCATATAATTTATACATTAATCCCACAATACTGGTTACCACAAAATGCTTCTCGTCTTCAGTATTTGCTTCCAGCATATTTAACCCCATTGGCCTGTCTGTATCTCCCGGGCTGAAATAAATCACATCCTCAGCTCTTTCTGGTGGAATCATTTCTATAATTTTCTCCACAGTATCATGAGGATCAATTAAACACACCCCTTTCCCAGCTTTAATATCCTGCATAATCAAATCTGTTAATAATTCTGATTTTCCTACACCTGTTTTTCCAATTATATATACATGCCTCAACCTATCATCATCTCCAATATATACTGGCCTATCAATCCCCCTGTAAGCACTCTTGCCTAAATATAAACCACTTTTAGGTATTATTGCTGGTGCTGGAGCTTTTTTAGCCCTCAACCAATAAATGTGAGGAGTTTCCACGCTTTTATTTGGAAAGTGGTAAATTGTCGCCAACTCTTCTATTGATAATATATTTTTATTCCCAAATAAAGGCTGATAACGATAAATAAAATCAATCATAAACAATTTCTTTAATCTCATTTTATCTTTAGAAAAACCGTTGCCATCTGAATTAAATTGAGAAAAAGCCGATACAATATTTGACAAATGAGCTTCTGCTCCCTCTTTAGTTGCTGATGATACCACTATCCGAACAGTAGTGTTAAATCCCGGCTTACTGCATTTATTTTCAATTGATTCATAAACCTTTGGGTCAACACTATACTTAGCTGTTTCTGGATCAGCCTCAGTCTTCTTAGTTTTAGAAATATAAGCCCTGCCTGTTTTCTGCCATTTTTTATCTGCTGGAGTTATTATTACCTGTAATGCCGCTCCCTCACCTTCTCCCATTTTAGCCATTGCCGCTGTAATTGTATTCAAAGGATCTACTGCTAAATCTTTATAAACATTAATTGAATTATAAACAGCTCCTGTTAATTTCAAAGATGCAAAAGCTACTTTTCCTTTATCAGAAAATATATTATATTCATCAACTTCCTTAATTTCTGCGCCTGGATATGCTCCATGAATTTGTTTCTCCACCAAATCTTTTAATTTACTCGACACTGACACATAAAAATGAATATCTTCTTTCTTAGCTACTATTTCAAAAGATAAATGTTCCTGAGGTTTTAAAAAAACAAACAAACCCCCACCCTTTTTAATACTAAATAAGGAAGAAAACATCTGTTCTGCTGTATCAATTTTTACTTCATTATCTCGAGGCACTGCTATTTGCAGTAAAACAAAATCTAATGATCTTTTTTCTCTATCTCTAAACTTCCAAAAATGCAATAAAACATATCCCAAACCTATCAACCCCACTGTTCCTAAACCTATAAAAAATACTATTATTATTAAATATTTTGCTTGACCTAATAATAATGTCACTGGATCCATATTATTTTTCTTTTCTATATTTTACTTTATTTCCAAACATCTTAACCATTCTAATACACCATTCTGCCAACCACCTAACACTATCTATTACTTTATGATGTAAGCCTTTTTCTACTTCATCTTTAGTCATTGGCAATACAACTTTAAAATCATCTTGCTTTTGAGCATCATCAACTATTGTTTTGCCAGTATCATCCTGAATTGGTGCTTTCAATTGTGAGCTCTCTTTTTCAACTTTTTCCAACCACCCTTCTACTTCAGGTTCTAAATCAACATTTCTAGTATATTCAGTTATTGGCGTTTTCTCCTGCTTACTTTCCCTAAAAATAAGTTTTTCTTTAGCTGTCTCACTAACTCCACCAGCACCTACCTGATGTTGCTTTTTTTTCTTCTCCTGATTGTCATCTTGAGCAGTCATAAATTAATCATAACATAGGCAAAACAAATTTTAAGCGCGCAATCATGTGCACTATCCATGTGTAAACGCGTGAGCACTGCAAAATTTCGTTTTGCCAAATTAACCTATATTTTCCCAACTTATTTCACTTAATAATCCAAGCCCTTAATTGCTTTTACTCCTTTATCAAATGGATGCTTAACCTTTTTACACTCTGTTACTAAATTAGCTAGCTCAACTATTCTCTTATTCACACTTCTTCCAGTTAAAATTAAATGCGTCTTTTTTCTATCAGAAATCAGCTCAATTAACTCAATTATATCAATTAAATCATCTTTAACCACATTATTTATTTCATCTAACACTAAAACATCCACTTTCTTTATTAACTTCTCCGCCTGTTTTAACCCTGCTATAGCAGCTGCTTTATGCTTTTTAAAACTAACTTTATCTGTTGGCAAATTATAAAATCCCTTACCTGTAAAATACATTTCTATTTTTCCTTTTAACCCCAACTCCCCCATTTTCCATTTTTCCTCCTTATACCAACTCACCCAGCCAACTTTCATTTCATGACTTAAAGCTCGAATCACCATTCCTAAAGCCGCTGAAGTCTTCCCTTTCCCATCACCAGTAAATACATATATCATTCCTTTTTTCATAAACTAAACCTTTCTTCAACATACACCTTCCCTTTTCCGCAAACCATATCAACATGCGCCTTATGTGGCCTAAAAATATTTTTTGGCAACTTATTGTTCTCAAACCATCTCCACTCAAAACATCTTTCAGGCTCCATTAATTTAGGCTCTCCTTTAATTCCTTTACCTACCAATCCCACCTGAATCCAATGCTGATTCTTATTTGTTCGTATTTGATTAAATATATTCAAAAACTCCAAATCTTTTGCTTTTAAACCCACTTCCTCCATCAGCTCTCTCTTGGCACAATCAAATATCTTTTCCCCAAACTCTAACCTACCACCAGGCAATCCCCAACTACCTTCACCAGCAACTCCTTTTCGCTTACCCATTAACAATTTACCTTCCCTTTCTATTAATACATTTACTCCCACTGTCGCTCTATCTTTCTCAGGCTTTACTCTTCCAACCACATGTTCCTTACCAACTCTCACATCAAAAAACTTTCTCCCCAATCTATATGCCTCAATTCCTTTTCTTACTGGCACAAACAACTCACCAGGCAAATCACTCATATTATAAAACCCTGTCTCTTCTAGCTTTTCTTTTTCTTCTTCTTGAATCTTTGGCTCACCGCCAATTTCTCCTTTAAAGGTAATATCTAACCAATGATCGCCTGGAGACACAATATTGCTCACCGCCAATAGCTCTGGTTTGCCAACAACCTTAACCCCCAATTCTTCACTGGCTTCTCTCTTTACACAATCCAAAGGCATTTCTAAAAACTCAAGCTTCCCTCCAATCGACCCCCACCTGCCTTTACCCAAATCACTCTTTCTTTTAGTTAACAATGTTTTATTTCCTTTAAACACCATCAATCCCACTCCCACTTTAATATTACCTAAAAATCCATCATTAATACTCATAACCTGTTTCCTGTCTACAAATTTTTCTCCAGTCTTTTTTAACTTTTACACCAAACTCTTTCAATAAATTTTCTAAATAATGCAAAGGCAGACCAATCACTGTAGTTATTCCCCCTTCAAAACTCTCCACCAAACTCCCATAATTTTCCAGCTTATCTTGAATCCCATATGACCCTGCTTTGCCTGTTACCGCTACTGTCTTTACATATCTGTCAATAATCCCGTCACTGTATTTTTTCATCTTTACTTTAGTCTCTGCCACACTCATCACTGCTTCTTCACTATCAGGTTTTACCACTGCTACTCCACACCAAGCTGAATGAATTTTACCTCTCAACTCTCTCAATATTTTCTTTCCATCCTCTAAGCTCTTAGGCTTTCCATATATATTTTTACCCCTAGCAATCACTAAGTCTGATCCAATCACCAAAAATTTTTCATTTTTCATTCTGCCTTTTAACTTTTCCTCTACATCATAAGCTTTCATCAAAGCTAATTCTCCCACTAAGTCTTTTGGCTCTTTTATCTTTACCTTTTCTTCATCCACTTGATGATTCATTACCTCAACCTCCAACCCCATCCATTTAATTAACTGTTTTCTTCTTGGAGATTCTGACGCTAAATATATTTTCATATTTCTATATCCCTCTTATTTTTGTCTTAGGAAGTATTTTACCAACATCAGCTAAAATAGCCTCCATTTCTTTAGAATTATAAGGCTTTATTTTTAAATAAGCTAAATCTAAGCAATTTCTAGGCTGAAACTGCTGCCATACCCAATTTAAATCAGCTTTTAGTCTTTTTAACTGCTTGGCTAAACAAACCAGATTTTTTTTATCGTGAATTCCCGGAACAACTGTAGTTCGAAACTCATACTCTAATCCTGACTGCAAAATCAATTTAATAGATTCTATTGGAACCAAAAGTTCAACCTTAATCGCTTGTGAATAATCTTCAAAAACAGTCTTAATATCCATAGCTATAAAATCAATTAGTTTTTTTTCAATCAATTCTTTAAGCATTTTAGGATTGCTGCCATTAGTATCTAACTTAACCTCCAACCCTAAATCTTTTATTTTTTCACAAAAATCAGCTAAATCTTGCCAAATAGTCGGCTCTCCTCCAGTAATACAAACTCCATCAAGAATTTTTTTTCGCTTTTCTAAAAACTTAAAAAAATAGTCTTCTGAAATTAACTTAAGTTTAGTTTTTTTAAAATTTTTTAAACTCACTAGATCTTTGTTATGGCAAAAAGGACAGCGAAAATTACATCCAATAGTAAAAACAGTACAAGCAACTCTACCGGGAAAATCAATTAAAGTTGTTTTTTGTAAACCTCCTAAAAGCATAATTCCTAACTTACTTTAAGTCTATTATAAGTTTTACGTTTATAAAATTCTGACTCTTTTCCCGGATTCCATTGACTTACCGGCCGTAAATAACCAACTACACGAGAATAAACTTCACAAATAGTTCTTTGTTTTTTCTTAGTTTTTTTCATAATATTCCTCCTTTCTCAACTCTTAGAAACATAGCCAATCTCCTTATCACATTTAGGACAAAATTTATGCTCACCTTTTAAATAGCCATGAACAGGACAAATGCTGAAAGTTGGCGTTAAAGTAAAATAAGGCAAACTATAATTATTAGCGATTTTTTTTATCAATCTTTTAACTGTTGTTGTGTCGCTTAAACTTTCTCCTAAAAATCCATGTAAAACCGTTCCCCCATTATACCGACACTGCAGTTCATCCTGATGATCCAAGGCCTCAAAAATATCATCAGTGCTATCTACCGGCAAATGAGTCGAATTTGTATAAAACGGCTCCATGTCATCTTCATCTAAGTCTTTTCCATGAGCTGTAAGAATATCCGGATTTTTCTTTTTATCAATTCTGGCAAAACGATAAGAAGTTCCCTCAGCCGGCGTAGCCTCTAAATTAAACATCTGCTTCGTTGATTTTTGATATTGTAAAATTCTTTTTCTCATAAAATCCATCACTTCTAAAGCAAAAGCTTTACCCTTATCGTCTTTAATACTTTTACCTAGAAAGTTTTCTAAAGCCTCATTCATTCCCACAATTCCAATCGTATTAAAATGATTAGCCCAATATTGATTCATGCGTTTTTTTACATCAGACAAATAATAATGACAATAAGGATATAAGCCTTTTTCTGTAAACTTTTCAACTGTCTTTCTTTTAATCAATAAAGAATTCTTGCAAATTCTCATTACCTTACTCAATCTTTGAAAAAAATCTTTTTTAGTCTTGGCATAATAGCCAATCCTAGGCAAATTAATCGTCACCACTCCAACTGAACCAGTAAGAGGATTAGCCGCAAACAATCCCCCTCTTTTACGAAGCACTCTATTATCTAATTTAAGCCTGCAACACATGCTCCGACTATCTTCCGGCTTCATATCTGAATTAACATAATTGGCCCAATAAGGAATACCATACTTCCTAGTCATCTCAAAAATTGGTTCTAAAATCGGATTATCCCAGTCAAAATCTTTAACTACTGAATAAGTTGGAATCGGAAAAGTAAAAACTCTTCCTTGGGCATCACCTTCCAGCATCACCTCAGCAAAAGCTTTATTAAACATATCCATTTCCTTTTGAAAATCTTTATATTGAGCTTTAATCGGCTTACCTCCAATAATCACCGCTTCTTCACCAACTATTTTTGAAGGCACTAAATCCAAAGTAACATTAGTAAAAGGAGTCTGAAATCCAACTCTTGTAGGTACATTCATATTATAAATAAACTCTTGCATTTTCTGTTTGACTTCTTTATAAGACAAATTATCAATCCTAATAAAAGGAGCTAAATAAGTGTCAAAACTAGCTATGGCTACTGCCCCAGCTATTTCACCTTGAAGAGTATAAAAAAAGTTAACCAACTGACCTAAAGCAGTAGAAAAATGCTTTGGTGGAGAAGAATTAACTTTTCCAGACACTCCTCCAAAACCTTTAATCAACAAATCTCTTAAATCCCAGCCGCAACAATAAGCTGACACTAAAGCCAAATCATGAATATGAACATCACCATGAAGATGAGCTTTGCGTATTTTACGGGGATAAATTTTATTAAGCCAAAAATTGGAAGAAATAATCGAAGCCACATGATTATTTAAACCTTGAAGTGAATAAGTCATATTAGCGTTTTCCTTAACCAGCCAACTAGCTTTATTAAGATACTTCTGAATCAGTTCATCAGAATCAACCAAAGAAGTAATATCACGAAGCCTTTTATGTAAATCTCTATATAAAATATGTGCCTGATAAGTCTTTTCATGTCCTTTTTCTAAAAGAATTTTTCCAACCAAATCCTGAACTTGTTCAACTTCAGGAATTATTGTCTTATTAAATCTTTCCTCCATTTCTTTAACTACCAATCCTGCTAAATATCTAGCTCTCTTTTTATTTTTTCCACCAGCAGCTTTAGCCGCCAACAAAATAGCCCTCTCAATCTTGCTTATTTCAAAAGGTACAATTCTACCGTCGCGCTTTTTTATTTTTTTAATATCTGTTTTTATTTTAGGCCTAGGCATATTTAAGATCCAATTTCTTTTGCTAACTTGGTAAAATCTTCAATACCATCAAAATCTAAATATACACTGGCAAACCTTACATAAGCCACTTTATCAATTCCTTTCAATCTTCTTAAAACCGCATTTCCAATTATCCGACTAGCCACTTCATTATTTTTTTTCTTCAGCATTTCCCTTTCTACTTGATCTGTAATTTTCTCTATTGTTTCAGTATCAATCGACCGCTTTTCACAAGCTCGCATCACTCCTTTTCTTATCTTCTCTTTATCAAAAACCTCTTTCTTCCCTTCTTTTTTTATCACCAATAACTGAGAACCCTCTATCCTTTCATAAGTAGTAAATCTTTTTTTACATTTACTGCATTCTCTTCTTCTTCTTACCACTTCATTATCTTCACTATCTCTAGATTCTAATACTGATAAATCATCTTTGTCGCAAAAAGGACATTTCATAAAATTAAATAAATATACACTACTGCTAGTGCTCCAACAAAAATATTCACACTATGGCTAGTACAAGTCAACTACCAATTTCTAACACAAACTATATCAATTATTTTCTACCTCTATAAATTTTCATCACTTCAAAACTATTTCAACAAACATATCAAACTCTCTCTCCCCCGCTTTAAACATTTAAACTATCATTAACATAAGTTGCTTCTATTTTGTATTCACAAATAAAAAAAAGCTTAATCTAACAACCTTCGTAAACACCTCCACAACTTGGACATACATAACCAGCGCTAATCTCTGCATTAATACTTACCCCACACTGACCACAGTTTTTAATCATTTCCTTTTTTCCCAAATTAGAAATTAAACTCCCGTTTAAACTATTTCCCATTCCCGGTAGATTCAAAGATCCACAAGCTCCTCCTCCAATCGCCACTTTCTGAGTCAAAATCTGTAAATCATGTTGCTCAATTATCTTTATAAACAATCCTTCTCTGCTAAATCCTTTATTTATTTCACCAACATACAAGTCTACTTTTTCCAACAACTCTTCTCTATTTAAATAATTTTCACCACTAATAAAACCAATAATGTTTTTTATCACCAATTCCCAACCTGTATTCAATCTACCTTTTACCTCTCTCCAACTACTCCCTTCTTTTAATCTATCCACCTCAAATCTAATTATCTCTTCCAAAAACTCGGCAGCCGACTCAATCACCTGATCGCACTCCGCAACATCACTAGTTCTATCAATTACTTCCCCAATTTTCCCTTCTTCTCTTTCTTTCAAACTCACTAACTTATCTATCTCCTTAAACACTTTTTTTGCATCGACATTTTTCCCCAAATCTATCACTGATAATATCAATTCCTCTTCAGATAAATCCTCTTTTCCTGCAACTAAAGACAACATCCTATTTGAATATCTATTCATAAACGGAAACGCCACTATCTGATTCCCTTCCAATCTATACACCGTTAAATACCTAACTTCTGAAACAGAATAAACTACTTCATTATCCGGCAATATTCCTAAAACCGCCTGACCCTCTCCACCTTTCTCTAAAGCATCAATTACTTTTCTCAACTGTTCTCTTTCCCAACCAAATCTCTCTTGCATAGCCTCAGCCCGTACTCTCTTTGTTTCATTCAAGTTTAGATTTCTTGCCATCTTCTCATATCTGGTAACTGTAGCTTCAGCCATATCCAAAACAGTTCCAGCCCCTCTTCCCTCATGCCCCGAAGCCAACCAAATCAACTTACCTTGCCCATCAAAACTCACCTCATACTTAATCTCTCTAAATTCTGTTTCAATCAATGTTTCTGCTACCACTGCTTCTAAATCATCTCTCAATCCCAAAAAGCTCATTTCTCTTCCAACCTCATTAGCTTCAATCAACTGAAAGACATATCCTGCTGGATTAAATACCTTAATATTTCCTTTGCTGTCAAAATCACCTAACTTTCCTTCTATCTCCATTCTTAAATACCAAAAATCTTGATATCCTTGTATTTTTGTCTCTTTCATAAAAAAACCTTCCCCAAAAAGGAAGGTAATTACTCTACCTCCTGCTCGGGAAGCTCAGTCTCTTCTTTAAAGGTCGGTCTTCTGGCTTGTCCGACGCAACGTCGGTTTTACAGCTACGGCATAGCTCCGGAATTCCACCGGATTCCCAAAATTTATCATTGAGTCTTCTCATTCTGATCAATCAGAACAATGACTCATACCTTTAAAAAATATTTAATTTTCAATTTGATTATTAGTAATTAAAAATTGTTCTATTACTGTTCTATTTTCTTCTGATACATTTTCCATCAATTTTAACAATACTTCTTCATGTTTCATTTTTGCTTTAACTATTTTCTCTTTAAATATCTTTTCCTCCCCATCATCCCCTAATTTGTCTGCTGTTACTATCACCCTCTCTAAATATTTTTCTGCTTTTGTTAAAGTTGTTATTCCCAAATCAACTTTGTTGCCTTCTATCAACGCCCAACCAGCTCCTAATCTTTTATCTGCATATAATAAAAGTTTTTTAGCTTTAACCAATGGCTCAGTTGTCAACAATAATTGCACTCTATCTCTAATCATTTTTAACCAATACAAAGGATGGTCTGGTAGTATTCCCGGATATGGCAAATAATAATCAACTTCTTTTTTTTCTTCCTCTATACTTACCAGCTCCTCACCTTCATCAGTTTCCTCTTTTATCACTCTTTGCCCTTCTTCCATTATTATTGGTTTTACTCCTTCTTCTTGTTGTGCTCTAACCTGTACTCCAGATAAACCCAATACACCAAAAGCAAATATCAATCCTATTGTTACAACCCACAATGGCATTCTAGCTCTATATTCTTTCATAAATCACTTTCTTTCTGACTCTATAATTTCTTTAATTTTCTTTACTGTCTCTTTCAATTTATTTTCTTCATTAACTACTACATAATCAAAATCTTCTTTTTGATTCAATTCCCACTTTGCTCTATTCATTCCCCAATCTTCCCATTTCTTATCTTCAGTCTTTCTTCTCTCTGATCTTCTTTTTAATATTGAAATTGGAGAAGTTAAAATTACAAAAATACTATTTGGCACCATTTCTTTAACTTTTTCATATATGTTTTTCACTCCTCTTACATCAATCCTCCAAACTACATCTTTTCCTGACTTTAAAGCCTCCATTACATGTTTTTTCTGTCCTCCACGATAATGACCCCTATATTCTACCCATTCAAAAAAAGCGCCTTCACCAATCAATTTCTCAAACTTATTTCTAGAAATAAAATAATAATCTACTCCCTCCTTTTCATCACCTCTTTTTGACCGGCTATTTGTTGTCACTAATCTCTGCATAACTTTATTTCTCTCCAGTAATAATTTCATTACTGAATCTTTTCCTGAACAAGTCGGTCCTGACAAAATAAGTAACACGCCTTTTTTCATAATAATCGTTATTCTGTCATAAATCTTTATTTCTCTCAACTGCCAAACTCCTTCTCCTTACCTACTCTCTTCTAGTTTTATATAATACTCTCATGCCTAAACCTCAACGTTCCCAATCTAAATTCATTAGAAACCTCTCCGACAAAATCGAAAAATTATCTTTTAAAAAACCAGTCAGGCAAAAAAATAAAAAACTCCAGAAATTTAAACTCCCAAAATTTTCAAAACTTCAATTTAAAACAAAATTTATTTTTATCTCAATTATCTTAATTTTTTTTATCCCATTTTATTTTTTCATTCTTAAAGACTTACCTTCCCCTTCAAAACTCACCTCCGGTAAATTTCCTGTTTCTACTAAAATCTTTGATCGTCATGGTCAACTTCTTTATGAAATCTATGCTGACCATAATCGAACTCCCATCAAATTAGAAACTCTTCCTGAGTATGTCAAACAAGCCACCATTGCCATTGAAGATAAAAATTTCTATAAACATCATGGCATTGCTTGGGAAGGTATTACTAGAGCTTTTATTAACATTGTTTTTAAAAAAAACCTTCAAGGCGGTTCTACTATTACTCAACAATTAGTTAAAACCACTCTTCTTACTTCAGAACGCACCCTTAAAAGAAAAATCCGTGAAGCTTTATTAGCATTTATTACAGAAATTCGTTATTCAAAAAATGAAATTTTGGAAATGTATCTTAATCATGTTCCTTATGGCGGCACTGCTTATGGTATTGAACAAGCTTCAAAACTTTATTTTAACAAATCAGCTAAAAATCTTGATCTAGCTGAAGCTTCTCTTTTAGCCGGCTTGCCTCAAGCTCCTACTCGCCACTCCCCCTTCGGCCCCACTCCTGAAGCTGCTAAAAATCGCCAGCAGCAAACACTTAATCGTATGACTGAAGATAAATATATTAATTCTGAACAAGCCCAAACTGCCTTTAAACAATCTTTAAAATTTGCTTCTCAAGCTATTAATATAAAAGCCCCCCATTTTGTTCTTTATGTTAAACAACTTTTAGTTGAAAAATATGGCCAGCAAACTGTTGAAAAAGGCGGACTTCGAGTCACTACTTCTTTAGATTACAATCTTCAGCAATACGCCCAAGCTGCTATTGCTACTGAAACTGCCAAACTCAAACGTATGCAGGTATCCAATGCTGCTGCTTTAATTACTAAGCCTAGAACCGGAGAAATCTTAACTATGGTTGGTTCTAAAGACTATTTTGACACTGAAATTGACGGTAATGTCAATATTACCACTAGTCTTCGCCAACCCGGCTCATCAATCAAACCCATTAATTATGCTACTGGCCTTATTAAAGGCTTCAATCCTGCTACTATGTTTTTAGACGTTCCTGTTTGTTTCAGTGTTCCTGGTCAGCCTGCTTATTGTCCTAGAAATTATGACAATAAATTTCACGGCCCTACCCAAATGCGCTTTGCCCTTGCCAGCTCCTACAATATTCCCGCTGTTAAAATGCTGGCTGCTAACAGTCTTGAATCTATGATCGCCACTGCCTCTGCCATGGGCATTACTACTTTTAAAGATCCTTCCCGCTATGGCCTTTCTCTTACTCTGGGCGGTGGAGAAGTTAAAATGATTGACATGGCTGTTGCTTTTGCTGTATTTGCTAATGCTGGACTAAAAGTAAATCTCACTCCTATTCTTAAAATTGAAGATTATCAAGGCAATATTTTAGAAGAAATTGATTTAGTCAATGAACTTCCATCCGGAGAAAAAGTTATTCCTACTGAAGTTGCCTATCTTATCTCTCATATTCTTTTAGATAATAACGCTCGTGCTCCCGCTTTTGGCACCAATTCTCAGTTAAATATTCTCAATCATACTGTCTCTGTAAAAACCGGCACCACTGATGATGTCAGAGACAATTGGACCATTGGCTACACCCCATCATTTTTAACTGTCACCTGGGTTGGTAATAATGATAATTCTCCCATGAATCCCTATCTTGTTTCTGGAGTCACTGGTGCTGCTCCCATCTGGCACAATATTATGACAAAAATACTGGAAAATCAGCCTGACGAATGGCCTAAAAAGCCGGAAAATATTGTTGGATTACAAATCTGCAATATCTCTGGACTTCTTCCTGGGAATTCAGGTTGTCAAACCCGCTATGAATATTTCATCAAAGACCAACAACCCACTCAAACAGAAAATATCAAAAAAAATATTTGGGTAAATAAAGATACCAATAAACCTCCCCTGCCAGATCAAACCGACAACCTTGAATTAAAAGAACATCTTGTTCTTTCTGATCCTGTTCAGCAGGAATATTGTCTTACCTGTCAAAAAGATACTGATGATAAAGGCGAAATTCATGAACCTCCATATATAATTATTCAAACAGAAAATGGCTTTTTCTCTAAACAACAATCTCTTTAAGCTCTTGGCTAAATAATTCTTCTCAGATATAATTGCGCTCATGGACAGAAAGGTTAATTTTCTCATTGCTATTCTTCAAACAATCGGCCGCTTTACTTATCGTGCTTTTTTTAAAATAATTCTCGCTCTCTTTAAAATCTTTCTTTTTATACTTCATTTAATTAAACAGTTTCATCTCCCTGCTTTTAAATTACCTGTATTCAAACTACCTAAAATAAAACTGCCAAAATTCAAGCTTCCAAAATTCAAATTTAAAATTTCCCCTCCTCATTTCAGTTTTATCAAAATAATTCTAATTTTTTTTGTTACTAGTTTTACAATTTCTTTTTACTTTTTTATCTTAAAAGATTTGCCTAAACCAACTGATCTAATTAACCGCCAATCCAGTCTTTCTACTAAAATTTTCGATCGTCACGGCCAACTGCTCTTCACTTTTTATAAAGACCAAAATCGTAGTTTAATAAAACTTCAGAATATTCCCGAACATTTTAAACTAGCTACTTTAGCTATAGAAGATAGTCAATTCTATAATCACAAAGGTTTTTCCTGGAAAGGCATTCTTCGTTCTTTAAATCAAATCATTTTTAAACAACAGTTACACGGAGGTTCTACTATTACTCAGCAATTGGTAAAAAATGCCCTTCTTACTCCTGAACGCACTCTGCAAAGAAAAATCAAAGAGTTAATTCTTTCCTTAGAAATAGAGTTTCTTTTTTCTAAAGACGAAATTTTAGAAATGTATTTTAATGAAGTTCCTTATGGCGGAACAGCTTATGGTGTTGAACAAGCAGCTCAAACTTTCTTCAACAAATCAATTCAACAAGTTAATCTTGCCGAAGCTGCTCTTTTAGCTGGATTGCCTGCTTCTCCCACCACCTATTCTCCTTTTGGCAGCAATCCTCATTTATCTATTTATCGTCAACATCAAGTTCTTGACCAAATGGTTGAATCTCATTTTATTGCCCCCCAGGAAGCAGCCCATGCCAAACAGCAAAAAATTAAACTTGCTCCTCAATATGCCAATATTAAAGCTCCTCATTTTGTTATGTATATAAAAGACCTTCTTGTTAAAGAATTTGGCCACAATCTTGTTGAACAAGGCGGTCTTAATGTTTACACCTCTCTCGACCTTGATATTCAACAAACTGCTCAAAATATTATTACTCAAGAAATTAATCAATTATTCCCTCTCAATATTACTAATGGAGCTGCTCTAGTTATTACCCCTCAAACCGGAGAAATTTTGGCTATGGTTGGCTCCCGCAATTATTTTGATCTTGAACGAGATGGTCAAGTTAATCTCACTATTAGTCTTCGCCAACCAGGTTCTGCTATTAAACCTGTTAATTATGCTGTTGCTCTACAAAACGGTCTTACTGCTTCTTCAATTATTCAGGACACACCTGTCACTTATAACATCCCTGGCTCTCCACCTTATTCACCTAAAAATTATGACAATAAATTTCATGGCTCTGTCACTCTCCGTCAGGCTTTAGCTAATTCTTACAATGTTCCTGCAGTTAAACTTCTTGCTAGCTATGGTGTTAATAAAATGATTGACATGGGTCAAACTCTAGGCATAACTACTTGGACTGAACCTCATCGCTATGGCCTTTCTCTTACTTTAGGTGGAGCTGAAATAAAAATGACCGATCTAGCTGTTGCTTACTCAACTTTAGCTAACCAAGGCCTACGAGTTAACCTTCATCCTATTTTAAAAGTTACTAATTCTAAAAATAAAACCTTAATGCAGTTAGATTGTCATCAGGATAAAAAATTTCCTCCTCAAGCTGCTGCTGCTCCCACTCAAATCTCCTGTTTGCCTCAACCTGTATTAAATCCTCATATTGCCTATATTCTCACTGATATCCTCTCAGATCCTTATGCCCGCGCTCCTGCTTTTGGTTTAAGTAGTTTTCTCAACATTCCCCATCATCAGGTAGCTGTCAAAACCGGCACTACTAATGACAAAAGAGATAATTGGATCTTTGGCTACACTTCTGATTACCTTGTTGCCGTTTGGGTCGGCAACAATGATAATTCTCCCATGTCTCAAGTTGCTTCAGGTATCACTGGCGCTTCCCCTATCTGGAATAAAATTATCAGTCATCTCTTAGAAAATCAACCTTCTCATCAATTTTCCCCTCCCAAAAACCTCATCAAAACTCAAGTCTGCACTCTTACCGGCCAACTTTCTTGCCAAGGCTGTCCTACAAAAACCGAATATTTTCTCCCTAACACTGAACCTAAAACCCACTGCTCTCCAGAACAAATTCAACAAATGTTAGAAAAAAAACAACAAGAAAAAGATCAGCAAAACCAAGAAAGTCACTGATTTATTTCCCTGCCCACTCCCATACTACTCTGGATATTTTAGGCAATACCTTCTCAGCTTCTCCATCATTTACCTCTGTTGATATCACACAAATTACATAAGGCTCATTTGCATACACAATTCCACAATCATTTACTACTCCTTCTTCACTGCCAAACTTATGCACTACTTTCACTCCAGTCGGCACTCCTGCAGGCAACCTATCTTCCAATACAGTATTAGTCAAATTATCAAACAATTCCCCCTTACTCTCACCTTTCAATAATTCTCCTTTATATAATCTTAAAAATAACTCCCCTGCTTCCTTTGCTGTTGTTTTATTATCTTTGATTGAAGTTTCTTTTAATCCCCATCCTTTAATCACCTGATCCACTTTATTTTCTCCTCCTAAAAATTTCGTTAATAATTTTGCTGCCATATTATCACTTTGATTAGCTATTAGTTTTACTATCTCCTGATAGCTATATTCTGTTCCTTCCGCTTGATTTTGCATACTGCCAGATCCATATTCAAACCTATCTTCTTCTTTTAATTCATAAATTGCTTCAGCATCTATCTTCCCTTCATCTATTGCTTGATAATAAGCTATTAATACTGGCAACTTAATCACTGATGCTGCCGCTATCACCTTTTCTTCATTAATTCCAAAATCTGCTTCACTATCAATTTTCTTCACCCATACTCCATAATTACCACTCAACCCTTCAAGTAATTTTTCTATTGTTGTTTGTACATCTTCTCTTTTTTTAATTACTACTTCAAAACCTACAATTTCTGACACATCTTCTGCATCACCCACTGGTTTCTCTATCACAATCACCTCATCTTTATTAAATCTTTGCCACCAATTTCTTACTTCTACAGGTAAATAAAAAAATAAACTAAAAACAATTGTTAGAAGCAAAACCACTGCCGTTTGCTTCCTGCTCCCCTCTCCTCCAATTGTTTTTCTTGATCGTCTTCTTACTTTCTTTTGCTCACCATTTTCATTAACAACAAAATCTCTCGCCTGCAGTTCTTTTTTCTCTTCTTTAATCATTATGTTATTTCAGTAATTTTTTCATTTCTGGTTCAAATAGCAAACCTCGTTTAGGGCCAAAGTGCTTTACTACAGATGCCCCATTAGCCAATCCCCACTTTAAACACTTTTCTACTGATAATCCTTTAATTAATCCTGCTGCCATACCACAACCAAATCCATCTCCTGCTCCTGTTTCTTCTACTGTTTTTACTTTCCTGGCTGCTAAATATATTATTTTCTTATCTTTCACTACAGTTGCTCCTTTCTTACCTTCAGTCATTACCACTATATTAGCCCCCAAATTCCTCAAATCCTTTAAAATTCCTTCTTTATTTTTAAATTCATGTCCTGTTAACTTAGCTGCTTCTTGTCTATTTAATAATAGCAATTCTATTCTAGGTAAAAATGCTCTCAGTCTTTTTCCTGATTTTATTTCTTTAGACCCTGGATTTAAAGCTATTTTAATCCCTTTTTCTTTAGCTATTCTCACAATTTTTGTCAACATGGCCAAATCCCCTCCTAAACTAGATACATAAAACCAATTTGCTTTTAATTTTTTCCATGCCACTTTTTGCCACGAAAGCTTATTACTCGCTCCCCTATATATCAAGGCTGATCTGCCTCCCTCTTTAGATACTAATATTGTTGAATAGCTGGTGTGTTCTGTTGCTTGTTGAACATATGACAAACTTACTCCTTCCTTTTTTAATTCTTTTCTTACAAATAAACCCCAATCATCTTTTCCTACACAACAAACACATCCTGTTTGCAATCCTAATCTTTCAAATCCAACTGCTGTATTTGTTGCCCCACCTCCAGTTGTCATCACCATCTTATCTACAGCAATCTTGCCTCCATAAACTTCACATAAAGCTGTCCCTGTCGCTACCTTGCCGGATTTTACTATTTTAAATTCATCAGAACTTAAATATACATCAACAAAAGCACTGCCAAAAGTCACCACATCAAATTTCATATATTTCTATTCTAGCCTCTACCCGCATTCAACGCCAGTTTTGTCAATTTCTCCAAATTTTCTTTTACACTACCACCTTCTCTTAAGACACTTCCCACTGCTAAAACATCAGCTCCTGCTTTTACACAACCAGCAATAGTCTTTTCATTCACTCCTCCATCAACACATATTTCTTTATCAAACCCTTTTTTTCTCAATTGAGCTACTTTTTCTAAACCTTTTCTATTAAACTTCTGCCCTTCCCTACCTGCTCTTACTGTCATTATCAGTAATTGATCTGCTGTTTTAGCTATTTCCCAATCTAATTCTTTAAAATTTGTTTCCAAATCCACTGCTAAACCAACCTTTAATTCTAATCTCCTAGCTTCATCAACAAATTCTTTCTGATTACTCATAGCCTCTATTTGACCTACAACCATTTTTATTGCTTCATCAGCACAGAATTGCAAATAATCAATCGGCTCTGCTGTCATTAAATGCACATCTTTGTCTAAACCTGTCTGCTGACCTAACATTCTCTCTAAATCTAATGTTGGTTTTGCTGCAAATTCCTCATCAATTACATCCAATTGCACTCTTTCTACTAATCCATCAAAAATTGATAGTTTTTCTTCTAAGGCCACTACATCATAAACAAGAACTGTTGGCACTATCTTTACCTTCATACCAATGCCAATTCCATCATCCTTACTACATACCCCCATTCATTGTCATACCAGGAAAAAACTTTCACCAAATCACCATCAATTACTTTAGTTAATCCTAAATCCACTACTGATGAAAATTCACTTCCAATTACATCACTGCTGACTATTGGTTTATTTGTAGCTTCTAATATTCCTTTCATATCACCATTCGCTGCCTTTTCCATTGCCTGATTAACTTCTTCAACACTTACTTTCTTTTTAACTAAAAAAGTAAAATCAACCAATGATCCTACTGCTATTGGCACCCGAACCGACACTCCATCAAACAAACCATCTAATTCACTTATTACCTTCCCCGTTGCTGTTGCCGCACCCGTTGTAGTTGGCACCATATTTAATCCTGCACTTCTTGCTCTTCTTAAATCTTTGTGAGAATTATCCAATAATCTTTGATCAGATGTATAAGCATGAATTGTAGTCATTACTGCTTTTAAAACTCCAAATTCTCTCACCATTACTTTAGCCACTGGCCCAACACAATTAGTTGTACATGAAGCATTAGAAAACACCTTGTCATCCTTTAATTTTTCTTCATTAACTCCAATCATGTATGTTCCTACATCTCCTCCCTTAGGTGGTGCAGATAACAATACTTTTTTCGCTCCTGCTTCTAAATGGTCATCAGCTTCTTCTGGCTTCCTGAATTTACCCGTACATTCCAACACTAAATCTACTTGATATTTTTTCCACGGTAATTTTTTAGGATCTAATTCTGCCAATACCGGAACTTTTACTCCATCCACCACTATATTATCCCCTTCTGCCTTAACCTCTCCTTCATATCTTCCATAAACCGTATCATATTCAAATAAATGAGCCCATCCTTTAACATCAATCCTTCCTGAAGTATTAATCGCTACAAATTCTATTTCATCCTTATGTTTCTTCAACCCTACTCGCAAAGCTAATCTGCCAATCCTCCCAAAACCATTAATTGCTACTCTTAACATATTTGCTCCCTTCAGTTCGCCAACTGGCGAATTCATTTAAAATTTTCTTTTTCTAAATTTTTAATTTTATTTAATCTTCTTTTATATTTTCTCTCTTCTTTAACTTTTGTTTTAAGCCATACTTTTAACATTTCCTTTGCCATTCTAGTGTCCACTATATCAGCTGGAATTGTCAAAACATTAGCATTATCATCAGCTTTGGCATGCCTCGCCCTCTCTATATCCCAAGCTTCTACTGCCCTTACCCCTTTAAACTTATTAGCCGCCAATGCCATTCCTCCTGAGCCGCATAATAAAACTCCTTTACCTTTACTCTTGCTTACTTTTTCACCTACTTTTATAGCAAAGTCTGGAAAATCATCCATTGAATCATATTTATCATTGCCTAAATCTTCATAGTCTTTATCCCATTCATCCAACCACTCCTTAATTTTCTCTTTTAATGCAAATCCTCTATGATCAGCTCCAAGATAAATCTTCATGTCATGAATGCTTTCTCTTTACAAATTTTACAATGACTATGATCAAAACCCGCCATTTCTTCTTCAAATTCTTTTATTGCTCTTAAAGCACCTTCTTTTGTATTAACTATTCTAAAAACTTTTCCTGCCTCATTTCTAATCATCATATTCTTCTTAAAAGATTTAATAATAGACTTCCAAAAATCACCAAATAAAATAAACGGTTTGTAGTGTGGATAATATAATCTTGCCAATACCCAAGCTGTTCCAAATTCTGATAAAGTCCCTGTTCCTCCATTGAAAATAATAAAGCAGTCAGCATGCTCTAATAATTTAAACATTCTTTCAATATAATTGCCTGTTTTAATTTCCTTATCTACTTGATTAGCCAAATATCTTCCTTCAAAGCCTGGTGCATCTTTAGGAGAAAATGTAATAGCAATCGTTTCTCCATCAACTGATTCTGCTCCTTGTGTTGAAGCATTCATAATTCCCGGCCCGCCCCCATTCACTATAGTAAATCTTTTTTCTGCTAAAAATTTTGCTGTCTCAAACGCCTGCTTATAAACTTTATTACTAGGCTTAAAGTCAGAATATCCAAAAAAGGCAATATTTTTTATTAATCTCATCACTGCCATAATAAAACCACTATAACACAGTTAAGTTTATAAAAACTACTAAACTATTTCTGCCAAAACACTCCAGAAAAACCAGTTCGTTTTATTTTAGATTTAATTTTTCTTTCTTTTAAAAACTCATCTACAGCTTTTTTACACCCAGGCCAATAATGATAATCATCTAAAACAATATATCCTCCTTTTACCACTTGATTATATAATTCATCCAAACAAATCTTAACTGATTCATACCAGTCAGAATCTATTCTTAATAAAGCTATTGGATCAACTTTTTTCTTTACTTTAGGTAAAGTTTTTTGAAACCAACCTTTATAAAAATAAATTTTTTTCTTTTCTAACTTTATTTCATCAAAGAACAATTTCTTTACAACTTTTAATGGCCCTATTATTTTTTTAATTGATTTTAATTTTCCCTTATCTTTACCTTCTGAAAACACTATTGCTTTAATTCCATCATTCCCTGTTGGTTCTGGCATACCTTCAAATGAATCAAATAAATGTAATTCTCTTTTCATTCCATATTTCTGAATTAAATATCCCATTGTTACTGCACACCCCCCCTTCCAAACTCCACATTCAACAAAATTTCCTTTTAAATTTCTCTTTTCAATTTTTAATATTAAATTCCACAAACTTGCCAATCTTCCATAACTCACTAAAGTATTTTTTCGCACCCTTCTAAACAATTCTCTTCTTTCTTTACTTTTAAAATCCAACAAAGAACAAATATGAAATCTCAACTGAGCCCAATTTATTACAAATTTCTCATTTTTATCAAACCAATATATTAAATTCAATATCCATTTCATTAGAATAGTATATAATACCAATTCTTTTTAACAAGATTAAAAACTTCCCTCCAAAATATGTTCTGCTGGTGCTACATCTCCATCTTCAGGCTCTAAAGTAATCACTACTCCTCTAAACTCCGTCTTATCTAAATCAGATGTAAAATATAATCTCCCCTTTCCTTCAACTACTGCCATTCTGCTAGTAGAGAAAAAGCCCTCATCTCCTACCAGCCATCCTTCATAATAAAATCCTTTTTCTAAAGACTCTAATCCTGTTACTTCTAATTTATGAGAAAATTGCTCCCCATCATAATTTCTCCATGCTGTTCCTGCTGCCTGCCCTCCACTCACATCTCTCAATACAGTCATTTCCACCCCTTCTCTTAAAAAAATGTCTTCAATTTTTTGCTTCTCTGCATCACTTAAAGGCAATTGTAATTCTTCAGGTTCCATCATTTTTGAAGATTCTAATATAATTTCCGGAGATATTTCCTCCTCATTATCACCTTGCCTAGCAGTCCATATTCCACCAACAATTATCACTATTACTATTACTATAACTGTCAATAATTTTAGTTTTTTATTATCTCCATTCATATATCTCCTTGAGAATAAATTTAATTAATTAAACACTACCTATAATTTATCCTATATTCACATTTCTTTCAAGTCATATTTATCTCTTTTCAACATTTACCCTCTTTATAATATAATAATCTCTATGCCTAAACCTTATATTTCAGTTATCATCCCTGCCTACAATGAAGAAAAACATATTGCCAAGTGTCTTACTGCTCTCAAATATCAACAATATAATCATTCTTATGAAATCATTGTTGTTGATAATAATTCTTCTGATAAAACATCTGCCATTGCTAGAAAATTTCAAGTCAAAGTAGTAAAAGAATTAAAACAAAACCCTGCGGCTGCTCGAAATGCTGGTGCTCAAATTGCCAAAGGGAACATTCTTGCTTTTACTGATGCTGACGTTATAGTCCCGCCTAATTGGCTTACTTCCATTGGTAAAGCTTTTCAAACTCAACCTCATATCGTTGCTCTTGTCGGCACTTATCAATTCAAACATACTACTAAATTGCTCAAATTTTTAAATAAACTCGCCTTCCCTACCGTTGACCTAATTCATAAATTATTAACAGGATCATTTGCTTTTCGTGGCACTAATTTTGCTATCAAAAAACAAATTTTCTTAAAAACCGGTGGTTTTAATTCTGAGTTTAAAGCACTTGAAGATATTGAGCTCTCCTCCAGAGTAAGTCAACTTGGAGAAATAGAATATATTCCTAAACTTAAAGTAAAAACAACAGATCGTCGCTTCAGAAATCGTATTAAAAAATATCTCGAAGACTTTATCCCTACTTATATTTCTGTTGTTATTCTAAAAAAACCTCATAAAAACTCTTATCCTGAAATTAGATAACCAAACAAAGACCAGCTCTGAAAACAGAGCTGGTCTTATATTCTTAATACTTTATTTATTCTTCAAAACAGGCATACCTGTTCTTTTGGTCTCCATAACCTCTTTACCTTTAGGTACTTCGTCTAATGCACCATCTCTTACATCACGAGCAAAGAAATAAATTCTTTGTTGTTTGCCACCTCTAAGAGTTACGTCTTTAAAGTGAAGATAATAAGTTACACCTTTTGAATTTTTATATGAATAAGCCATTTTCTTCTCACCTCCTTATTAATTACACTTGAGCAGTAATTTTCTATTACAGAGGTAGCATAAACTAAAACTCTTTAACCTGTCAAGGGGAACACGCCTGTTAAACTATAGGCTAATTAAACTAAAATTAAAAAAACTTTTCAAAATGAATTTGCTCTTTTGGAACACCCCTTTTCTGCATTAACTCATTTATTTCATTAACCATTGCTTTATTTCCACAAAAATACACACCCCAATCAACACCCAGCTCTATCTCTGTTTCCACACATTCTGTCACATGACCTGCACATAATGGCCATCTCTCAGGAGGTTTAGATAAAGTTAAATGAAAATTAAAATTATCATAACATTTATGAAGTCTTCTAAAATCATCCTCCCAAAACATATCTTTAACAAACCTTAACCCCCAATGTAATTTTATAAACCTCTTATCGTTTTTTTCTTCTAATAAATCCAAAACCATACTTCTTATTGGAGCAATGCCTGATCCTGTAGCAATTAACAATAATTTTTTCTCTTTCTCCCTATTTTCTTCTTTTATCACAAATTCTCCTAATGGACCTAAAAAAGAAACTTCATCCCCTGGTTTTAAATTTTTCAAATAACTTGAACCTTTCCCTCCTGGACTAATATCCACACAAATCTCTATTGCATGATCCATTACCGGCACTGAAGCAATTGAATAACTCCTTTTTTCTCCTCCAATATCTATTGATACAAACTGTCCTGCCTTAAATCCAATCCTATGAGGTTCCATTAACTCTATATGTAAATATTGAAACTTTTCATTTATTAAAATGTGTTCTGATACTTTTCCTTTAAATTGTTGTGCTTTATCCATAAGTTTTTTCAAATACAGTCAATCTTTTTGACGGCAACTTACGCAGTCCACGGCAAGCTTGGTTCCCGGTGAACACCGGAATTGCCGGGACGAGTATGTAGATAGTCAGCTGTCGCTGGAACAGCTGAACTATCGGTGCAAGGCAAAAATGATTGACGAAATTTGGTAATAAAATTTTGAGGTTTATTCATTTCAAATTAATTTATTTAATTTTATTATTATTTTCTCAATATCTTTATCTGAATACCCATGCAACTCCATTCCTTGCTCAAAACTATCAAATTGAGCTGACATACAACCAACACAATGCAATCCATAATCTTCTGCTAATATCTCCCCTATCTTCGGATACTTTGCTATCATCTCAGCAATATTACTGCTTTTCTTAATAATCAATTTCTTTTTAACAGTTTTTGCCATACCTCAAACCCTAGTGTAGCACATTTTTCTCTCCCTGGACTTAATTCAATTCCTAACATATTCAACATCTTTTTCTCTGTCAATTTCTTAACTTCATCCTTATTTTTCCCCTTCAGCCATTCTGTCAACATGCTTGCTCCTGCTCTGGAAATTGCACAACCCTCTCCTTTAAATCCAATCCTCTTAATTATCTTCCTCCCCTTCCTTTCTCCCCACTTTATCCCCATTTCCACTACATCACCACAGCTCACATTTGCTTGCCTCTCTACTCTATCCATTAACCTCAATCCCCCCCAATTCCGAGGATTTTTATAATGATCCATTATCTGTTCTCTATATATATTCATAAATACACTTCACCTGAGACTTCTTTAACACAGGCAAAACAAATTTTAAGCGCGCAATCATGTGCACTATCCATGTGTAAACGCGTGAGCACTGCAAAATTTAGTTTTGCCGAGTTAATAAATAGAATTTACTTAAATACATTTTTGACTTTCTTAATTCCTTTAATTAACTTATCTATATCTTTCTTGTCGTTGTACACATAAAAACTGGCTCTTATGGTCGCTGTCAATCCTAATCTCTCATGTAGAGGCATCGTACAATGATGACCTGATCTTACCGCTATCCCCTCACTATTTAACACCTCAGCCACATCATGAGCATGAACATTGTTAACTACAAAAGTCAACACTCCCCCTCTAATCTCTGTATCCATCGGCCCAACTATCTTTACTCCTTTAACTTCCCCTATTTTCTTCAACCCATACTTCAACAGCTTCTTCTCATGTTCTCTAATATTCTTTAATCCTAATTTCTGATGATACTTCACTGCCTTAGCCAACCCTATCGCCCCTCCCACATCTGGTGTTCCTGCTTCCCACTTTTCTACTCCCTTAACCCAGATCGTCGGCTTATCCTTATAAACCTCACTAATCATTCCTCCACCAGTCAAAAACACTCCTGTCTCATCTTGCACTTCCTTTTTAATATATAGTCCACTAATTCCCATAGGACTCATCATCTTATGCCCCGCTATTACCAAAAAATCACACTTTAATTTTTTAACATCTACTCCTAAATGCTGCGCACTCTGAGCTGCATCCACCAATACTTTTGCTCCTACTTTTCTAGCCATCTTAATTATCTTTTCTACAGGATTAATCACTCCTGTCATATTAGATACATGAGTCACTGCTACTAACTTGCTTTTTTTTGATAACTTTTTCTCAAAATCCTGCCAATCTAACTTTCCCTCTTCATCAACATTCACAATCTGCAACTTTGCTCCCAATTTCTCACTCACCTGCTGCCAAGGCACTAAATTAGCATGATGTTCCATTACCGTCGTTAAAATTTCATCTCCCGGCTTTAAATTTCTAAACGCCCAAGCCCAAGCCACCAAATTTATACCCTCAGTTGCATTGCGCACAAACACTAACTCATCTACTCTTGCTCCAATAAACTCTGCTACCACCCTCCTTGATTCTTCATACATTTGACTAGCTTCTTCTGACAACTCATGAATTCCTCTATGAACATTAGCATTATGATTTTCATAATAATCAACTATTGCCTCAATTACTTGTTCTGGCTTCTGTGAAGTTGCTGCATTATCCAAATACACCAACCTCTTCCCATTAATCTTTCTCTTTAATATTGGAAAGTCTTCTTTAATTTTTTTTACATCTAACATATTCACCCCACACTCCCTTCCATTTCTAATTCTATTAATCTATTCATCTCCACTGCATAATCTATTGGTAATTGCTTAACAATTGGCTCAACAAATCCATTAACAATCATCGCCATCGCCTCTTTCTCCGACAATCCTCGGCTCATTAAATAAAACAATTCCTCTTCAGCAATTTTTCCTGTTTTAGCTTCATGAATCACCACTACCTTATCTTCCTCAATTTCCATATGTGGATAAGTATTTGTCTTACTTTTATTATCCATTAATAAAGCTTCACAATTAACACTACTTTTAGCTTCTTTAGCTCCCTTAACTATCTTTACTAATCCCCTATATGCTGTCTTCCCACCATTCTTGCTAATTGATTTTGCTATTACATTTGAACTTGTCTTTTTCCCTATATGTACTACTTTAGCTCCAATATCTAATTCCTGTTTTTTTCCAGCCAAACTTAAAGATAAATAATCAGCCTTTGATTGATTTCCTTTTAATATACTGCAGGGATAAAGCATTGTTGCTTTACTGCCCAAACTGCCTGACACCCATTCTATTATTCCTTCCTCCTCCACTATCGCTTTTTTTGTTGCCAAATTATATACATCCTTGCTCCAATTCTGCACTGTTGTATACCTTACTTTTGCTTTTTTCCCTACAAAAATTTCTACTACCCCTGCATGCAATGATGCTTTTTTATACCTCGGCGCTGTACAGCCTTCAATAAACTTTATCTCACTATTTTCCTCAACAATTATTAAGCTATGCTCAAACTGTCCTCCTTGCTTTTCATTCATCCAAAAATATCCCTGCAAAGGCTGTTTTACTTTTACTCCTTTAGGTACATATACAAAACTACCCCCACTCCACACTGCTCCATGTAAAGCCGAAAACTTATTACTCTCAACATCTACACATTGACTCATAAAATATTTCTTAACCAATTTTGGATACTTAATAACCGCCTCATCTATGTCACAAAATATTACTCCTTTTTGAACCAGCTTTTTCTTTAAATTTTGATATATTACTCCACTATCCCACTGCACTCCTACCCCTCCTAAAAATCGCCTTTCTGCTTCTGGCACTCCCAGCTTTTCAAAAACCTTTTTCATCTCTCCTGGCACCTCTTTCCAACTCCTTAATCTTTTCACTTTAGGCTCTTTAAAATATTCAATTTTATTAAAATCAATTCTTGATAAATCTGCTCCCCATTCAGGCATTGATTTTCTCTTAAAAACCCCCAAAGCCTTTAACCTAAATTCCAACATCCATTTTGGCTCTTTCTTTTTCCTAGAAATCTCTTTAATTAAATTCTTGCTAAGTTTCTTCATATTTTTTCATATCCCTTCTTCTCGATTATCTCAACCAATCTTCTACCTCCAGATTTCACTATTTTCCCTTTTTTCATTATCATTACTTTATCTGGCTTAATTTCCTTTAATATTCTCTGATAATGAGTAATTAACACTATCCCCATCAATGCATTATTTCTCCTTAGTCTATTTATATTCCCCCCTATTATTCTCAATGCATCAATATCTAATCCAGAATCTACTTCATCTAAAATTGCATATTTAGGTTTTAATAAAACCATTTGTAATATTTCTATTTTTTTCTTCTCTCCTCCAGAAAACCCTGCATTTATTGATCTTGATAATAATTTTTTATTAATATCAAGCTTTTTCGCTTGTTTATATAAAACCTCTCTGAATTCTCCTACAGTTAAACATTCCTCTAATTGACCTGTTCTTTTACAGGCTGAATTCTTACAGCTTATCATTGCTGCTCTTAAAACTTGCTCTACTGTTACCCCTTCAATTGTTACTGGATTCTGCCAACTTAAAAACAGACCTGCTTTTACTCTCTCATCTGTTTTCATCTTTAATAAATCTTGCCCATCCAATTGCATCTTTCCTTTTTTTACTCTATATTTTTCCTGCCCCATTAATGTATGTGCTAAACTGCTTTTACCACTGCCATTAGGCCCCATTATTACCACCACTTCACCAGCTTTTATCTCTAAATCCACTCCTTTTAAAATTTCTTTTCCTTTAACTAATACTTGTAAATCTTTTACCTGTAAGCTCATATCAATTTCTAATTAAATCTCTTAAATTTACTTTCTCTAATTGTCTTTCTACTACTATTGTCAATTTCTTCATCAAATTTTTCTGACAGCAAAAACTTTCTGCTCCACATATCTCTCCTTGCAAACACTTTACTGGCGCCATTGAACCTTCTAATACTTTCACTACATCTTTAATTCCTATCTTCTCTGCCTTTTTAGCTAAACAATAGCCTCCATCCCTACCCTCCTTGCTTCTTAAAAAACCTGTCTTTTTCAAATCAACTGCCACTTTACTTAAAAATCTATATGGCAATTTCCTTTTTTTTGCCCACTCTTTTAATCCTACAACTGTACCTTCTTCTGCTTTGGCCAAGTCAGTCAATAATAATAAACCTAATTCTGTTTTCTTAGAAATCTTTAACATAACTCCTACTAATATAGTCGGAGTTTACCACAAATCTATTTATCCATCAATGCTTCAATTCCCGGCATATTACGACCAGCAATATACTGTAAAACTGCTCCACCAGCAATCGATACATGAGAATATCTAAAAATTAACCCAAAATTCTCTGCTAAAGCTGCTGTGTCTCCACCTGCTAAAATACTTGTTTTGCCATTTTCAGCAATTGCTTCTGCCACTCTTAATGTTCCATTTCTAAACCTAACATCCTCATATTTTCCCATTGGTCCATCCCAAAACACTGTTTTAGATTTTTTAATAATCTTTATAAACCTCTCAATTGTTTTAGGCCCAATATCCAAGCAAACCCAATCCTTAGGAAGTTTTTGTCCTTTAGTTAAATCTATATTTTTCTTTTTCTTTGGTTCTTTAATCTCATCTGCTGCTATAAAATCATCTGGAATCACAATTTTGTCTGAATAACCTTCTATTAATTTTCTTGCCTCTTCTACTGGATTAATCTTAACTTTTTTAGCTTTATCTACAAATGGTTCTTCTAAAAAAGAATTTTCAATCTCAATGCCTTTTGCTTTCAAAAAATTATTTGCCACTGCCCCACCCACCAGCACATAATCAGCTTTTTCAATCAAATGTTTAATTGCCTTAATCTTGTCATACACCTTAGTTCCACCCACAATTAATACTAACGGTCTTTGGGGACTTTTCTTTAATTTATCAAATACTTCCATTTCTCCCTCCAAATACATTCCTGCTACTGCTGGAATGTGTCGAGGTATCCCTGTTACTGACGCATGTATTCTATGAGCATGTCCAAATCCATCCATTACCATCACATCTCCATTTCTGGCAATTTCTTTAGCTAATTTATCATCATCTGCCTCTTCACCTGGGTAAAATCGAGTATTTTCCAACATTACCATTTCTCCTGGCTTCATCTGATTAATAAACTTTCTCACTTTAGGGCCAACCAATTCCGGCAAATGTTTCACTTCCCTATTCATCAACTCTGACAATCTTCTGGCTATTGGCGCTAAACTAAGCTTCTTAACTACTTTTCCTCCTGGTCTTTCAAGATAAGAAATAAAAATAATCTTGCATTTCTTATCCAGAAGATAAAAAATTGACGGAAAATAAGCTTTAATCCGCACATCTGACACTGGCACTAATATTCCATTTTCATTTTGTTGTAACCTAATATTAAAATCACAATGATGTATCACTCTTTTCCCAACTAAATCAATGTCTCTTAAAGTTTTTTTATTCATACTTGTTTTAATCTGCTAATCCTTTTACATCTTCCACTTTCTCTCCAAGTTCAAAATCAACTAAAGTTTTATGTATTTCCACTGGCTTTATCCATTTTTCAGCTAAATTCATAGTGTTAACCATATTAAGCTCTTTATACATAAATTCAAATCTCTTTTCTAGAACAACCCTAATTTCTTCTCTTGCTTCACTATCAATCTGCCAACACTCCTTTTTAAACTGTCCCCAGGCTTTCTTTCTCAACTTATAATAAAACTGTTCATTTGTTTGTCCTTCTTTTTTTTCATCGCTTTTTTCTTTATCCAGCCAAGCATACATTTCATCCAGTAATTCCTTAGGGAATTTAGCATGATCCATCATAATATTTTGAAATCCTGTTGCCAAATGCACTTCAATTGCTTCTGCTTTTACAAATTCCTTAAAATACTTATCCGGCAAAGTTGAGGCCCCATGCTGAACCGATCCTCCAATCTTGTATTCTCTACAGGACTTAGAAATATCTCCCAGCACCTTAAAATCTACTGCTATATCAGCCAGGCTTCCATCAGCTAACACCACTCCCCCATGATGTGTCCCTGTAGCCACACTAATCTTACTCATTCCTGTCATTTTCTCACTCAACCCTTTATTAAACCCCTTAATATATGCTTCAAAATCTGCAATTGTGCTATTTTTACCTCCAATATGACCAATTTCTCCTCCTATAGAAACTATTACTCCCTCAGGTTCAACTTCTCGTATTAATTCAGTCATTTCTAAAGAATATTTAATATTCCCTTTTTGCTGTTCTTCCTCAGTCTTTTTCCTTAAATCAACCAAGGTACTCATATCAATATCTATGTTATAAAAACCTGCCTCAATCGCTTCTTGAGTCAATTTTTTTATTGACTCTATTTCTCCCTTTTTTGCTTTACCTAAACCTTTAGTCTTAGCTTGAAAATGATCTGCTTGAATCGGCAATCCTCCTCGCCATCCTTCTCTAATAGCTCCAGCTATCATCATACAAGTATATTCTGCTGGTGATTGGTCAGTATATCCCATTTCTGATCTGGCCAATTCACAAATCAAAACTCCTACTTTATTCTTCCTTGCCGCCTTAAATACTGCTCTCGCCATATCATAAACCATACCCCGCAAATTCATTGCCGGCACAGTAAAATCTAAAGCTGTTTCTCCTCTTCCCCTAGCCATATATAAATCATTGATGCTGGCTGGTCTGACTCCAACTTTCTGCCCTACTTCCCAAATCAACCACCTAGCTCCAGTCTTTTCTGCTTCATTACCAAACACTGCTGTTTCCACCAATTTATCCAATTGCTCACTCTGCAATCTACTCTCTATTACTGCCGTCACTTCTCCCCTATCCACTTCTATCATTCCTTTTACTAAATTCAAAACATTACTTCCTAACATAACTCTCCTCTAAAATTTATATGGTAAATAATCAAATAAACAGGCAAAATTTAGTTTTGTTAAATCAAACTGAATCATAATCTATATTTTATCTTTTTTTTATCAAACACATGAGTTGTATCTATAAATCTAATTTTATTAGTTTGCGTACTCATCACCAAACTATGCGTCCTTGCTCCCCCTCCAAAAAACCTCACCCCTTTTAATAAATCACCATCAGTCACTCCTGTTGCACAAAAAATTATTGTCTTTCCACTAGCCAATTCTTCATGTGAATAAATCTTTTTAACACTCCCCCCCATTTTTCTTAATCTCTTAGCTTCTTCATCATTTTTAGGCCAAAATCTTCCTTGCATTTCTCCTTTTAAACATCTTACTGCCGCTGCTGTCATTACTCCTTCTGGAGCTGCTCCAATTCCCATTACTCCATGCACTCCTGTCCCTCTCATGCATGCCGCCACTCCCGGCAATAAATCTCCATCAGGAATTAATTTTACTCTTGCCCCTGCTTTACGAATCTTTTCCACCAACTCTTCATTCCTTTCCCTTTCTAAAACTACTATCACCAAATCTCTAACATTTCTCTTTAACCCTTTAGCCATTGCCTTTAAATTTTTTTCTACCGGAGCATCTAAATAAACTTTACCTGCTGCTTCAGAACCTACCACTAATTTTTCCATATACATATCTGGTGCATGAAATAGTCCTCCCCGCTCACTCGCTGCCAGTACTGCAATTGCTCTTGATCTTAAAGTTGCTGTTGCATTAGTATTTTCCAAAGGATCTACTGCAATATCCACTGCCATTCCTTTTCCTGTTCCTAATTTCTCTCCAATAAATAACATTGGCGCCTTATCTCTTTCTCCCTCTCCAATCACCACTCTCCCTTTAAAATCAACTGTATTAAAAAATTTTCTCATCGCCTTAACTGCTGCTCTATCTGCTCCTTTTTTATCTCCAAATCCGGCTGCCCTAGCCGCCGCCTTAGCTCCCACCTCAGTTGCATGTGACAATAATAAAGCTAAACTATGCTCCATACATTCTTCTTTATAGTTTCTTTTCACACTCTTTGTCAAGCTTAACTCAAATCTGCTACACTAAATTCATGACTTCTAGTCCACTTAAAAAACTTATTGTTGGCTGGTTTACTTTTACCTGCTCTGAAGACTCCACTATGCTAATGATTGAAGCTTTAAACCAGCACTGGCAAAACTGGACTAAACTTATTGATTTTAAATATGCCAAAGCCCTAAGAACTATTAATCCTTTAGGCCCTATGGATATTGCTTTTATCGAAGGAGCCATTTCTTCATCAAAACAGGAAAAAAAACTAAAACAAATTCGCTCTTTAGCCAAAACTCTTGTCGCTATTGGCTCTTGTGCTGTTACTGGTCAACCAGCTGGTCAAAGAAATAATTTTAATCCCCAACAATTGCAGGAAATAAAGCCTGTTCTTGAAAAATTTAACTTCTCCCCCCAAGCTCAAAAAGTTTCTGATCTTGTAAAAGTCGACTACTCAGTCCCCGGCTGTCCTATGGACGAACAAAAATTCATTAATTTAGTAAATCAATTAATAACGAAATTTGATAATAAAATTTAGTTATGCATAAAATTAATCTCGACCTATCACTTGAAGACATTTCCAAAATCGAAGGCGCTGCCGGACTCGATCTTTCTATTAAAAATGGCCAAGTAGAAAAAGTTCATTTTAAAATTACTGAATATAAACGCTTTTATACTCAAGCCATCCGCAATAAATCTGCTCTTGCCGCTCCCGCACTTCTCGCTCGCATCTGCGGTACCTGCTCCAATGCTCACATCATGGCTGCTCTTGAAGCTGTTGAAAATGCTCTTAATATTACTCCTTCTCCTCAAACCATGACTCTTCGCCGTTTAATCATCAACGGCCTTATCATCCGCGACCATGCTCTTCATCTATATATATTTGCTCTGCCTGACCTTTTTGCCAAAGATAGTCTTTTGCAATTTGATGATAAAGATCCAATTCAACACCAACTCCTTCATGACACTTTTGATGTTAAAGATGCTGGCAACCAGCTTTCAATTCTCACTGGCGGCCGCAGTGTTCATGCTCCTTATCCTCTTGTTGGCGGCTTCCTTAAATTTCCTGACAATCAAAAAATCCCCTCAATCATTCAACAACTCAAAACCATCCGCCCTGCTGTTCTTCGTTTAATTAAAACTTTTTTTGACTGCCCCTTTGAACTTAATCGGAATATTCCTTATCTAGCTACTAAAAACTCTGATTTTAACTTCTTAACCGGCAATATTGTTTCTTCAGATAGTATCAACATTCCCCCTGAAAAATATCGTCAAAATCTTAAACATATCACTCTTCCTTATTCTCAGGCTTCTGCTTACACTTACAAAAATACTTCATACATGACTGGTGCTCTTGCCAGGCTTAATCTTAATAAACAAGCTTTAAACAAAAACACCCAAAAACACGCTTCTCAGTCTCTATCTCTATTTCCTTCTAAAAATGTTTTCCATAATAATCTGGCTCAAGCCATTGAAATTCTTCATTCTATTAATGACAGCATTGATATTTTACAAACCACCACTTTTAAACCAGAAAATCCTATAAAACCATCAATAACCTCTGGTACTGGTTTTGGCATTGTTGAAGCTCCCCGCGGTATTCTTTATCACAAATTAGATATAAAAGATAATATTATCCAAGATGCTGAAATTCTTGTTCCTACTGGTCAAAATCAACTTAATATTGAAGCTGACATTAAATTAATTGTTAATCAACGTCTTAAAAAATCCAATCTCAATAGCTCTGAATTAACAGACAAGCTTAAATCAAAAATCCAGCAGGACATTGAAGTTCTTATCAGAGCTTATGACCCTTGTATGAGCTGTGCTGCCCATTTTCTTAAAATAAATTGGCAATAATTATGCTATATTAATTACTAACTATATGAGACGCTGGCTTAACCTCATCAGCATCCTTCTTCTACTCATTATTGTTATTTTAATTATTAAACCCAATATTCTTTTAAGTTTTTCCCGCCAAAAACCTATTGATCCCCAACAACTGACTGATGCTTATGATTCTACTGCTGATACTGCTATTTTCAACAACCAATCTTTCTCCATCCCTAAATCTTTAATATCTTACCAGCCAACAGCAAAAGTTCTTGGCGAAACCACTGCTGATAAAAGAATTGACATTGATTTATCTCATCAAAAACTCTATGCCTTTGAAGATAACAAATTAGTTTATGAATATGATGTTTCCTCAGGCAAATGGGGTCGTACTCCTACCGGCACTTTTCATATTTGGACTAAATTAAGATACACCAAAATGGAAGGCGGCTCTAGAGCCATAAATACCTATTATTACCTTCCTAATGTTCCTTATGTCATGTTTTTTGCCAATAATCAAGTTCCCAAACATCGAGGTTTTAGCCTCCATGGCACTTACTGGCATAATAACTTTGGCCATCCCATGTCTCATGGTTGCGTTAATATGAGAACTGAAGAAGTTGCCAATCTTTATTATTGGGCTCGACCAGACCTTCAAGGCAGAAACAGTATTTATGCTAGTACTGATAATCCCGGCACTCCTATTAACATTTATGGTGAAGCTCCTTGGGAATAACACTTCTCAACGCTTTTATAACTCCCTCCAATGCCTTTTCTTCTTTCATTTCCATTGGCACCACTATTATCTTTAATTTTTTAATCTTTCCTATCTTTCTCAACAACTTTAACTCCATTCCTAATCCATAATCATGCAAACTCACTCTCCTTTTCTCTTCTATCTTATCCACATCATCAAAAACCTTAATCTCATCAATTCCTTGCCCCACATCAATAATCATCCATAATTTATCAACCGGTGGCTTTAATCCCTCAACCGGATCTTCCACTCTAAACTCTACTTTTGGAAACTCTTTTCTCAATCTCGGAAATAACTTAACTACTAAATTATCCTTTTCTAAATCAGGATTCCCAAACACCGACACAATCATATTGTCCTATTGGCTAATTTTAAATGCCATTCAGTATATTTCTCTAAATTCTCCATCTGATTTTTATTTATCTTCTCACACACCCATCCCCAATGCATTGTTATCAAATCTCCTTGCTTTAATTTATCCACAAAACTTTTATCTCCAATCCTCCACTCCACCTCTCTCACCACTCCCTTTCTTAATTTCAACTTTCCATCTTTATAAACCAACATCTGAGTTTTTACAAATAATTTTGATTTACTGTTCTGATCAATTTTTCCCCATGAAATTCTACAATTATTCATTGTTTCTACTGTCTGCGGTTTAGCTTCATGCCCTGTTCTATTCCACACATTAAATACATGAAAGCAATGATGCACTTTAGCTCCTGCCGGCACTTTACCTGCTATCCACTTCAAATCTTTCTCTTTAAACCTTTTCTTCAATCCCTGCTTATTTACTAAATGATCATAAAATTGTTTTATCATTACTTTTTCTAATAAATCATTCCCAATCCAATAAGCCTCCACTACTCTTTCATCAAAAACATCTTTAATTCCATTTTCTTCTGCAATTAATTTTAAATATGGGTACATCACTCCAAAATCATCCAATAATTCTTCTAAACCTTTATCTTCTACTTTTTCTGATAAATATGAAAATAGTTCAAAATTCTTATCCACTGGCCCACAATACTTCAACTTATTCGGACTAAACGCATAACGTGCACATTTTAATAAACCTTTCATATTTTAAAATCTTGTCAACAATTATTATTAACCTTCTTTCTCAAACAGCTTTCGCAGCCAAAGCGAGCATGGTTTCCGGTGAACACCGGGATCGCTTGGCGAGAACGCAAGAGGTCAATTGTCGCTGGACAATTGAACCTGTGGTGTTTGAAAAGAACGGTTAATAAACAAATTGTTGATAAAAAACCACACTCCTGAAATCAATAAAATAGACTGCATTATCAATTCCAAATTCAACCAATGAGTAATAAATATACCTGATAAAATATTTGTCACTATTGTCCCCAAACTCAATACTGTTGCCACTAAAATTACTGGTGCTGATTTTAATGCCCTATACCAACTCATCACATATCCGCTTAATAAACCTATTGTTATTAACACCAATCCCCACTGCCTTAAATCAAGCTTTAAAATCAAATCCATTTTTCCTGTAATCAAACTCATTATTAACAATATTAAAGAACCCAAAATCATTCTTGCTCCCATTACCATATCCACTTCTACTTTCTTTAAAACTATCTTAGCTATCATCTGCTCTACTGCCCACAACATTGTTGCTCCTAAAATCATTGCCTCTCCTCTTCCTAATTTAAATCCTTCAAACCCGCCAATTATTAAATTACTGCCAAATATTAATCCTAATGCTCCTATTTGCTTCCACGATACTCTTTCTTTTAATATCAACACTGCTCCAAGCCCTGCCCACAACACCAAAGTTTTATGAATCAAAGCCGCATTCACTGCATTAACCATCATCAATCCTTTAAAAAACAAATAGAACGGCAGACTACCGCCAATTATTCCAATCAATACTAATTTCACCCAATCCTTTTTCTCAATCTTTCTCAACTCAATCTTTTTTTTAACTATCTTTCTTCCTAAAATTCCCATCATCACTATTCCTACCCCTAAATTCTTTAATGTTGTAAACACCAATGCATCTCCCACTGCTTTAACTGCAAATCTATTAAAAAACACTGCTATTCCTGACAAAACAGCTGTTATTAATCCTAATTTAATTCCTTTTTGATAATTCATCACTTACCTCTTTAATCATCTTGCGCATACTCAACGCTTCTTTTTTAGATATTTTCTTTACCACCATGTCCTGCTGGCAAATTAAATAATCTCCTTTTTTTACTTTCTTTACTAAATCTACTTTCACCATCCTACCATCCTCCATCTCCCAAAATCCACCTTTATCTCTAACTGCTTGTAAAGGTACTGTAAAACACATATTTACTCCGGCAAAAAAGTTTCTAAAACATCATCCATATCTTCAAATTCTACTTCGTCTGGTAAATCAAATCTATCTGAACTAATCTTTTCCTCCACACATCTATATTCCATCTCCCAATCTATCTCACTGACTTCATCTCTTTCTTCCTCATCCTCAAAACACATTTTTACTCCTTCTTTATCTTCACTACTCCATATCCACATACAATCACCTTTCCCAATCATATATTCCTTTTTCTCTTTAATTACTATTTCCACATAAATACTTTCATCATCAATATATGATATTCCTGAATTTTCCCCTTCCTCCCAACTACACTTCAATGATACTCCTAATTTCATCATTTCTTTTAATGTTCCTTCAAGTCTCTCCCCCTTCTCATCTTTCTTCTCTTTTTTTTCTTCTTCATCAACTCTTCCACTTTCCTGCCCCACTTTCCCTTCTTCTCTAACTTCTCTCTTAACCTTTCCCTTTCTTCCTCTCAAAACACTTCCTGACAACAATACTATTACTATTACTATTAATAGTATTTTTTTCATTTCTTTTTTCTTTTTTTAATCAACCATATCCATGCTATTACACTCACTCCCAAAACCACATACTCTCCATATGGCTTCGGCTCTTTTTGCAAAATATCATTTACAGCCGCCAAATCTAAGGCTAATAATGCCAATGTAAACATCATTAACAAATGGTTTTTCAGCCATTTATCTAAAACCACAATCAAAAATCCTAAACCATAAACAAAAGTCAATATAAAAAACACTGCCTCTTCCCTACCTATTACTCCACTCACTATATTATGCAGCACTGCCGCTACCACCGCTCCTATCAGCCACACATATGCCTTATTTCCCCACTTAAATCTCTTCATCCATTAATTATATAATAAAAATAACTATGAATGTCTTAAAAACAAAAACTCTAACTCTCTTCTCTATTTTCCTCCTCCTTATCACTATTTCAATTTTAATTTATCTGAAAATCAAGCCTAAAAATCAAAATCCAAAACTAACCATTAATAATACTACTATTTCTGTAGAAATCAAAAATACTCCTGAAACAAGAAAACAAGGCTTATCTAACAGAGAAAAATTACCTGAAAACCAAGGCGTTCTCTTTATCTTTGATCAACCAGCCCAACACAGTTTTTGGATGAAAAACATGCTTTTTAATCTGGATTTTATCTGGATTAAAAATAATAAGGTTGTTGATATAACTGAAAATGTTCCTGCTCCTAAAAACAACCAACCGCCTGTCAGCTTAAAACCAAAATCCCCTGTCAATAAAGTTTTAGAAGTAAATGCCGGCTTTGCTAATCAGCACAATATTAACATCAACGATCCTGTCAAACTAATCAATTAATCTCAACTCTTTAACCGTCTTTTACTCTGAATATATTCATATATCATTGGCAGAATAGAAATAAAAATAATCACCACAATCACATAATGAAAATTTTCTTGAACAAATTCTATATTCCCAAAAAAGTATCCTGCCAGAGAAAACAATAAAACCCACACTATTCCTCCAACAACATTGTAAACAATAAATTTTCTGTAATTCATACTCCCCACACCTGCCACAAAAGGAGCAAAAGTTCTAATAATCGGTATAAACCTAGCCAAAATAATTGTCTTTCCCCCATACTTTTTATAAAACTCCTCAGTCTTATCAATATGATCTTGATTAATCAAGGGAATTTTTGGATTATCAACAATCTTTCTTCCAAAAAAATGGCCAATCCAATAATTTATTGTATCTCCTAATATTGCCGCCGCTATCAGCAATAACACCATCAATCCAATATTCAATGAATCCAACGCCGCAATTGCTCCTGCAGCAAAAAGCAAAGAATCTCCCGGAAGAAATGGTGTTACTACAAACCCTGTTTCAGCAAATATAATCAAGAATAAAATCCCATAAGTAAGTAATCCATACTGAGACACCAACTCTGTTAAATGTGTATCTAAATGCAAAAAATAATCAAGTAAAGATTTTAAAAACTCCATAAGAAAATATCATATCACAAATCCCACTTAGCTTTTGGTATTCGCAACACAAACATCGTCCCCTTAGGCCTATTATCCTCCACCACCACACTCCCTCCATACCGCTCAATTGTCTTTTTAACAATGTAGAGTCCTAATCCTGAATGACCAGTCTCTCCATACTTAAACCCTTCAACAAAAAGCTTAGATTTAATTTCGTCAGGTATTCCTTTCCCATCGTCAACAACAACTACTCTAACAATCTTACCCTCAACAACAATTTTTACATCAACTCTATCAGTTTGACCATGAACATTTGCATTTCTCACTAAATTAGTCATAACCGACTCCAATGCTTGATCTGCCAAAACAGTTGCCTCACCCTCAATATTAATCCTCATATTTTTAAACTTTTCCGCCACTTTTTGCACTACTTCCTGTACCTTTATTGGTTCTAATTTCTTTCCACTTGATACAGCTCCTTCTAATTCTCTCATTTGACCAATAAACTTAATATCTCTCTTAATTGCTTCAGCCGCTTCTTTCATAGTTTGATCCACATCTACTTTTTCCTTTCCATATTGCAAATACATATCAATATTCCCACCCACCACTGTTAAATCATTCAAAATATCATGACGTAGAATTTTATTTAACAACTTCAATATCTCATTAAGCTCTAAAATCTTTTTCTCAGCTCTTTTTCGTCCAACCATTGACTTGGCCAACATCCAACTGCTTCCCCATACAATCACAATCAACAATCCATCTATTAAACCTAACCATGTCAGTAATTGTCGCGGCTTTTCTTTTAATATCTCCGGCATTACATTATCAACTATCTTCCAATAATAATCATTATTACCCTCAAGTGGTTTAATTGTAGTAAAAGTAAATAATCCTTCTCCCTCAACATAAACTTGTCCAGACTCTTCTATCAAAACAGTCTTCCCTGCTTCCGGAAATTCCTTTTCAAACTTCAAATCTTGCTTATCTTCATACATAAATCCCCACTCATCCTCCGGCTTCATCCCTCTTAACCAATAACCATCTGCATTTAACAAAAAGCTGTGACCAATACCAACATCAGCTTCCCGCCTAAAATCTTTTAGCAAATTTTCTCCCAGATAATTAACCACCAAAATTCCTCGCCTTTGATTACTTTTATCAAACATTGGGACCGCAAAGCGAATCATCGGTTTTATTGGCTGTTCAACCTCTTTATTTTCAATATTCAGGTCAAACGGTGAAACATATACTTCTCCTCTATCAAGCTTAATCGTCTCTTTAAAATAATACCTTTCCCCTTTAAATTGTAGACCCTCATCAGTCGCCGCCACCGGCTCCCCATTATTATAATTAACCCTGATAATCTCCAAACCTGTTTCGTCCAAAAACCGTACTTGATCATAAAGGCCTTTAATCTTAGAAAATGCCAAAACCTCCTGCATTAAAGCTTCCCCATCATCCCTTTCCAAAAAATCACTTACTTCTTTACGTGTTGCCAACACTTTTAAATCTGACACCACCATCTCAAACTCATCCATAATCACTTTTTCCAGCAATTCGACATGCAAGCTTTCTTGAATCTCAATTATCGCTTTCTCATTTCTAGTTTCAAAATAGTAAATAATGCCAGTAACTACCACTATCAATAACAACACCGGCAAAAATATTTTCAAAAACAATTTCACCACTGGCCAAGAACCTCGCTCTAAATCGCTTTTTTTACTCATTTTTCTAAAATTTCTCTGTAAATATTACACCATTTTCATCATAACAAAAGCATCTCTGAACTACAATTCCGCATGGCTCCCCCTATAGAACATTATCCGAACCATAAAATTACTTATTAGTCCTTCAGTAAAACAACAGCATTGCCAATCCCCCGAGGTTGAGAAGAAGCATAATAAATCTTTCTGTTGTAATCAGCATGATAAGGAGGAATATTGATTATCTTGCCTTTAATATACAAAGAAGCCGCCCCGCCTGGATCAAAAGCCATTGCTCTCCTCACCCCCATATTTAATAAAACATCAGCCATCTCTGAATAAGTAGCTCCAAAACTATCACGGATTCTACTGTTAAACACCACTCCTATAATCTCATTTTCCTTGCTAATCCCTAAAGCAATTTTTGGCCCTCGTTGATTAAGTCGATCATTTCTAGACGCTTGGGATTTTAATGAATGTTTTGTTTTAAAACCCTCCAGCTTCATATCAATATCCAACTTGCCATTTTTTAACAACAACGGTCCTGCCCCCACCGCTTCTCCCACCCCTTCCCATTCTTTACCCAACTCTAAAGCAAAATCTATTACCTTTCCTACCTGATAGAACTTAGCAAAAAAATTGTCATAAATTTCTCGAGGAAAAGACAAGGTAATCCCCACCGGTAACAGTTTTCTTTTCGGATTAAAAGCTTTCTTAAACCGTGATTTATAGACAGCGGCAATTTTCTTTCCGCAAATAGTAACCAAAACTCTACTTTTAAGAGACACTTTTTGGTCAAATAAAAGATTATAAACAACAATCTTGTCTTTAGATAATTTATCCGCCGCAGGATTAATCTGTTCCTTTCGCCAACTAACAATAGATTGTTTACCATACTCTTCTACCCACAATTTTCCCTCTGTTAAACTTAATCGCTTAATCAGAATCTCACCACTCTTTTTAAAAGCCAGCACTGGACGATTGTATAAAGGTAAGCTCAAAATCTTGCCTTGATGAATTGCCAAACCTAAAGGTGTTCCTATATATTCCTCTGTTAAACCCAGCTTGCCTACCAACTCGTTATTTAAAATAAACCCGCCATTAAAACCCAGTAAAACTTTCTTTTTCTTCTGTTTCTCTATTTTTCTAATTAATTGTGGTAAAGCTTCATCTCCCTCTTTCCGGCTTTCTATAATTTCAAACTTTAACCTCTCTTCTTTCTTTTTAAAACCAGGCCAAGCCAACTTAAAATAAACACCAGTCCACGCTAGACCATCCGGATGTTTGCCGGCAAATTTACCCCAAACCAAACCTTTTTGAAAAGTTGAAATTTTTTGAGAGTTTTTAATACTTTCTTTTAAATCCTCCCCTGTCTCATCTTGTCTAATTTTTACTTCTTCCCAAAACTGCTTTTTTTCACTTCTCGCCTTTATTAACTCATTGTTAAATACTCGAAGCTGCTGTGTAGGCACAGGATAATTCAAAACTGGCCTTAAACCTGCTGGCACAAACTGAAAAAAAGTTTTATTCTTAGTTAACCCTGTGAAATGGGCAAATTGAACCGAATCAACTCTTCCAAAACGAAAGCTATCAATATCCAAAAGATCTAAAGTAATAAAATTATCTTCCCCTCTGGCAAAAACTACTCCTTGCTTCTCTTTTATTGCCACCAAAATATTTTTAACTTTTTTATTTAATTGATAAAAATTTGTTCCATGACAATAAGTAGATAAAGATAGAATTCTTAAAATGCCTTTTTTTCGATACTTTCTTAATAAACGAAAAACAGGTTTTCTAATAATAATCTCCAAATCATTTTTAGTCACTTCATCAAAAAAAGGTCTATTGCTAACCACTAAAGAAAACCTGACTGGATTGCCATTCTTTAACCTATCGGTTATCAACTCTTCAGTTAAAATCTTTAAGTCCGCCATCACATCTTTGCTGCTTCCCAAAAAAAACATCACCTCTCGTGGCTGCTTAACCGCTTTTTTATAAAACAAACCAGCATTAAAAGAATCAATATTGGGAAATAAAAATTTCAATTTTTCTCTCCAAACACTCTCTGGATTATAATTTTCTTCTAAAAAGAATTGTTGCCAATTAAAGTCTTCTTTTTTAGCCCCTGATTGGAAAAAGGGGTCAAACTGCCCCCCAAAAATCTTTTGAGATAAACAAACCACTATTCCCCTCAACTCCTGCTCTGTTAATTGATGAAAAAGGTATTTTTTATTAGTTCTGTTGCGATAATTAAAGCTATGGTCAATAATCATTTTTCCCTTTCCCCATGTCAAACAAAATACTTCCTCTATGGCTTTAAAAAAAAGAAAACGTTTTTGAGAATTAAGTTTTACTTGATCAACCAGTTGACGGCCAAAAGCAAAAGTTCGGCTTTTTAAATCCAACTTCTCTATCCTAAAAAAAGAGGGATCAATTAATGATTTAAGATAAAACAAAAAACCACTAGGAATATAGCCAGGAAAGTAGGTCCTATTTCTCCCTGCAACAATTTCTTTAATCGAATTTTTCCTAAAATTCAAAACTTTTCTTAAAGACTGATAAACGATCTTTCTTGTTTGACCATTACTTGCTGATTGCTGCCAAAGTTTTTCTAAAATATAAACAAATTGCTCTTTTAAGGCTTTAAAGGTAAAACGGGCATTTACTATTTTTCTGTTTGCCCTAAGCAATTGTTTTCTTTTTTCCTTTGAAATAATAAATGGTACCAACTCACGCACTAAATTCTGGTTGTTATCGTTCCAGGCAAATACTTTCAACCCTGATGTTACTTCTTTATAGGTCTGGTAAGGACTAAATGGATTAACCACTAGCGGTACACCGGCCGCCGCACTTTCTATAATCGGCAAGCCCCTGCCCTCTGTTTGACTTAATAAAAAAACCAGATCAGCAATCCCATACAACTCGCCTATCCCTAACTCTTTCAAACCTTCTGTTAAAAAATTCTCATTGCTATCCTTACCAAATTTAAAACCAACAAAAAAATTCTTTTTTAAATCTGGAGTTAATTGTTGGTAAAAATTAACTATTTCTCTTTTTATTTTTTTAAAATAGTCAAAGTGTCCAGAAGCAATTGGTCCGGTAATCAATAACAGAACTTTTTTCTTCTTCTGATGCAGATATTTTTTAAATTTTCTATCCTCAAGTAAACTTTTTAAGACTTCAAAGTTTTTTTCTATCTGTTTTCTTTCAATTATCCGCGTGGGTTGAAGAAACAATAAAGTAGTTGTCGGAGAAAATTTTACCTTTTTTTGCCAGCCAATAATAAAAGGCTTTCCTTCTCTGGCTTGACGATTTATTTGAGAATCTCCTGACTTAAAAACAACTGGTTTTTTATACAAAGAGCTGAAAAGAAGATTTAGTTTAAAATATGCTTTCTCTTTTTGTAACAAAGTTAAAGACTTAAACTTTTCCGCATCTATTGTTGTACCCACTTCAGTCACATTATTGGGATTCAACCCTTCTTCTTCTATCAGTATTTTACTTTGCAGTTTGCTAATATTAACTTGTGTCCAAAGCTGACTTCTCCAGGGAAAAAGAAGCTTAATTATACTAAAAAATTCTCCTAAATCAGCATTGGTAAAAAAGTGATCACGCACTCCTGATAGTTCGTTTTTCCGCCGATCGGAAGGGTTTTTCCCACCCTCCCAATAAAAATCATGATTAATATTAATTACTGGTATGCCAAAAATCTCGCTTAAAATAACCGTGGCTAAGGTTAAAGAAAGATTCCCGGGATTAGAAGCTACATTAGAAAGAACAAAACAACGGATATTTTCTTTTTCAATAATATTTAATATCTTCTCAATCGTCGTTAAACTTTGTTCCCAAATCAAAGCCGGTAAAAGATTATAAATCTTACCTCCTCTTTTAAGCTTATGAGAATATAAAAATCGATAAGGATCTCCCCATTTTTCAAAACCCGCCGCTTCTTGGATTTTATAAACAGGAATTTTACCCTTCTCTTTTTTTAAAACTTCTGCCTCATCATCAAAGTCACCCACTATAAAACAAGCTTTAAAACTATGAGGGAAAATTTTCCTAAAGGCTTTAATATGATGACCAATCTCTGTAGAAACTCCATCCACCCCCAAACCATAAGTAATAAAGGCAAAACTGCCATTACTTAAATATTTGCTAAAAGAAGAAAATTTCTGAAAATCCTTTGGTTTTTGAGCAAATGAAATTCTTCTCTGTTGAAGTTTATCTAAAAAGATACCTAAATCAAACCAGGTCTTGATCTTCTTTCTCTTTATCCGCCTTAAAAGTGATTTTCTATTATTCCTTGTTTCCATCCGCATCATTATACAGCGTCAATACTACAAAAACCTTATCACCACAGTAAAAAAGATTGATATAGTAATTAAAGCCTCATGCTCTAATCTCAAATGCTCCGGAGTCCAAAAATTATTATAAGTAAAATCAATAAGATAATTAATGCCTTTAAAGACTTGGCTCAAATAGAATTGTAAGGTACGCTGGGAGGAAATTAATAGGCTTCAGATTTCAACAACAATCTAGCTATTTAACAGCTGAAAAAGTAATACTTACTGTATAGCCTTTCAAAAAACCTGGAGTTTCTTTATAAATTTCAATATTGGTAAAACCAACCTTTTTCAACAAATCTAAATAGTCTTTTTTAAGAATCGCTCCAGCTACACACCCGCTTAATAATTTATCATCATTCTTTACCTTTTTTAATAATGGCTTAGTCAAAACCACATCAGAAACCATTAATCTTCCATCTGGCTTTAACACCCTATAAGTTTCTCTAAACACCTTCTCTTTATCAGGAGCTAAATTAATTACGCAATTGGAAATAACCACATCAACTTCTTCATCATCAACAGGCAAATCTTCAATATCGCCCTTCTTAAACTCTACATTGTCAAAACCGCCTTTTTTAGCATTCTCTCTGGCTTTTTCCAACATTTCATCAGTCATATCCACTCCAATCACTCTGCCTTTTTTACCAACTTTACCAGCTGCCAGAAAAGCATCAAAACCTGCACCTGAACCCAAGTCTAGAACAACTTCACCTCTATTTAGAGAGGAAATAGCAACTGGGTTTCCACAACCTAATCCTAAATTTGAACCACTGGGAACTTTATTCATTTCATCTTCAGAATATCCCATCTCCCCAGACTGCCTTTGAGCTTTCTTATTAGAACAACAACAGTCACTAGAAGATTTAGCAATATCTGCATAAGACTTTTTAACAATTTTCTTAACTTGTTTTGAACTTTTCATAAACTACATTTTACCAAATAAAGAAATTAATAGAAATCCGTAGAAATTGCTCCCTCTAAAGGACTTGTTCATCAACCGCAAACTAGAACTTGATATAACTCAAAACGATATGAAAATCTTCTTATTGAAATAAAAATTCTATTACGTCTCTAGCTACATTGTGAGGCTGACCAACCACTGGATAATGATGGATATCTATCCCTGGACAGTCATTTAACTCTAAAACATAAGCCTTGCCTGACAACTCATCATAAAGAATATCTACCCCTGTTATTGACATTCCAATTGCTTGAGCCGCTTTAACTGCTAATGCTTTTAAATAGCTATTAACTTTTTTAGTTACATCTTTACCAATCCCTCCAGTACTGATGTTAGCATTTTGTCTCAACCTCACCCTTTCCCATTTTAAAGGTACATAAGTAAGTTTTTTTTCTTGTTTTCTCAAACTTCTCTTAACCTCACCATTTAACTTAATCTTACACATTGGTTTTTCATACTTTTTACCCACCATCGGCTGTTGATTAAATTGGCTAATTAACTGCCTGATTGTTTTCTCTCCATCTCCAACTACATGAGCTGGCACTCTTTCCATCACTGCTGACACTTTATCCCCTATCACTAAAAACCGATAATCCTTTCCATCAATAAACTCTTCAATCAAAACATCTTTCTTGCCTTTCTTGGCAAAAATCAAAGGCAACAACTCGCAAAACTCTTCAAAAGACTCAATCTTGACAAACACCTTGTTGCCATGTGCTCCTTTAGCTGGCTTTAACACACAAGGAAATAGATTTTTCTTTAACACCTGTCGTTTAGCTTCTACCGGAGTCCTAACCAGCCAACTTTTAGGGGTAGAAATCTTACTAGACCTTAAAATTAACTTAGTCAAAAACTTATTATTAGCAATAAAACAAGATGGTTGAGCATTAACAGGAAAAGAAGTACCTTTAATAAAAATTGCCTTGCCATTATTAGTTAGCTCAATTAAGTTCAATCTTCTTGAAATAATCTTAGCTTTAAGGCCTTTTTCTAAAGCTGCTTCTAAAATCAATTCAGCACTTTTAGTAGATAATTTTTTCAGTCTATCCATTTTCAAATCCTTTTATTCTTTTTTTCACCAGTGTTTTTAACTATCCAAAACCTATTGGTAGCCATATTAAAGCTACATACTATCGTTCCAGGCTTAATTGAACCTAATCTAGGCTCTTGACCTATATTTCCTATTAACATTATTCTGTTCAACGCTCTTAACGACATTAACAATCACTCCAATCTTTCTAATGCACCAAAAGGGCAAAACTGCCAACAAAAAAGCCTTAATAATTCTTAATTTTTGATGCCTGTGCCCAACTTAAAACTATTCAAAAAGATGTTAAGTTCAGTACATTTCCTATAGGCTTTTCAACTAAAGTATACCAAAACTTTTATCCACAAACAAATCCAATCAATAAAAGAACTAATAAATCAACCCTTTTATCGCAAGCTCCCCCTAAAGGACTTTTTCCTTCCTCCACCAACCACATTTTGCTATTCTACAACCAAACTTCTCACAATAAATAAATCAAAACTTATCTTATTTAATACCCTTAAACCAAATTTTTCTTAAAATAACTTAAACAACTCCCTTTAGGAAAATCATCTAATTTGCCATAAAGAGTATATCCTAGCTTTTTATAAAATTCTGGTGCCTGCCAAGGAAAAGTATCTGTATAAACAACCGTGCACCCCCTTTTAATAGCTTCTGCTTCAACTCTTTGCATCAATTTAACTCCCCAACCCTGTTTTCTAATCAATTTATCTACCCATAAAGATTGAATTTGCATTCCATTCCAAAGAAAACAAACGATAACTCCTCCTAAAAGCTTATTATCTTTATTTTTCAAAGCAATTGAAAATAATTCTGATTTTCTTGGATGTCCTTGACTAGCGTGATGAGACAATAAACCATCTACTAATACTTTTTTATCCTTTGGGCTTAAATCACCTTTAGTGGCAACAAATCTAAAATCATTCATGCATCAATGATATAAAAATCTAAGATTTAAATCAAACTCTTGAGGAGAAAACCTAGCTCCCCCTAGTTGACATGTTTCGGAACCGAAAGGTAGAGATTGGTGTTAGTTTTTCTGATGTAAAAAGGGTATTTGAACTGTTAAACGTAGCTAGAGTAGTTTTGGTATAGAAAACAAATAGGAAGTACTTCATGCGATTAGATTTTTAGACCTTAAAGCGCTATGTAGACAGAAGCTACCTTAAAATAATGAAAAATCTAATATAAAGTTACCTATTATCTTCTATGAAAAACTCGTAAAAGGCAACTAATACAGGGGCTGTAAGTACAATCCAAAAAACCAACTCTTCAAAAGGAAACTTAATCCCTAAAATAGAAACTAATCCTATAAATTTACCTGGAAACCACCAATTACCTATATAAACGGCTACTAATTCATAAATCAAAGAAAAAATCCCAACATAGATACTTACCAAGATAAGTTTAAAAAATATCTTACTATTTTTGATATAGAAAAAGATTAAAAATGGTACAACAGTTACTGTACCTATGAATAGATAAGCATAATCAAACATTAAAAGTTCTTTATTTAAAAAATAAGCTGTATAGAGCAAACCATTGTATAGCACAAGAATCAAACCCATTATCTTCCATTTTTTATTTATTTTGTAGTTTTTATCAGCTTCAGAAAAATGTTTGTAGAAAAGAATAGTAAACAAACCAAAACCAAAACTCCATATAATATTTTCCCAATAAGAATATTCTAAATATCTAAATGGAATTGTCTGCTGTACCTGCCAAGAATTACCAGCTACTGCTAAAACATCAATTACACTAAACATGAACAAGGAAACTATTATAGAAAATACAACAAGCTTAAATTTCTCGTGCTTATGTTTGGATAAAAGAAACAAAATTGGAGAAAAATATACAAGTGAAAGAGTAATTAAGTGATTAGGTTTAAAAATCAGAACTAATACGAAAACAGCTAATTGAATACATATTAAAGGTAATATATCTTTCTTATTTCTAATTCTCATATCTATACTAAGTATATAATAAGGTATTAGCATTTATGTTTCTGTTATGGTTGTTTTGAATCCTATTCATTGTTTATATAACACAGGGAGTTTGGTTGTAGGTAAAGGGAAACAACTGTTTGGTTTACCATCCGAAGCCCGAAGGATGGCTCCCCGATCCAAGAATTACCCATAACCAAATTAAAAAGATAATTAACGCCTTTAAAAATCTAACTCAAATGGAATTGGTTAAAATTAGGTGGGAAGAAATAAATAGGCTACAAAGTAATTCAAAAACTAACCTATCACTCTCCTAACAAATCCTTATATCTCTCAACATATTTCTTTAAACCATTAATTAAATATTCAGCTCTCTGTAAAGCTTCTTCTTTAGTATTCTCTTTCCATATATCTAATATTATTTCAGGAGTAAATTTCTCTTTAGACAATTGACATAAAGCTATTGCTGTAATTTCATCTCCTTCTTTTAAACCCCAAACATTTAATACTCTTCTATCAACTACTTGATTCCATTCTTCTTTTGATGGATATGTAAACTGACTACTTAGTTCATCTGTACACTTTCCATCTACTAAAAACCTACATGGACTACAAGTATCATCTGCTCCAACAGTTAAAGTAATAATAGCTAAAGGATTTTCCAATACAATGTTGCCTGCAATATTAAAGTCATGATGATATTCTCTTCTCTTTCCCTTAACTTCTTTTATCTGTCTTATATACTCTTCTTCAGGAACAAAAAAGTCAGTTCCAATCCCATGCAACTTAATAATATCCAAAAAATGATGAGGCTTTAGTAAAAATTTACCTTTTTCTGTCATACATTTAATTTATTATAAAACACTATCATCTCACCTGCTCTGACAAAAAAAGACTTTCACAATAAAATTTATCAACTTTTGGAATAAGAGCTTCTACGCCCAGTCTTTTCATCAGGTCAAAAACCTCTGGCCTACTATTAATAATTCCTTTTCTAGCTTTCAATAATCTAGCTATTGCTTCATCTCTTTCAATTAAGCCAAAACGAATCTGGGCACTAAGGTTATAATCAGTCTCCGTGTAACCTAAAAGACCATAGTAAAATAAATCTTTAAAAGTCTCAATTTCGCAATCAAAATGCCAACTTCTTTCTGGTCTTTCCCACCCTAACCTTTCCTTGACTAGTTCTTCTGTTTTTTCTGGTATATTTGGAAAATAATTATCAAAATCAAAATAAACAATCCCTGGATAAAGATCATAACTTCCCCCTGCCGTTAATTGACCCTTATGACAATGATCATCTTCTCTCATAATTACTTTCACATTATCTCCATGATCATATCCTGAATTTTCTTTAAGTCCGACTAATAAACCTTCACGCTCATCTCCATCCCCTTTTAACTGCATAACTGCTCCTTTAAAAGGAGCTAATTCAAGATAAGAAGCTGCGCTTATATATTTTGTAATACCCATTTTTTCTCCTTCAGCAAAAAGAACGCCACTAATTCCATGCCTACAACCAGCACATAACGCTACTCTCACCATTGCTTCATCTGGTTTTTCTAATAAAACAGATAGATTTTTTTGAAACCTTGGCAACATTTCACTATCATTCACTCTAATTAATTGACTCCCTAAAATCTTCGCCGCTCTAATTAAATTACCTTCAGCTAAAGGATGTGTAAGTCCAATTTTATTATGATTAAATCCAACAACCTTATCAGGTCCCAATTTATCAACAAACCACATCCAAGCATATAAACTATCTTTTCCTCCACTAACCATAACTCCAACTTGTTCATCTGGAACTAAATTTAAATCCTGAATCAATTTCTCTCCACCCAAAAAATTAGGCTCCTCATGATCTAAACAAAAATTGCACGAACTTTCTCCATCAATTTCAGAAAAACTTGCTCCTGCATATCCTACTGGTAAAACACACTGACCACATCCAATATCTAACCCTACATCTATATTTTTGGCAGGCATAGAGCTTACAATAACCTCTACCTTACTCATTCAAACTTTATTATACCATACTATGGGATAGTAATTAACCAATGAAAACAAACTCAATCAAAATTCCATAGAAATCCGTAGAAATTGCTCCCCGCACTGGATCAAATTAGGACTAATTTAGTTCAAACAATAATCTAACTAGCTCCCCGATCCAAGAATTACCCATAACCAGATAAAAAAGATAATTAACGCCTTTAAAAACCTGACTCAGATGGAATTAATTAAAGTTAGATGAGAAGAAATTAATCGGCTTCAGGTTCCCCTATCCACCCCTGCCATCAACTAGCATAAATTTTAACAAATCTATTCCCATCCCTTTATTTTCTTAAGAATATACCAGGCAAAATGGATTCCATATCGCTTTTGTAATTCTTTGTTTTTCCAATCTTCACCAGTAACCACACCTCTACAAAGTTTACTACCGCAATTACATTCCAAGCGATAATCTGTGACTGTATCCATAGCATAGTCAAAACAAAGTTCTTCTCCAGTCTCAACATCTTTCATAGCTATCAATCCAATATCTCCATCAACTCCAACATTAGGATCACATGAATGATTAATATATAGTGCTGTATCCTTTGCCTCTTGTTTTGTTAATGGGGTTAAAAATAAATCATCCCGCACTTGAAGCCAATAATCACCACATTCTTCTTCCACTTTTTTTAATTGTTCCTTATTAACTATGTGGCCAGCTTTTAAACTAACTACTTCACCTTTACTAATATTTTCTTTGGCATATAAACCAACACCCTCAATAGGACTTTTCTTAACTATTACTTTTGGAGAACGATAAATAAAAGACATAATATTATTTTACCAAATTATACTCTAAAAGTTTTCCCCCTCATGCAAGTCACAACTTATCTTCCTCAACACAAATCCATAGAAATCCGTAGAAATTGCTCCCCCTAAAGGACTTATTCATCAACCGCAAACTAAAACTAGATATTACTCAAAACGATATGGAAATCTTCTTTGCAACCATAGGATTAACCCAACCACAGCCTGCTTTATCTACCTAAACTGCTCTGACCTTCTCTTGATAGAAAGCAGTTTTATGTTCGCCTTCATCTTCAATACCCATTAACTTAAATCCCAACCCTTCGTAAATTGAACACAACTTTTTCTCATCAGCACTTGTGTCTAATCTTAACAAACTAAACCCTCTTTTTCTTGCTTCATCTTTGGCAAAATCTATCATTATCTTGGGATAACCCTGTCCAGCGAAATCTCTATGAACACACAACCAATGAACATAAAGAGCCTTCTTTGGCTTTTCTCCATCAACACTTTTCCAACTCTGATTTCTTTCTGTTTCCTGAAGCACCATTGAAGCAGCTGGTTTTTCATCCACAATCGTCACATAATACTCGTCTGGCTCTGTATGTTTTAACATAAACTTTTTGTTCATGTTTTCTGGTTTCCACCAATCAGAAGGATTTAATCCACTCTTTTGCATCCAAAAACCAACACTGTGCATTATTTCAATGGATTTATCAACATTCTTAGTTATTTTTACTTTGCTCATACTCCTCATCAAAATCATTTTTGTTAATCACCAATCCATTATATCAAACAAGAAAAGACTGATATAACAGCCCTTTCTTAATCTTGCTCCCCCTACTAGACGCATTCAGAACTAATAAATCACTATTATTAAACGTAAATCAAGAAAACATTAAAACTATATCTAACCTCATTCTTATAAAAAACAATGTTAATACGTCTCACCGTCACCTAATTATTAAGGCCTAAAAAAATACATTTTAAACTACTAAAACTATTATTTAAAGCAACCTCCTTCATAAATTATCATTTACTGTACCCATTCTGTAACCGTTGTATACCCTTACCATACCCTTACTGTACCCATTCTGTAACTATTCTGTACCTATTTGTAACTATTCACAAAGTCTTCTAATCATTTTTTTATTATTTCCCATTTAGCTGAACGAGATCTAGGGAGTCCTGCAAATTTTATTTTGCCATTTTTCTTTAGACTTACCAACAACCAGCCCACCTGTTTATCAGTTAATGAATGTTGAAATATTCTAAAAAAATCTTCTTTTCTAGACGGTCCAAAATTTCTCAAGTGTTGCAATATTAACTCTTTATTAACCTCATTCAACAATCCTTTTTTTTTCGTATACTTCCATTGCTGTTTTGTGTCTACATAATATTTCTTTGAAAGCATATATCTATTTGTTCCAATTTTTTCAATTAATTCAAGATCAAGAAGATTATCCGTAACAATTCCTGACTCAATCTTCTTATTGTTTTTAATTCTGTTTAGAATAATTAACTCTTTATCATTTAAATCTTTATTTCTTTCCTCAGCGATTGCCAAGACATATTTAGCAAACTCTTCATCTTGAATCTTTCCATCCAATTCAAGCTCTACATGGATTTCATCGGACCTATTAAAATTTGGTGGCAATTTACCAAGAGATAATTGATTTTTATACATTAAATTCACTCCATTACCAAATTGCTCAACCATCTCACATTTAAACAATATATCCGCAACTAATTTATTCCTTGGCTTAGTCTCATTAATAATATTTTCAGTCGTCACACCATCAGGAAAACCTCCTTGACTAGTAACGACAATTCGATACGGATATTGAATCACTAAAGTACTCCCTGAAATTAAATAATCTCTATGTATCACAGCATTGTTAACAGCTTCTCGGATGGTTTCCCCATCAAACGCTTTCCTTTCTACCAATCTCATTTTATAAGGAACATTAATATTTATATTTCTAGAATCAATTTTTTCCCAAAGCTTCGTATAGTAAAGAAGATAACCACCCTTAAATATCTCCATATCTTGATTCCTAATCTCATCATCTCCTGCACGATAACCATATCTAACTTCACAATATGGTAAATATTTAGTTAAAGAATCCTCCTTAGCTAATAAAATCATTGCAGCTATTGTTAATCCCTTTTTTCTCAAAAGAAGCAAATTTTTAAGCAACTGTTCGGTCGTCATCTTTTCAATATTAGTTTTATATCGTCCTGAGTTTTTCAATCTATGTCTAAGTTCTTTAATTGCCACAACAGACAAGTCTTCTATTTTTGCTTCAGGTAATATGTTGGAAGAATAATCTTTATTTACAGTTTGGTGATAAACTAATCTTCTTTGATATTCACTCTGTGACATTTTTTTCGTAACTGGACCTATACGTATATATGGCCTTCCTTTAAATGTATGTATTGGATTTGAACTCTTGGGAGCAATGATCTTAATCATAGTTTTACCATTATTAATTTCCTCTGTAACACTAAGAGGCATTTTCGGTTCCATATTGTCCACTAAAGTATTTGTTATATCACGTAAAGTTTTTTCAACTACATTTTTTAATCCTAAGATTTTTCCATTATTTCTTACACCAAAATACAAAATTCCACCTGTCTGATTAGCAAAACTACACAGAACCTCTCCTGCTTTATTAATTTCCGCCAAACCTTCTTTAAATTCCAATTCTTCTGACTCTTTCTGTTGTATATTTTTCATATTACAAAGATTATACAATCAATCATTACCAAAACCACTACTACACACTTACTCTTTTATTTGTTAACTTTCTACCAGCAGGCTTAGCAAATTTCTTTCTTTCTTCAGGAGATAATCTATAAAAAGCATCCAAAGCCAAACCCACTAATCCAGATACTCTATCAATCATATCCTGAACTTCCTCATCAGATTTTCCCTTTGCCAACTTTCCAAGAATCTTTCTAGCTTTCTTTATTGTCATATTTTTAACCAAAAAGTTAAAGATTATTCTTAATTTTATTCAAAACTAAATTCAATTCTTTTCTAGTCCTTAAATCATAATCTCTAATTCTAACAACTTTCATTTCTTTTATATTAAAGTCATTATAAAAACCTCTATCTTTTGTTACTACTACAGGTAAACATCCAGAAAATTGATCTGCAGTGATATCAATAATATATTCCCCTTCTTCTAACCAAGCATGCGATCTTTTTTCTTTACCTTTTCCCTTATCTCCACACACATATTTAAATTTTCCATAACCCTTTATATATAAATACTCATTTAAAATTAAAGACACAGGACCACAACAGCCTTTCGGAAACTTTTTAAAACTATCTGGTAATAAATGCTTTATTTTTTCAAACGCTTTTCTAACTTTTCTAACCTCTGCTTTTAATTTATTAACTCCATTCATATATTTAATACTATAAAACAAATATGACTAATTGCGGTAGAATAAGCTCATGTCAAAGGCTCTAGAATATCAAGGATGGCTTAATCAGTTAAAACAAACCTCAGATAAAGATTTTTTTTCTCTGGCAGAAGACTTTTTTACTCTTTTAGAAAAAGAAAATCGCTCAAAAATCAAAGTCTTTGAAAAAGAATTAGAAAAAAGAGATCGCACACTAAGTCGTGCAGCCAATAAAGCAGTACAGGAATTTCGCCCTCTTTATAATAAAATCAAAAAGGCTGCACTAAAAGCCGCAAAATCGGGGGAAAAACAAGAGTTTGTTGACACCACAGAACTAGAATACATTAACAGCTATGAACTATACCTTTCAAAAAAAATAACTATTACACCTGACGATCCTGTAGAAGAAATTTTCACTGCAATAAGATTTACCTTAGAACTGCTTGTAAACTCTAAAAGACTAACAAAGTTTAAAAAGTATATGAAAAAAGCTAATGGCAACTATTTTGTTCACTCTCAGCAGTTCCCTGCCTATCTAGAATACTTGCAGATCAGGGACCATTTTACCGAAAGACGGGAAAATACAGCTTGGGGAGCTTATTTTTATTTCAAACGAATGCTGGTATTTTTCCATAATGCCAATCAATCTATGGATAATTGGATCAGAGGTGAATTTATAACCAAATTTATAAGACTAATACTTTATTTAACAACTCCTCAAGCAATCACTAAAAAAACAATCAGATCATCTTTAGGAATCAAAAAACTATTTCAACTAAGCAAACACCCACCAAAAATTTTATATGAAGGAATAAATAAAGAAGATCGTGGCTGGAAGCCAACAAAAGGCAAAACACAAACCTATGCTATGCTTTATTATTTTGCCACCAAGGTTAATGAAAAAGAAAAACGACGAGAAGGTAATATTAAGCAACTATCTTTACCTTTTTCTGCAATCAGCAAATATCTACATAATCTGAAGAACTGTGACCGTCCACCAAATTGGACCCAAATAGTTCTTCCTTTCCGACAAGCAAAAGTTCTAGTTAAAAACGCTAAAAAAGCCATTAGTTTTGCTGATAACGAAATCTTTACCGAAAACACAAATAAAGGTATTTTTATAACCCTCCGTGTAGCTGGATAAGATAAAAAGTTTATTTTATCCATTTTATCCACTTTAAACTTTTAAATCTACCTCTGTTAAATTTTAATCCTTGACAGAACCTATTTTACTTCCTGTTGTTATAGTTAATGGAAATAATAAATCAACCATCAACTAATCAACCAAGCTGCGACGAAACTCTAAGCCAAGAGGTTAATAAAAACTTGGTTGGATTTTTTGAGGTCCTCATAAAAATAGACAAACGGCTACAAAAAGAGCAACAAGAAAAGGAAAATCATGATTGATACCGTGGTCCTCTCAATCCCGTGGGGTAAATTTACCATCTTAAAACCAGAAAACTTTCAACCAAGCATAAAAAGACTTGTAGGTAAATATAACAACGGTTGCACTTGGGGTAAATATGTTCAAAACCCCACCAGAAGCGATTTAAAAGCAGGAAATTACTTCCCTAGACTAACTATAAGAGACAGATTTAATAGAGGTATTCGCTATACTCCCTTACGAATTGAATTTAGTGTTCCCAAACTACTATATAGAAATAACTTAAAAGAAGCTAAACCTGAAGATTTAAACAACACCATTGCTAAGTTAGGCTTAAGACTCTTTCAAATGGGAGTTAAGACTACCAGTCAAACTTTAAAAACCACTGAAGTAATCAATGTTCACTTTTGTCGAAACATTTATCTTTCTGACAACTATACTGCTCAATATGCAATAAAACAATTAAACAAGCTTAACCCAAGTAAAAAACTTGATCACAATCACAGACATTTTAGCAACAATGGTCAAGCTCTTTATTTCTATTCCACCACAAACCAAACAATCTTTTACGATAAATTAGCGGACCTGCAACAACCTAAAAAACGCTCAATTGATTATCATAAAAACGACTACCAACAACTAAATATGTTTAAACGCCATAAAAAGGAAATCTTGCGATGGGAAACAAGATTAACCCACAAAAACAAACTTTTATCTGTATTTCGTCAGCTCGGATATAAAATCAAACCTATTCCCTTTTCATTTATATTTAATCAAAAACTAACTAATCAAGTTCTCCAGAATTACTGGTCCAAATTCTACTCACCAGAAGCAAATACTTTATTCCAACCAAGCAACCCTGTTGATATTTTAGAAACTTTGCTTATTAAAGGCTACAAACTTCAAAAAGCTCTACAAATCTCAATACTCATCATAATAGCTCAGGAAAACGGCATTAGAGCTTTAAGAAGCATCATTGAATCTAAAGCTACCATTAGACACTGGTATAGAATAAATAAACAATTACATCATGCTCTTAAACTATTAAAAACCAATAAGCCACTCCAGTTTATTACCGACATTGAAAGAAGAATTGGACTTTACAACTAACATTAAATGTTAAACAATGATAAATATAACTAATATGATAAAAGATCAATACTACTCCATAAAAGAAATTTCTAAAATGTTAAAAGTCGCCTATCTTACAGTTTATCGCTGGATACAGTCTGAAAAGCTCACGGCTTATAAAGCAGGCAAACAATACCGAATAAAAAAATCAGATTTAGATAAATTTATAAAACTAAAGTGAATAAAACAAATAAAAGTATTCCAAAGCCAGAAACATATAAAGGTATCTACTCTATACATAAATATTGGGGCAAAAAACCATCCAATGTCATTAGATATTTTATTGAAAAGTTCTCTGACACAAACGATATTGTAGTTGATCCTTTTTCGGGTTCAGGCATCGCCCCTATTGAGGCTTCTCTTACAAAAAGACGGGGGGTTGGAATTGACATTAACCCAATAGCAATTCAAATTTCCTACGAAATGGTTAATCAAATAAATATTGATGATCTAAAAAGGGAATATTTAAGAATTAAAAATTCTACATTGCCTATTATCAAAAAATACTATGAAACAAAAACTTTTGAAGGCAAATTAGTAGCTTCACATTATGTTTGGAAAGAAAGCACCCTAAAAGAAGTTTGGTATAAAAAAGGGCGAAAAAATGTTTCCAAAAAACCAGACAAGCAAGACATTATTCTCTCAAGAACGACTACATACAAACATATTCCACACTTTTACCCCAAAAAAAAGCTACTTCCAAACTCTAGAATAAACACCTCAAAAGGGCAACATGTAAATGATCTATTTACACCAAGAAATCTATTAGTATTGGCAAAAATATTTAACGAAATTAAAAAAACTAAAAACAAGGATATAAAAAGCACACTACAAACCATCTTTACTGCATCATTAGGTCAAGCAAGTAAAATGGTTTTTGTCGTAAACAATAGAAAAGGTAAAAAAGTTAAAAAGCAGGTTGGTAGTTGGGTAATTGGATATTGGATGCCAAAAGAACATTTTGAAATTAACCCACTCACTTGTTTTGAAAATAGATATAACAGAATGTTAAAAGCAAAAAAACTTATCAATCAACATTCTCCTATTACAGTTTCAAAAGATATAAAAGAGTTTTTTGAAAAAACCTCTCAACTTTGTCTAATTACAGGATCTTCAGAAAAAGTTCTAAAAAAAATACCATCTAAAAGTGTTGATTACTTGATTACAGATCCTCCTCATGGAAACAGAATACCATACCTTGAATTAAGCGAAATATGGAATAGTTGGTTTAATAATAAAGTAGACTACAGTTCTGAAATGGTTATTTCAGATAGCCCAATTAGGGGGAAAAACAAAATTTCCTATTTTAATACTTTTGAAAAAATCTTAATTCAATCAAAGCGAATAATGAAAAATGAAGCAATATTCTCTTTATTATTTAACACTCTTGATAATTTTACTTGGATTGAATTATTAAAACTCGTTCAAAAAACTGGATTTACCTTAAACGAAATTGAAACATTAAATTATTCTGCTAATTCTGTTATTCAAGATAATAGAAAATTTGGATTAAAAAATGATTTTGTATTACACTTAAAAAAAGCAAATGGAAATGAACATAAAATTAAACCTCTAAAAAATGAAGAGGAACAAGATATAATCAAAAAGTTGGTAGAAAAAACAAAAACCAATAATTCAAAGTATTCAAATATAGAAATACTAAATGAGATTATTACCACTCTTATCAAAAAGCAGAAAATTTGTAGACTCTCTACTATCATTGACAGTCTTAAGAAAGGATAATATGAACAATTTTCTTAAACTTAAAGCTCTTTACGATAAAGATCAATTCAGTGATTTGATTGCAGAAAATAAAGGAATAAGATTTCTTAAAATACGCTCAATATCAAGAAGTAATTTAATAAGAAGCTTTGCTAAGCAATTAGGGAAAGACACAACAAAAAAAGCAACAGAGCTATTTAAGGAAATTTTTGACGACAACAATATCAGTGAAAATAAAATTGAAAAATTTATTAACAGCATATATTCTCAAAACAGAAAAAAACGCCTAACTGTTGAAGATAAAATTTACTCTCAATTATATAAACTTAATGTTTTCAACTGGGGAGGATTTTATCAAAACGCAGTTGAAAAAAACATAGTAAATAACTACATTAAAAAAATTTGGCAATACGACAAGCTTGTTGACGCCGTAGAAACAGACATTACGCCAAGATTAACAAATTATGTTACAGCATCTTGGTATAACCACTGGTCCTCTGTTTTAATTGAGGATATTTTCACAGACCACAAAAGCATACTTCCTTCTGTAGGTCTTATTAAAAAAGTTGATTTCTTCTGGAACAACTTTCCTTTTGATCTCAAAGTTACCTATTTTCCAGATGGCTTCTTGCAGAAAGAACGAAAAGAAAGAAAACTAAAACCAGAATTGTCTGAATTAAAGTATTTTGCCAGAAAAAACCAAATACCTTATGACAACAAGCAGAAAAACAATGAAATATTTAAAGACTTGCTAATAAAAATTGAAGAAGATACTTCACTTAACTCAAAAAAGTTTATGAAATCTTTTACAAACACAAGAAAAAAAATACTTAAAGAAACAATAAAACATCCATCAACTTTAATTAAATGGCTATATGAAGAACAAGGAGAAAGAAGATTCGATGCGTCTAATAGATTATTTTTAGTGCTTGTTGATAAGGATAACTTTGAAGAAAGTTGGAAGCTAAAACGCAATAAAAAACTTTTATATCAAGAAATTAACAATTTTTTAAACTCTAGCAAAAATCTAAAACCTGAAGAAATAAAATTAAAATTCAGCTGGAAAAATGAAGTATATACAACATATTCAAAACTTCATTTTATTGTAAAATGAAAACGATAATCATCGCCAGAGTTTCAACAGAAGAACAAAAAGAGGCTGGTAATTCCCTACCCGCCCAGATAACTAGACTAGAAAAATACTGCGAAAGAAAAAACTTTCAAATTATTAAAAAATTCAGCTTTGACGAAACTGCTTATAAAAACGACAGAAACGAATTTGATGAAATCCTTGATTATGTTATCAAGCAAAAAGAACAAATCGCTGTTTGTTTTGATAAAGTAGATCGTCTTTCCAGAAATGTCTTTGATAAACGAGTAGCCACTCTTTATAAAAAAGCTCTTGCCGATAAAATAGAACTTCACTTCTCATCAGATAATCAAGTTATAAATAGCAAAATGTCTGCAGCAGAACAATTTCACTTTGGCATAAGCTTAAACTTAGCCAAATACTATTCTGACGCTATTAGCGACAATGTAAAAAGAGCCCAAGTTCAAATACTTACCTCTGGCAGATGGCCAGCAAAACCACCAGTAGGCTATCTAAGAGACGAAAACAAAGACATCTTAATTGATCCTAATAAAGGTCCACTCGTCAGAAAAGGCTTTGAGCTTTACTCAACTGGAACAATATCAATCAATGGAATTAGGCTTCAACTGTCGAAACTTGGCTTTAAAAACAGTCGAAACAAAATCTACAGCAAAGGCAAAATCCATAATATTCTCAAAAACCCATTCTACTGCGGATTCATGCCTTGGAATAATAATCTTTATGAAGGCAATTATGAACCTTTAGTCTCAAAAAAGCTATTCGATAAAGTCCAATCTGTCAAAGAAGGTTATCATAAAAAACCTTTTAAACACGCCTCCAAGAACCTTGCCTTCAGAGGCCTTATAACTTGTGCTAACTGTGGTTGCAGAATCACTGGAGAGATTAAAAAAGGCAAATACATCTACTGGCACTGCACTAACTATCACGGTAACTGCAAACGAGATTACATTCCTGAACAAACACTAGACGATCAAATTATTTCCCTACTAAAAGACATGGCTATTCCCGACAACAAACTAGATATGCTTATCACCGAGCTAAAAAAATCCCATGAAGATAAAATTTCCTACCATTCATCAGTAATGACTAATCTTCAAAGTGAATATAATCGCATTGAGTCTCATCTTGAAACAATGTATGAAGACCATCTAGATAGGCGTATTACTAAGGATCAATATGACAAGTTATTGGAAAAGAAGAAGAAACGACAAGAAGAAGTATTAAATACTATGGAAACACACCGACGAGCTGATAAAACCTACTACATCACCGCTGAACGCCTGTTAACGCTTGCTTCCCACGCTGTTGATTACTATAAAAGTTCGAAACCTGATGAAAAACGTCAACTTTTAAGCTTTTTACTTTCGAACTGTCAATTAGACGGCCAAAACTTAAATTTTACTCTTAAAAAACCCTTTGACACGATACTACTGCATGCTTCTCGTTCAGCTTGGCTCCGCGGACTGGACTCGAACCAGCAACAACCTCTTTAACAGAGAGGAGCTCTACCATTGAGCTACCGCGGAATGTTAAATAACAATATATTTTACCACGAAAACCTATTCTAAAAAGTCCTGAAGCTTCTTTCTTTTTGACGGATGTTTTAATTTCTTTAATGCCTTTGCCTCAATCTGTCTAATTCTTTCTCTTGTTACCCCAAACTCCTTCCCTACTTCTTCTAAAGTCATTGCCTTCTTTGTTACTAGTCCAAACCTCATTCTTAAAACTTTTGCTTCTCTTTCAGGTAATGATTCTAATACCTCCTCTACATTTTCCTTCAGCATATTAATTGAAGTCGCATCATAAGGAGAAGGTTGCGTATCATCAGGAATAAAATCACCCAAATATGAATCCTCATCATCTCCTATTGGAGTTTCTAAAGAAGTAGTTTTCTGTGAAATCTTCATTATCTCTCTTACCTTAGAAGTATCAATATCCATTTCTTTAGCAATTTCTTCAGCTTTCGGCTCTCTTCCCATCTCTTGCATCAATTTTCTGGAAATTCTTATCAATTTATTTATCGTCTCCACCATGTGCACTGGAATCCTGATTGTCCTTGCCTGATCTGCTATTGCTCTAGTTATTGCCTGTCTTATCCACCAAGTAGCATATGTAGAAAACTTAAATCCTTTAGTCCAGTCATATTTTTCCACTGCCCTTATCAACCCTTTATTTCCCTCTTGTATCAAATCTAAAAAGCTCAAACCTCTGCCAATATATTTTTTAGCAATAGACACTACTAACCTTAAATTGGCTGTTGTTAAATGTTCTTTGGCTTTCTTCTCTTTTCTCTCCACTCTTTGAGCCAAATCTATCTCTTCTTCTCGAGTTAAAAGATTAATTCTTCCAATTTCTTTTAAATACATTCTTACCGGATCAGCACTCCCTGCTTTCTCTAATTTTGACAATGCTTCTAATTCTTTTTTCAGTTTAATTGTTGTTTTTGAATCCTCTTGTAAATCCTCCTCTGCCATATCAAATACATCTACATTCGCATTATACAGCTTGTCATAAAGCTCATCTAACTCATCTACTCTATGCTCTGCATCCTTAAATAGTTCTAAAATCTCTTCTTGTACAACAAAACCCTTCTTCTTGGCTTTCTTCAATAACTTACTAACATCTATGGGTTTCCTTTTTGCCATAGCTCTGATTATAACCTATTTACCTCTTTAAAAGAACTGAAATCTCTACAAATTTCCTTCTCAGTCTCTCTAGCTTTTTATCTTTCTTTTCTCTTTCTGCTTTTTTAATTTCTCCTGACAATTTAACTAATTCTTCTTTATAAAACAATCTTTCCATTTCTTCTAAGGCTTTTCCTAATTCTTTTTCTAGATTATCTGCATCATCTGCTACTTTTCCTAGATCCACTAAATACCCTATATCTACCACCTCCGTTAATTCTGCTGCTAAACTCCCAGTAAACTTGTTTATATCCCATCTCTTCCCTTTCTTCTTCCAATCTTTCATCTTTTTAATTACTTTTTTAACTGCTCCCTCCAACATAATATTTTCATCAATCTTCCTCAAATTTCTATACACCCTACTCTCTATCTGCAATAATAAAGCTAATACATATTCATCTAACCTTTCTCTTCTGTTTTTCTCTTCTTTTTCCCTTCTATCTCTTGGCTTTCTAATCAATACCCCAATCTGTTTCTTTTTCCTCTCTATTTCTTTCCCCACTGCTTCTTCACTAACTTTTAATACTTTTGCCAGCTTTTTTACATAATGGGCTTTAATCACTTCATTAGTTATTTTCGCCAAAATTACACTAACTTCATCACTTATCTTCCTCTTCCCCTCAGGTGTATCTACTCCAAATCTTTTTACTGTTGATTTAATATAAAAGTCATAAACCGGAATTGCTCTTTTAACTGACTCTTTCCATAATTTAGCACTTTTCTGTGCACACTCATCCGGATCTTTACCATACTTTACTTCAATAACTCTCACATTCAAGCCTGCTTTTTCCGCCAACTCAATTCCTCTTCTGGCCGCCATATCTCCTGCTGCATCTTTATCTAAAGCCAAAGCAATATTCTCACAAAATCTCTTTAATAAATCTACTTGCCCTTCTGTCAATGCTGTCCCTTTAATTCCCACTACATTTTTTACTCCTGCTTGATAAGAAGAAATTGCATCCAACTCACCTTCTACCACCACTGCCTGATTTTTCTTTTTAACCCACTCTTTAGTAGTTTCTAATCCATATAAAACATTGCTTTTATGATAAAGAATAGTTTCTGGTGAATTAATATATTTTGCTTTTTTTTCATCACCTGCTAATACTCTGCCGGCAAAACCCACCACTCTTTTTCTATGATCAAACAAAGGAAACATCACCCTTCCTCTAAACCTATCATAATAACCTCTTATTGCTCCACTTCTTCTAATTATTAACCCAGCCATTTCTAATTCATCTGCCCTATACCCCTTCTTTTTTATTAAAAAATTCTGCACTGCTTCCCATTCATCTGCTGCATAACCTAGTTTAAATAGTTTAATTGAAAATCTTTTAATCCCTCTTTTCAATAAATATTTCAAAGCACACCTACCTACTTCATGCTTCGTTAAAAGATAATGATAAAATTCACTTCCTAAATGATTTATCTCCAATAATTTTTCCTTGACTTTTTGTTCTCTAGTTGGCCTAAATTGTTTCAACTCTATCCCTACTCTCTCAGCCAGCATTCGCAATACTTCTCCAAACTCCATCTTCTCTCTTTCCATTAAAAACTTAAATACATCTCCTCCCATTCCACAACCAAAACACTTAAATATTTGTCTCTCTGAAGAAACTATAAAAGAAGCTGTTTTTTCCTCATGAAACGGACATAAACCCTTGAAATTCCTCCCTGCTTTTTTTAAAGACACCTGCTCTGAAATTATCTCTACCAAGTCTGTTTTTTGTCTTACTTGATCAATCTGATCCATATGTCGCTATTGTATCACCAAATCCTAACAAACAGCGAAGATAAAAATGCGGAGAGGGTGGGATTCGAACCCACGGTAACTTTGCAGCTACACATCTTCTCCAAAGATGCGCATTCGACCACTCTGCCACCTCTCCAATACCCTTATTATACCAATCTCAACTGCTTTTCTTTCTCTTTAAACGTTTCTTTAGCTTTTTTTAAAGCCATTTTTGCCCCAGCATACTCTAATCGTTTATAAGCCTCCTCATATTCCAACCACTCTACTTCCTCCATTTCCCAATCATAATCCCTAATATCTCCTGACTCATACTCCATTAAAAAATACACTGCTTGCTTAAATATTTTTACTCCATTCATTGTATAAACATACTTTTCCACATCTTTAAGCTTTTCTATTACTTTTACTTTAATCCCACATTCTTCTTCTACTTCCCTTTCTGCTGTTTCCTCTAAACTTTCTCCTTTTTCTATTAACCCCTTAGGCAATATCCACCTATGATAACCACTATGCTTGCACACCAGCCATTTCACTCCATCTTTTCCTTTTTTATACACCACTCCCCCTGCTGAAAACTCTTTTTTTGACTTTTGTTTTTTCATAGGCGGAGGCGGCAGGATTTGAACCTGCGTAAGGCTTTCACCTTCCAAGTTTTTCGAAAACTGGCCATTTAGCCACTCTGGCACACCTCCAAATAATAAATATTGTGCGCCCAACAAGAATCGAACTTGTATCAGAGACTCCGCAAGCCCCCGTTTTATCCGTTAAACTATGGGCGCATTTTATTCTTTTTTCTCTAAAGGAACTTTATCTGACAACCACTTGGCTGATTTATCTAAAAATGTTTTTTCCGGCACTTCATACTGTACATATTTTCCTAATATTGCTTTTACAACTTCTTTTTTTGTTTTCCCCAACAACATCATTAATCTAACCGGAAATCCTAATTTTGTATCAATATTCAAAATTTCATCTTTCCATTTTGTAGAAAACCAAAATCTGCTCAAATCTTTCCATTGATGCAATTTCTTTTCTACCACCACTCCCCTTGTTGTAACCTCATGTTCAACTTCTTCTGGAGATACTGTTGCTAAAACATAAGTTACAAAAGCTAATGCTACTATTACTGCAATTAACAACCATTCTTTTAAAAACAGCAAAATCACTGCTAATAAAATCACAATTGCCCCAATTGTTGTGTAATATTCCCTGTCTCTTTTTTTAAAAGGCCTAGCTGAAGCCTTCCATTTTAATAAAGTTTTCAACTCCACTGGCCTGTCTGTAGCTTTTTTAATCCTCTTTTTTTTCAAAGTACGTTTTTTTGACAAGGCAGTCATAATTTCTCCTTTATTAATTATCCTTTGCGGAGGAGGTGGGATTCGAACCCACGTGAGCAATAAAGCTCGCGGGTTTAGCAAACCCGTGCAATGGACCAGCTATGCGACTCCTCCATATGTCAAATTATATCAACAATTTCTGCGGTGGGGGCGAGACTCGAACTCGCAAGCCCTTGCGGGCGCCGGTTTTCAAAACCGGTTCCTTAACCAATTCGGAGCACCCCACCATAAAAATAAATCCAAAATTTTCGAATTTAATTATTATATCATCAACTTGAGAAAACCAGTAAAAATGCTACAGTTTCTATATGTCTCATAAAAAAATCCCCTTTCTACTTGCCTTCATAAACTTTCTCTCCAAATTCATCTATGTTTTTCTATTGCAATATCATCGCCTACCTGACTTTGTTAAATATCTCCCTTATCAAAACCATAAACGAGCTTTAGCCTTACTTGAATCAGGTATTGTTAAATTCGGAAATGCTTGGAATTCCTATTATCTCCCTTTAGCAGGACAATATTGGTTTTTTAAATTATTAAACATCACTGATCTAATCCGCACCACCATCTTAGTCAATATATTTTTATCTTCAATCTCTATTTTTTTTCTCTACAAAATCGCCCTTTTACTCTTTAATTCAAAAACCGCCTTTATCACCACTATTTTCGCCATTCTCTATTTTCCCACTACCTACTTAAACCTCTTTATTTTAAACGAAAACATTTTTACTCCCCTATTAATTATCTCTATCTATCTTCTATTAACCTCTCATCAAAAAAAATCACTTAAAATACTTTTTTTTGCAGGAATAACCCTTGGATTAACTTCATCTATTAGAACTATTCTTCTTCCTTTTCTTCCACTAGTTTTATTCTGGAATTTAAAAAATATAAAAAAGTCAAAAAAAGCCATTAAATCAACAACCATTTTATCTTTAGGCATGTTAATCCCTATTATCTTCACCATGATTCTTAACTATAAATTTTCTCATCAACGCATGTTCCAACTAACTAGCTCCACTGGCATCAATGTTTTTATCACTCAATGCAAATACAAAAGAGTTGATTACAAAAACCCTACTAATCAAGAAGAATTCTGGTTTTCCCCTCCAGTTTTTTGGAAATCATCTCTTCCTAAAATTACCACCTCTACTCCCTTTTATCATCAGTCTTTTTATCTTAAAAAAGGCCTTCAATGTCTTTGGCGCAAACCTGACAATTTAACTAAAAACTTGTCTAGCATTAAAAATATATTTCATAGCTTAATTTATCCCAACCTTCATATGACGCCTTTTGTAAAATTAATGTTCACTATCTCTAAAATCTTCGCCTTATTAACTGCCATTCTATTTTTCCTTTATCCTAAAATAACTCCAAGTAAAACTCTCAAGAAAACTCATTACTGGCTCTTCTTTTACTTAATCATCTCCCTCTTTCTCAGTGTCTATTTAGCCAACCCCGGAGAAGAACGCTATTTAATCCCCTATACTTGGATATTCTTTCTCTTTACCCCTGCTTCTCTCAAAGCTTTACTTGAGAAAAAATCTTAATCCACCTACAATTAACACTTATGTTATTAAAACACACCATTATTGCTGGCACCTTTGATCATCTTCATTCTGGCCATCAAAAACTTCTCCAAACTGCTATTAATCAAGCCAAATATATTTCCTGTGGTTTAACTATTAAAAAAATGACTCAAAAAAAATCATTAGCTCACCTTATTCAATCTTCTCACTCCCGCCATCATCAACTAAATTCATTTTTATCTCAACAAATTTCTTCCTACAATATCTTCTCTCTTCATCATCCCCTTCTACCTGCCATTCACTCTCCTGTCTTTGACTCCATTGTTGCCTCTAAAGAAACTGCTAAAACTGTTGAAAAAATAAATAAACTTCGCTCTAAAAACAATCTTCCACCCTTAAAACCAATCATTATTAACCTTCTTAAAAGCTCTGATAATCAAAAACTATCTTCCACTCGAATTCGCCAAGGTCAAATTAATCGTCAAGGTTTTGCTTATCATCAATTTTTCTCTAAAAACAAAAGCCTTCAACTTCCTGCTCTTCATCGTCATCACTTCCGTCGCCCTTTTGACATTCTTTTAAAAGGCAGTCAATCCAATCTTAATTGGGCTGGACTCCAAGCCAAAAAACTTGTTACTAAACACCCGCCGTTTCTTATAATCACTGTTGGTGATATTGCTACTATTTCTCTTCTCCAGCAAAACATCAAGCCTAATTTAGCTATTGTTGATTTGAAAACCAAACGTCAACAAATCTTCACCTCTATTGCCAAACTTGGCTTTACTTCTGCTACATCTCATACTGCTATAAACCCTCCTGGAAGAATCACTTTTAATTTAATTAAAACTCTTTCTCTTTCACTCAACACTCTCAATCATCAATCCTCTCACCATTCAATTTTAGTCAAAGGTGAAGAAGATTTAACTGTTCTCCCTGCTATTCTTTTATCTCCTTTAAAAACCGCTATCTTTTACGGCCAGCCTGATCAAGGCCTTGTCTATATCAAAGTTACTGAAAAATCTAAAACCAAAGCCCTGAAGCTCTTGCAAAAATTTACCTAGCTAAAGTTAAACCCCAAACCTCTTCAACTCCCACTCTCTTTAATTGCCTCCCTATTTCTCTCATTGTTTCCCCTGTTGTCCACACATCATCTATCAATAACACTCTTTTCCCTAAATCAACATTTTTATTTACCTCAAAAGCTCCTTTCACATTTAATTTTCTTTGCTCTTTTTTTAATTTCACTTGCGCTTTAGTTGCTTTAACTCTCTTTATCCCCTTAATAATCATTTTTAATCTCCATTTCTTGACTACTATTGTTCCAATCACTTCTGCTTGGTTAAATCCTCTCCAATTCTGTCTTCGCCAATAAAGAGGCACTCCTATTACTACCGGCTTTTTTCCTAAAAATAATTTCCATCTTCTATTCTGCCTCTCTCTTTTTCTTACCTCCATTCTGCTTTCTATCAACACAGTCAACTCTTTCTCCATATCTCTTAAAAACTCATACTTTAATCCCTTTATTCCTAATTTCACTAAACCTTTATATGAACACAAACTCATCAACCCATCTAGTCCTAATTTTCTTTTACATCCCAAATGAGTCACTCCCCCAACTGCCTGTTTATTACACATTGGACATATTAACCAACTCAATTTAGCTTTTTCTAAACATTCATTGCAAAAATATCTTCCAACTTTATTACACCCAACACACTTTCTTGGATAAATCCAATCCAATAAACTCATTACTTCAATTATATATGTGGAGATGGAGGGCAATGAACCCTCGTCCGCAAATCTTTCTTATCACCTTCTACAAGCTTAGTTAACTGAATTTTCTGTTGTGACTAGTCAACAAATCGAATCCAACAGAATGTGGTTTTAAAAACTTGAACTTAATCAAACCAAGTTAAGTCTGCCATCTGAGTTTATTTCCACTCTTTAAAACCTCCCCAGATATAGGTTAAAAAAAATGCCTTTTGCTTAAGCTAAAAGCTCAGCTCGAGGAGCAAAAGCCAAAGCTACAGTTTCGCGGAAAGAATCCACTGCATCTGCAACAAAGTTTTTTGCTGTACTGACTAAAGATTTAGCAGTTATTTTTTAATTTATGTTTTAAGACTACAAATCAAAGTCTGCTTGCTGGTGTCAAAGAACTATATGCGTCGAATCATTACATCCCCGCAACATCTATTATACCACCCCTTATCTATTTTTCTCCTTCATCGCCGCTCTAGCTTCTCTCTTCCCTTCTCTTTCTTTTATTACCCTTCTTTTATCCCATTTTTTCTTTCCTTTACCAATAGCTACCTCTATCTTAATCTTATTTTTCCTTGTATATATTGCTGTTGGTATTAAAGTTAAATTCTTCCCTTCAGCTTTCTTCAGCAGTCCTAATATCTCATTTTTTCTTAACAACAGCTTCCTTGATCTTGTTGGCTCATAATCTTTATTATCTGCAAATTTATAAGGATGAACATGAGCATTAACCAACCACACTTCCCCATTATCATCTATCCTCACAAACGATTCTTTTAAACTTATCTGCCCCTGTTTTATGCTTTTTACCTCTGCTCCTGTTAATATAATCCCTGCTTCTACTTTCTCAAGAAGTTCATAATCAAATCTCGCCTTTCTATTTACAACTCTTTTCATATACTAGAATTATACTTCAAGTACTAAATATATAAATATTGTCAATCTTTTTAACAACAGCTTACACAAATAAATACTTTTTTATTTTAAAATTTATCTTGTTTTGTTGACAAAATTTAACTTCGCAACTCTATTGTAAATACTTTTTCCCCTGTTAATAAAAATATCTTTCCTAATTCCTCATTCACCATCACATCTTTAACCCCTGCAATCCCCGGCCAATTATATTGAGACTGATATTCTCCATTCTTATTAATCACCACCACCCTTGTACTCTGTCTATCTAATATATATAAGTTCTCCTGTTCTGCATCAGTAAAAATCTTTATTACTTCTCCCCATCCTTTATCTAATCCTGCCACTACAAAAGGATCTTTTGTTCCTCTAATATATTTAGCCACTGTTCCATCAGAAAACAACACCCAAACTGCTCCATCAATCGCCATATCAACTGCTTCACTCAAATCATATTTATCTCCATTAAGATAAGCTTTTTTACTTGATAAACCGCTGTCTAAACCCAAATATCTCCATATTTGTCCTTCTTTTGTTGCTTGTAGAACATATAAATTACTTGAAAACCCCCTCACCCCCTTAACTTCTCCCCAGTCTTCCTCTAATTCTTGCACCACTTCTCCATCGCTCACCCCTACTACTACAACCTGATCATCATCTACTCCAAATACCCTCTTGCCAACCATACCTACTTGCTCTAATCCTTTTACCTCATCTCCACCAATCACTATTTCTGATGCTTTTGTCTCTAAATTTAAGCTTAATATACTCCCATCTTCTCCAATTACCATTAATTTATTCTCCTCATTATCCCAATTTATTCCTCTAAATCCTTCTTTTGCTAAATCAAAATCAAACCACTCATCTGCTTCTTCTACTGCATATTCTCTTTGTACTTGATTTAAACTCTCCTCAACTTGCTTTTTTAATTCTTCTATTGTTTTTTTCTGACTTTCAGACAGTTTCAATCCTTCAATCTCTTCTGCTTCTAATAATTCCTCCACTTCTTTAAGCAAAGATTTTGCCCGCAATGGATTTAATTCTGTCAAACTCACTCCCTCTTCATATTTATACTTCGCCTCATCCATCAATTGCTCATACTGTTTTTGAGTCTTATTTGCCTGTCTTTTCCTTCCTGCCAAAACCAAACTTATGCTAAATATTATTAATAACACTATTACTATTGTTGCTGTAGATTTTTTTTTGCCTTCTGTCCTTAAGCTCACTCCTGCTCCCTTTTTATTTAACCTCCCCTTTATATTCCCCCACCACTGCTTTAATACTTGTTTTCTTTCTTCAACTTCATCAATTTTTTCAATTTTTTCTTCATCAATTTTTTTAACATCTTCCTCATCACTTTCTTTTTTAATTATTGCCCCTGCTGTTCTGCTGTTTTTTTCCTGCTCATGAACCAAAGGCGCTAAATTTTCTACTACTGCCTCTGGTGTTTTTTGCTCTAAAGCTAAACCTAAACTTTCTTCAGGTAATTTTCGAAACAACTGGGCAGTTCCTAACACAATAGTGTCATTTTTTTCTAATTTTCCTGAAACTACCATCAATTCCTCTGTCTCACCTGTTAATAAAGCTACTATTTGCTCTCCTCTCTTCAAAAACACTTGACCCTTACGATTTCTTCCTCCATACAAAAAAGTTTCTCCTTCCTTTTCCCACAACACTGTCATCACAATATCTAACTCCACTGTCTCTATAAATTCCGCTGCTAAACTTTCTATTGTTTGAGATAATTTTTTTAATACGCTTTCACTTTCATTTGAATAATAAATTTCATGTAGTCTCTGAATAATTTCTCTACCAAACGAAGTCACTTCTATATTTTCCTTCTTTGCCTTAAAAGCCAACACTGCTGTTAATTGTCCATGTGATTCTAATTTCTCATCCACTGGTCTAAAATTATGCACCTGACACCAGTTTTTACCATTACTTGCCCCTACAATCTTAGCTACTTTAAACTTTTCCATATTTTTATTATAAAACAAACAGTGCCAACACTATCACTCCAATTGCTAATATCACCAATCCTCTAGCTGCCAGCATTAGTACTTTTTCTATTGATCCTTTTATAGTCTTGCTCATTAAATGAACTTGTCTAACTATCATTAATGCAAACAATAAATACAAAATCAAAAACAATAAAATTCCCACTTTACCCAAAATCAACACATCTACTCTCCAAGATTTAAACAAAAATTCTAGTAGTTTATCAAACGGTGTCATCGCACTCTCCCTTCAATTTTTTCATGCTCTTCTTCTAATTTTAATTCATTCAAAATCTTAACTACTCTAAAAGGTTGAGGTGCATTTTCAATCATAAATTCCTGTTTTTCTCCTGCTGTCTGCAAAGATATCTCCCCAAAATTTAACCATGCTTTTATCATCCCTCCTTGCCTGTAAGTCACATCTTCAATATTATCTATCTTTGCCTCTGATACTTCTTTATATAACAAGTTATAAAAATCTACATCAATTACTCGCTCATCTGTAATAATAAACACATGATAAAACCAAAGAATAAATTTTTCATAAACAAAAGCAATAATTAATAAATACCATATTACTACTGCCATAAATTGAAAATTACCTGGTAAAAAATCCAAAATCGGAATCCATAATAAACATAAAGGCAACCACATCATCGCTCCTGCTGTCAACACCCAGGAAAACTGTGTTGCCCAATGCTGACGCAATAAAAGAATTATCTTTTCTCTTGTTTCCTGAGTTTCAAATCGAATTCGCCCCGGCATTATACTAAAAGATTTCAAATCTCCCCTTTTCCGTTCTTTTGCCAATCTCTCTGCCACTGTCCTATATCTCGGCCCCATCCCATATCTTTTTCTCTCTCCACTCACCTGCTTTAATCTGCGTTTATCTATAACAGGCTTTTTTTTAGCTACAAAAATATCCGGCATTTATCTCCTTTCCACATTATACAATGGCCCTACTATCTGAATATTAGCCGGTGCCCGCAAATTAAACCAATCTTTGAATTCATTTGCATTAAACGAGATGCCATTAATACTAATTTGACTTGTTTTACCAGATCCCCAATCAATTCCTGTAATAGAAACTGAATTTACACTTGAAAGTGGAGACCCTCCCTTAGAAGAAAGTTTTTCTCTAACCTTACTATGATCCCAAGTTTCTACACCTTCAGGATTAGGCTTATCAACTTGATATAAATGATTCTTATCTATATCTGAATATCTAGCCAACATTATCACATTTGCAATATCCGCCACTTCTTCTCCTTTAAGCCAAGCTGATTTTCCATATTCATTTCTCCATCCTTGAGCCGCATAAAAACAAGGTGATTCTTTATCATAAGCCCGCTCATTCAACTCTCCAAAACTACCCACACCACCAGTCGTATCTCTTAAATTCTTTGTCCACCCTTTATTTGACCCCCACACATCACCTGAAGTAAATGTGTAGCCACCATCAGTTGACGAATACCAAGCCTTAACTATTTCACCACCATGCATCATTATCTCACCTCGAGTTGCATTTACAGCTTGTTCCCACTGCCCGCCTTTCTTCTCTGACTTCCACACCTGACAGGCTTGTGTAGTACAAATCTCTCCTGCCCCATTATTTGTATATGCTAAAGCATAACTCCGTGCCGCCACTGCCTGCGCCTTTAAAGCTTCAATCGGCCAATCACCAGGCATTTCATAAATCCCTTGTAAATACTCATCCAAAGATCTTGAACCATATCCTTGTATTTTAATTTGTATATTCTCCTTTCCTCCCGTAAAACTAATCCCATTAAAATATGTATTTAAAATTGTTTTATAATCCTGACCTGCTTTCGCTCTACCATAAGCCCCATATTGATTCATTCCCACTCTATGCGGAATTCCATAAGTATAAAAAGCATAAGCATTACCAAAACCTGGATTTAAATTACGATCATCTGTACATATCATCGGACCTGCTCCTAAAGATTGAGGTAAATTTAAGCTTCCTAACTTTTGAGCAATTATTTGTTGCTGTTTAGCTGTTAAGCTGGCAATCTGCCTGGATAAATCTGACTGATATTTCTTAGCCCCAGTAATCTCTCCTTCAAAAAACTCTGCCTCTTTATCAATTTTAGCTTGCAACTCTCCTAAAAGAATTTTATCTCCCTCTACTTTTCTTTTATCTCTCTCTAATTGAATTAAATCCTCTCCTATATCACTAATAATACTTTTATCTCTATCAGCCACTACTTTCCGATAAAATATATCTTTTATTGTTCCTGAAGATGCTCCCGAAGATAACAGTATGAAAAAACTAGATGGCATCCTTGATGCTTTATACACACTGGCTACTCTTTCAGACAATAAAACATACTGCACTACAAAATCCCCCTCTCTATCTAAAATGCTTAATTCTAGTTTTTTTAAATCCTCTTTAGCTTTATTAATACTATTAGCAATACCAGCTAATTTACTTTCCAACCGCTCTAATTCTGCCTCCAATGGCTTAGTTGCCGCCATACTTTGTTCCCTAGCCCTGCTTAACTCTTCAATCTGTCTCCCAAGATCATCCAAAGGATCAATTGCATAAGCAAAATTTCCTCCTCGGAGGTGGCTCCGCCAACTGACGGAAACTCCTGCGAGGTGGAATAAAATCAACAATGAACCTAACAAAATCGCTAATTTCTTCATATTTTTATTCTATCATGATAAACTTATCCCAATGAAAAAAATTATTCTCTTCTTGATAATCTTTATTTTAAATTTACTCATTCCAACTTCAGCTTCAGCAAATGATACATGTGCCTCATCAATGGGCTTAGAAGTACAAATATCACCAAATCCCCTTATCGCTAATTCTGATAACAATATTGTTACTATCACAGTTAAAGATCCATATTCAATGTTAGCTCCTGGAAGCACTTACTATATAGCCTTTGAATCTTTTTGGAATCCAGTGGAATTTCTCTTAAATTCTAACGATATTGTATATCAGCAAGAAACAATGAGTTTTACTCGCAATTTTCCTAAAGGCGCAGCTCTTGATTTCAATATCTCTCTTCGTAGAAAAAAAGGAGGTCCTGACGCAGAATTATGCACACTTAGTGATGAAGATAAATTAATAATATATTATGATGATCCATCTGGGGGTTGCAGATTTGAAACAGTTTCTTCTCCTATAGATTTTAATGACAATGTCACAATAGTTGCTAGTAATTTAGATCCTAATACTCAATACTATGTTGGCACATATAAAGGGGCATTTAGATCTGTCAACCAAATGACTGTTACCTCTGATAATTCAGGCAAAATTGATGTTACTCTTAATCCTCCTAATGATATTACTGGAAAACATAGTGTTGAAATTAAAAGAATTAGTACAGGAAAAGCTTGTAAAACAACTATAGATGTTGTTGAAAATATTGATGATGATGGTGATGATGATTTTGTCCCTCCAGGCACTTTTGATCCAACACAACTCGAATGTAAAAGTGGTGGTAGTGGTCCCAAAGCAATTAGAACTGCCATTGGCTGTATCCCTACTGAATTAGGATCTTTTGCCCAATATATATACAACCGTGCCATTCCTCTTGCTGGCGGCATAGCTCTTCTCCTTATTCTCTTCGGCGCCTTCACTCTCATCACCTCTGCCGGCAATCCTGAAAAAACTAAACTCGGTCAACAAATCATCACCTCTGCTATTACTGGTCTTCTTTTTATCATTTTCGCTGTTTTTTTACTAAAATTAATCGGCCAAGATATATTAAATCTGCCGGAATTTCTCACAACTCCTCGAGGCGTTCGAGATCCCAGATAATTTATGATTTTCCAAACCATCATCCTTCCAGGCGGAAATAAAATAACCGGACCTACTCAATTTCCATTTGAAAATGTCGGTGACATCTTC
>Ga0209976_10000033_pt1 | contig 106834 bp, 114 predicted proteins | sample SumtaG_FD_182806 | JGI IMG/M metagenome (GOLD analysis project Ga0209976, IMG submission 182806) | Deep subsurface microbial communities from Indian Ocean to uncover new lineages of life (NeLLi) - Sumatra_00157 metaG (SPAdes) (version 2) | ecosystem: Environmental > Aquatic > Marine > Oceanic... | reverse complement strand
AGGGCAAATAGTTCATGAAGTAATTGAAAGACTATCAAAATTACCAGTAGATAAACGATTTGATGAATCTTTGATAGATAAGCTTGAAACTGCTTGGAAAAAAGTATCAGGAAAAAAGGGTGGATTTAGTAATGAAGAGACAGAGAGAAAATACAAAGAAAGAGGTAAGGAGATGTTGAAGCGGGTAATTAAAAATCCTGGGCCATTAAAAAATCTGGCAGTGAAAATTAAAATGGAACTGCCCTATTTCTGGTTATCAGAGGAAGACAATATTATTTTATGCGGGAAAATTGACTGGCTGGAATACTTAAAAGATGATGATAAAGTGCATATTATTGACTTTAAAACAGGTAGAAAAGCAGAAAAGCCAGAGTCTTTACAATTAGATATTTATCATTTATTAGTGGCTCATTGTCAGGAAAGAAAAGTAGGAAAAGCCAGTTATTGGTATTTAGAAAACAGTGATGAGCCAATAGAACAAAAATTAGGAGATTTAGATGAGGCTTTTGATAAAATCCTGAAAATTGGCAAGAAAATGAAATTAGCACGACAGTTAGGAAGATTTAAATGTGCTGATAATGGCTGTTGGGCGTGTAAGCCTATGGAAATGATTATTTCCGGTGATGCAGAGCTAGTAGGAATAGGCGGATTTGGCAATAAAACAGATGTGTATATATTAAACCAGCCAGATGTGAATGTAGGAAAAAGCGAAATTCTGTAAGATGTCTAAAGAAAAGAGTGTCTATAAGATTGTGGGGAGTATTCCTAAGGGTAAAGTGTTAACTTATGGCAGGATTGCCAAAAAAGCAGGAATAAATAGTGCTAGACCAGTGGGAAACTGGCTACATAATCATAATCAACCAATAACAGTTGTTCCCTGCCATCGAGTAGTTAATGCTCAAGGAAAATTAGCAAAAAACTTTGGAGCTAAAGGGGGAATTAAAACCCAAGCAAGACGATTAAAAAAAGAGGGAGTAAAAGTAAAAAATTTTAAAGTGGATTTAAAAAAATATTTGTGGTAATAAGATCTATGTTAATAAAAATCGCTTTAATTTTTTTGCCAGTTATTTTGGGAATAGTGATTATTTCTTCTAAGCGTTCACCTGCTCCCAGCCCATCTCCAAGTCCACAAGTCAGTCCTAGTCCTTCACCTTCACCGTCACCAAGCCCTACTCCGTCACCTTCTCCTTCCCCGTCGCCAACACCATTGCCAACACCTTCTCCTTTATCTTCGCCATCCCCTTCGCCTTCACCATTGCCATCATTTAAGCCTGAAGAAATTCATGGATTTATTGATAAATTTTCAAGGGAATATAATCTTGATCCTGGCTTATTAAGACATATTGCTATTTGTGAATCTGGCTTTAATCCTTTGGCAGAAAACCTTAGCTACTCAGGTCTTTTTCAATTTTCTCCTAATACTTGGACTAGGTACAGAAATTTATTAAATCAAAATCCAGATTCGGATTTACGTTTAAATGCCGAAGCGGCTGTGCAAACTGCTGCTTATGTTTTGTCAATAGGTAATAGTTATATCTGGCCAAATTGCATGCCTGAATAATAATCTTTTTTTAATCTCAAAGATGAATTCACTCATTGAAGCAGAACCTTTTAATTCTTTACAAGTTCCAGAGAATGAAAGCCCTCTGAAAGATTTGCTCTTTTTTTTTAAAGTTAATCGTCCTGGGGATATAACATGGGCACATAGGGTGAATCAAACCCAAAGACTAAAAGAATTTTGGCAGACTGCTATGATGATTGAAGGAGATGTTTGGCTAAGGAATGGGGTGCCTGTTATGGTTCATGATCAAGGTGAAGAATCTGATTTATCTTTTAAGGTGTGGATTAAGACTATTGTTAATTCAGGAAAAGGTGCAAAGCTGGATTTTAAGAACCCATTAGCGGTTACTCCTTGCTTAAAGCAATTACAAAATATAGATCCGAAAAGTCCGATTATCCTTAATGCAGATATTTTACAAGGACCAGGCGGCAATGTTTCTGAATTTGAACCAGATAAATTTATTAATCTTTGCAGAGGATTATATCCTAAAGGGGTGCTCTCACTTGGCTGGATAACAGAACTTTTACAAGATGGAGAATATACAGCAGACATGGTTGCAGAAATGTTAGCCATAGCCGAAAGAATTGGCAATATTCCAGTTACTTTTTGTGTCAGAGCTTGTTATTTAGAATCTTCATATTCAGAATTATTGCCCCTTACCGAAAAGCCAAATCACATGATTACCATCTGGAATAACGAGCCTGTTCCGGATGATTTAAAAGAATGGATGAATGATAATCTTAATCCTGATAAGACCTTTTACGATTTGATGGATACAAATGGTGATCCTCTCCGACTGTAAATTTGTTTCTCTTATTCTACAACACCATATACACAGAAATATTAAATCTATAAGCCTAAAAGTGTAATTTTTGTATGAATATATTAAAATATACTTATTAAAAATATAATCAGAATTACCTATAGAATTAAAATCTAGCTGTTTATACGAAATAACTTCGCATAAACACTAGTTAGGCAAAATAATTTTCATGAAATATCTTAATCATTTAGCTTAATAGAAAGAAAAAAATATGCAAAATAATATAATGGATTCACTAAAAAGCGGAGAACATCGTTGGTTGACGCCGAAAGCTGAATCATTTGATTCTCCCTCTCATGGATTAGGTATTCGGGCAAAAAAAGATATTGCCAAAGGTGAAGATGTGCTTGTTTATGGAGGGGTGATCATTCACAAATCACAAATTGAAGAATACTGGAAAGTTATGGGTCATGTAGGCACTCAAATTGATGATAGTTTTTTCATAGTACCGACATCCAGAGAGGAGCTGAAATCTCGAGGAGTAATCAATCATTCTTGTGAGCCAAATGTTGGTTTTAAAAACCAGATTCAGCTTCACGCAATTCGAGATATAAAAGCTGGGGAAGAAATCTACGTAGATTATGCTTTTTGCGAATCATTATATCCGAATGGTTTCTCTTGCAGTTGTGGAACAAATCAATGCCGAAAAGAAATAACTAAAGACGATTGGAAGCTTGAAAGTATTCGGAAAAAGTATTTTGCATATTTTTCACCATATTTAAAAGCTAAAATTAAAAAATAATATTCATGAAAATTACTTCTTCGCTTCGCTCGACCTCGCTGCGCTTCTCACTCGGCTGCTGTTTGATATTTTAGCAGCCTCCGTTCGGGTCGGCTAACAACAGTATATATGGCTCGGGGCTCAGCTCGCCCCTCGACCCATATTGCTTCACGCGCTTCCAGTTTCTGGTAAGATTATACTGTTCGCGCGTTTCGCAACATCATATATACTGGAACGTTATATCTGGCCAAATTGCATGCCTGAATGATAATCTCTAAATAGCTAGGCCTAAGCGTAAAATTATTTTTCGAAGCTTGGTTATAAACTTTATTTCTCTATCCTGAGAATATATTCCAAAACGCAATAAATTAACAACTATTTTCCAACGCCAGCGACGAAGAAATAAAGGTAAAGTCATTAAAAATACATTTTATGCTACCAACTCTTTTTTCAGCAATTCACACTGGGTATGAATAAATAAGATTAAATGATTAAATCAATGGTAAAATCAAAAAGATGACAGAATTTATTAAAGAAGTAAGGCAAATTTTAAAATCATCCACAGATCCTTTTAAAGTAAGAAAAAATACTTTTGAGATAGTAAAGAATCTTGAATTTATAACCATCAACCCTGATAAATTAAGTGAATTTGGGAAAAAGTTAAAAATACAAATTGATGATGGAAGTCTATTAACAAGTGATCAATTTGGAGAATATAAAGATTCAAGCCAGCATATTTTTTTATTAGATGTAGTGAACTTTTGTTTTTGGGCGGGAGAAGGTGAAGATAAATGGAGAGTAAAATATCCTGAAGATAAAATTATTGACGGCTGGGAAGCTTTAGTGGTTTGTTTTGATCGAGCTTTAGAGGAAAAAATTCCTTTATTGGAAGCAAAATTTTTAGAAAAGATGACTTTAGATCAAGTTAAGCATGTTTTTAGAAGTTGTAATAATGCTGAAATCCCCTTGTTGAAAGAAAGATTAGAATTTTTACAAGAAGCAGGTAGTGTGTTAAGTAGTAGATTTGCAGGTGAATTTGATAATTTAATTAAAGAAGGAAATAGCGATGCAGTGCAAATTGTTAAATTAATTATTAAAAACTTCCCTAGCTTTAATGATGTGGGATTTTATAAGCGAGCTCAGATTTGTGCTTATGACTTGTCGTTATTGCCTGATATGAATATAAAAAATGTTGAACAATTAACAATATTTGCAGATTATAAACTGCCACAAATTTTACGGGCTTTGGGAGTGCTGGAATATAAAAAATCTTTGGCAGAAAAAATAGATAATTATGTTTTGATTGATAAAAACAGCCGAGAAGAAAGAGAAATTAGAGCAGTAACTATTTGGGTGGGAGAATTATTAGCAAAAAGACTTGATACAATGCCTGTAGTTATAGATAATGCTATCTGGTATTTAACTCAAAAAACAAATAAAAACCTTGGGCTGTATCACCGAACTTTAACTACTTCTTATTAGTCTTTTGCTCCTCGTGGAAAATTTCTAAAGATGAAATAATCTTTTAATTTCTGCAGGGGTATATTAAAATATATTTAGCATATTTATTAGTTATGTAAAATGATTCCACTTTATATTTTTCTATGAAACAAAAATATCAAGATGTTTGGAAATTGGCTGTTGAATATTTTAGCAAAGGAGTTAAAAAAGATTACATTTTACACACTAAGGGAGTTGTAAAAGCAATGGAATTGATTTTAAAAAAAGAAAGTGGCAATTCAGATATTTTAATCCCAGCCGCAATGCTTCATGATGTTGGTTGGGCAAAAGTTGCAAAAAAATATCAATGCACCACTAATAAAAAACAAAAGTTGAAAGCTTTGAAATTACATATTAAATACGCTCCAAAAATAATACGCAAAATACTAAAATCACTGAATTATAAATCTTCTCAGATAAATGAAATAATCGACATAGTAATTTCACATAAATTTTGCAAACCAAAAAAATTAAGTAAAAAATTGCTAATTGATGCTGATCAACTTTCTGATTCTTTTAAAGAACAATTTAATAGTGATATTAAAGCATATAATACAACGGCTAAGAAACTTTATAATTTTAGAATAAAGGACAATGTTTTTTATACCAAAACTGCTGAAAATATTTTTTTGGAACTTATGATGAAAAGAAGAAACGAATAATATCCGTATGTGAAATGTGCTTAGCGCTTTGGGGATTGTTTTTTGCGACGAGCTTTGCCACCGGTGCCAACTTTGCGTCTTTCCTTTTTGCGATGATCTCTGGTAATCAAGCCTCTTTTTTTAAGAATTGGCCTGAATTTTTCTTCATCAACTTTTAATAAAGCCCTAGTCAAGCCATGAATAACTGCTCCTAACTGACCTGATTTTCCTGAACCTAAAACCTTGATGCTAACAGAATATTTATCAGTGACATTGCAGATTTTAAAAGGCTCCATATAATATTTTTCAGAAATTGCTCCTGGAAAATATTCAGCAATGGGTTTGTCATTAACAGTAATATCCCCTTTCTTAGAATAAAGACGGACACGGGCTGTGGCAGTGCGGCGACGGCCGATAACTGCAATATAGTTAGATTTTTTGGCGGTTTTTTTAGCTTTTTTTGGCATGTTTAAATTTATCTTGATAAATATGCTCAGCTTGAGCAAATACTTTTAATCTTTTAAGACGAGAGTCTCTTAATTTATTTTTAGGAAGCATATTTTTAACAGCTCTGGCAATAATTTTAGTGGAATCTTTTTTAAGCTGTTCTTCAAAAGTAATGCTTTTTAAACCACTAGGATAATTGGAATGATGATAATAAATTTTGTTTTTGGCTTTACGACCGGTAACAGCTACTTTATCACTATTAATAACTACTACATAATCACCACAATCCAGATGATTGGTGAAATAGGGTTTGTTTTTACCTTGTAATAAAATAGCAATTTTGCTGGCAAATCTGCCTAATACTTGATTGTCAGCATTAAATAAATGCCAGCTTCTTTTTATATCTGATTTTTTAGTAGTGTAAGTTTTCATGGCATTCTTTTTTGAGGAATTATTTGTTTTAGTTTTCGAGCAAAAAAGCCTTTTTTAGTTGCTTGCTTAACAGGCTTGGCAATTTTTTCTGCTGGAGTTGTTTTGGCTGCAGGCTGTTTTTTATCTGGTGTTTTTGTTTTAAGGGTAGGTTTTTCAGCTTTTTTGTCAACCAATTCCATGCGTACCATCATAGTATTGTCTCCCCGACGATTAGCAAGACGGATAAATCTGGTAAAGCCACTGGTTCTTTTTTTAACCTGAGGAGCAATAACATCAAATAAATGATTAACGGCTTTTTTATCAGACAAAAAAGCTAAAACTTGACGCCGATTATCAAGAGAACCAGCTTTTGCTTTGGTAATAAGCTTATCAACAATAGGCTTGATAGCTTTAGCTTTAGCCTGACTGGTTTTAATTTCCTGATTAAGAATTAAGGACTTAATTAAGCCTTTAAATAAAGCCTGTCTTTGCTTAATATTGCGATTAAGTTTTTTACCTTTTTTACGATGGCGCATAATAGTAATTAAGATTTTTTAATTTTAATTGCTTTTCCTTTGAGTTGACTAACAACAATGTCAACTGATTTGCTGCCAAGGTTTTTAACCTGGCTGATTTCTTTAATATTGCTTTGAGCCAAATCTTTAACAGTAGCATAACCACCTTTTCTTAAAGCGTTGGCAATGCGGGTTGGTAAATCAAGCTCTTCAACAGATAATTCCATTGTTTCATTATCTTTAACTTCTTCTTTTTCTTCAGGCTCTTTTTTTTCAAAAGTAGGATTAACTATTTGAGTAAAAGAATCAATTAAAATCTGAGCTGATTTTTCTAAAGCTTCTGAAGGCTTTAAGCTGCCGTCTGTGTAAATTTCTAAAATAAGCTTGTCAAGATCAATTCTTTGACCAACCCTGTCAGTTTTAATATCATAATTGACTTTGACAACAGGTGAAAAAGAGGCGTCAAGAATAATTTCTCCTAATTTATTAGAATCATCATTCTTAGCCGGTAAATAACCATAACCTCTACTGATCTCCAGTTCAGCATTAAGTTTGGTTTTTTTATCGTTTAAATTAGCTAAAACTAAATCTTTATTAACTACTTTAACATTGGCAGGAACTTTAATATCTCCTGCTTTAACCTTGCCGGGACCTACAGCAGAAATTTTAACCTTAACAGGCTCTTCGCCATTATAGCTAAGACAAACCTGCTTAAGATTTAAAATAAATTCAACTATATCTTCTTTCATGCCAGCAAGAGTAGTAAATTGATGAGTAATTCCGTCAATTAAAACTTTGGTAATAGCTGCACCTGGAAGACTGGAAAGCAAAACACGTCTTAAAGCATTGCCTAGGGTGTGACCAGAACTTTGCTCTAAAGGGGTAAGTTCAAATTTGCCAAAATCTTTAGTTTCGACAATGGCAGTGGTTTTAAAATTAGCTTTTAACATAAATAATTTTCCTTTCTTCCCTTCTAAAAATTTAGCGGGAATAAAATTCAACAATTAATTGTTCCTGAACATTTGTATCTATTTCCTTTCTTTCAGGAAGGCGTTCCAATTTAGCGGCTACAGCTTTACGCTTAAGCCATTTAGGAACATTGATATCTTTATTAGCCAAACATTGAATAACTAAAGGCATTTTCTGAGCTTTAACTCCAATACTGATTACTTCCCCTAGTTTAACTAAATAAGAAGGAATACTGACTTTTTTATTATCTACTAAAACATGACCATGACTGACTAATTGACGGGCAGCAGCACGAGTAGTAATAAAACCAGCGCGATAAATTAAATTATCAAGTCTTGATTCAAGAATTTGCAATAGTTTTTCGCCGGTAACTTTTTTAGTTTTACGAGCCATTTGATAATATCGTTTAAATTGTTTTTCCCGCAATCCATAAGTAGCTTTTAGTTTTTGTTTTTCTTTTAATTGCTGACCATAATCTGACAATTTTCTCTTTCTCTTGGGTCCGTGTTGACCAGGCCCATGAGGTTTTTTGGCTAAAATTTTATCAAATTTTGGTTGGCCAAAAATATTTTCTTCAAATTTACGAACAATTTTAGCTTTAGAATAATTTTTTCTAGACATAAATTAACCTCGACGACGTTTTTTAGGCCGACAGCCATTATGAGGCATTGGTGTAATGTCGGCAATTTGATCTATTTTTAAACCACTATTTCTTAAAACACCTAAAGCGGCATCTCTGCCAGAACCAGGGCCTTTAAGAAAAACTTTAATATTTTTAAGACCAATCTCTTTAGCTTTTTTAATAACAGCTTCAATGGCAGTGGTGGCAGCAAAAGGAGTAGATTTACGAGAACCTTTGAAGCCAGAAGCGCCGGTAGAGCCCCAACAAACTACTTGGCCATTAATGTCTGTGACTGATATAAGGGTGTTGTTAAAGGTGGCGGTAATATAAACATGGCCGCTTTTAATGTTTTTAGGTGGAGTTTTTTTTGATTTAGGCATATTTTATTCTTTAGATTTTTTAGCAGATTTTTTATCTATTCCAAGTTTAGCAGCTTCTTCTTTTTTAAGAGCGCCAACTGTCATGCGTTTGCCTCGTTTAGTGCGGGCATTATGACGAGTGCGTTGACCTCTGGCAGGTAATTTCATAGCATGACGAAGACCGCGATAAGCGTTGATTTGACGCAAGCGTTTAATGTTTTCCGTAACAATTTTTCTTAAAGAACCTTCTGTGGGAATAGTATCAATAGCTTTTTGCAATCTAGAAACTTCATCAGCAGTTAAGTCTTTGGCTCTTTTATCAGGATCAACATTGGCCAATTTGAGAATTTTATGAACATTGGTGCGGCCAAGACCATAAATATAGGTAAGGGCAATTTCTGTGCGTTTTTGAACTGGTATATCAATTCCGACTATTCTTGGCATAATTTATCCTTGGCGTTGTTTATGACGTGGATTTTGACAAATAACATAAACTCTGCCCTTGCGGCGGACTATTTTGCATTTTACACATCTTTTTTTAACTGATGCCTGTACTTTCATAAAAAAATCTCAAAACGCAAACAAAGCTGCGATTTGAGTTAATATTTGTTATTTTACTCTATAAACGATGCGACCCTTAGTTTCATCGTATGGAGTTAATTCAACTTTTACTTTATCTCCGGGCAGTACCCGAATTCGATACATGCGCATTTTTCCAGCTAAGTGACAAAGTAAAATTTTTTCTGAATTGTTAAGTTTAACTCTAAAATTAGCATTAGGAAGAGATTCAATTACTATCCCTTCAGCTTCATTTTCTTCAAGTTTGCCTTCTTGAGGCATATCTGGCATATATTATATCACCTTTCTTGAGTTTTACTAGAGGTAATTAACTTCATATTTTTTAAACGCTGAATAGTCTTTTCTACCACTTGATTAATGGTTAAATTGGTAGTTTTTAAAAGCCAGGCGTCAGGAGCAACAACTAAAGGATCTGTTTCTCTACCAGAGTCCTGACGATCTCTTTTTTTAGTTTCTTTTACTATAGAGTTAAAACTTACTTTAACATTTTTAGAAAGAAGTTCCTGATAGCGACGGCGAGCTCTTTCTTTGCTGGAGGCGGTCATATAGATTTTGAGGTCAGCTTGAGGTAAAACTACAGTGGCAATATCACGTCCTTCCATAATAACACTTTGTTGTTGAGCCATTTGCTGTTGAAGTTTAACTAAATGTTTTCTAATACCAGGCAGGACAGCAACAGTGGAGGAACCCCAACTAACCCGAGGAGTTCTGATTTTTTTAGTAACATCTTTGTTGTTTAAAAAAACTGTGCAGAAGCGGTTATTATTTTTAGGGGAATAGAGTTTAAGAGTGGATTTTTTGAGCAAAGCGGTAAGCTTTTGTTCATCTTTAAGATCAAGATTGTGCTGAAGGCCTAAAAGAGCGGTAGCTCGATACATAGCACCGGTGTCAATATAAAGGATGCTGAGTTTTTTGGCTAGAAGGTAAGCGACGGTGCTTTTGCCGGCGCCAACTGGACCATCAATAGCAATTTGGATTTTTTTAGTTAATTTCATTTAATTAAAGCTAATATATCCTGATGGATTTGCTCTATTGTTTGTTCTCCATTTACTTTTGTCAATAAACCCTGTTCCTGATAAAATTTTAAAACATCAGCTTCCTGAGAATGATAAATTTTTAATCTTTGTTTAATTTTTTCCTCACTATCATGAAGACTGCCGTCAGGATTTTTACGGGCACGCTTGGTTAATCTTTTAATTGATTCTTCTTCAGGCACTTCAAGATAAAAAACAAAATTGACTTTTTTCTGATATTTGTCCAGTTTTTCGGCTAAAAACAAGGCTTGGGTGTGATTTCTGGGAAAACCTTCAATAACAAAACCTTTTTGGACATCAGGTTCTTTAAGGCGTTGTTTCCAAAGAACAAACATTTCTGAATCAGCAACATAATGACCTTTGCTTAAAGATTCACGACAAATATCACCCATTATGCCCTTATCTTCATCAGAATATTTTCTGACTAAATTTCCTGAGCCTAAATAGGGCAGATTTAATTTTTCAGCTAAAAGCTTGGCTTGAGTGGTTTTACCACAACCTTCAGAGCCGTAAAAAATAATAAACATAAAATTACTCCTTTAAAAATCCTTCATAATTTCTCATTATTAGTTGAGATTCAAGATTTTTACTGATTTCCAATATTACAGAAACAACAATAAGAATTCCAGTGCCGCCAATAGTCATGGTAGTAATATTAGTCATATAACGGACTATAGAAGGAAGAATGGCAATTAATCCTAGAAAAATAGCACCGGCTAAAGTAATTCTATTTAAAACATAAGAAAGATAATCAGCTGTTGGTTTGCCCGGACGGATGCCGGGAATAAAACCGCCGTGTTTTTTAATATCTTCAGATATTTTTTCAGGATTAAAAGTAACAGCTGTGTAAAAATAGGTAAAGGCAATAACCAGGAGAAAATAAATAATATGATAAGGGGCATTATTAGGATCAAAAAAGTTAGTTATTTTTGAAGCAATAGCAATAACTTTAGCATTAGGCATTTGCTGAAGATAACGACCAACCATAGAAGGCATAAGTACTAAAGAAACAGCAAAAATTATAGGAATAACTCCTGCCTGATTAACACGCAAAGGCAAATGGGTAGTTTGTCCGCCTGTTTGGCGACTGCCGCGAATCCGACGGGCATATTGAATCGGAATTTGACGGGCGGCTTCATTAACATAAACTATACCGACAATAACTAATAAGCTCATAACAGCAAAAGCAATAATATTCATAGGATTAATAATTTGAGAAACAGAGGCAGTCTGCATTAAAGAAACTGGCAGGCGACCAACAATACCAGCAAAAATTAAAAGAGAAATACCATTGCCTAAACCATATTCTGTAAGCAATTCGCCAAACCACATTAAAAGAATTGTGCCGGCAATCATGGTAATCACCATGCTAATTAAAGCTAAAGGATTGGCAAAGCTAAGAATACCTTGATTTTTAAGAAGCATTAACATGCCAACTGACTGAACAGCGGCTAGAGGAATGGTTAAAAAACGGGTATATTGATTAATTTTTTCTCTGCCAAATTCGCCTTCTTTGGATAATTCTTCCAGTTTGGGAAATATCATAGTTAATAACTGAAGAACAATGGAAGCATTAATATATGGGCCAAGACCTAGAGCCATAATGGAAAAGTTGGCTAAAGTACCTCCGGAAAAAATATCTAAAAGACCTAAAAGCTGATTAGAGGCAAACAAAGACTGTAAGGCAGGTAAATTAACACCAGGAACAGGAACATGAGCAACAAAACGAAAAACTGTAAAAATAGCAGCAGTAAAAATTAATTTTTTACGCAAGTCTTTAATGCGCAAAAGATTAAGAAAAGAATTAAGGTAACGATTCATTTAGCTTTAATTATTTTACCACCAGCTTTGGTAATTTTTTTAAGAGCATTTTTAGAAACAGGCAAAGCAAACTTTAATGGTTTATCTAAATTGCCGTCACCTAATATTTTAACAGGAAAGTCTTTGGCTTCTTTAGGCAAAATTTGATATTTAATTAAATTTTTTAAATCAACTGTGGTATTTTTTGGCAAACGATTAAGATGTTTAAGGTTAAGAATTAATGGCTTAATTTTAAAAGATTTTTGTTTTAATTTACCTCGCAACATAGGCATTCGACGAATTAAACTTTTGCGCATAGGCGTACCTTCAAAATATAAAGGCACCTTACTTCTGGCTTTTTGACCTTTAGCGCCTCTACCAGAAGTATGACCACCTTTTCCAGAACCATAACCACGGCCAACTCTTTTTTTTGATTTGGTTTTAGTTTTAGGCAATTTATCTATTTTCATAATAACTCCTTTGTTTTATTGGCTTTAATTTTTTTAAAGCTTCAATCGTGGCATAAACATTACTGGCTTTATTATTAGTGCCTAAAATTTTGCTGGAAACATCTTTAATTCCAGCTGTTTCCATAACAGCACGAACAGGCCCTCCAGCAATAATACCACTACCCGGAGGAGCAGGCTTTAATAAAATTTTGGCAGCACCTTTTTTAATTAAAATATCGTGAGGAATAGTAGTTCCTTTCATGGGGACATTAATAAAATTCTTTTTAGCCCGACGAATTCCTTTTTTGATACCAGAAAGAACATCAGGGGCTTTGCCTAAACCTACGCCAACTTTTCCTTTTCTGTCGCCAACAACCATTAAAACAGAAAAGCCTATTTGGTTCCCGCCTTTAGTTTTTTTAGAAACACGGTTTACCTGAATTACTTTTTCTTCAAATTCTTTGGGCTCTCTTTGTGGGGAAAATCTATTCATAATTAAAATTTTAAACCTTTTGATCTGGCGGCTTCGGCTAAGGCTTTTACCCGACCATGATATTGATGACTGCCTCTATCAAAAACAACTTTAGTTATTTTCTTTTTAAGAGCTTTTTGAGCTATAAGTTCACCAACTTGCTTAGCAATAGCAATTTTTCCTTTAGGTTTATCAGTTAGCTGAAGACTATTGGCTGATGCTAAAGAAACAGCTTTGATATCGTCAATTAATTGAGCATAAATCTGCTGATTAGAGCGATGAACGCTTAATCTTGGTTTATCAGCAGTGCCAGTTATTTTAGAACGAACTCTGATTTTACGTTTTTCTAATGATGATGCGTGTTTATTCATATTTTTAAGATTCTCCGCCTTCGGCGGCTTTAGCAGATTTACCTGGTTTGAGCTTAATAAATTCATCTTTATAACGAATGCCCTTGCCTTTGTAAACATCAGGTTTGCGGAAATGTTTGATTTTAGCGGCAACTTGTCCGACTAATTGTTTATCAATTCCTTTAATATGAATAATTTTGTTTTCTTCTATTGTTAGAGTGATTCCCTGAGGAGGATCAAAAACAACAGGATGAGAAAAACCTAAAGTTAATTCAATGGCTGTGCCTTTTGGATTAACACGATAGCCAGTTCCATGAAGTTCTAAAACTTTTTCATAACCTTCAGTAACACCAATAATCATATTGTTAATAAGGCTTCTGATAAGACCGTGGAGAGCTTTAGTGGTTTTAGTGATTTTTTTTGAAGAAACTATGACCTGTTTATCTTGAATTTCAACTTTAATCTCAGCTGGAATTGGTTGAGTTGATTGATTATTGCCTGATTTAACAGTGATAATATTATCAGCCAGACTGATATTAACATTGTCAGGAATAATAATGGGTTTTTTGCCAATACGTGACATAAATTAATTTACTTTACAAATAATTTCGCCGCCAATATTGTTTTTTAAGGCTTGACGACCGCTAATAATACCTTGAGATGAAGAAAGAATAATGATTCCTCTGCCGCGCATAAGACGAGGAATATCTTTAACATCTGTATAAAGACGAACTCCAGGTTTGGAAATTCTGGTTAAATTAGTGATGACTGGATTTCTTTGAAAATACCTGATGGTAATCTCCAGTTCTTTTTGAGGAGATTTTCCTTTAACTTGATAATCTGCTAAATAGTTTTCCTGTTTAAGAATTTTAACTATAGCTTCTTTAATTTTAGAATGAGGAACTAAAATAGTTTTTTTATTAACTGCTACAGCGTTTCTAATTCTGGTTAAAAGGTCAGCAATTGGATCAGACATCATAATAATTACCAACTAGCTTTAGTGACACCCGGAAGTTCACCTCGGCTGGCTAATTTACGAAAACATAAACGGCAAAGTCCAAAAATTCTCATATAAGCTTTAGGACGACCACAAAGCTGACAGCGATTTTTCTGTCTTGTAGAAAACTTAGGTTTTCTTTTTTGTTTTGCAAAATATTTAACTTTGGCCATGTATTAGTATTTAGTATTTAGGACTTTTTATTTTCAAGTTTAGTAAAAGGCATACCAAATAATTCTAAAAGCCTTAAAGCTTTTTTGTCATCATTAGTATTAGTAACAATAGTTATTTGTAATCCTCTTACTTGGTCGATTTTATCATAATCCACCTCTGGAAAAACTATTTGTTCCTGAAAGCCAAGAGAATAATTACCATGACCATCAAAAGCAGTGCGCTTGACTCCTTGAAAGTCCCTAACACGAGGAAGAACAATAGATATAAGCTTGTCAAAAAACTGATACATTTTATTGCCACGCAAAGTAGCCATAACGCCAATATGATCTCCTTTTCTTGTTTTAAAAGCAGCTTCTGCTTTACGGGCTTTAGTAATCATAACTTTTTGACCGGCAATAAGACTGATATATTGCTGAATTTTTTGAGCCACTCCTTTGTCTCCAGCGCCGTCTTTTATGCCTAGATTAATAACGATCTTAGTAATTTTAGGAACAGCTAAATTATTTTTTAAATTCCATTCTTTTTTAAGAGTAGGAATAATTTCTTGCTGGTATTTTTTTTGTAAACGGTTCATGTATTAGTATTTAGTATTAGTATTTAGTATTTTTTTCCTTTGGCAGTGCCAGAATCTATAGGCTGAGTGCATTTTTTACAAATTCTTACTTTTTTGCGGCCAAAACCCTGATAGCCAACTCTGGTAATTTTATGACACTTAGGACACATAAGAGCAACTTTAGCTACATTTAATGGTTTGGTAATGTCAATAATGCCTCCAGGTTTCTTTTCGCCTTGAGACTTAAGATGTTTTTTATACATATTTACACCTTTGACAATAACAGAATTTTTCTTAGGTAAAACTTTTTCAATAGCTCCGGTTTTACCCTCATCTTTGCCAAGAGTAACTTTTACAGTATCTTTAACTTTTAATTTCATATTTATAAAACCTCCTGTGCCTGAGAGGCAATTTTACTATAACCTAATTGTTTAATTTCCCGAGGAATAGGACCAAAAATACGAGTTCCTTTAGGCTCTTTGTTTTTAACATTTTCTAAAACAACAGCGGCATTATCATCAAAACGAACATAAGAACCATCAGAACGACGGTGTTCTTTTCTGGTTCGAACGATGAGAGCTTTTAGAATTTCACCTTTTTTTACTTGTCCATTAGGAAGAACTTCAATGGCTGAGCCAGTGATTAAATCACCAATATGACCAAAACGACGCTTAGAACCGCCATGGACTAAAATAACTCTGATCTTTTTGGCGCCTGAGTTGTCAGCTGATTTTAAAATGCTTCTTAATTGAATCATACTTTTTTTACAACTTTCCATTTTTTTAATTTACTAATTGGTCGGCATTCCTGAATAAGAACTTTGTCACCGACTTTTAAATCTTTTAAAAGACAGTGGGTTAAATAGTTTTTCTTTTTAGTTAAGGTTTTATGATAAATAGGATGAGGCCAACGTCTTAAAACCTGAATCTTAGCAGTTTTTTCCATTTTTAAACTAATAACTATCCCTGTTAATTGTTTCATAATTTAGTTTTTTTTTGACTGATAATTGTTTTTAAAACAGTAACTTTGTATCTGATTTTAGCTAAGGAACTAGTATTTTTAAGCTGACCTGTCTTATGCTCTAGGCGCAGATTAGCTAAATCCAGTTTTGCTTTATTTAAATCAGATTGAAGCTCATCAATTGATTTGTTTTGCAAGAGCTGTTTTTCTTGTTTTTTCATAAATTAATTTTTAATAACTATTTTTGTTTTAAAAGGCAGTTTTTGAGCAGCTAAACGAAAAGCCTCCTGAGCAATATTTTCAGAAACACCGGCAAGTTCAAAAATAATTCTGCCTGGTTTTACAGGAACAACATAGCCTTCTATTTCTCCCTTACCGCCACCCATGCGAACACCGGCACCTTTTTTTGTATAGGTTTTGTCAGGAAAAACCCGTATCCACATTTTACCGACTCTTTTGGTGTGATGAGTAATAGTTTTTCGAGCTGCTTCGATTTGACGATTACTTAACCAGCCTCTACCAATAGCTTTAAGGCCATAGTCTCCAAAATCTATTTTTGAGCCAGAATGAGAGTTTCCTTTCATTTTGCCCCTAAAATGCTTGCGGTATTTTTGACGTTTAGGCTGTAACATTATCTTATCTCCTTTTCACCTTTATAAATCCAAATCTTTATACCAACATAGCCAAATTTTGTTAAAGCTGGCTGTTCAAAATAATCAATGTCTGATCTGATGGTACTAAGAGGAACTGAGCCTCGAGAATATTTTTCAGTACGACTAATTTCAGCTCCAGCAACACGACCGGCTAAGACAATTTTAATACCTTTGGCTCCAGCGGCTGAGGCTTTATCTAAAGCTTGAGAAACAGCTCGACGATGAGGATAGCGCTTAATCATTTGATCAGCAATTCTTAAGCCAATTAAACGAGCAGAAAGATCAGGATTTTTAACTTCTACCACCTGAAGTTCAAGTTTGGGAGCTTTACCTGTTTTAGAAGTTTTTGTAGTCAATCTAATTTGTTTGGCAATATTTTTTTTAAGTTCTTCTAAGCCAGAACCGCCACGACCAATGACTACACCCGGACGAGCTACATGAAGGGTAACTTTAATAGTATTAATAGATCTGTCTATTTGCACTTCAGTAATACCAGCTAATTTTAATTTATCAAAAAGCATTTCTCTTAATCTAATATCTTCGATTAAAAGTTTTTTATATTGTTTTTTATCAGCAAACCACCTGGATGACCAGGTATAAAGACTGCCGATACGAAAAGATTTAGGGTTTACTTTTTGTCCCATAGTTACTCGCCTCGCTTCGCGGTCGAAGCGGGTTTTTTTGACTTGACTATTTTAGCAGGTTTTTTAGTTTTTTCCCCTTCTAAAATAATTTTTATATGACTGGTTTTCTTTTGAATAGCATGAGCACGACCACGAGAGACTGGATTCCAGCGTTTATAAGTAGAGGCCTGATTGACTTCAATTGAATGAATTTTAAGGCCATCTTTGGGCAAATTATGATTATTAACACTGTTGGCAATAGCCTGTTTTAATACTTTTGAAAAAGTAATAGCTGCTCTTTGAGGCATATTTTTAAGAACTATTAAAGCTTCTTCTGGTTTCATAGAACGAACTAAATCAGCAATTAAGCGGATTTTTCTGGGGTTGGTTCTGATGAATTTAGCTTCTGCTTTTACTTTCATATTTTTAAGTTTTAGTAATAGTGCGTTTAACCATTTTTCCATGACCTCTAAAAGTACGAGTAGGAGAAAATTCTCCTAAACGATGACCAACCATGGCTTCACTAATAAAAACATCAATAAATTTGCGGCCATTATGAACCTGAAAAGTATGACCAACAAATTCAGGAGAAATTTGGCTGGAGCGAGACCAGGTTTTAATAGGTTCTTTTTTACCCTGTTCTTTTAATTTATTGATTTTTTTTAGTAATTTTGGGTCTACGAAAGGCCCTTTTTTATTTGATCTGGACATGTTTATTTTTTCCTTCTATCTTTAATGATAAATTTATTAGAATATTTTTTTGCTTTTCTGGTTTTTTTACCTAAAGTCTTTTTACCCCAAGGGCTTAAAGGTGAAGGCATGCCAATGCCAGAACGGCCTTCTCCACCGCCATGAGGGTGGGCGCCTGGATGCATGGCAACACCTCGAACAGAAGGGCGAACACCTTTATGTCTTTTGCGACCGGCTTTTCCAAGTTTGACATTTTTAACATCCTGATTACCAACTTCACCTATGGTGGCATAACATTTTAAAGAAACTTGTCTAATTTCTCCTGATGGTAATTTAATATTAGCGACTTTATCTTTAGCTTGTAAAATAGCAGCTGTTCCAGCAGAACGAACCATTTGCCCGCCTTTACCCGGAGTAAGCTCAAGATTGTGAATAAGACTGCCAACAGGAATTTTATTTAAAGGCATGGTGTTGCCAGGTTTAATTGGAGCTTTTTCAGAAGCAATAACTGTATGGTCAACTTTTAGTCCTTGTGGAGCAAGAATATATGCTTTAGCTCCATCAATATAGTGAAGAAGGGCAATATTAGCAGTGCGATTTGGATCATATTCAATGGTGGCAACTTTAGCTGGAATATCTTTTTTACTGCGTTTAAAGTCAATGATTCTATAAAGACGCTTATGACGACCACCCTGATGACGAACTGTAATTCTGCCTCTATTATTTCGTCCAGCTTTATAGTCAATAATTTTAGTTAATCTTTTTAATGGCTTAACACGAGTTAAATCTGAATTATCTAAATCGCGTCGATGCCGACGGCCTGGTGTGGTTGCTTTGTGTTCTTTAATAGCCATAATTACTCTTTTTTCTTTTTAGATTTTTTATCTTTTGCTTCAAAATATTTAATAGATTCGCCTGGTTTTAAAGTAACAATAGCTTTTTTAATATCTGGTTGTTTACTAATAAGTCTTTTTTTGCCAGTGCGTTTAATTTTACCTTTAGTTTTTAAAGTTTTAACATTGACAACAGTAACATTAAAAAGCTGTTGGATGGCTTGTTTAATTATGTTTTTAGAAGCATTAAGAGAAACACGGAAAGTATATTGACCTGATTGAGCCAAATTCATGGATTTTTCACTAATGATTGGTTTAATAATGCTATTTAAAGTCATATTTTAGCTTTAAAATAATGATCTTTTAATGTTTTAATGCTGTTAGGAATAAATATCAGCGTGTTAGCATTAAGAACATCATAAGTGTTTAAATTTTGAGCCATAGAAATAGTAATATAGGGCAAATTGCTGGTTGAACGACGAATAGAATCAACAGGTTTATCAAGAATTAAACTGATTTTTTTAGGGTTTTTTAATAATTTGTTAAAAACAGTATTCATTTTTTTAGTTTTGGAAGGTAATTTTTCCAAGCCATCAACTACTACAATATTTTTGTCCTGAAGCTGAGAAGTTAGAGCGCTAAAAAGGCTTAATTGTTTCATTTTTTTTGTTAATTTAAGGTGGTAATTTTGTTTTCCTGTTGGACCATGGGCTTTAGCTCCGCCAACAAAAATTGGAGCGTTTTTACTGCCATGACGAGCCCTGCCAGTTCCTTTTTGGCGCCATATTTTGCTTTTAGAAACTTTGACTTCGCCTCTTGATTTTGTTTTAGCAGGAGCTTGACGTTGATTAGATAAATAAACTTTAACCGCCTGAGCCATTAAGGTATGGCGGATTTGAGCAGAAAAAATTTCTTTAGGCAAAGTAATGCTTTTGATATTTTTAGCGCTGGTGTTTAAAACTTTTATTTGAGGCATAGTTATTTCTTTTTGGCTTTTTTAGTAACAGTTATTTTTAATAATGTTTTACGACTGCCAGGAACAGTGCCGAAAACTTGAAGAATATTTTTGTCTTTATCAATATTGATTACTTTAAGGCCAGAAACTGTTTTTGTTGCATGGCCATAATGGCCGGGCATTTTTTTACCTTTCCAAACTCTGCCCGGATCAGAACGTTGACCAATAGAGCCAGGAGATCTTTCTCTGTCTGACTGACCATGAGTGCGAGGACCGCCATGAAACCCCCAACGTTTGATAACTCCAGCAAAACCTCTGCCTTTTGATAAACCAGTGACTTTTATTTGATCATTAATTTTAAAAATCTTATCAATAGTTAATTGATCGCCGACTTTTAAATCAGGTTTTTTATTTAAACGAATTTCGCGTAAATGTAAAGGAGCCTGTTTTAGTTTAGCTCCTTTAAGGTGTATTTTAAGAGGTTTTGTAAGGCTTTTTTTAGGCTTAAAACCAATAGCTGTTTGGATTGCCCAATAACCATCTTTATTATTATTTTTAATCTGAGTAATAGTTAAAGGCTCTGCTTTAATATTAGTAACCACTAAACGATTACCTTTATCATTAAAAATTTGAGCAGTATCTAGTTTGAGTCCAAAAAAACTTGAAATCATAAAATTATTTTAAAGTCTAACTTCTATGCCAACACCGGCTGGCAATTCTAAATGCATCAGGCTGTCAATTGTTTTATTAGTAGCATCTACAATGTCAACAAGGCGCTTGTGGGTTAACATTTGAAAATGTTCCCGGCCATCTTTATCTGCATGAGGGCTAGTAGTGACACAAATGAGCTTTCTTTTAGTTGGTAAAGGAATTGGTCCAACTACTTTAGCTCCGGTGGCAAAAGCTGTATCAACAATTTTTTGGCAGCATTCATCAATGATCCGATGATCATATGATTTTAATCTGATTCTAATGCGACCTTTTGGCATTTATACAAGATTTGATGAGCCCGAAGGCTCATCTATCTTTTTTTATTTAATTTTTAATTAACTTCTGTTAATCAGCAAAATTACTTGAGAATTTTGCCAACAACACCAGCACCAACAGTGTGGCCACCCTCACGGATAGCAAACCTGAGGCCTTCTTCTAAGGCTACTGGTTGAATGAGTTTAACATTCATTTTAGCGTTATCTCCAGGCATAACCATTTCTACGCCTTTAGGAAGAATAACTTCACCAGTAACATCAGTGGTGCGGATATAGAATTGAGGCTTATAACCTGTAAAGAAAGGGGTATGACGACCACCTTCATCTTTAGAAAGGATATAAACTTCTCCTTCAAATTCTGTATGAGCTTTGGCAGTGCCAGCTTTGGCTAATACTTGACCGCGCTCAACATCATTTTTTTCAATACCTCTTAAAAGAATACCAACATTATCACCAGCTTGGCCGTCTTCAAGAGATTTTCTAAACATTTCTACGCCCGTTACTGTAGTTTTTGTAGATTTTTTCAAACCAACAATTTCTATTTCATCACCGACTTTAACAACTCCTTTTTCAATACGACCAGTAACAACTGTGCCTCTACCTTTAATAGAGAAAACATCCTCAACTGGCATTAAGAAAGGTTTATCTAAAGGTCGTTTAGGTTCTGGAATTTGTTCGTCAAGAGCTTTAACTAATTCTTCAATGGCTTTTTGAGCATCGGCATCGCCTTCAAGGGCTTTTAGGGCTGAACCACGAATAACAGCAATGTCTTTACCTGGAAATTCATATTTAGTTAAAAGTTCTCTAACTTCTTCTTCAACAAGATCAACCATTTCCTTGTCGTCAACAGCGTCAACTTTGTTGAGAAAGACAACAATAGAAGGAACATTAACTTGTTTGGCTAAAAGAAGATGTTCTCGAGTTTGAGGCATAGGGCCATCAGTAGCAGCTACAACTAAAATAGCGCCATCCATTTGAGCGGCGCCAGTAATCATGTTCTTGATGTAGTCTTTATGACCAGGACAGTCAATATGGGCATAGTGACGTTTTTCAGATTCATACTCCAAGTGAGTAATGGAAATAGTAATACCTCTTTCTTTTTCCTCAGGGGCTTTATCAATATCTTCGAATTTCATGGCTTCAGCCAAGTTTTTCTTGGAAAGATATTGAGTAATAGCGGCAGAAAGAGTAGTCTTTCCATGATCGACGTGACCAATGGTGCCGACATTAAGATGTGGTTTTGTGCGTTTAAAAGTTGCCATGTTTGCTCCTTTTTATTTATTTTTTACAAATTTATATTTTTGCATTTTGTATTTTACTATTTTTTCTCCTGTTTGTCCTCTGGAGAATCAGGTTTACTCTTGGCAATGATTTTATCAGCAATATTAGAAGGAACTTCATCATAATGAGAAGGTTCCATATAGAAGCTAGCGCGACCTTGAGTCATAGAGCGTAGAATAGTAGCATATTGGGACATTTCAGCTAAAGGAATAATGGCAGTAATAATAGTGACTTTACCTCTGTTATTAGAGCCTTGAATTTGAGCTCTTTTAGATGATAAATCGCCAATAATTTCCCCCATAAATTCCTCAGGAGTAGAAACTTCGATTTTCATAATTGGTTCTAAAATTACAGCATCAGCCAGCTTAACAGCTACTTGCAGGGCTAAACTGCCGGCAATTTTAAAAGCAATATCAGATGAGTCAACATCATGAAAAGTACCGTCAAAAACAGTGACAGACATATCAACTAAAGGATAACCAGCAATAACGCCGTTTTCCATGGCTTCTTTAACACCTTTTTCTATTGAAGGAATAAACTCTCTGGGAATAGAGGCGCCTTTGATTGCATTAATAAATTCATAGCCAGTGCCTTTTTCTTTGGGTTCAATTTTTAAGAAACAGTGACCGTATTGACCTCGACCTCCAGATTGTTTAATATATTTTCCTTCGCCTTCAGCTAATTTTTTAATGGTTTCTTTATAAGCTACTTGAGGTTGACCAGTATTAGCTTCTACTTTAAATTCCCTTTTCATACGGTCAACAATAATTTCCAAATGGAGTTCACCCATGCCGGATATAATTGTTTGGCCTGTTTCCGGGTCAGATTTAATATTAAAAGTAGGATCTTCTTCTGAAAGACGACCTAAAGCAAAACCCATTTTTTCCTGATCTGCTTTTGTTTTTGGCTCAATAGCCAGAGATATAACAGGATCAGTGAAAGTAATTCCTTCTAAAATAATTGGGTTATCAGCATCACAGAGAGTGTCGCCGGTAGCAGTTTTTTTAAGACCAACAATGGCCACAATTTCACCAGCAAAAGCCTGATCAATTTCTTCACGAGTATTGGCATGCATTAAAAGCAAACGGCCGGCGCGTTCTTTTTCGTCTTTAGTGGAGTTGAGAATATAGCTGCCTGATTTTAAAGTGCCAGAGTAAATTCTGACATAAGTTAAACGGCCAACATGAGGATCTGTTTGAATTTTAAAGGCTAAGCCGGCAAAAGGAGCATCTTTTTTATTAACTCTTTCTTCTGGTTTATTTGTTTTAGGATTAGTGCCGCTAATATTAGGAATATCTACAGGACTGGGAAGAAAATCAACAACGCCATCCAGTAAAGGTTGAACCCCTTTATTGCGAAGACTTGTACCGCAATAAATAGGAACAATTTTACAGGCGATAGTGGCTTTTCTTAAAGCAGTTTTTAATTCTTTGACTGTAGGTTCTTTTCCTTCAAGAAACTTGGCAAGAAGTTGGTCATCATACTCAGAAATTTGTTCAATAAGTTTAGCGCGATATTTTTTAACTTCATCTTTTATATCTGCAGGAATATCAATTTCTTTATATTTAGCGCCAGTTTCATCTGATTGCCATTGAAGAGCTTTTTGGTCTAAAAGCAAAACAATACCTTTAAAGGTGTTTTCTACTCCGATCGGCAAAACCATAATAGCTGGGTTGGCACCGAGTCTTTCCTTGACATCATCAACAGTAGCAAGGAAATCTGCTCCAAGTTTATCCATTTTATTGACAAAACAGAGGCGGGGAACATTATATTTATTAGCCTGATGCCAAACTGTTTCTGATTGAGATTGAACGCCTTCTTCAGCATCTAAAACAGTAATCCCCCCGTCTAAAACTCGGAGGGACCTTTCAACTTCAGCGGTGAAGTCAACGTGGCCAGGGGTGTCAATAATATTTACACGATGTTCATCTGCAAAAAGAGACCCCTGAATAGCCGGCTTCCAAAAGCAAGTGGTGGCAGCAGACATAATAGTAATTCCCCTTTCCTTTTCCTGTTCCATCCAGTCCATCTGAGTGGTGCCTTCGTCAATATCGCCGATTTTATATGATTTTCCTGTATAGAAAAGAATCCTCTCAGTAGTAGTGGTTTTACCGGCATCAATATGGGCAATAATACCGATATTTCTCACTTTATCAAGAGAGATATTTCTTTTTTTGTTTTCGTCTGATGGTTGTTGGTTAGACATAAAAAAATCGCTTCATCTAGAAGCGACAGCTTCTTGAGAGATTGGTTGATTAAATTAATAGAGTATTTTACCATAAAAAATCAATATTTGTCGAGGGGAAGAGGAAGCACTTATCCCCACAAGACAAGTAGTATAGAAGGTAGCAGTTGCAAGCAATCAGATAATTTGATAGACTTTATTTAATGAAATGTAGGCATAGCCTACAGTAGCACCTTGAAACATTCGAAGTACACAAAACAGAGTTTTACTGGGTACATTCTGGCTTATACGGCTAGTGTACGCCAGAATGTGCCAGCGTGTATCCTGTAAAGCTCTGACCCACTTCTTCAAATATTTTTCCCGATAGGTGCATTGTAGTAAAAAGGCTTTGCAGGCCGCCTTAGTGTAGTGATAACACAAGGGAATCGCATCCTCTTATCGTCGGTTTGATTCCGACAGGCGGCTCACAAAGTCTTTTTAATCGCTAACTAGGCTGGCAGGAAAACAAGAGCGTGTATCTTAGTGGATAAAGAAACCTTCTCTCGAAAGGTTAGACGTGAGTTCGAATCTCACCACGCTCACAACATTTTCCTGCCAACTTAGATGGCGATTAAATTGTTAAATAAAGAATTTGCATTATAGCATATATACTATAAGTTAACGAAAATAAGACGAAAGAAGCATTGGACTGAATTTTAATTTTAATTTTAATTTTATTTAATGTTATTTAATGTTATTTAATGTTATTTAATTTTATTTAATGTTATTTAATGTTATTTAATGTTATTTAATTTTATTAAATTTTATTAAATTTTATTAAATATATTGATAATGTATGTTAATAGTGACAATTATGTCAAGGTTCATTTATTTTTTAATCGCTTTACAGATACAAAGCGATTTTATCATAAAAATAAATGAAATTCAAGTTATATCGTTTATATAGCAAATTGCTAGCATCTTAAATCTATGATATATTATGATATATTAATATTATATGACTTCAAAACAAAATAAAACCAAAAAATGGTTTAGACGCTCAAAAATCTATTAATAATCTTGTTACTTCTACAGATATTGAAAAATTTATAAATTTAAACAATTATCAAACTTATGTTTATAAACACGGTAAAACTTCTGGTAGTGCAATGGCTATTTTAGCAGTTTATCTTTATGAAGTTTTAATTCCAAAGGTATTTAGGTCGTAAAAAGTCACTTAACAGACGGGGAAATAGATCGTCGATCGTAAGCTTAGATTACCATCTAAAATGGGCGAAGGCTTTGTTGGCTTCGGCCATTTTGTGAATTTGAGTCTTTTTATCTATGGCTCCACCTTGTCCTTGCTGTGCATCTATAAGTTCAGCCACTAATTTGTCATAAAAATGATGATATTGACTATTAGGTCTTTTTCTGGCGGTTTCAATTATCCATCTAATAGCCAAGGCTTCTCTTTTATCACCTTTAACAGGAACAGGAACCTGATAGGCGGCACCACCGACTCTTCTGGAACGAACCTCCATGGAGGGTTTAACATTATCAAGAGCCTCTCTTAAAAAATCTACTGGATCTGTTTTAGTTTTTTCCTGAATAATTTCTAAAGCTTTATAAACATGTTTTTGAGCAATGCTTTTTTTGCCATCTTTCATAACTCTGTTGATAAGCTTGGCAACTAAGCGGTTCTGATATATTGGATCCGGGATAACAAGTCTTTTTTTGGCGCGTTTAGATCTCATATTATTCTTTCTTTTCTTCAGCTGGCTTGTCATCAGCGGGCTTGTCGTCAGCTGCTCCACCAGTTGCTGCGGTAGCTGAAGTAGTAGCTCCTGTTATTTTAGTGCCGTATTTAGATCTGCCTTGTTTACGATTTTCTACACCACTAGCATCATATTTACCTCTAATTATGTGATATTTAACACCAGGAAGATCTTTGACTCTACCAGCTCTGACTAAGACAATAGAGTGTTCAGCTAAATCATGGCCTTCACCGGGAATATAGGCGGTAACTTCCTGCTTGTTAGAGAGCCTGACTCTAGCAACTTTACGAAGAGCAGAATTTGGTTTTTTGGGAGTCATTGTTTTAACTACTGTGCAAACTCCTCTTTTCTGAGGATTAATAGTGGCAACAATGCGTCTATCTTTAAGATTAAAAGTTTTTCTTAAAGCAGTTGCTTTAATCTTTTTAGGCTTAGGTCTTCTCTTTTTTCTAGTAAGTTGATTAATTGTAGGCATAAATAATTATTTTATAACAGCGCGTTCTTTATTGGTAGGAATTAAACGACCGATTATAACATTTTCTTTGAGACCAATAAGTTTGTCTTCTTTATTGCTGGCAGCAGCTGAAGTTAAAATATTAGATGTATTTTGGAAAGAGGCAGCAGATAACCAAGACTCTGTACAAAGAGAGGATCTAGTAATACCAAGAATTGTTTGTTTTCCTGTGGCTTTTTTACCCTTTTTAGCTTGAGCTTGAGAATTTTCTTCTTCAAATCTTGTTTTTTCAATAAATTCCCCAATTAATAAATTAGTATCACCAACTGTTTCTATTTGGATTTTGTCAGACATTTTGCGAACAATTACTTCAAAATGTTTATCGCTAATAGGAATTCCTTGAGATTCATAAACTGCTTGAACTTCAGCAATAAGATATTTCTGAGTATCTTGAATTCCTTTAATAACCATTAATTCTTTAATGTCTAAATTGCCTGAGGCTAATCTATGACCAACAGGAATTAATTGGCCTGATTTAACTTTTAGATTTGCAGTTAAAGGAATTGTATATTCCTTGGTTAAATCTTTAGGTCCACTGACAGGAGTAACAGTGACTTTATAACCCTGAGGTGTTTCTTTAATAGAAGAAACTTTGCCAGCTATTTCTGATAAAGGAGAGGCCATTTTTGGTGTGCGAGCTTCAAAAAGCTCTTCAACACGGGGAAGTCCTTGAGTAACATCAGAAATAACAATGCCTCCAAAATGTTTCACTCTCATTGTTAACTGAGTGCCGGGCTCACCAATAGATTGAGCGGCAATAACACCAACAGGCGCACCAATAGTAACAGAGGCTTTAGTAGAAAAATCCCAACCATAACATTTGACACAAATTCCATGTCTGGCCTCACAAATTAAAGGTGACCTAATGGCAACTTCTTTTACTTTAGCTTTAGCTTTAGCTTTAGCTATATCAGCAGCCATAATTTCATCAACAATGCTTCCTTTTTTAGCTAAAACTTTTTTAGTTTTTGGATGGATGACTTTATCAGCTAAATATCGTCCTAAAATACGAGAAGCAAAGATTTTTGCACGAGGTCCAGTACTCTTAATAGTAATATTTCTTTTAGTTTTACAGTCAGTTTCTCGAACAATAACATCATGAGCTACATCTACTAAACGACGGGTTAAATAACCGGCATCAGCAGTTTTAATGGCTGAATCTGTTAAACCTTTACGTGAACCTCTTGAAGAAGTAACATATTCAAAAATAGATAGACCTTCTCTAAAATTAGATTTTGTAGGTAATTCAACGATTTTACCTAAAGGATCAACCACTAAGCCTCTCATGGCTGCAAGCTGTTTAACCTGATCCTTGGAAGCCCGTGTGCCACCAGAATCAATAATAACTTTAACAGCATTTCCAGGTTCAAAATTATCCCAAGTTTTTTCAGCAATGTCATCGGTAGTGTCCATCCAAAGCTCATTGGAAAGACGGCGTTTTTCTTCAACAGTAATTAATCCTTGTTTAAAATTGTCTTCTATTAAAGATGCTTTTTTATCTGCATTTTTAATAATTTTATCTTTGTCAGGAATTATCTTACAGTCAGGTACAGAAACTGAAAGTCCTGATAAAGTAGCTCCTTTAAAACCTAAATTTTTGAGATTATCAATAAGTTCAACCATTTCTTTTTTGGAGCAAGTCTTTAAAGCTGTTTTTATTAATTCTTTAATAGCGCCGGCAGTGACAGCTTTATTAATAAATTGAAGATTTTCGGGCAACATTTCATTAAACTGAAGTCTGCCAACACAAGTATCTATTATTTTTTTATTTTTAAAACGAATTTTAATAGCTTGACGAATTTTTAAATAACCTGTTTGATAAGCTAAAATTGCTTCTTGAGTTGAGCTATAAATTGTATTAAGAGTTTCAAGACTTCTATCAATTAATGTTAAATAATAAATACCTAGTGCCATTTCTTTGTTTGGTACTGTAATGGGTGAACCGTCAGCTGGTTTTAATAAATTATTGTCAGGCATCATATTAGCAATAGCTTCTTTTTGAGAATCTTTAGATAAAGGTACATGGATAGCCATTTGGTCACCATCAAAGTCGGCATTATAACCAGCACAAACGCAAGGATGAATGCGAAGAGCACTGCCTTCTACTAAAACTGGGAAAAATGCTTGAATGCCTAATTTATGAAGCGTGGGAGCACGATTTAAAAGAATAGGATGGTTTTTAATAATGTCTTCAAGAATGTCGAAAACCTCTGCAGGCTTACGCTCTAAAAGATGTTTAGCGCTTTTGACATTAGGGGCGGAGCCTCGAGCAATAAGTTCACGAAGAACATAAGGTTTAAACATTTCCAAAGCCATTAATTTTGGCAAGCCACATTGATTAAGTTTAAGCTCAGGTCCAACGACAATGACACTACGACCAGAATAATCAACTCTTTTTCCAAGGAGATTTTGACGAAAACGTCCCTGTTTGCCGCGAAGCATGTCAGCTAAAGAACGAAGCTCTTTAGTGCCACGACGTCTGATAGTTTTAGCTTGAGAAGAATCAATTAAAGTATCAACTGATTCTTGAAGCATTCGTTTTTCATTTCTTAAAATTATTTCAGGAGCACCAAGATTAATAAGATGTTTAAGGCGATTGTTTCTGTTAATTACTCGTCTATAAAGATCATTAATATCAGAAGAAGCAAAATGCCCGCCTGAAAGTTGAACCATGGGACGTAAGTCAGGAGGTAAAACCGGAAGGTTAGAAATAATCATCCAAGATGGCTCTATGGCTGCTTTTTTAAATCCTTCTATGACCCTAAGGCATTTAATGGCTTTAATTTGACGCTGGCCTGAATATTGTTTGATTTCTTTGCGATATTGATTTGCTAAAGCATTAATATCAAGTTGTTGAATAACTTTAAGAATAGCTCCAGCTCCCATGCCAACCTTCATGAAATCAGTGGCATCATAGTCATAAAGTTTTAAATATTCTTCTTCTGAAAGTACTGATAATGAATCTGTTTTTTTAACTAAATCTTTAACAGTGCTATAAATTTCTTTCAGAGTTTCTTCTTCACTGACCGAATCTTCTTTAAGAGAAGTCAATTCACGTTTAATTTTCAATTTAATTTCAGTAATTGCTAGTTCTTTTTGTTCTTTTGCTTTTATTTTATTTTTAATAACAGTAATTTCTTCTTCACCTATTTTTTTGACATTTTTAATATCGTTTTTGTTTTTTTCTTCTAATTCTTTAAGGCTTTCGTTGTATTTTTTATCTAATTCCTTAAGTGTCTTTTTTTGAAGATTTTTATCAATTTCAATAACTAAATATTTAGCAAAGTAAATAATTCCGGATAAGTTACGCGGAGAAATTCCTAATAATAAAGATAAATGAGAAGGTGAACCTTTAAAAAACCAAATATGAGCAACTGGGGTAGCTAAATTAATATGCCCCATACGTTCTCTGCGAACACGGCTTTGAGTAACTTCAACTCCACACTTATCACAGATAATTCCACGGTAACGAATACGTTTATATTTTCCACAATAACATTCCCAATCTTTAGTGGGGCCAAAAATACGCTCACAGAAAAGACCGTCCTTTTCAGGTTTGAGACTGCGATAATTAATAGTTTCTGGTTTTAAAATTTCACCATGGGACCAGTTTTTAATTACTTCGGGAGAAGCCAATTTAATATGAAGTGTTGTAAAATCAGTTAAGCTTTTCATAATTTATCAATATTGCTAGCTTCATTATTATCATTATTATCATTTGCGTCAGAAACTGTACCGCTAGGAATAATATTAAGACAAAGACTATTAAGCTCTTTAACTAAGACTCTAAAAGACTCAGGAACTGTAGCTTCAGGAATATCCATATTTTTGACAATAGCTTCAAAAGCTTTAGCTCTGCCAATAACATCATCAGATTTAATGGTAAGCATTTCTTGAAGAGTGTAGGCAGCACGATGAGATTCTAAAGCCCACACTTCCATTTCACCTAAGCGTTGCCCACCCATTTGAGCCTTACCTCCAAGAGGTTGCTGGGTAACTAAGGAGTATGGTCCTGTAGAGCGAGCATGAGTTTTGTCTTCAACCATATGAATGAGTTTAAGAATATATGCAGTACCAACAGCAGTTTCTTCATAAAAAGGTTTTCCTGTTCTGCCATCGAAAAGCTTAATTTTGCCGCTAACAGGAAGTTTGGCTTTTTTAAGTTCTTTGACAATATCAGTTTCATTTATTTCTTCAAAAACAGGAAGATCAATAGAGTAATTAAGTTTCTGAGCAGCCCAGCCAAGTTGTGCTTCCATTAATTGGCCAAGGTTCATTCTAGCTAAAACAGAGAGAGGGGAAATGATAATATCAACTGGTCTACCGTCTGCAAAATATGGCATATCAGCAGCAGGAACAATTTTGCTAATAACACCTTTATTGCCATGGCGGCCGGCAAGCTTATCACCTGCTACAATTTTACGCATCTGAGCTACCTGAACGACAACCCTTTTAATAACTCCAGGATTAAGTTCATCTCCTTTTTCTCTAGCAAAAATTTTCACATCAATGACTGTGCCACCTTCACCATGAGGAATACGTAGACTAGTATCGCGAACTTCTCTAGCTTTTTCTCCGAATATAGCCCGAAGTAGTCTTTCTTCAGCTGTCAGTTCAGTTTCACCTTTAGGAGCAATTTTCCCTACAAGGATATCATTGGGACCAACCTGACCTCCAACAACAACAATGCCATCTTCAGCAAGATTAGCAAGTTCTGCTTCACTAACATTGGGAATATCACGAGTAAGTTCTTCAGGACCTAGTTTTGTATCCATAAGTTGAGCTTCATATTCATTAATCATTATAGAAGTGAGAATATCTTCCTTAACAAGCCTGTCTGAAATAATAATAGCGTCTTCATAGCCAAGTCCTTCAAAGCTAGTATAAGCAATAGTTAAATTTTTACCTAAAGCTAATTTACCGTTATCACAAGCTGGACCATCAATAATAATCTGACCTACTTTAATTTTGTCTTTAATATTCACTAATGGTTTTTGAGAATAACAAGTACTTTGAGTAGTCCTTTTAAATTTATTAATATGATAATGAATATCTTTTTTGTTGATAGTAATAAATTCAGGCAATTTGTCTTTTAAGTTTTTTAAGTTTTTAAGTTTTTTAATGTCTTTAGGATCAGTTTTAACAATAATTTTATTAGCATCGACAAAAATAACTTGACCATCTACTAAGGCTGAAACTAAATGATTTAGAGCACTAGGAACAATGCTTTCTATGCCAGTACCAACGATAGGGGCATTTGTGGTAACAAGAGGAACAGCTTGACATTGCATGTGTGTTCCCATTAGGGCACGATTGGCTTCATCATGAGAAATAAAAGGAATTAAAGAAGCAGATGTTCCGACTACTTGACGAGGAACAACATCAATGTATTCAATCTGATTAACGGAAACTTCAATAAATTCTCCGCGGTAACGAGCAGGAATCCATTCATCCGTAAGATAATCTTTAGAATCAATGTTTATTTCTGCGTGGGAAATATAATGATCTTCTTCTTCATCAGCAGCTAAATAAGCAATTTCCTCTGTAGCTTTCATTTTAGTTTTACCAGCGCGAGTTTCTTTAATTATCTTTCTGTAAGGTGTTTCTAAAAAGCCATATTTGTTAACTCTAGCAAAAAGAGCTAAATAAGTAACTAAGCCAATATTAGGACCCTCAGGTGAACGAACAGGGCAAATACGACCATACTGACTATGATTAATATCGCGCATAGAAAAAGATGCACGCTCTCTAGTGATTCCTCCCGGTCCCATAACTGAAAGTCGACGAAGATTATCTAATTCAGACAAAGGATTTGTTTGGTCTAAGATTGTAGATAAACGATTTCTACGGAAAAAATCGGAGACAGCCGCAATAATTGGACGGGGATTAACTAAAGTACTCGGAGTAATTTCAACATCAGCTTTAGCTAAACTCATTTTTTCTCTAATAGAACGTTCTAAGCGCACTAATCCTAAACGAAAAGCAGTAGAAGCAACTAGTTCTCCAACACTGCGAACTCGACGATTAGAAAGAGAATCAATGTCGTCAACTTTGCCATGACCATTTTGCAAACTAATAAGATACTTAATGGTAGCAAATATATCTTGGGGTACTAAAACTGTATTTTTAATGTTTTTATCTAAAGAAAGACGGCGATTAAGCTTATAACGACCAACTTCACCAAGATCATAACGACGTGGATCAAAAAACATCCAATTTAAAAGCTCACGAGCATTATCCAGAATAGCAGGTTCACCTGGACGCATTTTCTGATAAATTTCAATTAAAGCTTCCTCTTGAGTTTTAGCAGGATCTTTTTCAAGAGTAGAAAGAATATATGGATATTTTTGATTAGTATCTACTGATTCAAAATATTTGAGAATCCCCTCATCTGTGATTGGCTGGATAGCTCTAAGAAGAGTTGTAGCGGAAAGTTTACGATGACGATCGATTTTAACAGAAATAGTATTATAGCGGGAAACATTAAATTCCAGCCAAGAACCGCGTAAAGGGCGAAGTTCTGCTTGATAAAGCATACGACCAGTAATCATATCTACCTGACCTGAAAAGAAAACACCCGGAGATCGAACTAATTGATTAACTACTGCGCGTTCAATTCCATTAATGATAAAAGTGCCGACCTCTGTCATCTGGGGAATATCGCCTATAAAAACTTTCTGTTCAGTGATTTCATTTGTTTGCAGATTAATAAGCTTAGCTTTAACATAAAGAGGCACATCAAAAGTAAGACCTTTACCGAGGGCTTTTTTATAAGAATGTTTAGGGTCCCCAAAAAAATGCTCACCAAATTCTAATTGCCAATTTTTCCCAGTAAAATCAGAAATTGGAGAAATGCTAGCTATAGCTTCTTTAATCCCTTGAGATAAAAACCATTTATAGGAATCTGTTTGCACTTGAATAAGATTAAGCTTGGGTAGATAAGATCTCTTTTTCCCCCAGAAGATTCGTTTTGGCTTAATGTTTTTTGGCATTTTTGTTTAAAGAAACACAAAAAACGGGTTAATACCCGTTTTGATATTTGAATTTTAAATATTAATGATAAAGAGCTTAAAGGAAAGCACTATATTTCCTTCTTTAATTTGATTAAAATTAATTGACAACAGGAAAATTTACCCAGTAATTAGGCTTGGAGAATATTATATCAGGTTTTAGGTATTGTCAAGAGGAAAATTATTTTAAATATTTTTTGATATTGGATTGATGTTCTTCAAGATTTTCAGCATAGTGATTATAGCCTGATGAGTCGGAAACATAATAAAGATAATTTGTTTGACTGGGATTAACAGCGGCTTTTAAGGACGCTAAGCCTGGATTGGCAATTGGACCAGGAGGAAAACCAGGATATTTATAGGTATTATAAGGAGAATCAATTTTCATATCTTTGCCGGATAAATCGTCAGACCACCATTTATTAGGCTTACCTAAAACATATTGAACGGTGGCATCAATTTGTAAAGCCATATTAATGTTAAGACGATTATGCAAAACACTGGAAATTAAAAAACGATCTTTTTCATGTTTTGCTTCTCTTTCAATTAAAGATGCAATAATTATTATTTGTTTCTGGCTAAGATTAGTTTTGTTGTTCTGTTTAATAGGGGTAAATTTTTTCTGGAAATTATCAGTAAGAATTTTAACTGCGTCTTCTGCTGAAGCATTTTGAGGAATAAGATAAGTGTCAGGAAAAAGACTGCCTTCATATGGCTTGGCGGCAAGAATAAAATTTTGAGAATTAATATCAGATTTTTCTGCAAGAAGTTCAGCATACTGTTCTGTTCTCCAGCCTTCAGGAAAAGTGATCCAGAAATCAATAATTCCATGAACCAAAGTGTTAATAATAGTATCAAGATCCATTGAAGGAGAAAGCTTAAAATCCCCTGCTTTTATCTGGTTATCTAAATTTTGAAAATTAATTAAAATCTTAAAAGCAAGCTCGTTTTTAATTAAATTTTCCTGAAAAAGTCGCTTGCCAATAGTATTGGCAGTTTGTCCTTGAGGAACGACAAAAACCTTAATTGTTTTATCTTTAGAATCAACAGGTTTATTAACCCATTGCCAAGAAAAATAACCTGTAGTTAGTAAAATAATAAAAACAATTAAGCAAAAATTTAGTAATTTTTTCATGTCTAAAGAGACAACTTAAACTTCTTCAAAAAGAGCGCGTCGGAATTTTTTAGATTTTTTATCGTTAATAAAAATACGACCACATTTACAAATTATTTTTTCTACATTGCCAGACTGTTTAGATTTTTTGCCTTTTTTTAAAGGCATACCACAACCAACACATTGACCACGAGATAATAACCAGGCTTGAACAGGTGCAATTATGTTTTTGAACATAGAAATGCTTTCCTTATTATTTAATTATTAATTAAGATTATAATATCAGTCTTTAATATGAGTATCAAGGTGGTTTTGAAGAATTAATGTTGCGGCCGCGCGATGATCTTGGCGGCGTTTTTTCTGAGGAATGTCAGCCTGAATCATTTTTTGTTTAGCTTCTTTGGTAGTTAAGGTTTCATCCTGATAAAAAATAGGTAAATTTGTAAGGTTTTTTAAATTATTCCCTAAATTTTTAACTGATTTTTTTAAATTTCCTTCAGGAAGACCAACAACAATAATGTTTATTTTTTCTTTTTGACAAATTTGCACAAGATAAGCCAAGAGCTTGTTAAAATCCTTGTATTTTTTTTGACCCAAAGGTTCTGCTAAAGAACCCTCGGCAAAACTTAAACCAATATTTTTAAGACCAAAGTCAATTCCTAAATATTTCATATGCTGACTAACTGAGCTTTAATAATGCCGCGGCGCCAATAAGTACCAGGAGGAGTGCAAGTAATTAGACTTAATTCTTTTTTGTCATATCTTTGTTCAAGAATATCTATTTCATCAGGACTAACTTCAAAATAATCAAACACTGTGTATTTATAAGTAATTCCATCAAAATATATATATATCTCATCTCCTACTTCCAGGGTTGATAAAAGAGAAAACATAGCACGGTAACTTTTAGGATTATAAAAAGTCGGAAGAACAGAGTGTCCAAAAATAACAGTATTGCCAAAATCACCCGGATTAGCAGTGCCACCATAATGAATTAAAGCCTTGTCTAAATCATCTCCACCAACAGCAACAACTGCATCTTTAATTCTTAACTTAGGAATACTAAGACTGTAATGAGTTTGATTACTGGGAGACAATTGAGGTCTAGAAAAGGGAAACCAATTCTGGAGTTGATTATAATCAACGCTAGATTTAACAGTTTGAGTAGTAGAGGCTAAAACTTGCGGATTATTAGGATCAACAGGACTTAATAATCCTTTATTATGAGCAATTACTTTTTGCGGAACAGGACTGATAATGTTGGCTCGTTTACTTTTACGAGCAGTGGTAATTTCATAAGAAAGTATAGGATAAATAACAGAAATTATTAAACTGGCTCCGATAGTAATCATAATTGTAGGAAAAAGTCTTTTTAATCCATACCATCTTCTGGAGCGGTTTAATAATTTTAACTGCTGTTCAAGACTGAGAGGAGGAGTTTTAATATAGTAATGCGTCATAGAGAACTTTTAACCTCTATAAAAATATTTTTACTGACATGTGGTAAGGTTTTAAGTTTTTTAGGTAAATTGGGTTTAATAATAATGTCAGCGCGAACAAAATTCGGCAAAGTAGCAAGATATTCCTGAATGATACTAGGGTAGCGACCAGTTAAATTTTTCTTAATTTCAGTAAAGTCTAATTTAGGAATTAGCCTTGCTTTAAAAGTAATGTCAATAACTGCTGTATTATTTTTTTGCATCTCAGCTGGCTCCATGTCAGTTTCACTAGTTTCACTAAGCTGAAAATCATCAGGAATTTTTTCTTTTACAGCTTGTTTGAGTAAAATGTCAAAATCATTCTGGCTATAACTTAAAGCAGTATATTCAAGTTTTGCCTCAAGTGTAAGATTGTCTGTTTCTTCGTCAACATCATGATTAAATTGCTTAGAAATTAATTTATCTTCTATTTGTACATCTACTAAAGTTCTATCAGATCCAACCTGCTGATGAAGTTGTTCTTCAGCTTTTAATTTAAGGTCTTGGGCAAGATTTTTAAGAAGGTTTTGTTTGTCATTATCAGAAACTGCTTTAACTTCTCTAGCACTTCCCCCTGTTAAGCCATTTGGAGTTTTAGCATAATAATCGTCGTCAGAAAATTGTTTAAAAGAAAAGCGTGTACCTGAAGAAAAATTAGCTTCAGGACCAATACTTTTAGCAGTAACACTAGCTTGACCTTGACCTGAAGTAATAATTGTTATTTCTTCTCCTTCATCACTTTCTGTATCTTCTGCAGAGCTAGAAGCAACATTAGTATCTTCATCAAGGGTAAAGACAAGATTGTCTGAACCGATTAATATTGTGCCAGCTGAAAAAGTTTTAGACTGGTTGGTTTTATTGTAAATAATAATGCCTCCTTTAGCTGCATCTCCCACTAAGGCTTTGCCTGTTGTAGAAATAGTTTTTTTACCGGAAACGGAAATGTCTAAAGATTCTCCTGGTAAAGTAAAATTTTCAAGATCGATTGAATCTATTTGAGAGTCAATAGTTAAAGTTAAATTTTCATCTAAGGTTTTAGGTTCAACAAAAATAGCTACAGTAGCTTTTGGTAAATACCAAAAAAGAGCAAATAATGTGATAAGTAAAATAATGAAGCCTGCGGCAATAAAAACTAAAAGATTTGGAAGTTTTTTACCAGGAATTGGAGATAGGCGTTTTTTAAAGCTAGAAAAAAGATTGAAAATAAATTTATAAAAAGAACTAAATGTTTTTTTAAAAACAGGTGGTGATTGTGATGGTTCTGATTTGATTTCTTGTGGAAGTGGTTCAGCAGTTTCTTGTTCTGGTTCAACTTCGGGTTCAGGTTCGGGTAAAGATGTTTCAGCAATATCTTTATTAGACATAAAGCCTAAACTGGCGGCAGATTTTTTAACTGAGAGCTTAGTTTCAACTTTAGATTTATCTTTTTTATCAGGAGATTTAATAGTAAAGCCTAAAGATTTAGCAACTTCACTGCCGCCAGCTAAAGCAACAGCTTTAATAGACACATCATCGGGAAGAACTTCAACTTTAGGAAAATGAATAAAGGGTAATCTTTCCTGCCAATCATAAGAAACAAGTTGCTGTTTGGCTTCTTCAAAGTCAACCTGGCCATCAAATAGCACCATGCGTGCAGGCAAGTTGTCAATTTTGTCAAAGCGAGAAAGACCTTCTTCAACATCAGCTCCTAAATCATCACTTCTGCCAACTGATTCAGTTCCAATAATTTTTCCAAGCTTAACTAAGACTAAATTAAGCTCACCAGAGTCTACCTGAAGGAAAATAGCGCTTGGTGGAGTGCCTTCCTGAATGCGAAAATATTTAATTAGAGCTGTGGTGGTAGCAACAAAACCTAAGGGTTTAATTTCCAATTGTTCACAAACAATTTTTAAAAACTTTTTTTTCTCAGGATTAATAGAATCTCCTTCTATCCATGATTTTGGCAGACCAAAAATAGCTCCGGAAGGTTCTGTTTCTTGTGAATTAACAGTGTCAGAAATTGATTTATCAACAGCGGGAAGTAAATTCTCTGGTTTAGTTCCATCCCATTTTTGAGATGACCCTAATTTAACTACTTTTGTTTGATTTTCAGACACAGTCCAAACAGCGCTTTTTACAGAGTCATCATCAATTTCTAAAGCAAAAAAATATTCAGATTTTTCTGGTTTTTTCTTTAGTTTGGTGAGCAGACTTTTTAGTTCCATTTTTTAGCACAGCATAAATTCGACGCTTATTGGCGCCGCTTGATTCCTGTTTAATAATTCTAACATCACCTATTTCTGCTGTCGAGGAGATATGAGGGCCAGCACAAACTTCTTGAGAGTAATTGCCAATAGAATAAACAGTGACTTTATCAGGATAACGCTCACCAAAAAAAGCTAAAGCTCCTGTTTTTATGGCTTGATCATAATCCATTTGACTACTGGTAATTTTAAGGTCAGCCTTAATTTGCTTGTTGATAATAGTAGTAATTTTGTTAATTTGATCGTCGGTGAGCTTGTTTGAATGAGTAAAGTCAAAGCGAAGACGTTCTGGGGTAATATTGGAACCGACTTGTTTAACATGATTTCCAAGAACCTGACGAAGAGCCTGATGAAGCAAATGAGTGGCAGTATGTAATTTAATGGTAGCGCCAGACTGATCTTTGAGTCCGCCTTTGAACATGCCCGCCGAGGCCGTGCGGGAAAGATCGCGGTGGCTTTTAAAAATTTTGTTGAATTTATCAATATCTAGCTTGGCTCCTTTTTTCTCCAAAATTTCTTTACTTACCTCAAAAGGAAAACCATAGGTTTGAAAAAGATTAAAAGCAAATAGATTGGCGTCTGTGTGAACACTGGAGTCAAACTTTTCACATTCTTTTAATCCTTTGTCAAGAGAGTAGGCAAATTTATCCATTTCTTGATCAATAATTTTTTCTACTTTTTGCCTAGCGACTGGAATATCAAGAAAATCTTGATATTGTCTAATGACTTCATGACAAATACCTACAAAAGATGCAGGAGTTAAGCCACCGCCTAATTGATGCATTTTAACTGCCGAACGGCGAAGAAGTCTGCGAAGAATATATCCCTGCTGTTTATTAAAAGGTTCAATATTTTCTGCCATCATAAAAGTAGCCGCGCGTAAGTGATCAGCTATAACTCTCATGGAAGCTTTGTTATCTCCTTCGTATTTTTTGTCACAAGATTTTTCAATTTCCTTGATAATGGGTTTGAAAATGTCAATTTGAAACATATCGGGAGTGTTTTGAACGGCCATGGCTAAGCGTTCAAGTCCGCCGCCAAAGTCAACATTTTTCTTAGGTAAAGGCTTTAAAGAACCATCTGCTTGTTTTTCATATTCCATGAAAACAGAATTGCCTATTTCTATAAATCTTCCACATTCGCAATTAGGATGGCATTTTGTGTCAAATTTAGAATTATGTTTGACTTGAGTGAATTTGTAAAAAATTTCTGAAGTAGTACCACCGATTATTCCTGCTGGCATATTTTTAGGTGTACCTGCTCTTGACCACCAATTTTTATCAGCATCATACTCGTGAATGTGATCATCTGAAAGACCGAGTTTTTTCCAAATTTTAATAGATTCTTCATCTTTAGAAACATCTTTTGTGCCTTGAAAAACTGAGACATAAAGTTTGTCTTTTGGAAGTTTTAAAACTTTGGTTAAAAATTCCCAAAACCATGGAAGCTGTTCTTGTTTAAAATAATCGCCTAATGACCAATTGCCAAGCATTTCAAAAAAAGTTGTATGACGATTGTCACCTACTTCATCTATATCTTCTGCTCTAAAACAAGGTTGAGAATCAACTAATCTTTTTCCCATTGGGTGAGGCTTACCTTTTAGATAAGGAACCAGTTGCTGCATGCCAGAACCAGTAAAAAGTGTAGTTGGATCATCTTTGGGAATAAGAGAAGCAGAAGGAATTTGCTGGTGATTTTTTGAAATAAAAAAATCAAGATAGGCTTGACGAATTTGATTAGTGTCCATGATGCTATTTTAGCAGAGGTTTACCAAGTCGTTTAAAAACACGGCGGGCAGTATCAACAGCAGAGTCAGTTTGATCAGCAACTTTTTTCTTAACAGTCTTAGTTTTTTTAGCAACAACTTGATTAGACTGATCCATATTTTTTTCTAGTTTTTTAGCTTGTTGCTTAACATCTTTAACTAAATTGGTTAAATAGCCTTTAGCATCATCATAATGACCATCAAATAATTTTCTGACTTTTTTACCTTTTTTAGTTTTATAAAGAAAAGCTGCGCCGGCAGCAACAGCAGTACCTAGAGCAATACCGGAAACAAAATGGAGAGATTTTTTTTTAGAGCTCACTTTTTGGTTGTTTTTACAGTAGCTTCTTCTTTTTTACTATTTTTCTTATTGACAAATTCCCCTGCAAGTTCAACTAATTTAGCTCCTTTTTTGAGCCCGGAAATAAATTCAGATGCGTGTTCAATGGGGTCAGCTACTGATTTAGTAATACGTTTAACATCGTCAAGCATTGAATTGGTTTTTCTTAAGCTAGTGCGAAGTTCGTCAAGTATACGAAAAATATAGATGGAAAATATAATTAAAAGAATTGAAAGAATAGTTACAACTATAACTAAAATTATTTGAGACAAGGTTAACATAGGAGTATTTAGTATTTAGTATATTGTATTTAGTATTGATTATGTGCTGGTATTTGTCAATTATTGAGTGGCTCTACGCTCGCTTTGCTCGCTAGATTCCTCGCTAGCGCTCGGAATGACGAGTAAAAAAACTATCTTGCTTTTCTTAGAAAAGCCTTATTGAGTGATGATAAAATGCAGTTCTGTTTCTATGGCTTTATTTTTTCTGGAGACGGCTTTAAATCTTAGTGTGGCTGGACCTGACACTCCGTGATGAATTGTAGTAAAGCTACCGTCAGATTCTAAATTTAAAGTTTTGCCATTTAAAGTAAGAACAGCATCATTATCGGTTTTTCCTTTGATTAAAGTTGGCGAAGTAACTTCTTGGCCTTCAATAGGTGAAGAAATATTAAGTTTAGGCGGCTGAAAAAGTTTAAAAAGAGAAAAACCCAGATAGCTAAAGAAAATTATAAAAAAAATAATAATGGCAGAAAAAAATGTTAGTCGTGAATTAAACTGAACTTTAGGTTGATTTAAAGGCTTTGCAAGTCCTTTAGGAATAATTTTAATATTTTTAGTTTTAGCAAAATCGCGACGAAAAACAGCTAAAATTTTCTGAGGATTAAGATTGACTGTTTGAGAATAATTTTTAATAAAACCTTTAATATAGGGAGCTGAAGGAAGTTTATTAAATTGATTTTTTTCTAAAGCTTTAAGAGTATGAATAGGAATTTTTGTTTGGCGGGAAATTTGGACAAAAGTAAGTTTTAGTTTTAATCGAGCTTGTTTAAGTATTTCGCCTGAAGTTTTATTCATTGTCTTGATTACGCTGGGCAAGGAAAGCTTCGGCATTTTGAATGAGCACTTCTCTAGCTTTAGCTCCCTCAGACGGACCGACTACACCGCTAGCTTGAAGTTGATCAAGAATGCGAGCAGCTCGAGCATACCCGATAGAAAGACGGCGCTGCATTAATGAAGCTGAGGCTCTATCATACTGGCAAACAAGGCGAATTGCTTCGTCAAATAATTCATCTACATTTTCTCTTTGCGCAGCGCCAATTCCATGTTTTCCAGGAATTTTGGCTTTGTATTTAGAAGTAACTTCTTCTGTATATTCAACTTTGACTTCTGATTTTTTAAGAAAATCAATAAGTTTTTTTGTTTCTGTTTCTGAAATAAATGTTCCCTGAATACGGCTGGGCTTTGCCTGATTAGGAGGAATATAGAGCATGTCTCCTCTGCCAAGAAGTTTTTCTGCCCCAGGCATATCAATAATCACTCTTGAATCAACCATAGAATTTACATTGAAAGCAATACGGCAGTTAATATTAGCTTTGATCAAGCCAGTAAGAACATCAACCGATGGTCTTTGAGTAGCAAGAATTAAATGAATGCCTGTAGCCCGAGCCATTTGGGCTAAGCGAGTAATATTATCTTCTACGTCGGATGGAGCAAAAAATATAATATCGGCCAATTCGTCAACAATAATAATGATATATGGTAAAGCTTGAAAGCCTGATATTTCGTTATAACCAGCAATATTTTTAACACCAACTTCAGCAAAAAGTTTATATCTGCGCTCCATTTCTGAAATAGCCCATTTAAGAGCAGAAATAACTTTTTCAGGCTCAATAATTACCGGAGTTAATAAATGAGGAATATCATTATATTGAGTTAATTCAACACGCTTAGGATCTACTAAAATAAATTTAACTTCTTGAGGACTAGCACGGTAAAGTAAGGTTGATATAAAAGAGTTTATACAAACTGACTTACCTGAACCTGTAGCCCCAGCTATTAATATATGAGGCATTTTGTTAATATCGCTAATGACCGGCTTTCCAGAAACATCAAGGCCAAGAGCAACTGCTAATTTAGATTTTTCCTGTTTAATTTCATTAGAGGTCATTATTTTTTTCATACAAACAAATTCAAGTGAATGATTGGGAATTTCCAAACCAACTAAAGACCTGCCTGGAATAGGAGCTTCAATACGAATTTGTCCTTGAGGTGCAGCCAAGGCTAAAGCTAAGTCACTTTGCAAACTGGTAACTTTAGAAAGCTTAATGCCTACAGCTATTTCAACAGCATACTGAGTAACAGCAGGTCCGTTGTTAACTTCAACTACTTTAGCTTTAATGCCAAAACTATCTAATGTTTGCTCGATAATGGCAGCATTTTGTTTAACATTGCCTCTATCAGCTTTTCCGCCGATACTATTGGCAAGAATAGATAAAGGCGGATAATGCCACATCTTTTGCTGAGCCCCAGGAATATTGCTGACAATTTTAGGAGAAATTTCTGGTTTTTCAGAAGGGGCTGATTTGGATGAGGATTGAGATATAGCTGTTTTTGTTTTAGCTTCTGAGCTTTGTTCATCAGTTAAACCTTTAACCACAAATTGAGGTTTATTTTGTTTTAAAGATGTTTGAGATTGACGACGGAGAGAATTAATAAAGCTTTTAAAATTCTGATAAAATTTTGCTGAGAATAAAAGAATATCTTCTAGGCTAGTTTCAAACATTACTACAAAACTAACAAAAATGCCGGCTGAAAGAACTAAAATAGCGCCGGCAGTATAAATAAGAGAAGTTAAACTAAGCCAAATTTGCTGACCAATAGTGCCGGCTTTAGTAAGACTGACGCTACTTATTAATAATAAGCAAGAGCCAACAAAAACATTAGGTTTAGTAATACGCCATTTGAGACGAGTAAGCATCAGACCTGCGGAAATTAAAAGAAACGGAAGTATTAAAATTCCCCAACCAAAAAGCCCAGAAAAATAATTATAAATAGTAGTTAAAAAAACACTTTGGCGAGACAAGGAAACCATAATAATAGCTCCGCAAACAATTAATCCCGTAGAAGAAAGCGTATAAATAGTTTCTTTGGGAAGTTTTAATTTAAATGGCTGTTTTCTGCGACCTTTGGTAGACCGTCTTTTCTTACTGGGCATACTTGTTATTATTATACTTGAATAATAGCAGAAAGAATTAATGGTTCTCTGCCTGTGAGCTGAAGAATAATTTTATGTAAGTGTTTTTCTATTTGACGCTTAAGTTTAAAGCTGTCAACAGATTTTAGAGACTGAGGTAATATAGATTGCACTTCACGTTTCAAATGATCAAGAAGTTGAGTTGATTGTTTAACGAAAACAAAACCTCTGGTAACAATTTGAGGAGAACCTATAAGGTTGCCAGATTTACTCAAAGGAAGGGTAATAATAATAATGCCTGCACGGGCCATTTTTTTTCTGTCAGAAAGGACAACGGGCCCAACATCTCCAATAAGTTGACCATCAACAATAACATCTTTCAACTTAAGTGTTTCTGCAAGATTAAACTTGCCGTCAGAAGAAAATTCAATGACTTGAGCAGATTGAGGGATAATTACCTGATTTTTAGTAAAACCCATAGCTAAAGCTAACTCTCTATATTGAATTAAATGGCGAAATGTGCCGCCAATCGGATAAAGATATTTGGGCTTAATTAATTCCATTAAAAGCTGAAGCTCTGAGCCTGAAGCATGGCCAGATACATGAAGATCATCTTTAATATCAGAGTAAATAACTTTAGCTCCTGCTTGAGAAAGATCATCAACAACACGAGCAACTGCTTGTTCATTGCCAGGAATAGGTTCAGAGGAAATGACAATTTTGTCAGTTGACTTAACCTTTACTAATGGATGATCTCCTGAGGCAAAACGAGTTAAAGACGAACTTTCCTGCCCCTGGCTACCGGCAATAAGCAAGCATAGTTTATTATCTGGAATAGTAGAAATTTTTCGTTTATGAATAATTGATTTTTTAGGAAGTTGAAGAAAACCAAGTTTTTGAGCAATTTTTGAATTCTGTTCCATAGAACGTCCAATAAAAGCAATTTGGCGATTATGACTAGCAGCAACATTGATTGATTGCTGAAGACGATGAATGCTGGAAGACACGGCTGAAACAATAAATCTACCTGAACAGTTTTGAATTTCTCGATGAAACATGGCAGTTAAATTGGATTCTGACAAAGAAAATCCAGAACGTTCACTGCCAAGACTATCAGAAAGCATACATAAAACATTCTGCTGACCAGCATTGGCAATTTTTTGAAAATTCGGAGGACGACCATCAACAGGAGTAAGGTCAAATTTAAAATCAGAGCCGTGATAAATAATGCCAAAAGGCGTATGTATAAGAATATGATGAGTATCAGGAACTGAATGAGTCACATAGATAAATTCCAGAGAAAAAGGGCCAAATTTGAATTTATCATTTTCCTGAAAAATATTTATTTTAGCAGTGAGGCCAAAGTCAGAAAGTTTTTCTTGAAGAAAACCGGCTGTAAGTTTTGAAGTATAAATAGGAACTTGAGCAAAATCAGCAAGAAGATAAGGAAGGCCAGCGTAATGATCATCATGGGCATGAGAAATAATAATGCCATGAATTTTTTTATTATAATTATTTTTTAAATAGTCAATATCCGGAATAAGAACATTAATTCCATAAACTGCTTCTTCAGGAAAACCAATGCCACAATCAATAATAATAGCGTCATCTCCGTATTCATAAACATACATGTTTTTGGTAACTTGACCCGGGCCACCGCCTAAAGGAATAATGCGTAATTTGCTCATAAGTTTTTTTTTAAGGACGACAGGAGCGTCCTTCTTTGGCATATTTAATAATCAGGTAGATATTTTTTAATATTATCTATTGTTAAATGAAAGTGTTTACCTTTGTTTTCAACAATAAGCTTGGCAATTTTTTGACAAATACCTTTAATGGTCCGTTCTAAGGTACGAATACCTGCATCATACCCTAAAGGACGAACTATTTTAGTCCAAACATCTTCATCAATATCAAGATTATCTGAAGAAAGACCGGAAAGCTTTAATGTTTCAGGAAGAACATATTTTTTAGCAATAATAATTTTTTCTTTATCAGTATATGAGGGCATTTGAATTACTTCAAGTCTATCAAGAACAGCAGTGGCAATATGCCTGGTATTGTTAGCGGTAACTAAAAAAAGAACATTAGAAAGATCAAAAGGATAATCAATAAAATGATCTGTGAATTGAGAATTTTGCTCAGGGTCAAGTAGTTCAACTAAAACACCCATTATATCTGCTCTGGCAGCCTCAGTAACTCTGTCAATTTCATCAAAAAGAATTATTGGGTTTTTGGAGCCGGCACGGCGAAGAGCTTTAATAACTAAGCCTGGTTCAGAATCTGGATGCAGTCTTGATTGGCCGCGAAGATCACGAGCTGATCCCATACCTCCAAAAGGAATGCGAGCATAATTACGCCCCATAACTTCAGCTAAAGAAGGTCCAAAAGTAGTTTTTCCAGTGCCAACTAAACCAACTAAACAAAGTATAGGAGCTCTTGAGATTTCCTTTTGATCACGAGTCAGGCTCATAATTGATAAAAATTCAAGAATTCTTTCTTTAACATAATCCATGCCATAATGATGTTTTTCAAAGATTTTTTTTGCTTCATCTAAATCAAGTTTGTCTTGTGTTTCTTTATCCCATGGCAGTGCAGTTATCCAAGAAATATATTGAGCTGTTTTTTCATATTCAGCAGTATAGCCAGAATATTGAGCCATTCGAGTTAATCGAGTAATCATTTCTTTTATTTTTTGTTTAAGTTCCGGAGGTAAAATAACAGAATCGAGTTTTTGTTGCAGTTTGGTAACTTCTTGAGTCAAAGTGGATGTGACAGGCATAGAATTATTTTAACACAAGATTAGTAACGACGAGGTCGATTGTCATTTCTGCGGGGTGGGCCACCGCGGTCGCGGGGTGCACGAGAGTGTCTTTGTTGTCTAGCTTGTTCTTCTTGTTCCGGAGTAAGAGTGGTTAAGCTAACTCTACCCTGATCATCAATCTCATTAACTCTAACATGTAAAGTGTCACCTAGTTTAACTACATCGTTGATGTTTTTAACAAATCCTGTTGATAACTTACTAACATGAACCATGCCGTCTCTGCCAGGCAATAATTCAACAAAAGCGCCAAAATTTTCAATTCTGACAACTTTACCGTCAAACTCTTCATTAGCTTGAATTTCACGAGTTAAACTGTCAACCCAAGTGTAGGCTTGTTCTAATTTGTCAGCATCAACACCAGTGATGGTGACTCTGCCTTCATCGTTAACATCAACTTCACATTCTGTATCGGCGATGATTTTTTTGATGTTTTTACCACCAGGACCGATTAATTCACCAATTTTGTCGACTGGAATATTAAGAGATCGAACTTTTGGAGCAAAAGTAGAGACTTTTTCTCTTGGTTCAGTAAGAGTTTTTAGCATTGAGTCTAATATTTCTAATCTGGCAATTTTTGCCTGGTTTAAAGCAGTTTCAAGAACCTCAAAAGGAATGCCGGAAATTTTAATATCCATTTGTAAAGCAGTAATGCCATCTTTAGTTCCAGCTACTTTAAAATCCATATCACCAATATGATCTTCTAAGCCTTGAATGTCTGTTAAAACAATATGCTCATCATTTTGTTTCATTAAACCCATAGCAATACCAGCAACAGGTTTTTTTAAAGGAACACCGGCATCCATTAAAGATAATGTTGAGCCACAGACAGAAGCCATTGAGGTGGAGCCGTTTGAAGACATTACTTCTGAAACAACTCTGATGGCATAAGGAAAAGTATCTTCGTCTGGAATCATTGGCAATAAAGCTCTTTCAGCTAAAGCGCCATGACCGATTTCACGACGAGATGGCCAACCTATACGACCAGTTTCACCAACTGAGAATGGAGGAAAAGTGTAATGATGCATGTAACGTTTGGTTGTTTCACCATCCATGTCTTCGATGAGTTGGGCAAGACTAGGTGAACCTAAAGTGGCGATGGTTAAAGCTTGAGTAGCCCCACGCTTAAACATAGCTGAACCATGAGTTCTAGGTAAAATGCCAACTTGACTAGATAACTTTCTAATTTGATCTGATTTACGACCGTCTGGTCTGATTTTTTTTGTAAAAAGTTTGTCTCTTAAAGCTTGATTAAAGTAGTCTTCTATGACATCTTGAACTAATTTTGAATCTATTTCTTCTAAATCTGCAGAAACTGCGTCAATGATGTTGTAAAGATCTTTTTTACTGGCTCCTTTTTGGAGACGAGCAATGAGATCATTGGTTGAAGTCTTGGCTTTATCTAGTATTTGTTTTTTTAAAGATTGATCGATTTTTTCAGTAACTACTTCTTGTTTTTCTTTACCGGCTTGTTTAACTAAATCATTAATAACAGCAATAATTTTTTTGATCTCCTTATGGGCAAGTTTAAGACCTTTAAGAACCTTTTGCTCGGTAACTTCATTGGCACCGGCTTCGACCATGACTATAGCCTGATCTGATCCAGAAACAACTAAATCTAATTTTGAAGCTTTAACTTCAGTTACTGTTGGGTTAGCAATAAGTTCGTCTTTGTCATTTATAGCAACTCTAATACCAGCAATTGGACCTTGGAAGGGAATTTCTGAAAGACTTAAAGCAGCTGAAGTGCCGATTAAAGCTAACATGTCTGGAGTATTCTGGCCGTCATATGAAAGAACAGCAGCAGCTACTTGAACTTCTTTCATGTAACCCTTAGGAAATAAGGGTCTGATAGAGCGATCAATAAGACGAGCTTTTAAAATAGCTTCGTCGGTGGGTTTACCTTCGCGTTTAACCCAACGAGAACCTTTAATGATGCCAGCGGCATAAAGTTTTTCCTGATAATCAACTGATAATGGAAAATAGCCAAGTTCAGGATTTTCTCTGCCGGCCATGACGGTAACGTGAACAACTGTGTCGCCACAACTAATCAATACGGCAGAACTAGCTTGTTCGGCAAAGTGACCGATTTCTAAGGCAATTTCCTTATTATTAATTTGAACTGATTTTTTGATAATTTGAGGTTTATCTTCCTTTTTTTGTTTATCTTGAGTCATTATGTTAATTATTTTGCCAGTTTAAGTTGAGTAGCAATGCTTTTATGGCGTTTTTTGTTTTTGCCAAATAAATAATTTAAAAGGCGGCGGCGTTTAGAAATAATGGCTAAAAGGCCGCGACGAGAATGATTGTCTTTATTATGTTTTTTTAAATGAGATGTAAGTTTTTTAACTCTTTTTGATAATAAAGCAATTTGAATTTCAGGAGAACCAGTGTCTCCTTTTTGGGTAGCAAATTTTTTAATAATAGATTTTTTTTCATTAACTGTTAATGTCATAAGGGGTATTCTATCAGATTTGACTAGACTTAACTACTTTAGGTTTAAGCCAATCAGGAGAAGGCATTGGTGTAGTTGGTTGAGGAATAACTTGAGATTGAACAGAAGGTGGTACTGCTGGCATAGCTGGTTTAGGAGAGGAGAATGGAGCAGGCGGCATTCTATTAGGAAGCGGTTGTTGACGAAGTGGCTGGGATAACCCAGGACGGAAAGGCTGAGGCATTTGAGGAACAGGAGATTGTGGAATATATCCTTTTTTAGCTCCTAATTTCATTAATTGAGCAATTAAAGTAAAAGTGTCGGCAGTAACATTAGGTGAAGTAAAGTTATTAGTATTTGCTTCAATACCAGCAAGCAAATTAGTAGCAATATCAGCATCAATAGTTAAAGACAATCCTTGTAAAACAGAAGTAGTTATTTCACTACAGCTAGAAGCAGTAGGGTCATAAATATTGACAGTGCCAAATTGAGCATTTTTATCTAAATGAGAAAGATTAACTAAAGTTTTAGTTTTATTATCTAAAAGCTTTTTTTCTTCCTGATAAAGAGCACCAAGATCTTCAGGAGTGCGGGCGCCAATAACAAAGATAATATCAGCGCTGGAGCCTGTATAAGAGTATTTAACTGACTGTGGATCAAGCGGGTTCATGCCAGATTTAGGCTCAATGGTGATATAGCATTTTTGACTATCTTTATCATAAGAAATCTTTTCAATAGAATCTTCAGGATAATCAAATTCAATTACCAAATTCTGATTGCCAATATGTGATTTGATTTTATCAACAGCAAAAAGGCGGTTAAAATTAACAGTCATTGGGGTGCTACAACCAATTGTAAGAGATAAATTGGAATTCTTTTTTAAAGATAGATAAAGAGCTAAACCAGCGGCAACAGTATCTAAATTAGGATTCTGAGGTAATAAAATTAAAACTGTTTTGGCAGTTTGTAAAGACTGGCTTATTGGTTCAAGATTGTAAGTTTTGGACATAATCTAAGAGAAAATATTAGCATTTTTTAGTCTGTAAGTCAATGCTATAGGATAGTTTGATAATTAATTAAATCTTTTTATAGGCAATAATTTTATCTTTTGGCATAAAGTTAATATCTGTATTAAAGGCAATACCGCATTCCTGACCTTTTTTAGCTTGAGCAAGAATTTCTTTTTCCTGATGAATAGATTTAATTTTAGAATCTGATAGTTGATTTTTATTGCGAATTAGATGAATCGTGTTTCCTTTAGTTAGTTTTCCTGAGGTAACTTGACAGCCGGCAATAGGAGTTCCTTTAACAGTAAACTGGGCAATAATTTTAGCTTCACCTAAAATTTCTTCATCAATAGTAGGTTCAAGCAGTTTAAGGATTTGTTGTTGGATATCTTCTAAAAGATCGTGAATGAGAGAATATTTTTGAATAAAAATAGATTCAATATCAGCTAATTTAGCAGCAGCAGATGTGGGCTCAACCCTAAAAGCAATTATTTGAGCTTTTGTTGATTGAGCTAAAAGAATGTCAGATTCAGTGATATTGCCAATTCCCTGAGAAATAATGATGACTTCATCTCCAAGATTTTGAGTAATTGCTTCAAGAGTTCCGGTAACATCTGCTTTTAAAATAATTTTAAGCTTAAGGTCGGATTTTTTGTTAAGGTCGGATTTTTCCTTACTTTGTTCGGAATGACCCGCTCCTTCGGAGCTCCATGGAAGTTCGGAATCAGTAACAATGGTGCCAACAGCGGGAACTTTTTTAAAGCCAAGAACTTGTACAGGTTGACCGGGAATAGCTTTTTTTATTAATTGATTATTGTGATCAAATAAAGCTTTAACTTTGCCGGTAATAGAACCTGCTTGAATATTATCTCCTATTTTAAGGGTATTGTTTTTAACAATGATTGTTGCTAAGGGGCCTTTGCGTTGATCAAGAGATGATTCAATAACTACTGCTTCAAAAGGTTTTTTAGGGTTAGCTTTGATCTGTTGCATATCGGCAAGAAGAAGAATCATTTCCAGAAGCTGATCCAGTCCTTTTTTAGTTTTAGCAGATATTTCTACACAAACAATGTCTCCACCATAACCTTCAACTAAAACTCCTGCATCAGCTAAGTCTTTTTTGACGATATCAGGTGAAGCATTGGGTAAATCTATTTTATTAAGAGCAATTAAAAATGGAGCTTTGGCGTTATTGATATGATCAAGACATTCCTTAGTTTGCGGCTTAACAGATTCAACTGCATCAATAACTAAGACAACTAAATCAGTTACTTTGACACCTCTGGATCTCATAGCAGCAAAAGCAGCATGGCCAGGAGTATCTATAAATGTAAGTTTTCTTTTTTTGTGCTCAAGTTGATAAGCACCAATGTGTTGAGTAATTCCCCCTGATTCTTTTTGAGCAATACTGGTTTGACGTAAAGCGTCTAAAAGAGTTGTTTTACCATGGTCAATATGCCCCATGATAGTAATAATTGGAGGACGTGAAGATTTATTTTTTGTCATTGGCTAATTTCTTTTTCTTTTTTGTTTTTTTGTTTTTTTTATCATCAGATGTTGATTTTTTAGTTTTGGATTTTTTAGGTCCCTGAATATCAATTTTATACCCTGTAAGTTTAGCGGCTAAGCGAGCATTTTGCCCTTCTTTACCGATAGCTAAAGAAAGTTGATCTTCAGATACTGTGACTGTTGCTTGTTTTTTCTTTTCATCAATTTTTAATTCTAAATTTTCAGCAGGTTGAAGAGCGGCAATAATAAATTTTTTAATATTGTCAGAATGTTCAATAATATCAATTTTTTCACCACCAAGTTCATTAATAACTGCTTGAACACGAACGCCTTTTTGGCCGACACATGAACCAACAGGATCAACACCGGCTTGAGTAGAAGCCACAGCTATTTTAGTACGATTGCCTGGTTCACGAGCAATAGTTTTAACAACTACAGCACCAGAGTTGACTTCAGGCACTTCTCTTTCAAAAAGTTTGATAACTAATTTAGGATCTGCTCGAGAAACAATTATTTGTTCTCCTTTTATAGTTTCACTAATATCTTTGATAAAAAAAGTGAGTCGCTGATTAAGACGATATCTTTCGCCGCCTGATTGTTCTTCTGCCGGCATTAATCCTTGACCGCGGCCAATATCACAGATAATGAATTTTCCGTCAAAACGCAAAACCATACCATTAACTAAAGTTCCTATTTTATCTTGATATTCTCTAATAATGGCTGATTTTTCTGTTTCGCGGATTTGTTGAAGGATAACTTGTTTAGCTGTCTGAGCGGCAATACGGCCGAAATCAGAAGGTGTAATATCTTTTTTTTTATCTGGCTTATCTTCAGTAAAACGATAAAGTTTGGCTCCTCCGGTAATGTTGTCAATTTCAGCAGTATATTGATATTTTTCTTCATCAACAGGATGATCTTTTTTATAAGCAGCAACAAGGGCTGTTTCAATGCTGGCAATAACGTCTTGAGTTTTAATGCCTCTTTCAGAGCAAATCTGATTTAAAGCAGAAGTAAATTCTGTGCGGGCAGATTTTGGTAAATTAGCAGCCATATATAAAAATGGTGGGTTTAATGCCCACCTTTCTTTAAATAATTAACTGGCTGTAGTTTACCACGAGGGGAAAAATAGGTCAATAATATTAGGCGAATTTTCTAGGGAAAAGTTGTCTTAAAGTAGCAGCATTTTTATCTCTTTGAGAAATGATCATTTGCTGTTTGGGAATAGGCCAGGAAATATTGAGGTCAGGATCAAAAAGAGAAATGGGCTGATCACCTTTTTTGTCACGAGCTTTATAAATCTTGTCAACACAATAAGTGTATTCAACCGGGCCTTTTAAAACACAAATAGAATTGGCAATACCTAAGGTAATAAAAAGAGAGCCTGTAAGAGCATTGTCTGCAAAACCAAGACGAAAAGATTCTGTTTTAGCAAAAGTGTTAGATTGAGGACGAATATCAACTAAAGCACAAAAAGCAAGGCCGGCAGTAATAAAAGTAAGCTTGTTCCAATTTTCAGCATGGAAACCGCGAATAACATTATTAATTGACTGAGAATGGTTGATTTGTTTTATAACAAAAGGTTTTTTAATAACTGTTTTTATCTGAGGAAGATGAGCTAGTTCAGCAAAAAAGCCGCGATTATCAGAAAAAGAATTGCGCTTAATATAAAACAGTCCTTTTATTTTAGTCTTATAAATATTATCAGTAAGTTGTTTATCTTTGGTGGGTTGATAAAGTGAAGACATGCTTTAAAGATTATACCTTAAATTGCAAATCAGACGATTATTGGCCAATCAAGAGTGTGAGTTAAAATTTTAGGTTTGTTTTTATCAACAATGATTATATATTCAAACATGGCGGTATTTTTATTATCTTTCATTTTAACAGTCCAGCCGTCTTGGTCAATATAAACTTGGTCACTGCCGGCAACTACTTGAGCTTCAATACAAAGAACCATGCCTTGTTTAAGTTTATTGCCTGTATTGGGTTTGCCATGGGCAGGAATAATAGGAGGATCATGAAGAGTTTTGCCAACTCCATGACCGGTATATTTTTTTAAAACATCAAAGCCGGCTTTTTTTGCAATTGAATGCATAATATTCCCTAAATCACCAACAGTGCTTCCAGCAATGGCTAGAGGAATGGCTGATTGAACTGCTTTTTTGGCGGTGAGAATAAGTTTTTCATTGTTTGGACTAGGTTTGCCAATAGAAACAGTAAAACAATGGTCAGTATAAAAACCCTGATAAATTATGCCAAAGTCTATTTTAACAATATCTTGTTTTTTTATTTTTCTAGTTGAACTGGGAATACCATGGACAACAGTATCATTAATAGAGATGCAGGTAGCATATTTATAGGGATTATCAGGCTTGCCAACATCAATAAATGCAGGTTTAACATTATATTGTTTACATAATTCTTGAGCATAATTGTCAATATCAATAGGATAAATGCCAGATTTTAATTTATTTTTTAAAACAGCCAGAATTTTTGTGGAAAGATTGCAGGCTTTTTTATAGATTTTCAATTGTTTTTTGTTAGTAATAATCATAAAGTGAAGCGACCATTTTTATAGATTGTTTTTTTAGAACCATTTTTAAGAACAGCAGTAACAGTACGATTGGTGGTAGAGATAATATCAGTGTGTTCAGCAGAGTCATTAAAACTAAGTTTTTGCCAGTCTGTTTTACTAAGTTTTGAAGAGTCTCCTTTATAACAATCTTTGTAGGCCATGCCTAAGGCAATATGGATATTGCCATAAGGACCGCCAATATTTTCATCATAAAGAGTTTCTGCCATAAAATGAGTGATTTTAGAAAGACGATTGTCGGTTAAAGAAAACTCGCCTATTTTGTCAGCATTGGTTGTTTTTAACATTTGCTGAAGAAATTTATTACCTTGTTCGGCTTTAGCTTTAATAACTTTGCCTTGATTAAACTGAAGATAGATATTTTTTAAAATATTGCCATATCTATATAGAGGTTGGTTAAAGCGTATCCAGCCATTAGTTCCCTGCCAGTCAGGAGAGGTAAAAACTTCAAAACTAGGAATATTTCTACCAGAGCCTCCGTTCCAAATGCGACTTGAACCAAGTTTAATATTAAGATTCGCGTCTTTGCCTTTAATATGAAGACTATTTATATTCAATGAATTAAGTTTTTTAAGAATTGATTGCTGAAGTTTGGTTATTTGTTTCCATTTGGCAATAGGATCTTTTTTATCAAGAAAGCAGGCATTGATAATTTGTTGTGAATATTGTTTCAAAGTTAAACCAACTTCTTTAGCTTTAGCAGGCGTAGGCCAAAGAGCAGCAGTCCAAGTGTATTTACCTTTATTTTCTTTATCAATAAGCCAGTCTTTATATGGTTTTTTAGAATTTCTGGAATCAAGGATTTTTTTAGGTGGAACTTGGCTTAATTCCCGAGGGTCAGTATCAGCAATAACAGCAATTTGATGATCAAGAAGATCAGCTTGGGCTTTTAAATATTTTTTAGGAAAAAATGTTAATTGATCCTGATTAGCAAGAGTGTAAAAAGATTTGTCAAAACCAGTGGGAATAAGGCGAATTAAAGGATGAGCTTTAGCTTTTAAAATTGTGTTTTGTAAAGCTAAAGCTAGAGGCTTGGCAACATCAGGGACAATACATCTAACAACTTCTCCTGGTTTTACGCCTTTACCAGAGTTAAGAGCATAGTTAACTAAAAGATGGGCATATTTTTTAATAATAGCTGGAGAAAGTTGATAATCAGTCATTTAATTCCAGTTGTTTAAGGAGATTTTTTTGGTGACGGGAGAGTTTTTGAGGGATTTTTACAATAAGACGAACATACTGATCTCCTCTACCTCTACCCCTGACATGAGGCATGCCTTTGTTTTTGAGCCTGATAAGAGTGTGGGGTTGAGTGCCGGAACGGACTTTAAGTTTTAAATCACCATCAACTGTAGGAACAGTAATGTTATCACCAAGAGCGGCTTGAGAAAAAGAAATTTCATGGTTGATAAAAATATCATTTCCATCTCTTTGAAAAGTATCATGTGATTTAACTTCAATAGTGACATAAAAATTAGTAAAGCGAATTCTGGTACCATCGTCAGCTCCAGGAGGAATTTTAATTTCATATTCTTTGCCCTGATGAACAATTTTTTTGCTAGTACCGGTAACAGCTTCCATAAAATCAATAGTAAGACCGTATCTTATTAAACGAGCTTGCTGTCTGAAAGGTGAGCCGCCGCCAAAAAATGATTCAAATATTTCAAATGGGTCACTAAAACCAGCAAAACCTCCTTGTTGGCCTTGTCCACCAGTAGTATAAGTGTAGGTGAAAGGCCCCTGACGATAAGTGCGGCCAGCAGCGCCAGGAGCGCCAGCGCCAAAGCCGGCAGATGGATCAAAAGCAGCATGACCAAACTGGTCATATTGCTTTTTCTTTTGAGGATTTGATAAGACTTCGTAGGCTTCTGAAATTTTTTTGAATTTTTCAGTAGCTTCTGCAGATTTGTTTCTATCAGGGTGATACTTTAAAGCTAACTGACGATAAGATTTTTTAAGTTCAGCAGCAGTGGCGGTTTTTTTAACGCCTAATAGATCGTAGTAATCGGACTTTGTAGTCATAAGATGTTATTTTACCAGAAGATTAAGAAAAATGAATAAGCACTTTCTTTTAACGAGTGCTAAAAGTTATACCGTGTGTTTTTCAATAACCTGAAGTAATTCATCGGTGTTATTGGCGATTGCTAAAGGTTTATGAGCGGATAAAAACTTTTCGTCGTGATAACCCCAAGTGATAGCAATTGTTTGAACATTAACTTCTCTTGCTTCTTTAATATCCCCGACTGTATCAGTGATAAAAAGACATTCCTGTGATTGTAAATTGTATTGCTTAAAAATCATCTTAAATTTTTCGACTTTTGATCTATGAGTAGTAGCTCCAAATATTTTTTGAAAAAAACGATTGTAATTTCCAAGACTTAAAAAATGCTTAATGTTTTCATCTATGGTGCTGGAGATAACTAAGAGTTGGAATTTATTATGTAATTTTTTTAATACTTTTTTGAGTGGAAATAAGTGTTTTTTAGTAAACAATTGTTTTTGTTTTCTAAAAAATACAGGATAATCTTCTGGTTTATATTTTATTTTAGGTTTTTTGAATACATTTCCATTGTGATGATCTTTGAAGTCCTGTTCTGAAATGTTTTTGTCGAACATTTTAGAAACTGTAAAGTTAATATCATAGGTATCTCCTAAAACTCCATCAAAATCAAATATTATTGCTTTTATCATAGTTGTTTTGTAATTTTGTAATTTTACCAGAAAACTGGAAGTGAGTGAAGTTCAGTGAGGAGCGGAGAAGTCGAAAAATTATAAAGGTTTAGATCCTAAATCTTCAGCAAATCTTAATAAATAGCCATCTGGGTCTTGAATAAGAAATTCTTTGTTTCCAAAAAGTTGATTATCCTTTCTGTACCAATTTTCTTTAGGTTTAACAAATATAGGATAATTATTTTTCTTAAGACGGTTTAAAATTGGTTGAATTTTATCAGCTTCTATTTCAAAATTAATTCCCCTTCCAAAAGGATGTTCTAATTTGCCTGTATTCCAACGATTATTAATTTCGTTAATTATTATTTGGCTTTCTTGAAAAGAAATCATAGCAAGTTTAGATTCATCTCTTGTGTATTCAATTTTGAATCCAAGTACTTTGGTGTAAAAATCTAAACTTTTTTCAAAATTAGATACGCTTAATTCAGGGATTAATTTATTAAATTTCATAATATAATTTTACCAGAAACTGGAAGTGAGTGAAGCGTGGTCGAGGAGTTGGGGGTGTGATTTTTATTTTTTAAGAAATTCCTCTAGTACTACTTCACTTTGTCTTAAAATAGCTCTCAAAGTACCTTTCGGAAGATCGCGGTTATGCATGGCAACAGTGGTGGCTCTTCCGTCTGGGTGAATTAATCGAGCATGACTACCAGTTTGCCTTTTAATTTCAAATCCAAGCTTTTTCAATTTTTTGACTACATCTTTGGGCTTAAGAGATGGTAGTTTTACCATGTCTAAATTGCAAACCGAGTAAGTGGATTAGGAGAAAATGGTACTTGAGTATTAGTCACCATTTCTTCATTTAGATTATCAACTGGAATTTCTTTATGTTCTTTTTGTAAACACTTAAGGTGAAAAATAATTGTACTTTTAATATTTTTTAAGGCTTCTTGAGGACTATCACCATCATCAACCACTCCTAAAGTGGGACAAAAAGCAACGTAGCATGATTTTTTGCTACCTACGCGTTTATCTGGTTTTAAGATAACTCGATAATCTAATACAGTTTTTTTCTTAAGTTTCATATTAGGTAAATTATAGCAAAAAACAGGGGAAAATAAAACAAATTTGGGTTAACCGCGAATTGAATAGTAAGCAGTGTAATTTTATCAGGTTACTGGAAGTGAGTGAAGCGCGGTCGAAAAATTCCCCGTCATCTCGAGCTTGTCGAGAGATCTAGTGAAACGTAAATAAATCTTGAAAATTAGAATTTTTTTCTTTAATAAGGTTTATCTTTTTTTCTCTTCTCCATTTTTTGATCTTTTTTTCAAATTCAATTGCTTGACTTGGGTTGTTAAATGTTTTAAACCAAACTAGTTTATAGAGTTTGTATTTTTTACTAAAAGAGCTTTTGATTAAACCACTCTTATGTTCCCAGATTCTCCTTTTTAAGTTATTAGTTATTCCAATATACAATACAGTATTTCTATAGTTGGTAATAATATAAACAAACCAATCTTTATTCATTTATACTTACTATTTTACGCTAAAGCTAGATTCCTCGTCTGTGCCCCGCGGACGCGGGGCTTTGCTCGGAATGACAAAAAGCTAAGTAGTTGTAGTTGAAAATGTTCCTATACTTGGTAAAGAAATCATGGAGGAGGTATAAGTATAAGTTGGTTGTGTTCCTGAGTTAGTTAAATGCTTTTTCAAAATCAGGTATTATTGTTTTTATCATAGTTATTTTTTTATTTTATCAGAAACTGGAAGCGAGTGAAGCGCGGTCGAAGGATTCCCTGTCATCTCGAGCTTGTCGAGAGATCTAGTGAAACGGGCGTGGCTTTGCTCGGAATGACAAAGAGCTTGGCTTTATTCCTCGACGACTTGGCCTTCTTCGGCGGAGGCTTTGTCCTCCTTGGCTGAAGCTTTAGTTTTTTTGTCTTTCTTGTCTCCTTTTTTGTCAGGCTGGGCTTTTTTGGCTTGCTCTTGTTTTTGCTGAGCTTCGTACATGGCGGAGCCGACTTTTTGCAGAGATTCAGAAAGATCTTTAGACTTAGCTTCCAGCTCATCTTTTTCAGCTGAATCAAGAATGTCTTTTAAGGCTTTTACCTTTTTTTCAACTTCTTCTTTATCTTCTTTTTTAACCTTGTCTTTAGCATCTTTTAAGGTTTTTTCAGCAGTAAAGATAAGAGTATCTGCCTGATTTCTGGCTTCAATCTTTTCTTTTTTAAGCTTGTCTTCCTCAGCATGCTTTTCTGCATCTTTAGTTATCTTTTCTACTTCTTCATCAGAAAGACCAGTAGAGCCTTTAATGGTAATTTTTTGTTCTTTGTTAGTAGCTTTATCTTTAGCAGTAACATTGAGAATACCATTGGCATCAATGTCAAAAGTTACTTCAATTTGAGGAATGCCTCTTGGTGCTGGTGGAATACCATCAAGAATAAATCTGCCTAGAGATTTATTGTCAGCAGCCATAGGTCTTTCTCCCTGAAGAACATTGACTTCAACTGATGTTTGATTAGCAGCAGCAGTTGAAAAAGTCTGGGCTTTTGATGTAGGAATAGTGGTGTTTCTGTCAATTAATGGAGTGGAAACACTGCCAAGTGTTTCTATTCCAAGAGTAAGAGGAGTAACATCTAAAAGAAGTACATCGGTAACATCACCCATAAGAACACCTGCTTGAATAGCGGCGCCAACAGCAACAACTTCATCAGGGTTAACTGTTTTATTAGGTTCTTGGCCAAAAAGGTCTGTAACAGTTTTTTGGATTTTAGGCATTCTGGTTTGGCCACCAACTAAGATAACAGCATCAATGTCTTTTTTGTCTTTTTTAGCGTCTTTAAGACAGTCTTTAACCGGACCCACGGTTTGCTGAATAAGATCATCAACTAGTTTTTCCAGATCAGCCCGGGTAAGTTTTTTAGTTAAGTGAAGAGGCTGACCATCTTTAGATTGAGTAATAAAGGGTTGGTTGATCTCTGTTTCAGTTGAAGAAGAAAGTTCGATTTTAGCTTTTTCAGCAGCATCTTTGATACGTTGAAGAGCTTGTTTGTCAGCTTTTAAATCAATGCCATGTTCTTTTTTAAATTCATCAGCTAAAAAGTCAATGATTTTCTGATCAAAGTCATCACCGCCAAGGTGGGTGTCACCATTGGTAGCTTTAACTTCATAAACATTGTCCCCTAGTTCAAGAATAGAAATATCAAAAGTGCCGCCGCCTAAATCATAGACAGCAATTGTTTCTGTTTTCTTTTTCTCCATGCCATAGGCAAGAGCAGCAGCAGTTGGTTCATTAATAATTCTTTCAACTTTAAGACCAGCAATTTCACCAGCTTGTTTAGTGGCTTGACGCTGAGCGTCGTTAAAATATGCAGGAACAGTGATAACTGCTTTGTCAACTTTTTCTCCAAGATAGGCTTCGGCATCAGCTTTAGCTTTTTGAAGAATTTTGGCAGATATTTCCTGAGGAGAATATTGTTTACCATTAATTTCTACTACAGCCATGTCATCTTTACCGGCAACAATTTTGTAAACAACCATTTCCTGAGCTTTTTTGGTTTCTTTGTCGTTGATTTTGGCTCCCATTAGACGCTTGATACTATAGATAGTATTTTCAGGATTTAAAACCATTTGGCGTTTAGCCACATCGCCAACCAAATTTTTAACTGGTTCAACTACAGAAGGAATTAGATTCCTGCCTTCTGAGCTGGGAATAACTTTAGGTGAACCGCCTTCTAAAATAGAAACACAAGAATTAGTAGTACCTAGGTCAATGCCAATAATTTTAGACATATATTTTCTCCTTTTTATTTATTTCCTTTGCCTACTTTGACTTTGGCAGGCCGAAGAATTTGATCATTGAGCATATATCCTGTTTGGACAACCTCAATTACTTTATTTTTTAATCCTTTAGTTAATTCTACACAATCCATGGTTTGAGGGTCAAAATCTTGATGAAGAACTTTAGTAGGAGTAACTGATTCTGACTGAAGTAAGTTATTAAATTGTTCAATGATAATTTTAATACCATCATCTTTAAGATGTTTTTGAGCACGATGCAAATCGTCGAGAATAGGTAAAAACTTATCTAGTATGGAGGCAGAGGCAAATCTAGCATAAGCTTGCTTTTCGACAGCTATTCTTTTTTTAAGATTCTGATAATCAGCTAAAGCTCGTTTAAGCTGATCTTGGGATGATGGTTTTTTTGTTTTCATAATATTTACCAATTTTTAGCGATTTCAGAAACAAGTTCGCCGAAATAACGGATAGTAGGAATAATATTAGGATAATTAAGACGAGATGGGCCAATAATTCCAATAGAGCCAGAGATATTTTCTCCGGCAGAAAAATTAGCAAAAACTAAACCTAAAGTGTCAAAAAGTTCATTTTCTAAATCATCACCAACTAAAATATGAACAGGCTCATCAGTATCAGAAGCTTTGGAAAACAAAGATTGAAGTGAACTGAATTCATCAATAGCGTCCAGTAAGGCGCGAGTAACATCAATATCGTAAAATTCAGGACATTCAAGAATATTGGAATAGCCGGAATGATAAAGATTTCCAGAGTCAGTGTAGGCAATAGCCAAAGATTTGGTTTTTTGAGCTAAAGAACGGGTAAGTTCTCTAAGAAATTTTTGTGAATCAAAACGATGATCCCAAACTTTTTCTTTGACAGCAACTTCTTCGGCAACAGAAAGATCTTCTTCTTTTAAAAGTTCTCTAACATAATATTTCAAAGCCATAGGTGTGGGGGTGCGACCGGCAGAAGTATGAGGTTGCTGAAGAAAACCAGTCTTAGTAAGATCAACCATTTCATTACGAATAGTGGCTGGAGAAATGCCTAAATTATATTTTTTTTCTAAAGTGGCACTGCCAACGGGCTGAGCTGTAGCAGTATATTCTTCAATAATTGTTTTTAATATTTGAACTTGGCGAGCGGTTAATGACATACAATTAGCAGAAGAATAACATGACTGCTAATTGGTGTCAAGTGTTAAAGCGGCTTTAAAAACCTCAGGAGGCAAATTAAGACGACCAATCTGCTTTAAACGCTTTTTACCTTTTTTCTGCTTTTTAAGAAGTTTGTCTTTTCTTGTTTGATCGCCGCCATAAAGTTTGGCTGTAACATCTTTTCTGAAAGCCTTAATGGTTTCCCTAGCAATAATTTTACCACCAATGGCGATTTGAATAGGAACTTCAAATTGTTGGCGAGGAATCAATTGTTTTAATTTTTTAGCTAGTTTTCCGGCTAATTTTTGAGCTTTGCTTCTGATAACTAACTGAGATAAAGAATCTACAGGTTGGCGATTTAAAAGAACCTGCAGTTTGACAATGTCAGCAGAGCGAAATCCTAAAAATTTCCAATCTAAACTAGCAAATCCAGAAGAGGTAGATTTTAAACGGTCAAAAAAGCCACTGACTAATTCTGATAAAGGCAGATGATAAGTCAAATGAACTTGACTGCCAAAATATTTTTGATTCTGTAATTGTCCGCGTGAGTTTTGACAAAGAGTTAAAACATTTCCAATATATTGCTGAGGAGTGAAAATTGAAATTTCAATAAAAGGTTCTTTAATTTGATTAATTAAAGTGGGATCCGGAAGATTGGTTGGACTGAGAATGGAAATAGTTTGATTATTTTTCTTTAATTCAACTTTGTATTCAACTGAAGGACTGGCAGCAATTAAATCAACACCATATTCTCTTTTTAAGCGTTCAATGACAATTTCTGCATGAAGAAGACCCTGAAAGCCAATTTTAAAACCACTGCCTAAAATTGGAGAAGTAATTCCCTGAAAAGACAAACTGGAATCCATTAATTGAAGCTTTTCCAGTGATGTTTTAAGGTTAATAAAATCATGAGTGTCTATTGGATAAAAATCCATAAATACCATTGGCTTAGGTTCTTTATAGCCTGGTAAAACTGTAATAGATTTTGGTTTAGGATAAACGGTAATAGTGTCGCCAACTTGACAAAGAGAAATGTTTTTCAATCCTGTGGCAACATAGCCAACTTCACCAGCAGACAATTTTTTAACAGGCTTTAAGTCCGGAGCAAAAAAACCAATTTCCTGAGCAGAAAAAGAAGTTTTGGTGGCAAATAGCCATAAATTATCATTAAGATTTATTTGTCCATCAAAAAGCCTGACATAGGCAATAACACCTTTGTGAGGATGGTAAAAAGAATTGAAAACTAAAGCTTTTAAGGGCTTTTCTTTTTCTCCTATTGGTGGAGGTAGTTGCTTTATTATTTCTTTAATTAATTGAAGTACATTCTCCCCTGTCTTGGCAGATATGCTAATTATATCCTCAGTATCAAATCTAAAAATTTCCTGAATTTGATGCAGTGTTTTTTTTATTTCTGCATTAGGTAAATCAATTTTATTAATTACAGGAATAATTGTCAGGTTGTTCTGAATTGCCTGATGAGCATTAGCCATTGTCTGAGCCTGAATTCCCTGAGTGGCATCAATAAGTAAAACAGCGCCTTCGCAGGCTGTTAAGGTGCGAGACACTTCATAAGAAAAATCAACATGGCCTGGAGTGTCAATTAAATTCAGAATGTAGAGTTTAGTGTTTAGGGTGTAGTTCATGCGGACTGGGGCAAGTTTAATAGTGATGCCGCGTTCTTGTTCAATCGGGTTAGAATCAAGGAGTCGGTCAGATGAATCCTTTTTATCTATAGTTTTAGTAAGTTCCAATAAACGGTCTGTTAAAGTTGTTTTGCCGTGGTCAATATGGCTGATAACGCAAAAGTTTCTGATATTACTGTGCTTCATGAAGAGTAGTTTCTGCTTGAGAGAGAATTTTTTGAAAATTAGTAATCCGACGAAGAAGATTAAGAAAACTGTTAAATTCTTTAATGCGTAATAATTTAGATAAAGATAAATAGACGAAGATGCCAATAATAGAAGTTATGAAAGTAAGGATAAGTAAATCAATATTGCGCGCTGTGTTTAAAACATAGCGGTCAAGCAGTCTTAAAGGAAACCAAAGAGCAAAACCAGTTAAAATAGTGGCTAAAGACATTTTTAAAAATGGAAAAATAAGTTTTCTTTTGTCAAATCCTTTAATAAGCTTATTAAGAAAAATTAATAAAAAGCTTGCCTGGAAAAAACTGGCTAAAGAAATGGCTAAAGCAAGACCTAAAATAGAAAGATTGAGGCGATAAACAAAAAGAAAGCTCAGTGCAACATTAAGTAAAACTGCTGATGTGCCAATAAAAAATGGAATGCTGGTATTAGATAAAGCATAAAAAGCCCTAACTAAAATTTGAATAAGAGCTTGAGCAAAAACAGATATAGCGAAAAAGGCAACAACTTTTCCAGTTAAAATAGTGGCTTGCCAAGGAAAATTGGGGGTTCCAAAGGCAAGACGAACAATAGGAATTCTCAAAACCAAAAGAATCATGCTGGCTGGTAAGCTAAGATAAAGAATTTGATTAAATGAATTAATAAAAAGCTGTTGAAATTTATCTTTAGATTTAGCTGTGTGTTGTTGAGATAAGCTAGGCAAAGCGGCTTGTCCAATGGTGGCGCCAAATAGACCAACTGGTAAAGCATTAAGATGTTGAGCAAAATAGAAAATGGCAAGAGAGCCGGGTGCAAGTGAAGTAGCAATAAAAACAGCAACAGTAAGTTCTATCTGACTAACTGCTAAAGCTAGAGTGCGAGGAAGCATTAGTCGCCCAATGCGACGAACACCAGGATGAGAAATATCAATAACAGGTTTATATTTAAAACCAATTTTACTTACTAAGGGTAATTGAACAATTAAATGCAAGAGTGAGCCTAATAATACTCCAAATGTCGGACCATAGATGCCAATTGAGGGACTGAGAAAAATAATGCCAAAGATAATCCCGAGATTATAGGCAATAGGAGATAAAGCAGGAACAAGAAAATGGCGATGAGACTGGAGAATACCAGTAATAAAATTAGAAACTAAAAAGCCAATTTGAGCTAAGATAAGAAGCCTTGTAAGACTTGTCATTAGTTTAAGCTGATCAAAAGAAAAAGTAGGAGCAATAAGCTGATTTAAAGGTTTGGCGAAGATAAATAAAACAGCAGCAAGAATTATAAATAAACACAAACCAAGAGTGATAACAGCTGAAGCCAGATGCCAGATTTGCTTCTTATTATGTTTATTATGATAAAGATATTTAGTAAAAACAGGAATAAAGGCAGCTGAAAGAGCACCAACTACTAACAATTGAAAAATCATATCCGGAAGTCGAAAAGCAGCAAAATAAACATCCAGTTGCCAGGTTTTATCGGCACTGAAAAAAGCTCCTGCCAGAAAGCGATCTCGAAGAAGACCTAAAATCCTAGAGAAAAAAACAGTGATCATTAAAACTGAAGCGGCTGATAAAATGTTATTCTGCCGACGAGTTAAAAGATGTTTTCCTGTTTTGATTAAATTCTTTACCATAAAGATTAAAGTTGCCAGATAGATGACTAAAATGTTATTATACGGGCCAAGTTTAGTTTTTACTATATGCCAATAACAAAATCAGCCAAAAAAAAGTTAAGACAAGATAAAAAAAAGACTATGGTGAATAAAATCTGTCGGGGGAAAATGAAGGCAGCAATTAAAAAAGCCAGAGTCAAAAAAACTAAAAAAGCTTTACAAGAAGCTTATAAGGCCTTGGATCGGGCGGCAAAAAGAAAAATAATTCATAAAAATAAGGCTGGACGATTAAAATCACGTTTATCTAAAAAATCTTAAGAACTCTTCTTTAATTTTCCCCTTATTTTCTTTATACTGACAATATGGCTGCCCGAAGAAAACGAAAGGACATAAACCTGCTCCCAAAAGAAAAGTGGGAAAAAGGTTTAGTCGGTAAATTATTAAAATGGATTTTAAATATCGGACGATACGTAGTAGTTTTTACAGAATTAATTGTGATCGGAGCTTTTTTATACAGATTTAGCTTAGACAGGAAAATAACTGATTTAAAAGAGGAAATGGATCAAAAAAAGGCAGTGATTGTTTCTTATGGAGATTTTGAAGATAATTTTAGACGATTACAATTAAAAATTAATACAATTAAATCTACTAATGAATCAAAGATTTCATCAGAAGAAATTCTATCTATTATCAGTCAAATGACACCAATGGATACTATTTATGATTCGATTAATATTTCTTTAGAAGAAATTTCTTTAAAAGGAAAAACTTTATCAGAAATAGGCTTGGCTACTTTATTGGCAAAAGCTCAAAAGATTGATTTATTTTCTGAAGTGGCATTGGACAGTGTAAGCTCTTCGACTGAAAAATCTCAAGAAATTAATTTTTTGATGACTTTAAAATTAAAAGAAAAGTAATTATGGGTTTAGTTAATAAAACAACATTAAGACAAAACTACGGAGATTATTATCGGCGACTGCAGTTGATAACTCGCAGACCAGAAGTGAAAGTATCAGGATTAGTTTCTTTAACAATTTTTGCAATAGTCTTTTTCAGCTTGCTAGCGATTTTACCTACGATTAAAACAATAATTGCTTTAAAAAAAGAGATTGGAGAAATTGAATCTGTAAATAAACAGATGCAGAAAAAAATTATGTCATTAGATAAAGCACAAAATATATATATGCAGATAGCAAGTGATATTGTTTTTGTAAATGAAGTTTTACCAGATAAAATAAATTTTGAAAAGCTGGCATGGCAAATACATTGGTTGGCGAGTGAAAATGGGATAAAAATTATTAGTGAAAATTTTGATGGATTTCCAATTAAAAATGATATAGAAAAAGAGGTAAAAGAATTAAAAGAAGTTGCAATAGGGCTGACAATAAACGGCAAGTATGAAAATATTCGTTATTTCTTAAGGCAATTGACCCGAATTAACCGATTAATATCAATTGAAGAATTAACAGTTAATAAAAAAAGATTGTCACAAAATTTAAATACAGTTAATGCCAATATAAGTGCTAAAGCTTATTATTTGCCAAATTAAATTATGATTAGTAAATTGTTCGAAAATAAACTAAGGCAAAACTTTTTCCGATTGGCTTTATTGTCAGTCATTACAGTAATTGTTTGGATTAGTTTTAATATTTATCGCAGTATAAATAAAAGTCAAATAAAACTGGAGAAGAAAAAATATTTATCTCCCTTGACGTCAGACTTAGATCTTGACACAATGGAAACTATCAAAAAACGTATTAAAACCAAGCCAGAGGCTTGGGGAATTTTGGAGTTAGAATCAGCGGAAACTCTATTGAGTCCAAGGGAAACTTCTCCCTCAGCAGAATCTGAAGAAGCAACTAGCTCTGGAGATTTATAAATCTATGCAAAAACAAGGGTTATCAAAAATTCATTTCCCAACAATATTGGGTTTATTGATTTTATTGGTAGCAATTGGGGTAGGAGTTTTTTTGGTAAAAACAAGAACTTCTCTTGAGTCAGGAGCTGAAGAAGTTGCTGTGCCAAAACAAGTTCATATCACTAATGTAACTGATTCAAGTTTTACTGTGTCCTGGATAACAGATATATTGTCCAGTGGTAAAATAAGTTATGGTACAGAATCTAATTCTTTGAAACAACAAGGCTTAGATGAAAGAGATAAAATATCCGGAGATACAGGTAAATATGAAACCCATCATGTAAAAGCAGAAAGTCTTGAGCCCAGTACTAGTTATTATTTTAAAATAGAGTCAGATGGCAAAAAATATGATAATAACGGTCAATTATTTGAAGTAAATACAGGCTCTTCTTTAGGAACACCACCAGCAGCAGATGCAATATATGGAACAGTTTTAACTCCATCTGGAACAAAGGCAGAAGGAGTAATAGTTTATTTAAATGTAGCTAATGCTGCAGCAATTTCTGCTTTGACTAAAACTAGCGGTAATTGGACTTTATCATTATCAACAGCTCGAAGCAGTGATTTGGCAAGTTATCTTAATTATGATACGCAGGCAACAATTGTGAATATTATTGCTCAAGGCAGTAAATCAGGAACAGCAACAGCAATTACAACAACGATGAATGATAGTCCTGTGCCTGATATTACTTTAGGTCAAAATCATGATTTTAGAACAATAGCGGATAGCCAAGCGACAGGCGAGGAAGGAAGTTTAGGAGGAAACGAGAGTGAAGATGAAGAAAATGTTAGCAGTTTTAATCTAGATTCATTGAATGGTCAATCTACAGCAACTAGCTCTGGAGAAGTAACTTTGGAAAATCCCAGCTATGAAGGAGAAATAATAAATGCGACCCAACCGGCAATTATCGGAACAGGTCCAGTAGGAACAGTTTTGTCAATTGAAATTAATTCAGAGAATACTTATACAGGTTCTGTGGTGATTGATGAGAATGGGGAATGGGAATTTGTGCCGCCTGAAGGTTTAGAGCTGGGAGAACATACAGTAACAATTGCTTATCTTGACAGTGAAGGAGAAGAGCAAACATTAAGCAGAAATTTTGTTATTGCTGAAGCAGGAACAAGTGAAGATCCGGTAATTACAGCTACTCCTTCCGGAGAATCTACTCCATCAGCAACTCCAGTAGCCAGAACTTCAATGCCTTCGACTGAATCAGGAGTGCCTGATCCGGGAAGTTGGGAGATAAGTTTATTAATGTTGTTAACAGGTTTGGGGTTAGTAATTGGGGGAGTAACAATTCGATTAGGAAAAAACTATCATTGACCTTGTTTCTTCTTTTGCTTTATTATAAGTAGTATATGGATGATGGCCTGTCGGATGTTCCAGTGGTAAAAAATAATCAAAATAATAATAAAGCAGATGATACTGTAATTTCAGATAAAGGAAAGTTACCGGGAGATTTGGAAAAAGATATAAAACCACCAGCATCAACGGCTTCTAATATTCTCCCATCTTCTCCATCTCCTTTACCTACTTCAAAAGTTTCTAAGCCGGCAGAGGCAAAGCAAGTTGCAACTGAAGAGCCAGAAACAGTAAAACCAAAAGGAAGATTTATAAGAGGAATTAAGAAAAAGGGAGTAAAGGTGATTGGTGGGATTTTGTTATTATTGTTGTTAGTTGGAGGAGGAATAGTAGGATTGCAAGAACTAAGGAAAAGGCAAGATATAGCAAAATTGGCAGTGGATGATGCACACCCGCTTAATTGCAGCACCAATGATACATGCTCTGATACTCTGCCTAACTCTTATTGTAAAGTCGTTGGCGCGGAACATGTGTGTGTGTGTAATCTTGGTTATCATTATAGTGGTGGTAGTTGTGTAGCTAATCCTGTTGGTGCTTGTGATTCAAACCCATGTGAAAGTGATCTAAATACTACTTGTATAGAAAATACAGCCACAGACCCTGATACGTATACATGCCAATGTACGGGTGGCTATCATCGTGAAAATGGTGTGTGCGTGGCTGATAGTGAGAATGGAGATCACACTTGTCCGACAGGTCAATCAAGCGGAGCAATGTATCATTCACCACCTTGTCATTCTGAAGATGATTCAGTACCAGAAGGGTGTAGAAAAAATGATGGAACCCAGTCAGGGCCTCTTTGTTTTTATTGCGTAATGAGTGATAAATGTGCATCTTATAGGGTTTCCGAGCCAACTGATCATAATCCATCTGGAACTTATTGTTATTTTTGTTATAACCAATTTGACATGGCAGAGGGTTGTAATTCTGGATATTATGGTACTACGCCAAAAACAGGATGTTATTGTGGAACATGGCAGTGCGATACAATAGGAGAAGGGTTTTCATCAGGTCAAAATAATTGTAATTGTCCTTCTCCAGGAGAGAGTCCTTCTCCAGGAGAGAGTCCTTCTCCAGGAGAGAGTCCTTCTCCAGGAGAGAGTCCTTCTCCAGGAGAGAGTCCGTCACCAGGAGTGTCGCCTTCACCAAGTCCGCCTGCAAGTCCGCCAGTATCTCCTTCCCCTTCACCGGGAAGTTTTTCTTGTATAGATTTAAATAGTGATCCAGACACAACTAATATTGTTCTTGGAGATACAGCAACATTTACTTGTGAAGCTAATTTTTCTTCAATAGATGAACAGTATGCATATTTCAGATATTTAAGCGGAACTTTGTGGCTGCCACCTATTCCGTTAATTCCTGTAGCAATGACAGATGCTGATAATGATGGAGTTTATACAGCTGATTATGATATTGAAATTGACTTTGCCGGAGACTGGACAGTGCAATGCAAAGTGTGTTCTGATAACACTGAAACTGATTGTACCCAATGGGGGCAAGCAAATTAAACTATGATAGAAGAACAAATAAAAAAACCAGCAACAACTACACCAATTAAACCCTCCTTTGCCAAGGCTACGGAGGGCAGGTCTGTTCCAGCGGTAAATAAACCTGCACCTAAAGTAATGGAAACACCACCTGTACCTGTACCGCCAGTGCCGCCAAAAGATAAGCCGCCTAAGAAAGAAAAGAAATGGATGTTGTGGGGATTAATTGGATTTACAGTAATTCTTTTAGTAACAGCAGTATTTTTATTTTTACAAATAAGAAAGCCTGAGTCAGAAGTATTGCCACCAGTAAAACAAACAGAGCCAGAAGAAGAAGTATTGCCACCAGTAAAACAAACAGAGCCAGAAGGAGTATGTGAATTGACGTTTACTGTTGCGTCACTTATTTGCTATGACGAATGCGATACTAATGCTGACTGTGACAGTAGTTTGATTTGCGATGAAGTAGATGGAGTGAATAGGTGTATTAATTATGAATGTCCTGAGGAAAGTGATTGTATTTGTGAAGAAATTCCTATTACCTGCTATGACGAATGTGAAACTAATGCTGATTGTGATGGAGATCTAATTTGTGATGAAGTAGATGGAGTGAATAGGTGTATTAATTATGAATGTCCTGAGGAAAGTGATTGTATTTGTGAAGAAATTCCTATTACCTGCTATGACGAATGTGAAACTAATGCTGATTGTGACAGTAGTTTGATTTGCGATGATGTGGATGGAACTTTGAGATGTGTAAATTATGAATGTCCTGAGGAAAGTGATTGTATTTGTCCGGGGGCGTCACCTTCTCCTGGAGTTAGTTTGCCTCCTGGAGCCAGTCCGACTGCAAGAGGTGAACAACCAGAATTACCAGAGGCAGGAGTAGCAACACCAGCAGTCTTAGGCATATCAGTAGGAATATTGTTAGTAATATTAGGATTGTTGTTCTAAAAGCTATTTCCAAGTAGGAAGCCAGAACCAGTATTTGAGAAGTTTAGCAGGTATGGGAATAGCAGTATTCAGAGGATAAAAAAAGATAAATACAGTAAAAGTTAAAAGAAGAAAACTGAAAATTATTGGCTTTTTAAAAGGTGGTTTAAGTTGCCATAAACTCCAAGCAAGAATAAGGCAGATAAAAGGCAAGGCAGGAAGATAGTGGTGAAAAAAAAGAATGCGGGGAGAAAGAATCCAGGGCGCCCAAAGAAGAAAATATGAAATTACAGAGTAAGATAAGGGATGTAAATGGTTAAAAGTTTTTGAGAATAGTTTAACAATGCTGTAAAAAACTGCTGCTAAAGCTGTCCAAAAAATAATAGGATTACCGAGATTGTAAATATGAGCAGTGGCAGTTTTTTGATAATCAACATGAAACCAAACAGGTTTTAATAAAAGAGGCCATTGGGCGGCAGTAGATTGATAGTCATGAGTAGCTTTTAAAGTAGTTTGATAATTAATAATCTGTTGATGAAGCTGCTGAAATTGCTTTAGAGTGTGTCCTTGGAGAAAAAATTGAGAATAGGAAAGAAAATAAATTAATATTGGTATAAATAGTAAAGAATAAAAAATAAATAGTAAATTTTTAATAAAAGGTTTTGATTTAATAATTTTAGGGAAAATGAAGAGGGCAAAAATGGGGTATAAAAATAGCGCAGACCATTTAGTAGCTAACGCCAAACCAGTAAAAATTCCTGTAAGAAAAAGGTTTTTGTTATAAAAAGACGGTCCTTTTAAAAATCTGTAAAAGAAAGTTAAGGTTAAAATTATCCATGCGGTGACAAAAATGTCATTCATGGCAATGCGGGACATGGTTAATTGAAGACCGTCGAGAGAAAAAATAAAAGCAGCAAGCAAAGCTAGTTGTTTATTTTTAAATAATGTAAGGGTGAGAAAATAGAGAGCCAGAATAGAAAAAGTTCCAAAAACAGCGCTGGGAAATCTCCAAGCAAAACTATTATCTCCTAAGATTTTAACTGATGCTGCCTGAATAAGTTTGGCTAGAGGAGGATGAAGCCAATCATAAGCTGTATTGGGCTCAGGGGCTGTTTGCCACCATTCATAACCAGCAGGATTATTTTGTGAAAAAGCTCTTAATGTGGGAACGTGATAGACTTCGTCAAAAACATATTTAGAAGGAATAGAAAGACGGAAAATTCTCATAAAAAAAGAAAAAGATAATAAAATAATCAGAAGTATGGTATAAAATTGTTTCATGTTATCTATTGTAGCAGTCGGGTATTTTTTTTTGGTAGGTTGGTTTTTGGGATTGACAGTGTTGGAAAAGATAAAAGTAAAGTTGGATTTATTAATAAAGCTTGTTGGGGGTTGGTTAATAGGAATTATTTTATTAACTCATATTATTTTCTGGCAGTCTTTTTTAATCCCCTTTTCCGGAGAAATAATTTTAGCAACTTTAGGATTAATAACAATTGTTTGCGGCTGGCAGTGGTATAAATATCAGTGGGTTAAGACAATGAGAAGGAATGTCGAGAGGATAAAAAAAAGAGAATTAATTAGACTGCTGATGTTTTGGGGTTTTTGGGGGATATTATTTTTTATTATCTGGAGAAAAATGCTAGTGATGGAGTCTAATGGTCTTTATGCTGGCTGGGTAAATATTTGGGGAGATTGGGCAGCTCATTTAACTTATACAACTTCTTTTGGTTATGGTGATAATTTTCCGCCACAGATGCCGATTTTAGCAGGATATAGATTTGCTTATCCATTTTTAGCTGATTTTTTGTCGGCTATATTGATCAAATTAAAAGTTAATTTGATAACAGCAATGTTAATGCCAAGTTGGTTATTATCAATGATGCTGGTAGTGATGTTAACTGGTTTTGGTAAAGCAGTTATAAAAAACTGGAAGGCAGGAATTCTAACAGCTTGGTTGTTTTTATTAAATGGAGGGTTGGGATTTTGGTGGTGGTTTAAAGATATTAAAGAAATTGGATGGGAAAAAGTAATGAATAATTTGCCTCGTGAATATACACATATGGAAAAAGCGGCAAATATTGAATGGATTAATATTATTACCTCACAGGTTATTCCCCAACGTGGGTTTTTACTGGGTTTTCCTTTGGTAATTTTTATATATTTGCTTCTTTGGAAATATTGGAATAATCAAAAAGAAAAACAAACATTATTCTTAGCTGGTTGGCTGACAGCTTTATTGCCTTTAATTCATGCTCATTCGTTTGTAATGATTGGTTTTGTGGCTGCGATATTGGCAGTGATGGAAATAGTTAGAAGCAGAGGGAAGAATAGGAAACTGAGGGCGGTTAAGAAATGGGTAAAGTTTTTCTTGCCGATAATATTAGTTGGCTTGGGTCAATGGTTTTATTTTTTAGGCATAACAGTAAGCAATAAAGGGTTTATTAGATTTAAATTTGGCTGGTTGTCTTACAGAGATAATTATAGTATTTTATGGTTTTGGATAAAAAACTTAGGAATAATTGGTTTCTTGTCAATTATTGCAATTAAAAAAGCTGAGAAAAAATTGAAATTGTTCAGCTTGCCTTTTTGGGGATTATTTATCTTAGCTAATTTATGGATTTTTCAACCATGGGAATGGGATAACAGCAAATTTTTTACTCATTGGTATTTAATCGTAAGTGTTTTGATAGCAGGAGTGATTGTTAAATCATTAGAGCAAAAAAAATTGTGGAAGAAATTATTAATCGGAGGATTGTTGATTGTTAGTGTTTTAGCCGGAGGATTAGATGTGTGGCGATTAACTCAGTATAAATATAGAAAGATAAGATTTTGGAGAAATGAAGAACTAAATTTAAGTGCATGGATAAGAAAAAATACTTTACCTAAAGCAATATTTTTAACAGCCAATAATCATGATCACTGGCTGCCAACATTAACCGGCAGAAAAACTATATTAGGTTTTCCAGGCTGGTTGTGGACTTATGGAATTAATTATTCTGCTCAAGAAAAAGCAGTTAAAAAGATGTTTGCTGGTGAAAACACTACTGCTTGGTTATTAAAAAAATATAATGTTGATTATGTGGTAGTTGGTCCTTTAGAAAAAGCTAAGAATATTAATGAAAAATATTATGAAAAAAGATTCCCTGTTATTAAACAAACAAAAACTACTAAAATATATCAAGTAAAATAATTATTGATTTTGATAGATAATTTCTTCGATGTAGCTATAGACTGCCTGCCAATCATTGTTTACTGGGTGTAAAACCCATTGGCCATAAATGTTAATTGGGGGATTGTATAAAAGAGGAGGAATGTCTTCATTAAAACTTCCCTGGTCAAGAATACCTGTGCGAATATTGTTTTTGTTGATGCGAAGAGCTAACTTAATTAGGTCAGAATAAGTGGCAGATGAAAGATTAGTAATAACTGACTCTGAAAAAATCTGACTTAATGCTTTAATTTTTTTAGGATTAAGGGCAATTCTGGGAGTAAATAATTTGTCTTTAAAAGCAAGAATAATTCTTTGTTGGCGCTGAGCACGAGCATAATCAGTTCCTTCTTCTCCTTGAGCATAACGAGAACGAATATATTTTAAAGCAGTAGAGCCATCCATGTGTTGAAGCCCAGAAGAAAAAGTTAAAATTTGATAGCGATCTGATTCAGGTTGAACATTTTCTTTTCCAGGAATAGGATATTTAGTGTCAGTAAAACCATGAGGCACATTAATATCAAGACCACCAATTAAATCAACAGCCTTCTCAAATCCAGAAAAGTTTAAAAGAATAACATAATGAATTGGCTGGTTAATTATTTCACTGACAGCAGATTGGGCGAGAATTAAACCTCCGCCTGGTTTTTTTTCCTCACCATAATGATAGGCTGTATTAAGTTTTGCCTGAAGAGATTCAACCCAAATATCCCGAGGCAAGGAAAGTAAAACTGTATCAACAGTATCAAGATTTATAGAAATCAACATAAGACTGTCTGTTAAATCAGCGCCGGGATGTTCATCACCACCAATACCTAAAAGAAGAATATTAGTACGACCACGAGATGAATCCAAATTAACAATAGAAGGATTAATCCAAGAAGTTAAAATATTTGAACTTTTAAAAATCTGCTTAAGCAGATTGAAAATAAAAGGAATAAGAAAAACTAAAAGGCCTATAGCAGCGAGTATTAAAGAGATAAAAAAAATAGGGCGTAAAAGCCAAAGACGTTTGTAAAAACGACGTTTAATTTTTGAAAAAACTGAAAATTTTGCTGAAGACATTATGTTATGATGATAAAGTTATTTAACGGTTAATTCTAACATGGACGATATTCTTCTAAAAGATTTGAATGAAGAACAAAAAAAAGCAGTAACTTTTGATAAAGGGCCATTGATGATTTTGGCAGGAGCAGGCTCAGGTAAAACAAGGGCATTAACTTATCGTGTAGCTTTTTTGATTAAAGAGAAAAAAATAGATCCTAGTAGAATTTTGCTGGCAACTTTTACTAATAAAGCAGCCGGAGAAATGAAAGAAAGAGTCAAGCAATTGATAGGTAAAAATGGCAGTTTAGGATTTGCGGGAACATTTCATTCGTTTTGCGCCATGCTGTTAAGAAAAGAAGGAAAATATATTGACATTGATCCTGATTTTACAATTTATGATGAAAGCGATTCTTTAGAAACAATTAAACAAGCAATGACTAATTTAAAAATTAATGATAAAGCATGTAAGCCAAATTCAATAAAAACAATTATTTCTCAGGCCAAAAATGAAATGATTGGAGCTTTAGAATACACACAAGTAGCAAGGGGTTATTGGCAAGAGACAGCCAGTAAAGTTTACTTAGAATATCAAAGGTTGCTGAAATTATATAAGGCTTTAGATTTTGATGATCTGTTAATGGAGGCTGTAAAACTTTTAGCAAATGAGTCCCGGATAAAAGAAAAATATAGTCAAAAATTTTATTATGTTTTGGTAGATGAATATCAGGATACAAATCAAGCTCAATATAAATTGACTAAAATATTGGCAAGCAAATGGAGAAATTTGTGTGTTGTAGGCGATGCATCTCAATCTATTTATTCATGGAGAGGGGCAAATTATAGAAATTTAATGAATTTGAAAAATGATTTCCCAGATATAAAAATAATTAATTTAGAACAAAACTATAGATCAACTCAAAATATTCTAAAAGCAGCAAATCAAATAATTGCTAAAAATAGCCTGCATCCTATTTTAAAACTATGGACTAAATCTAAGGCGGGAGCAAAAATTAAAATTAATGAAGCAAAAGATGAAAAAGATGAAATAAAATTTATTATTGAAAAAATCAAGAATAATAAAAGCTTGGGAGAAAATGCAATTTTATACAGAACCAATGCTCAATCCAGAATAGCAGAAGAGGAATTTGTTAAAGCCGGCATTCCTTATATTTTAATAGGGGGAATAAAATTCTATTCCAGAAAAGAAGTCAAAGACTGCTTAGCTTATTTGCGTTATTTAATAAATCCTCATGACAAGGTAAGTTATCAAAGACTGGAAAAGATTGGGAAAAGACGATTAGATAATTTTTTAAGCTGGGTGGAGCAATATAAAAAGGGCAAAACAAAAATGACAAGTTTAGAAATTCTAAAAAATATTCTGAAAGTAACAAAATATTTGGAAAAATATGATGTGAAAAGTGAGCAGGATTTGATGAGATTAGAAAATATCAAAGAGTTGAAAAGTGTGGCAAGAGAATTTCCAGATTTAAAGTTGTTTTTAGAAAAAGTGGCTTTAGTGGAAAAAGCAGATTTTTTAAAAAAAAACAAAAGCAATAAAGAAAGACAGGCTGTGACTTTAATGACTTTACATGCGTCAAAAGGATTAGAGTTTAAAAGAGTATTTATGATTGGAATGGAGGAAGGATTATTTCCACATTCACGATCAATATTAGACAAGCAAGAACTAGAAGAAGAACGAAGATTATGTTATGTGGGAATGACTCGAGCAAAACAAGAATTGTGGTTTTCTTGTGCTCGAAGGCGACTATATTTTGGCAGATGGAATAATAATGCAATATCACGATTTTTGGGAGATATAGAAACAGAATTATTGGAAAGATAGTGATATTATTAAAGCAAATGGTTATTAGGGAAATTACAGCTAAAGATAAATCTGCTTTTAATAAATTAGCCAGTCATCCTTTACAGTCATTTGAATGGGGTGAATTTAGAAAATTAACAGGCGTTAAGGTTATTAGAAAAGGAATATTTGAAAAAAACAAGCTTGTTAGCGGAATTCAAGTAACAATCCATCCTCTTCCTAAAATTAACTGGAATATAGGGTATTTTCCTAAAGGCAAAATGCCTGATGAGCACCAGCTTGAAGTATTAAAAGAAGTAGGTAAAAATAATCGATGTATTTTTATTAAATTAGAACCAGATGTGGGAACAGCAATAGAAAAACATCAGATAGAAATAAGTGCAGAAAAAGCAATTGAAGAATTTTTAAGAAAAAAAGGGTGTAAAAAAGGTCGTTCTTTATTTACAAAATACTCGTTTCAATTAGATTTAAAAAAATCTGAAGAAAAGCTATTGAAAAAGATGCATTCTAAAACTAGATACAACATTAGACTAGCGGGAAGAAAAGGCGTTAAAGTGGTGATAGATAATTCTGAAGAAAATTTTAAATTATTCTTGTATTTATTATTTCAGGAAACTCTTCCCCGTCAAGGTTTTTATGCACATACGCCTGATTATTATCAAAATTTATGGAAAGTGTTAAAACCTGCCGGAATGGTTCATTTGCTAAGAGCTTATTGGAAAAAAGAAACTTTGGCGATTTTCATGGTTTTTATTTTCAATAATAAAATTTACTATCCTTATGGGGCATCAACCAGAAAATACAGAGAATTAATGGCCTCAAATTTATTAATGTGGGAAGCAATTAGGTTTGGGGAAAAGCAAGGTTGTAAATTGTTTGATATGTGGGGGTCATTAGGTCCAAAAGCAAATAAAAATGATCCCTGGTATGGATTTCATAGGTTTAAGCAAGGCTATGGAGGAGATTTGGTGGAATTCATAGGAAGCTATGATTTAGTGTTAAATAAAAAACTTTATCCTGTATATAGAACAGCAGATGAGTTCAGATGGGGATATTTGAAAGCTAAATCAAAAATTCAACAGTTACCCAGAAGAGTTAAAAACTGGAAAAATTTAGGCAAGGAAGTACTGAAATTATTTGAGTAAGATGGAAGGTCAAGATTTACGGCAGTCTTCAGAGTACAGCAAGTATATGAAAAATATTGGCTGGCAGGTTGAATCGGGTATTTTTATTAAAAAATTTCCTTTAATTCCCTGGTCATTTATTAAAGTTCAAAGACCTAATTGGCCGATTGATTTAAAAAAAGTGGAGAAAATAAGAAAAAAATATAAGGCTATTCAAATAAAAATAGAGCCAAATGTAATTGATAAAAAGAAGTGGAAAGAAATTGAATCAGAGTTGGAAAAATATGGCTATAAAAAAGATAAGTCGCCAATGCTGCCAACTAAAACAATCTGGCTGGATTTAAGAAAAAATGAACATCAATTGTTGAAGGAGATGCATTATAAGACAAGATATAACATTAAAAAATCACAAATCACAAATAACAAATTACAAACCCATCCTCCGCCCCGTGGCCATGGGGCTTCGGAGGGCACGGCAAATCGCAAATTGCAAACTATAAGAGGAGATGAGATTACAGATGAGGAATTAAAAGAATTTTATGAGGTTTATAAGAAAAATGCGAAAAAGCAAAGATTTTGGGGATTAAAGTTTAATCAATTAAAATGGTTAATGAAGTGTTTTGGGAAAAAATCTTATTTGCTTGTTAGCCGACAAAAATTAAAAAATAAAGAATTATTAGGAGGATTAATTTTATTAATTCATGATAAAACAGCTTATTATAGTCATAATGCTGCAACTAAAGAGGGGAAAAAATTGTTTATGCCAACATTGTTAGTTTGGGAAGCAATTAAATTAGCCAAAAAATTAAAATGTAAAAGATTTGATTTTGAAGGAATCAGTGATTGTCGTTTTCCTGTAACTAAGAAATGGCAGGGATTCAGTAGGTTTAAAAAAGGCTTTGGAGGTAAAGAAGTTGAATATATTGGTTCATTTATCTACACTTAAGTTAATGAAATTAAAGAAAAAGAAGTTGAAATTAAATAAGCAATGGAAATACTTTGCAATATTGTCATCTGCTTTTGTTTTATTTTTTAGTTTTACAATGACTCTTTTAGTATTGCAAATTAAAAAATCCCAACAATTGGTTTCAATAAAACAAGCGGGTGACGGAAATAGCTGTGAAGATTTAGCATTTGCTGATAATTTTAATGATAATAATTTAGATGCTGGTAGATGGTCATCTTTTGTGGCTACAGGTTCTGGTTCTACAGTTTCTGAAGAAAATGGATTGATTAGAGTTAATATTCCTAATGGAAGAAGTGAATATACAAACGGAGGAATTAAGATTCTGGAAGATTTGTCTGGTAATTTTGAAATAACAACGAATGTAATTATTGAACAAGTATCAAATCCTCAAGCTAGTTTTGCATCTGGATTATTTTTTCATGATTCAGATTTAAGAAATGCTCTTGAGCTTAAAATAATATCAACAAATACAGAAGGTAAATATGATTTAATAGCAGTTAATAGATTTAATCATCAGAATGAAACTATTGCCGGTATAAGTTTAACAGGTACTGATCTAGTTAGAATTAAAATTAAAAGACGCGGTGATAAAGTTGAGTGGTATTATAAAATTGGAGATGGAGACTTTATTTCATTAGGACAAGTTACTAATGAATTTTATAGAGGAGCCGGCTTAGTAATTTTATCTACAAAAAACTATGGCCCTGATTTTCCAGCGATTACTTCTTCTTTTGATAATTTTTCTTTATCATGTCCTACTCTAAATCCCCTAGCTTGCTTGGGGCGGTGTGAAACATATGATGATTGTAATATTGGTTTAACTTGTACAAAAACAGGCGATGTTAATCGATGTTTGAATTATGACTGTCCTGAAGAAAATGATTGTTCTTGTCCAGAACCTTCACCAAGTCCTTTAGTTTGCTTGGATCGATGTGAGTCAGATGATGATTGTGAAGGTGATTTAATCTGCAAAGAGGCAGGCGATGGAGATATTAAACGATGCTTAAAATATGAGTGTCCTGAAGAAAATGATTGTTCATGTCCAGAGGCTTCCTCAAGTCCATCACCAAGTCCGTCACCTTCTTCAAGTCCTTTAAGTTGCCTTAATAAATGTGAAACAAATGATGATTGTGATGAGGGTTTAATCTGTGGAGAAATAGAGGGTGTTAAACGGTGTATAAAATATGAGTGCCCTGAAGAAAATGATTGTTCCTGCCCAGAGGCTTCCCCAAGCCCTATGCCATCTCCAAGCCCATCACTAAATCCTACAGCGTCAGTTTATCTAGATTATGATTTTCCCTTTTCTGCTAGCCCATCTTCTTCTGAACTGCCTTTATTGAGTCCATCACCAGACACTGATGATTTAAAGGAAGATTCTTGTGCTGTTACATTTAGTATTAAAGGTATTGGATGTATAGGGAAATTAATAAAAAAATCTTTGTCTTTATTTATTGGAAAAATTTTGAATATTTTTAATTAGGAATACCTTCGCCATTAGGGAAAAAGTCGGCTCGAAAAGGTAAAAATTTAAAAGAATAGTTTCTATTTTTTACTCTGACTTAACTTTGTTAAGCTTTCTTTTGCTTTATCTAAATTTAAAAGACGATACTTGATTTCTTCTGATCTATGCCAAGCTTTTTTTGATTCTGTCATTTGCAACAATGCATCTTTAGCTTTTTGATGAGTATTCCGTCCATATTCAACTGTTTGTCGAATAATTTCTGAAACAACAGGTGCTGCATAACTGCTTGCCCCTGAAAAACCTAGTTTCTCTAAATCTTTGGCAGAAACATAAATATCTGCGCCGTAAGAAGCAGGACCAGTATAGACATTTGGAATTGTTGTTTCAAAGCCTACAACAACTAAATTTTTTGGCCAAAGGCTTTTTTCCTCTAGTTCAGCTCTGATTGTTGTGATATCCGGCATTTCCTCCATTCCTGTTGGATTGCCTCCGGCTGCAACAAAAAACTTCTCTGGGTATTTTTGTGCAATTTGAGCTAACATTCTTACGTTGTCGGCTGTATGTTCTCCAAAGTATCCATCTACATAATCAATATCTCTGTCTTTTGGAGAAAGAAGTACTGGTTCAGCATTTTCAGCCTTACTTAACAAATGATTATATTCATCCTTTTTGATTTGATTTCCTAAGTGATCATAATATTTTGTTTCCCCCTTGCTTAGAATATTTCCATCAGCGTTGCTAATGGTAGCTCCTTCTTGTCTGCTAGGCAAATTTCTATCAGGATAACCATGCATTTTGTAAGTAAACGAATTATTTCCCGGCTGGAAGCTCATATTTAAAATACTTCCAGAAGAAGTTTTAATTAATTGGTTTATTGTTTCAGGATTTACAGAAAAATGAATTACTGGGTTATTAAGTTTAACCTTACTTATTTCTACGGCAGTACCAATTGAAGTTTCGGAATGAGTAGTTTTTAAGATTCCAGAAAAAGATTGCCTTGCTTTATGCATAACATTAGCCACATTTCTGCCGTGGTTATGATATTGATGTTTTAAAATCATCAGCATTAGCAACTTTGCCTGATTTTCGTTCTGAGGTACTGCTTTAAGAAGTCCTTCCCTAGTTGATGAATCCTTAACTCCCATTGCCTGTAAAGACTTTTCCTCGGAAAATCCAGGAGGAAAGTTATCTTGTAAATACTGATTTTTAACTATATCAAGGTCGAAAAAATCTAATATTGTTGCCGAAGAATTGAGTTTTATTTCTGGTGATCGTTCATCCTCAGAGCTTAGGATTTTAACGCCTAGGCGAGATGCTGTCTTATCTAAGGCTACTACGCCTGCTGCTACACCTACTACACCTGCAAGTTTAAGAAAATCTCGTCTTGAGATTTCTTTGGTTGGCGTTGGTGTTTTTTCACTACTGTCTTCCATGATATGATTTTAACATCTTGCTTGGTGCTGGCGTGGCCAACAGTGATTTTTAAATTCGCAACGAGCGCATAAAAAATAGTCATCAGTACGAGAAAAATTGAGAGTGCGGATTTGCTTCATTGTTTTTTTAATAATACTGCGGAGGCTTGATAATTCTTCTTCAGGAATATCAAATGTCTCTTTTTTAAATTTTCCTTTATTGTCCGGCTGAACAAAGTCAAGTTCAGCTTTAATAACTTTAAAAGGAAAATTCTTATCAAGTTGAGCCAAAAGTTTATAAAAAACTAATTGACGATAAAGATCCCCTTTGGAATATTTTGTTTTACCTAAAATTTCATTTCTTGTTTTAGAAGAGCCTGTTTTATAATCAATAACCTTTATTGTTTTTTTAGCTTTATTTAATAAATCAATATGGTCAATTTTTCCTGAAAGGGCAATATCTCCAAGATAGGATTTAGACCAATAACCACCAAAATATTTTTCAAGGAAAAGAGGTTTTTTAAAATCATTTTTATAATAATCATAATAAGCAGAAAGAGTTTTATTTCCCTGCGAAAGTCTTGTTTTTAAATCAGAGGCAGTTAAAACTTCTTTTTTTAAAGCTTGATTAAACTGATCTATTAAATATTTTTTACTGGGATATTTATTATCTTTGATAAATTTGCGAAAGAATTTTTCTAAAGCCCTATGAACTGCTGTGCCAAAAACAAGATAAGATTCTTTAGCTCGAGGAACTTTGATTAAATTATTAAGTTTAAATTTATATGGGCAAAAAAGATAAGTATTAAGAGCGGTGGGAGAAAGCTTAAAGTCTTTAATAATTTGTTTTAAGAAATCTTTCTCAGCAATAGTATGGATTGGTTTTGCAGAAGGCTTAAAAGATTGCTGAAGAATCATTTGAGATTGTTTAATAATAGGTTGAGAGGCGTGTAGTTTTAATAGTTTTTTTGGCAATTCAGAGATAAACATTGAAGGAATGGCTTCTTTTACATTTGTGCCTTGAGAATAGCGTTCAGCATGGGTAATAAAAACTTGTTTTTTAGCTCTGGTGATAGAAACATAAAATAAGCGACGTTCATCTTCATTTTTTTCTTTTTTATTAATATCTGTATTTTTGAGAATTGTTTGAGGAAGCTTGATAAGTTCTCTATGTCTATTATTCCCCCATTTAGTATCAATAGCTTTGTAAATAAAAACATACTGCCATTCTTTTCCTTTAGCTTTATAGGCAGTAGTAAGAGTGACACTATTAGTAGTTATATCTAAATCTTTTTCATTGATTTTTAATTTATTTAATTCCATTAAATTTAAAGACTTTAAGAAAGAATTAAGATTTAAATTGTGATCAGCATTATTTAATCTTTTAATTTCAGAAAAAAGCGAATTTAAACGATTAAGTTTTTCAATGGCATCAGATTGGTTAATAACCCAATCAAGAAAGTTTGATTTTTTTAATAAAATTTCAAAAAACTCTGAAAAAGTATATTGGCTATCAAGCTGTTGCCATTCAGCTAATTGAGTTAAAAAATTAATAAATTTATTTGGTTGTTTTAAGTTTAATTTCTTGATATCTTTTGACTGAATTATGTCAATAATAGATGATCTAGATTTACTGGCACCTCGAGCAAGTTTAAGAATATCTAAAGAATCAAAATCAAAAAATTCATAATGAAGTAAAGTGAAAAGATCCATGTCTTCAAGATTTTTAATAGAATTATTAATAGCTTTTAAAAGAGTTAAGAGTTTATTAATAGTAGGGTCCTCAAGAATATTAGCTCCACCTTCAATATCAATAGCTATATTTAATTTAGCAAACATGTCAGCTAAACCAATAGCATCTTGATTATAATGATATAAAACAGCAATATCTTCTGGTTTAATTCCTTTTTTAATTAAGGTTTTAATTTTTTTAGCAATCCCGTATGTTTCTAAAATTTCTGAAGGAAAACTAATAAGATTAATTTTTTTCTCAGGATATTTTTGTTGAGAAATTAATTTTTGCTTGGCTGATTTAACAACATTTTGAATTTGAAAATGGTTTTTTTGAATAAGCTGAAAACTGGCGTCAAGAATTGTTTGAGTAGAACGATAATTTTTATCCAGAGTGATAATTTTGGTTTGAGGGTATGTTTTAGTAAAAGAAATAGTGTTTTCTAAAGAAGCTCCCTGAAACCTATAAATACTCTGATCAGAATCGCCGACAACAAAAACATTGGCTTGATCTCCCCAATAAGAAGCAAGTAAATCAACAACTTGATTCTGAGCAGAATTAGTATCCTGATATTCGTCAACAAGAAAATAGAGTAATCGTTCCTGATAAGCACGAAGAAGATTTTTATCTTTTTTAAAAGCCTCAACTACTAAATTAATCATATCTTCAAAATCATAACGCCCCTGTTGTTTTAATAACTTTTGATAGTCTTTATAAATTTGTAGAAGTTCTTTATTTTTATTTAATTGTTTTTCTAAATCTAAAAGAGCTGTTTTTGATAATGAATTTTTTTGTTTTAAAATATATTTTGATTCTTTTTTTAAAATTGATTTAAAAATTTGCGGACTAACAGCTTCTCTTTTTAAGTCTTGAATGGCTTTAATGAGGGCAGAAGTGTAATAAAAAGGCTCGTTTGGAGGCTTGAGATAATCAAGATTTTGCTTGTCTATAATTTGATGAAACATCTTGACTCGTTCAAGCTGAGAAAGTGATTCCATTTCATGAGAAATGATAAATCTGTCAGGAAATTCTTGAATAACTGAAGAGCAAAAAGCATGGAAAGTATAGATATTGACATAATAAGCTGTTTCGCCAATGGTGGCTAAAAGACGCTGGCGCATTTCTTTAGCTCCAGATTCAGTAAAAGTAAGAGCTAAAATTCCGTCAGGGGGCGTATCTGTTTGTTTGAGAATATTGGCAATGCGTTCAGCAATAATCTGAGTCTTGCCTGTTCCGGGACCAGCAATAACCATAACTGGACCTTCAATAGTATCAACCGCCAGTTGTTGCTGAAGATTAAGTTTAAGCTTAGACATTAAAGATTTTTGTAAAAATAAAGAGAATCTATTAATTTTCCTTTATATTGATTAGCTTGCGGAAGATAACCAAATTGAATAAAGCCAAGTTTTTTGTAAAAAGAAAGAGCAATTTTATTATTAACAAAGCAAGATAAAGTAATTTTGGAAATTTTAAGTTCTTTTTTAGCTAAATTAAGAATATGTTTAACTAATTTTTTACCAATCCCCTCAGCTCTATATTGTTTTAATAAAGCTATGCCAAGCTGTCCAACATGACCAGAGCGACGACCTTGCTTTTGAACATGGGACATACCAATAATTTTTTTTCCATCTAAAACAAGTATCTGAACTTTTTTTCCTTTTTTAATATCTTTTAAAGAAGAAGAAAAGTGTTTATCTTCTTCTTTATAAGTAAGTGGCTCCTGAGGATTTAAAGTAATAAAAGTGTCTTCTGCTTCAATTTTTTTAGCATATTTATATAAAGCGTCTAAATCATCTTTTTTGGGCAATCTAAAAATGATTTTTTTTCCTGATTTAGAAGTAATAGTTTTCATTTAAGTTTTTTTATTTTTTCGTCTGGCTGGAGTTGTTGGCTGGAAGTGAGTTTTTGACCAATAAGAGTATAGGCGCGAGCAACTTCAGAAAATTTATTATGAGCATTGCCAATGTGAGAGCCTAAAGTAGAAAGTTTTTCTTCAACTTTGGTGTAATCTGTTTGAATGGCTCGTAAAAGAGCAAAAATCTCTCTGGATTTGTGGGCAATTTTTTTACCTTCAAAAGACAGAAGAATCATCTGCAGATGGGCATAAAGAGTAGAAGGAGAAACCGGATAAACTCGAGATCTTTTAGCAAAATCTGTTAATTCAGTAATATTAACTATTTCATAATAAACAGGTTCTGAAGGAATATACATTAAAGCAAAATCCATGGTGCCTTCTTCAGGCAGAATATATTTTTGAGAAATAGTTTTAATGTGTTTTTTAACATCTTTCGTAAAGGCGCGTTTATATGGTGCGGCGTCGGTTTTAGTTTTGGCCTTGGCCATTCTTTGAAAGTTTTCCATAGGAAATTTTGAATCAATTGGTAAAATGCCGGCATCTGTTTTAATAACAGCATCAACTTTATCGCCTGATTTAAAAGAATATTGCAGATGAAAAGAGTTTTTAGGGAACATTTGAGCAATAAGATCTTTTAAAACCTCCTCACCTATATTGCCTCTAAGTTTAGGCGAGCGGAGAAATTCATTTAATTCTTTCATGGAGCGAGAAACCTCAGAAAATTCACCGGCTTCTTTTTGCAGAGCACCAATAACTTCGGCAGCTTTATCAAGGCGCTGATTCATTTCTTTTGAAGAGCGCTGAAGACTATTAACTAAATGCTTATTAGAAGTTTGAAGTGAATTTGATAAAACTGTTTGTAAATCTTTAATATCTTTTTGAGTAGTTTTAGCCCACTCTAAAAGAGTGGTGTCCTCCTGAGGAGTTTGTAATTTTTCCAGTTTTTTGGAAAGGAGCCAAACAACAATGGCAAAGCCGATAATAATAACAGCAGTTAAAAGATAAAGTTCGGGTGTCATTTGGTCAATTGTAGCATAAGCAAAACTTGGCTAAAATGGAAATATGGTAAAAAGAAAAAGAAAAAGCTATTTAGCAACAATGATTTTGATAATAATATTGTGGGGGTTGTTAGGGACAATGATTTATTGGGTAGATCCGGAGCTTATAAAGAACATATTGTTTCCAGGATTATACTTGCCTTTCTTTTTATTGTTTTTTCCAGCAATGTTTTTAATATTAGCAGTAGCATTTACTAATAATAGAAGAGGGTTTTTAGGAACTTTAGGAATAACTGTATTTTTAATATTGCGGATTTATCAGTTGGGAAATTTGTTAAGCTTTTTGTTGATACTAGGAATAATAGTATCAATTGATAGATATTTTAGTTAATAATTGTGTCATTAAGAATTTATTGTTATAGTTTAATTAGTTGAATTGTAGTTTAATTAAATAAAGAGGAAGATATGCAAGTATCAAAAAGAGATGTAAATAGAAAAATAGAAGAGAAAATTTTTAATAGCTTATATCAAGTATTGGCAGATATGAAAAGGTCTGTGGAAGTAGAAAAGTTCTTAGAAGATGTTTTAAGCGATACGGAAAGAACGGTTCTTGCAAAAAGATTAGCAATTGCCAGTTATTTATCGAAAAATAGGTCTTATGAAATAATAAGAGATGACTTAAAAGTATCATCAGCTACAATTGCTAATGTGCAAAAATGGCTGGAGCAAAGCGGAGAAGGCTTAATGATAGCTTTAAAAAGAATAGAAGCAGATGAGTGGGCGGGAAATATGGCAGGAAAAATTAATCAGAGCTGGAAAAAGATGTGGGGAAAATAAACAACTGATAGGTTAAAATAAAAGAAATGAAGAAGAAGTTTTATGTGACGACTACCCTGCCCTATGTTAATGATGCTCCTCATATTGGATTTGCTTTGGAGATAATTCAAGCTGATGTTATAGCTCGATATCAATGGCTATCTGGTAAAGATGTGTTTTTTAATACAGGGACTGATGAGCATGGGTTAAAGATTTACAGGCGGGCGCTAGAGGAAAAGAAAGAGCCTCAAGATTATGTGGATGAGTATGCAGCTAAGTTTGATAGATTAAAAAAGGCGTTGGATTTAAGCTATGATAGTTTTATTCGGACAACTGATAAGCATCATAAAGAGGCAGCACAGGAGTTTTGGAGGCGGTGCGATAAAAATGGGGATATATACAAGAAAGATTACAAAATTAAGTATTGTGTGGGATGTGAGCTAGAGAAAACAGATTCTGAGTTAAAAAAGGAGCGATGTCCGCTGCATCCTAATCAAAAGTTAGAAATTATTGAGGAAGAGAATTATTTTTTTAGGTTTTCTAAATATCAGAAAAAACTATTAAAGCTGTATGAAAATAAAGAATTTGTGGTGCCGGAATATAGATTAAAAGAGATAAGAAAGTTTGTGGAAAAAGGATTAGAAGATTTTAGTATTTCCAGACTTAAAAGTAAGATGCCATGGGGAGTGGATGTGCCAGGAGATCCAGATCAAATAATGTATGTATGGTTTGATGCCTTAGTCAACTATATCTCGGCAACTGGATGGCCGGAAAAGGAAGATTTTGGAGGTTTTTGGCCGGGAATACAGATAGCAGGAAAAGATAATTTAAGACAGCAGGCAGCTATTTGGCAGGCAATGTTAATGTCAGCTGGGTTACCAAACTCTAAACAGATTTTAATTCATGGGTTTATGACTAAAGATGGTAAAAAAATCAGTAAAAGTCTTGGAAATATTGTAGATCCAATTGCTTTGTCAAAGAAATACGGCACTGAGGCAGTACGCTACTATCTTTTAGCTAAAGTCCATCCATTTAATGACAGTGATTTTACAATTAAGTTGTTTGAGGAGACATATAATGCGGACTTAGCTAATGGTTTAGGGAATTTAGTGGCGCGAGTTTTAACAATGACAGAAAAGTTTTGTAAAGGAAAAGTGCCAAAAATTGATAAAGTAGCTGATACTCACCCATTGCGGGTGGGAAAAAATATGTATACTTGGAAAGATAGTTGGCAGGCAATTGATAAATTTGTACTAGTTTATGAATATCATAAAGCTTTAGATGGAATTTGGAGATTTATTCATACAGCTGATAAATATATTGATGAAAATAAGCCGTGGGAATTAGTTAAGGAAAATAAACAGGAAGAGATTAACTGGGTAATTTACGGATTATTGGATAGCTTGCATCAATTGGCCTGGCAGGTAAGAGTGTTTTTGCCAGAAACTTCAACAAAAATGGCTGAAGCATTAAGTTTAGAAAAACTTCTAAAAAAACAGCCTGATAATAAAGATTCTTGGACAAATATAAAGCAAGGAGTTAAAATTAAGAAAATTAAGCCATTATTCCCCAGATTATGAACTGGTTAACAACAGCATTATTTACAATTCTTTTTTACTCTATTTTTGATTTATTTGTTAAATTGGCTTCTGGAAAAATTAATGACAATTTAGGGGCGACTATTATGAATATAGTTGCATTTTTGGTGACATTGATTTGGCTGGTAATCAGAAATTATAGCGGTGAACATCTGAGTTTTACTAAGCCAGGAATTATTTATGCTGTTTTAGCTGGAATATTTGTTGGCTTAGCTAGTATTTTCTTTATCCGCATGTTTGCTTTGGGAGTGAACCTATCTGTTGGAGTACCTTTAGTAAGAGTGGGAATGATTGTTTTGGGAAGTTTTTTTGGAGTATTAATTTTAAAAGATGGAATTAACTTAAAATATATTATTGGTTTTTTGTTTTCAGTAATTGGGCTTTATTTAATAATCACGGCTAAGTAGTATGTCTGTTTTTTGGTGGATTGTAGTTTTTTCATTGATAGGAGGAGTTTTTTCATTGATAGGAGGAATAGCATTATTAATGAATAAGGCGTGGGTGAAGAAACATTCCTGCAGTTTAGTGGCATTTGCAGCTGGAGTGTTATTAACAGCGGCTTTTTTAGGATTACTGCCTGAAGCAGTGGAATTAAGTGAAAAAACAGGCGCGGGGATTGACAAACTATTTTTATGGCCATTTTTAGCAATAATAGGTTTTTTCTTTTTGGAAAGATCTTTTGTATGGTGGCACCATCATCATGAAGCAGATATGAAAGCACCAACAAATTTGTTAATTTTTATTGGCGACAGCATTCATAACTTTATAGACGGAATAGCAATAACAGTAAGTTTTTTAATTAGTGTACCAACAGGAATAGTTACAGCATTAGCAGTGGCGGCACATGAAATTCCTCAAGAAATTGCTGATTTTGGTATATTTTTAAAATCCGGAATGAAGCCTAAGAAAGTATTCTGGGTAAATTTAATATCAGCTTTAATGACAATTATTGGAGCAGTGTTAGCTTACTGGTTGTCAGCAAAAATTATTCCTTTGCAACCACAATTATTAGCATTTGCCGGAGGAATGTTTATATATATTGCAACATCAGATTTAATTCCAGAACTACATCATCAAAAAAGCAGAAGTGTGGCAGTAAAACAATCAATTATGTTTTTTCTGGGAATTTTAGTAATGTGGGCTTTAATGATTGTGACACATAGATAGAGATTAAGGGATATATAATAAGAGATATGTTTATAGATACTCATTGCCATTTGAATTTTGAGGCGTTTGAAAAAGATTATCGGGTGGTGGTAGAAAAAGCTAGAAAAGCAGGAGTAAACAAGATATTAACAGTGGGAGTGGATATAGAAACAAGCAAAAGAGCAGTGGAAATTGCTAATGAGCTTGAAGGAGTTAAGGCAACAGTAGGATTTCATCCGCACCACTGTCGAGCTTTGCTCGAAAATTCCAAATTCCAAATTCCAAATTCCAAAAAAATCTCAAATATTAAAAATCAATTGAGGAAATTGGCGAGAGATAACAAAGTTGTAGGGATTGGAGAATGTGGCTTAGATTATTATGAGTATAAAAATACGAAATACCCACCAAAAGCTAAAGCATTTAGGCGGGTGGGCAGGAATTTGCAGAAACAGGTGTTTGGAATGCAGATTCAATTGACTAAAGAACTGAATTTACCAATGGTGATTCATAATCGAAAAGCAGATATGGATGTTTTAGATATTTTGGACCATTTTTGCAAGTCCGACAAAAGATACCCTACTGGAGTATTTCATTGTATTTCCGGAAGTAAAGAATATGTAAAAAAAGTGCTGGAAATGGGTTTTTATATTGGAATTGACGGGAATGTAACCTATAGTAAGAGTGTTCAGGAATTGGCAAAAATAATTCCTTTGGAAAAATTAGTCTTGGAAACTGACTCCCCTTTACTTAGCCCAGAACCTAATCGTAGATTGAGAAATGAGCCTATAAGTGTTAAAATTACGGCTGAATTCTTAGCTAGGCTTAAAAATATAAGTTTAGATAAATTAAAGACTTCAACAACTCAAAATGCTGAAGTTCTGTTTAAATTATGAGAAGGTGGATAATCAAAAACGAAAAAAAAGTACTGCGATTTTTGGAAATTATGCCGGGATTTACTTCCTGGTCTTTAATTATTTTTCCAATTTGGGGATCATTTTTAATGCCAACAGTCGTAGCTTATTATATTATTGCTTTTGATGTTTATTGGCTGTATCGGTCAATGTGGACAGCTGTTTTTTCATTGTTGGGATATTATAGATTAAAAGCAGCTCAACAATTTGACTGGCTGGCAGAAGCCAAATCTTTTTTAGACTGGAATAGAATACACCATATTGTGGTAATCCCAACATATAAAGAGCCTTTACATATTTTGCGAAGGACTTTAAATGGATTAAAAAAACAGACTTTTCCGCGAAAAAGCTTAACAGTAATTTTGAGTTTTGAAAAAAGAGAAGGAAAAGCTGCTAAAGAAAAGTCTTTAAAGTTAAAAGAAGAATTTAAAGGAATCTTTGGTAATTTATTAATCACTTTTCATCCTGATTTACCTGGTGAAATTAAAGGAAAATCTTCAAATACTGCCTGGGCAGCAAAAATAGCTAAAAAAAAGGTAGTAGATGAACAAGGAATAAATATTGATTATGTAACAATTACTTCAAACGATGCTGATGCTATTTTACATTTTCAATATTATGCTTATTTAACTTTTAGTTTTTTAGATAATCCACAAAGATATACAAAAATTTGGCAATCAGCGATTCAGTTTTACAACAATATTTGGAAACTGCCGGCAATTACCAGAGCTTATAACCGTGTATCAAGCGTAGTGCAAACAGGTATTTTATTAAGAAAAGATAGATTGATGAATTTTTCAACTTATACAATGAGTTTGAAATTAATTGATGAAATTGGTTATTGGGATACAGATGTAATTCCTGAAGATTATAGAATGTTTTTTAAAGCTTTTTATGCAACTAAAGGAAAAGTTGAAGTAGAACCTATTTTTTTACCGGCTTACTGTGATGCAGCAGAGTCTACTAGTTCCTGGAAAACAATCGTAAATCAATATGAACAAATTAAACGTTGGGCATGGGGAGTAAGCGATGATTCTTATATTATTTATAAGTGGCTAACTGTGCCGAAAATGCCTTTTTGGGAAAAAAGCATCAGGGCAATGTATGTAATCAAAGACCATGTGTTATGGCCGGTAAACTGGTTTATCATTACTTTAGGCGCTAATATTCCCCCCTTGCTAAATAAAGAGTTTAATCGAACAATTATTGGAAAAACTTTGCCTCAAGTTTCTTCAGGAATACTAACTTTAGCTTTAGTGGCTTTATTAGTAATAATTTTTATAGATTGGCAGCAAAAACCAAAAGCTCCAAAAGAAATTGGCTGGCTGAAAAGATTCTTTTCTCCATTTGAGTTTATATTATTACCAATTGCTGGATTTTTATTTACTGCTTTACCGGGGTTGAGTGCTCATACCAGATTAATGCTGGGAAGATATTTAGAGTACCGGGTAACAGAAAAAGTGTAAATATTTTACGCTAATACTAGATCTCTCGACAAGCTCGAGATGACAAGGGGGAAGTTCAGATAACAGGGGTACCGGGTAACAGAAAAAGTGTAAAAAAGACCTACCTGCTTGAGGCAGGTCTTAATATTTTTATCTTAACTAAGAATTGATTTACTTTTATGGCGTTGTTGTTGAAAGAACTAATCCTGGACTAGTGCCGATTTCAAAACGCAAATTCTGATTGCCACCATCATTATTAACAAATGGAGCATTATCAGTTGATTCTAAAAAGGCATTTAATTCATAAGTATCGCCATCGGAAACAAAAGAATAGATCATGCTTCCAGCAATAATAGTAGTAGTGCCGTCAGACAGTCGAGTAACATCAGTGGCATTTTGACGCGGATCAATTGGTAAAACAGAAAGATATTGAGAAATATCCATGCCAACCCAGTTAGTGACAACAGTAGTATCGCGACTTCCGGTTGAATCTCCAGAAAATGGAGCGGCTACTGTGCCTTGAAGAACAGCTCCGTTAGCTACAGATAAATCAATGGCTTGACGAACAGTGGCTAAGTTAGAAAGCCTAGTTGAATCTCTGCTTTTTCTTTGAGCCTCTGCTGGATTAATGGCTAGAATTAAAATAGCAGCCAAAATACCTAAAATGGCTACGACTACTAAAAGCTCTACTAAAGTAAAACCTTTTTTAAGGGCAGATTTCATTTTTCTATTTCACCTCCTTTAATGACTTAATTAGTCAAATGGTTCTAATTTTCCAATATCTTCACCATAGCGGATTTTTTCACTTAGTTCAACTGATGCTGCTTTTTCCTGAAGCTGCTGCCATAGGTTATTGAATTGAGAATCTTGGATTTTAAAACTGTCTTCTTGGATTTGAATAATTTTATTAGATTGATACCAGCGGAAAATAATTAATGATTCTATGAGTAAAAAAATGAAAATCAAACTTATAGCTAAACCCAGTTTAGTTTTATAAGAGGCAATTTTTTCCTGTTGGTCTTTATGGTTATTGGCTTGATTATTGTTCATTTTTTAAAAATATTGTACCTGAAAATTCAGCTTTAATACCTGAGCTTAAACGAAGGGGGCTAATTTCAACTTCAGTAAAACTGATAAAATAGGGCAGTTTTTCAATTTGCTGAATCCAGCTGGAAACAGCCTGATAAGAGCCCTCTACAATTGCAGCAATGCCTAGGCCTTGCTGATAAACTCCGTTAATATCAACTTTGTCCGGAAAATCTTCAAAAGTCAAACTGAGAAGAAGACCAAGATTATCAGCTGTTTGTTCCAATTTTTGAGCAACAGCAGCTACACCTGATTCTCCTTTAACGAAAAAATTGTCAAGAATAAGAAATTTGTTGTTTAAAGTTTGCTGTTGGTTGTTTAATTCTTGCTGGGTGTTAATTCTGACAGTTAATTCTTGGATCTGTTTTTGTTGTTGGCTGACAGTTTTCCAGTCTTTGCCAAACATTGTTAATAGACCAATGTTAATAACTATTCCTAAGATTGTTAATCCTATCCAGATTTTATAACCAGAAGCCAGTTTTGGCTGATTGTTCATAGTTTGCCTCCACTAAATCTAAAAACAACACCCTGATTGCTTTCTAAGCTGGAAAAATACAAACGAGCATCAGAAAAAAACTGAGATTCTTTAAGAGCTTTGTCTAAGACAAGAACATCTTCTCTTTTGTCGGCAATACCTATGATTGACCATTTGCCAACAAATGGCTGATATTTAAAAGAAGTTAATTTAACTGTGAGAGGAAGAGAAGCAGATAAGCGGGCAAAAACTTGAGTATAATCAATTTTTGATTTTTCAATTAATTGAGCAGTTTTAGTTGTTTGGTTAAATTGTTTTCCCCATGTTAAAAGTTCTTTTTCTTTTTGTTCATTTAATTGAACTTCAAGTTTGGCTATTTGCTCACTTAAATTTTGTTTTTTGTTGCTAAATTGCCACCAAAGAACTTCTAAAACCATAATATTAAGCCAAGCTATTATTCCGGCAACAACTATAGCTTTTGATAAATTGACAATTAATTTTAATATTTCAGCTTTAGCTTTAGGCCATTCAGGCAGAAGATTAATTAAGCCTTTTTGGTGAAGATTTCCTCTTACAGCCAGACCTAATACTGGCGTAAAAGACGTGCTTTGAACATCGCTGACTGCCTGTGACTTGATTAACATAACCCCTGCTTGAGCCTGAACAACAGGCAATTTAAAGCCAACAAGACTAGTCTTAAGCCTATCTAGTCCATGATTATCTCCTGAATAAATAATTTCACTAGCATTAACTATATCTTTGTTTTTTTTCTCTGTGAAAAATTTGATCAATTCACTAACGGCAGAGCGAATGTTATTTTCTTCGCCTGAAGGAATAAAAATTTCTTTAGAAAACCATAATTTGGTATTAATTAAAACAGAAACAGAAAGCTGATTTTGATAGAGATGAACACTAATTATGCTTTTGTTTAAAAGTCTTTGAGGATTAATTAGCCGAGCTTTAGATAAAGCCAGTGGTTCTATTATGTCTATTTTTAAATCAGCTAATTCTGCTGTTTGAGCATAACCATCAATAACTTCCTGAGGAACAGCAGCTAATAAAACTTTTACATCATAATTTGGTTTTTTTTCAATTACTTCATATGAAGTATGAGCGTTTTGAGGAAGAACTGGTTTTAAAGAATCAACATGCCAATTAATGGCTTCATTAAGTTCTTTTTCTTCAAATTTAGGAATAGTGAAAACTTTAAGAAAAACCTGTGATTGAGGTAATCCTAAAACTACTGGCCCTTTAAACGATTTAGTGCGACCGGCTTGTAAGAGTTTTTTTAATTCTGAAGCAAGAATTTTAGAATTAATAACTTTGCCGGCTTTAACTGTTCCTGGCGGTAATCTTGACCAAACATAATTAGTGATAGAAAACTTTCCTTTAGATGGCTTTAGTTCTAAAGCTTCTAAATGAACATCATCTATTAATAAACCTAGGGCAGATTTTTTAGGCATGATTAATTATTTACTACTTTTTATTATTTTATATCAATTATTATTCTTTTGTCTCTTTAAAACTAGTGACAGCCCAACCGCCTAAGCCTGTTTTGAGAATAACTGTGGCTAAGCGTGGATCATATTCAATAATAGAATTGCTAGATAAATGAATTTTTTTAGCTAAAGCTCCTCTAACAAAAGAGTTGCTGCGGAAAAAAATACAACCATCAGGAGCGGAAAAAACAACAGTAGAAGTATTACTGGCAACGGAAATAGCCGGACTGGAAAGACAATTGTCTTGAGTGTTGGTGGAAATAAAAACAGCTGGACCGCCAGCAGAGGTTTGGAAAAAATCAACATTACTTTCTGTTTCAATTTTACCTCTACCAAGCTTATCTGAAGGATAATCAACTATAACTACAACTCCTTCACTGCCTAAACTTTCATCAATATGAATATCTGTATTAGAATTGATTGTTAAATCTCCTTCAATCCAAACAGGACCGGCTAAAGTAAAATCTGAGTTGGAATTAATGATGAGGCTACCTTCGATTTTTACCGGACCAAGCTGTTTTTCTTCACCAGAACAATCACTTGGTCCAGTTTTAGAGTCAATAATACAATCTCCTGGCCAAACTGAAGCTTGCTCTGCCTGCTGTTTCCAAAAATTTATATCAATAGCTTCTGTAGGCATAGGTTGAGGAGCATCAGCTAGATTAAAATCTCCTCCATAAGAACAATCTGTGGGAGGAACAGGAGCTTGAGCATCTCCGTCAACTTTACAGCGAATTAATTCATTGGCTTCTACATTGCCGGTAATATAGACACCACCAGTGTCATCACCAGCTAAACCACTGATTTTGCCAACTGCCCAAACATCGCCAAGAATTTTAGAGCCAGTCTGGCCTGAAGACCAGCTTTCTCCTAAAATGTCGCCGTTAGAATAAACATTGCCTGGCTTGCCATCCATGCCTCTAATTTGAGTACTGCGTTCAAATTCAAAACCACCTACTCCTGATTGAACAGCAAAAAGAAAAGATGCTTTACTGGAACTGCTAGCTACTTTAACTTCTATCTGCCGAGTAAAGTCTTTAAAAATACCTGTAGAGGTAGCTGTTTTGGTATTTAAATCTCCGGAAATGGTGGCATAAAAAACAGCACCATTGTCAAGTTGATATTGCATATCCCAAGTATCGCCAAAATGGTGATGACTTCTTAAGCGAATCATTAATTCATCAATGCCGCTTTGAGCTGCATAATAGGCTTTAAGAGAATCGGTTAAATGTTTATGTCTGATAATAGTACGTGGACCAAAAAAAGAAAAAGCTAAAGCCATTAAAACACCCATCATTCCTAATCCAAAAACAATAATTAAAGCTGCCTGACCAGAATGGAATTTAAGAATCTTAGTCATCATCTCCTCCAGATACATCAATTAAATTAACAAAAACCTGAGAAAATTGCTGAGTGGCATTCCATAAAGGACGATAAGCTTGTAAATTCAAAGTCATAAAAACAGTACGACTAGAATCATCAATAGCTAGTAAATCAAAATCTAATTGAGTAACATTAACTAATTGACTGGTTAATAATTGATTTGCTTCTGAAGGCGGAGAGCAAGTTTCACCAGTAATTTGATTAAATTTAAGTTGCTGAGAACTGCTCTCCCATTTAAAAAGCCAACATTCTTCAAGACTAGTAATTTGTAAACCTTGACCCTCATCAATAATATTAATTTGCTGAGCGGAACGAACAGCATTGCCTATAATTGAAAAGGCTGTTTCTGCTTGTTCACTCAGCATAGATTCGGCTAGGGCTTGATCTCGTTGAGTTAAAGTAAAAAACAAGAAATTAGTAGCAGCAACAGCTAAAACAATTATAACTGCAAAAGAAACAACAATTTCAATTAAGGTAAAGCCTGTGTTAAATTTTCTCATTTTATCTCCAAAATGTTAAAAAACTTTCTAATTCTTGTTGTTGATCCTGCCCATGTTCTTGCCAGCTGACGACAACTCTGGCTTTAAAAGTAACAGGATCAACTATGCCGCCACTGTCAACAACAGGACAAACTCTTTCTCCTCCACAGGAAACTTCTCTTTGAACACGACTAATTTCCACCCAGCGTTCAATTGAGTCAATTGGGTCAATTATTTCTGTTCCAGAAATTAAATTCCATTTATCAGAAACAATTTCCGGGTGAAAAATTCCTTGGTCTAAACTGCTGAAATTGCTGGCTCTAACTGCCATAACAGCTTCCATAGTTTGCTGTAAAATATTTCCTGATTTAACTCTAAGCCTGGAAGCATCAGTGGCTCTGACTGATAATTGAGTCAAGCCGATCAGACCAGCTATTAAAGTGATAAATAAAGTAATAGCAACTAAAACCTCGACTAGAGTAAATCCTGATGATTTAAATTTTAAATTATTCATTTAATATTCTATTACTCCTGAGAATAAGACTTTAAATTGATGACTTAAATCAGTATCTATTTTTCGAATTTCAACAAGACAACCTGTTTGGCAAGATTGAACCCGGCCGTCAGCTTTGGCAAAAACTATTTCACTTAAGGGAGAAAAAAGGGTGTGATTTGGAGGAAGATAGTATTCTTCTGTAATAATATCCTGATTATTTTTAAGGCTGACTTTAGTTGTTTCTAAGACTACTTTCCAAGCAGAATTTTGTTTACCAGCAATTGAATTGGAACGAGCAGTATTTAAAATCTGGACAATGTGCAAAGCTGTAGCAGCTAAATCCTCCTGATTTTTAACTTGACCAAAAGCATTAACTCCAACAAGAGCAATAATGATCATTAAAGAAATCGCCAGCATTATTTCTAAAAAACTAAAGCCTGGTTGAGAAGTCAAATTAAACTGCTTCATCTTAATTGAGAAGTAACTCTATAAATTGGCACAATAACTGATAAAGCTATACCAATAACTCCTATACCTAAAAAAACAATTAAAATCGGTTCAATAATAGCAGTAAGATTATTAAGAGCTGTGTCAAGCTCTTCTTCATAGAAAATTGCTAATTTCATTAAGGTCTCATCAAGAGCACCTGTTTTTTCAGCGCCTTTAACTACCCTATTCATAATTGTAGAAAAAAGGGTTTTTTCACTGGTTAAAACTGCTGATAGACTGCTGCCAAGCATTAATTTTGATTTCATGCGAAAACAGGCTTCAGAATAAAAAGAGTTGCTTAAACTGTCTGATAAAATTTCAAAAGCTTTATCAACGCTGATGCCATAATGAAAGAATCCTGATAATAAACGGGTAAATCTTGCTTGATTGTAGCGACGAATTAAATTACCAATAATAGGAATCTTTAAAAAAAATCCATCTATAAGGCGCTTGCCCTTCTTGGTGTTAATTAAGCGCCATAAAATAGTTGTTAATATTAAAAAAATTAGAATAAAAAAAGGCCAGAATTGACGACAAAATTCAGTAGTAGAAACAAGAATTTTGGTAATTTGAGGCAGTTCGGCTCCGGCGTCTTTAGCAAAATCAACTATTCTAGGGACAACTGATAAAGTAATAAAGCCCATAACTCCAGCCATAGCAGTTAAAACGACAACAGGATAAATCATGGCGGATTTAATTTTAGAAATCAGCTGATATTCTTGCTTAAGCTGTTTAGCCATATAGTCTAAGCTTTCATTAAGCTTTCCTGTAGCCTCGCCAGAACGAACAACATTAATATAGACATGATCAAAAATTTTAGGATAATCTGATAAAGCTTCTGAGAGTTTTTTTCCTGATTCTAATTTGCTAATAATTTTTTTTAAAGGAATAGATGCTTTTGTTTGTTTTTCATCAATAAAAACTTCTATAGCTTTGGTAATTGATAAACCAGCTTTAAGCATTGAACTTAACTGAGCGGTAAAGAAAATTTTTTCTGAAGACTTCATGCGTTCACTTAAGGGAGCAAGAAACTTTTCCAGCCAACCACTGATATTAAATAAACCGAAAGAAAAACGTTGTCGAAGCTCAAGAATGTATCCACCTTTTTCCTGAAGTTTTTCAGCGGCTTCAGTAGAAGATGAAGCTTCAATTATTCCTGAAGTTTCTTTGCCCTGCTGGCTAACAGTATATTTAAATTGAACCATAATTATTCTAAGCTGACACGGAAAACTTCTTCCATAGTAGTGAGGCCGTCAGCTACTTTTTTAATGCCATCTGTTAGCATGGTTGTCATGCCTTGTTTGAGAGCCTGAGTTTTAATTTCATCAACTGGTGCTCGTGAAGCAATTAAACTGCGAATTTCTTCTGTAGCTGTCATAATTTCAAATATTCCTAATCTGCCGCGATAACCAGAATAATGACAATGAGGACAGCCATTGCCTTTAACAAATCTTTGAGGAATCAGTTTTTGAATTTCTGCAAGTCTATTTTTATCCTGAACAAATTGGGAAAGTATTTGCTGCCAATTTTGTTTAGACTGATATTCTATACGACAGTCTGAACAAATTTTGCGAATTAAGCGTTGGGCAATGACCATCTCCAAAGTAGAAGCTAATAAAAAAGGCTCTAGTTCTAGGTCTAACATGCGAGGCACTGCACCGGGAGCATCATTAGTGTGCAAAGTGGATAAAACCAAGTGGCCTGTCATAGCAGCATTGACAGCAATTTTAGTAGTTTCCCGATCACGGATTTCACCAACCATGATAATGTCAGGATCCTGGCGTAATAAACTTCTTAAGCCACTAGCAAAAACATAGCCTGCTTGTGAATTAACTTGAGTTTGAATAACTCTGCGAATACGATTTTCTACAGGATCTTCAACTGTGCAAATATTAACACTAACTGTATTAAGAATGCCTAAAATAGTATAAAGGGTGGTGGTTTTACCAGAACCAGTTGGACCGGTAACTAAAATCATGCCATTGGGTTTTTTGATAGAATTAAGAACTTTTTTTTCTTTATCAGAATACAAGCCCAGTCCAGATAAAGAAAAATGCTGTAAAATTTCTTCGAGAATACGAAGAACTACTTTTTCTCCTTCAACAGAGGGAAGAATAGAAACTCTAAGAGAAACTTTTTCTCCTGCTTGATTAATATATTGCATGCGTCCATCTTGAGGAAGTCGAGTTTCGTCAAGCTTCAGATTGGCAAGGATTTTTATACGAGCAACTAAAGCAAGGTGTATTTCTAAGGGAAGAGTAAGGACATCATGAAGAACACCATCAATTCTGTATCTAATAACAATTTCATCAACCAAAGGTTCTATGTGAATATCAGAAGCGTCTTCGACAGTGGCAAATTCCAGAAGAGTATTGACAGCTTTAATAATAGAAACATCTTTGGCTAATTCAGCTATGGGGCGTTTTACTGCAGTGGTGGTAGTAACAGTTTTTTCAACAAGTTCAGCAAATTCCTCTTTAAGAGTGCCTTTATACAGCCGGAGAGTAAATTGAATATTTGATTTATTTGCATAAACAGGCTTTACAGTGTAACCTGTATGTTTTTTTACAAATTCTATGGCTTCAAGATTGGTTGGTTCTTCCATGGCCAAGGAAAGAACATTTTTTTCCAAATGAAAAGGAATAACATGTTGATTGATGGCAAATTCTTCAGGCACTAATTGGAGAATGGCTTGGGGAATATCAATAGATTTAAGATTAATGTAAGAAACTTTTTGTGCCTGTGCTAATAGTTTCCCAAGATCATCAGGGGTAATAAGACGGCGGCCGATTAGAACCTCTTCAAGAGAAGCTTCAAGGTGTTGAGCAGTTTCTACTGCTTTGGCTAGTTTCTGAGAATTGACTTTGCCTGATTGCTGAACAAGGCGTTGGATTGTGGGCAGGTCTAAAGGCATATATAGTTATCTTAACTTAAAATTATTTGAGAGGAAAGGCTACCAGTGTTACAATTGATTTATGCGGAGAAGAACTTTGCAGTGGCTGGAGAAAAATGAAGGATTAATATTTTTAATAATATTAGCCATTATTTTAAGAGTTCCTTCTTTATATGAACCGTACTGGTATGGAGATGAGGGAATTTATTTAGTAATGGGGCAGGCGTTAAGAAAAGGGTTGGTTTTTTATAGAGATATTCATGATAATAAGCCGCCTTTATTGTACTTGCTAGGAGCAATAGCAGGAAATGTTTTTTGGTTCAGAACGATATTAATGCTTTGGTTTGGAGCAACAATAGTGGTTTTCTTCAGATTAATGCAAGTGTTGCTGCCGAAAAATATAAAAAGCTGGTATTTGTCAACATTAGCATTGATTTTAGGAACGACTCTGCTGGAGGGAAATGTAGCTAATGCAGAAATATTTATGATTGGACCAATAATAGCAGGAATGTTGTTAGCATTCCTGCAAAAAACAAATAACAAATCTCAAGCATCAAACAAGAAAAGGTTGTTAATGATTGGGGGGTTGTTTTCGGTGGCGTTTTTATTTAAAGTGCCGGCAGGATTTGATTTTGGAGCCTTGTTGCTGTGGTGGATTATTTGGAAAAAGAAAAAATTGAAACATATATTATTAGGATTTTCAATCCCAATAGGTTTGACTTTAATCTATTATAGATTGGCAGGAGGATTGGAAAGATATGTGAGATCAGCATTGCTGCAAAATATCGGCTATTTGAGTTCATGGAAAAGTAGTCAAAGCGGGCTGTTAATTCGCGGAGGAATATTAATATTAATGTTGATTTTGTTTTATAGGACTGCTAAAAAATTTAATTTATCAGCAAAAGTAAAACTTATAATTATCTGGTTTTTAATGGCTTTATTTGGAGCATTACTTTCGGAAAGACCTTATCCTCATTACTTAATTCAACCAATAGTTCCGGGAGTAATTTTATTAAGCTATCTTATCTTTAGTAAAAGGAAGGTATTGAAATCAATAATTTTGATATTATCTTTGTTGGCAGGAATAAACTATTATCAAATTAGATTTTGGCACTATCCTGTGTTTGCTTATTATCAAAATTTTGGCAAATATGTTTTGGGAAGAAAAAGCAAAGAAGAATATAATAGTTTTTTTGATTGGCGAGTAAATCAAACTTATAAAGTAGCTGAATATTTAAGAAAAAAGACTTTTCCTGATGAAAAAATATTTATTTGGGGAGACGAGCCTTATATTTATGCTTTAGCTAAAAAACTGCCTATAGGAAAATATGCTGTGGCTTATCATATAGTTGATTTTAATGGCTATGAAGAAACTGTGGAGGCTTGGGATAAATACAAACCCAGAATAGTCATAGTAATGGAATATGAAAAACGACAATTCCCGGAAATGGAAGCACGCTTAAAAAATGATTATCTTTTGATTAAAAAAATAGATAAGGCTTTAATTTATAAACGAATCAATGGGAAGAATGGAAAAACCTAGTTTTAAACTAACCAGAGGTCAATTTGATAGTCTGGCAACTGATTCAATAGCTAAATGGGGAATGCAAATCAGCTTTATTGTTTTGGGATTTAATATTTTATTGTTAGCTGCAACAGGATACAGGTTGCCTCCTGAAGTTCCATTATTGTACAGTCGACCTTATGGTCAAAGTCAATTAGTTCCCAGCTGGGGTTTATGGATGTTGTTAGGATTAATGGCTTTAATTAGTTTGATTTGTTTTAGAATAGCAAGCAGTTTATTAGAAAAAGAAAGATTGTTAGCACAAATTTTAGTGTGGACAGGATGTTTAGTAACCATCATGGGATGTATAACTTTAATTAAAACTATATTATTAGTAATTTAATGCATTTACTTCAATTAATTAAACCGGCAATTTTATCATTTTTATTAGCATTGGGCTTAACACCGATAATAATAAAACTGTATAAAAAAATGAAGTGGCTAGATGATCCTAAAAAACAGAAACATCCTAAAGTTGTTCATAAATACCCTGTTCCAAGAGGCGGAGGAATAGTTATTTTTTCTACAATAACAATTGCCAGCTTGTTGTTTTTACCGCTGGATAAACATTTGATAGGGATTTTACTGGGTGGTTTAGTGTTAATGATTTCAGGAGTATTGGATGATATTTATGATCTAAATCCTTACTGGAGGTTAGGCTTGGGATTTTTAGCAGCAAGTTTAGTAGTGGGAGTAGGAATTGGGATTCCTTATATAAGCAATCCCTGGCAAACAGGAACAGTAATAAATTTGTCTCAACCGCAAATTCCCATATATATATTAGGTAAATGGAGAACGATTTGGATCTGGGCGGATTTATTTGCTTTTATCTGGATTGTGTGGACGATGAATTTTGTTAATTGGTCTAAAGGTTTAGATGGACAATTGCCGGGAATTGCAGTGATAGCAGCAATTGTAATTGGATTATTAAGTTTAAATTTTGTTGACGATTTAACTCAATGGCCGGTAATTATGCTGGCTTTTATTTTAGCAGGAGCATATTTAGGATTTTTGCCTTGGAATTTTTATCCGCAAAAAATTATGCCTGGTTATGGAGGCGGGGCTTTGGCTGGCTATTTTCTGGCAGTTTTGGCAATTTTAGCAGGAGCTAAAGTAGGAGGAGCAATGGTGGTTTTAGGAGTACCAATGATAGATGCGGGATACAGTATTCTCAGAAGAATTTTGTCAGGTAAATCACCAGTCTGGGGAGATAGAGGTCATTTGCATCATAAATTAATGGATTTGGGCTGGGGAAAAAGAAGAATTGCAGTATTTTACTGGCTAATAACAGGTGTGCTAGGTTGGTTGGCGTTACAATTGAATAGTCGAGGAAAAGCATATACAATCCTGTTGATAGGAATAATTCTAGGGGGGGTATTATTATGGTTAAATCTGGCTACTTACTTTTTAAAGAAGCAAGACCAAGACAGTGGCTGAAAAATCTTCCATTGTTTACAGGATTAGTGTTTTCAGGGTGGTTATTTATTCCGGAAAAGTTTTGGACAGTAGTAGCAGCATGGTTTATTTTTTCTTTAATGACCAGTTCTGCTTATATTTTAAATGATATTATTGATTTGGAATCAGACAAAAAACATCCATTTAAAAAGAAAAGGCCTTTGGCTTCAGGGCAATTATCAATAGAGCTGGCTTTATTTACAGCTTTAACAGGTTTTTTTGTAAGTTTGTATCTTGGATGGTGGTTGTCATTTTTTCTATTTATAACTTTGCTGGCTTATTTAACTTTGCAAATTTTGTATACCAGCTGGCTGAAACATAAACCAATCATAGATATTTTAGCAATTGCCTCAGGCTTTATTTTAAGAGTATATGGAGGAGCATTAATAATTGGAGCTCATATTAATGCCTGGCTGTTATTATGTATTATTTCTTTTGCTCTTTTCCTGGCAATTGGTAAAAGACGAAGTGAGTTGACTTTGCTCCAGGGACAAACAGAGAGTCGTAAGGTTTTAGGGAGATATCCGGAAAAATTGTTAGATATATATACATCGATGTTTGCTAATACTACTTGGGTAACTTATGCTTTATTTGCTTTTTTATTTCCGCCATTTACTTTTAGGGGGCGAGCATTAACAATGCTGGCAATTTTGCCTAAAACACTGCATTCAGAAAAATGGCTGATGATGACTATTCCTGTAGTAATTTACGGAGTAATGAGATATTTACATTTGATTTATGAAAAAAATAGAGGGGAGTCTCCGGAAAAAGTGTTGTTGTCAGATAAGCCAATGTTGATTACAGTGATGCTTTGGGGATTAATGGTAGTAGGGATTTTGTACGGATTAGGCTAACCCCCCACAAAATTACTTGAAGCATTTACGCGATCATTTGTCGGTATCATTTTCAAGAAATTAGCGGGGCGAGGCAAATTTATTCGTACTTTTCAGCGTATTGGCCGGAAATCCAGCCAAGTTTGTCTTTTTCATATTCTATCTGATACCAACCACTATCTGTGTCTTTTAAAGGAAATTTTTCTCCATGGTCAACTTTCGTAAGAATAGTGTCGTCTTTACCAGCAGTACTTGTTTCACTGCGAACATTGACCCACCCTATATCAGGAGAGTCAATCTGAACATAAGGCCGCTCTATATCATCGCCAGTGTCAGCTTGAGGTGAGGATTTGGGGCTGGATTGAGGAGATGGTTGAGGACTAGGACTAGCGTTTTCTTGAGGGGATTCTTCTTGGGGGTCCTCTTCTTGAGGGGGTTCAGCAGATGTATCCATAGGTTCTCGAGCAAGCTGAACTGAAACAATAAGCTTATTGCCTTTAACTGTTTTAGCATTAATGGTTTTTTCCTTATATCCAGGGGAGGAAATAACTAAAGAATGATCCCCTTCAGAAACACTATCAATAGATATTGGGGCAAAACCTTTAGGTTCACCATCAAGAGTAATAACTGCCCCATCAGGGGTAGTAACAATGGCAATTGAGGCAGCATCTTTGTCAGCTAGGGGTTCAAAAGAAAGAACTTCTCCTGAGGAAATTTCAGGAGTTAAACCAAGTTCCCGATTAACAAAAGTCAGGATGCCAGGACTTAAATTAATTCTGCCTTCCCAGACAGTAAGGGCCTGACCGCCAGTTGCCTCAGGAACTACTTTTAAAACATATTCTCCTGGTTTTAGTTTTTCATTGAAATAAGGGGTTTGGCCAATATGCTCTCCATCTAGAAAAAGAGTGGCTTTGGGGGTGGCAGAAACTGATAGAGCAGATTTTTTAGGAATTAAGCTAAAAGAACAACCAGAGATAATAACAGAGGTAAAGATAAGGGCAATAATAAATGGAAAGATCCGTTTCATCTGAGGTAATTTTAGCAAAAAGAGTCAATTTATACAAGATAAGAAGAAAAAGAGCAATTTTTTGGTACAATATATATCTAAGGCCTAGTGGCGAAGTGGTAACGCGGCTGTCTGCAAAACAGTCATGCATCGGTTCGATCCCGATCTAGGCCTCCCACCTGCGTTTCTTCCGATCCGGATCGGAATGGTTGGAATGGTCAGCCAGCACAGAAACTTGACATTATAGGGTTTTGTGATAATATACGTTGTTCCTCCAGAAATGGAGGATTTTTACTCCCCTGCCTACAGGGGTGTTTAACTTAAAGACTATCTTTTAGATAGCATAACTCAAGATTAATTCCCTAGGGTGTTTAATCAAGAGTTGTTCCCCGATTAAATCGGGGACTAACAAGTTAAACAAAATGGTGGCTGTATAGCCATACGATGAGACAAAAACTTAAACTTGTTTCTTTTCCTTATTTAGGTTTAATCAAAACCGCCTCCAAGCTATTAGCCAATTTATTGATTTATGTTGGCTGGACCATAGCCTTAGAGTTGTTGATGTTACCTTATCAGGTATATAGGGTGTTTATCCCTAAAAATACCAGAAAAAGTCATCCTATTTCCAAGTTCTTCAGAAAAACTTTTGAAAGCAAAAAAAGCAAAAGATTTTTAGGAGCAGGGTTAACAATCTTAATGTTAGTAATGGGAACAATGACTAATGTTCTGGCTGCTTATGACCCAGTAACAGCTGATGGAATGTTAATAGAAGTTCCAGAAGTTGAAGTGGTAACAAAAAGCACTTTAGAAAAACCTTTTGAGGGACAAATATCCCAACGATTTTATAGGTTTCATAAAGGTATTGACCTTATTTCTCCTGTGGGAACTTTAATAAAGCCAATTGCTGATGGTGTAGTAAAAGAGGTAA
>Ga0209976_10000032_pt1 | contig 109205 bp, 121 predicted proteins | sample SumtaG_FD_182806 | JGI IMG/M metagenome (GOLD analysis project Ga0209976, IMG submission 182806) | Deep subsurface microbial communities from Indian Ocean to uncover new lineages of life (NeLLi) - Sumatra_00157 metaG (SPAdes) (version 2) | ecosystem: Environmental > Aquatic > Marine > Oceanic... | reverse complement strand
AGTGTTAAGCTTATCGGTTATTTCGTCTTCGGATGGAATAGCTAAGTGAGTTAAGCCTCCGGTGAACGTCCGCGGTAACTATAACCGTGTTAAAGTAGCGTAATCCCTTGTCGGGTAAGTTCCGGCCTGCATGAAAGGCTCAACGACTAGAGGACTGTCTCAACGAGGAGCCCGGTGAAAATACAATGGGGGTGAAGATGCCTCCTACCTGCGGCTAGACGAAAAGACCCCAGGAGCTTTACTGTATCCTGATATTGGATTTTTGCTTTGGATGCGTAGCGTAGAGGGTAGACTTTGAAATTCTGTTTTCGGGCAGGATGGAGTCTCCAATGAAACACCCTTCTTTCAAAGCTTTGATTCTAATCGCGTTTAACGCGAGACAGTGTTTGGTGGGCAGTTTAAGTGGGGCACTTGCCTCCTAAAAAGTAGCGGAGGCGTTCAAAGGTCGGCTAAGTACGGATGGAAATCGTACGTTTAGGGCAAAGCCATATGCCGGCTTTACTGCGAGGGTAATGGCCCGAGCAGTTGGGAAACCAGGACTTAGTGAACCGACGGTGGTTAGTAGGACCGCCGGAGATCATCAGATAAAAGTTACCCTGGGGATAACAGGCTAGTAGGGCCCGCGAGTCCATATCAACGGCCCTGTTCGGCACCTCGATGTCGGCTCATCACATCCTGGAGGCGGAGAAGCTTCCAAGGGTTGGACTGTTCGTCCATTAAAGTGGTTCGTGAGCTGGGTTCAGACCGTCGTAAGACAGGTCGGTCTCTCTCTACCGCAGGCGTTGAGTTTTGAGGAGATTTGATCCTAGTACGAGAGGATCGGATTGAACCAACCTCTAGTGTACCAGTTGTTCCGCCAGGAGCATCGCTGGGTAGCTATGTTGGGAAGGGATAAGTACTGAAAGCATCTAAGTACGAAACCCACTCCAAGATTAGAACTCATTAAGATTCCTCAAAGATGATGAGGTTGATAGGCTACAGGTGTAAGTGGAGCAATCCATTAAGCCGAGTAGTACTAATAAATCGAATTAATCTTGCTCTCTAAAATTTTACCAAGTAATTATTAGGAGTTTTGTAGTTGATTAGAAAAGGCGTTTTAGTGGCGGCTATACTGGACTTGTTCCACCTGTTTCCATCTCGAACACAGAAGTGAAATAGTTCAAGGCCGATGATAGTGGGTTGCCCGCGAAAGTAGGTAGCCGCCGCTAAAGCGCCTTTTTGTTTTGCTTTAAGATGCGCTTCCTTGTAATAAGCGAAGCTTGATATGTATTACGTAGTAATACATAATAAATTAATGAGATTGAATAGAAAATTCGGAAAGAATAATAATAACTCTTTTTATCAATTTTTAGGCAGTATTGATTTAAGAATTGGAGTCATAATTTTTATTATTCTTGCTGTTTTTATCTTAAATTTATCTCCTTTTTCAACAGCTATTAAGGGGTTTTTTTATTCAATATCTGAACCTGTTCAGGTTTGGTTGTGGGAAAAGGGAATTACAACATCCGGATTATTTAAAGGAATTTTAGAGGCTGAAAGTCTTAATGAAGAAAACAATGCTCTTATTGCAAGAAATCAGGAATTATTAAGCGAGAATATACAATTAGAGCAATTTAAAGAAGAAAATGAGCTCTTGAGAACAGCTTTGGATTTAGGTCTTGAAAAAGAGTTTGAACTGGTTTTAGTTCAAGTAATTGCTAAAGATACTGGAAAGGATTATCTGGTAGTTAATAAAGGGTTTCAACATGGCATGGAATTTGGTTTTCCAGTTATTACTGAGAGCAAGGTTTTGATAGGTAAAATAATTGAAACTTATGAAAACTTTTCCAAAATAGAGCTTTTGACTGCAGAAAATAATTCTTTTGATATTGAGATTTTCAAAAAAGAAATTTATAGTTTAGCCAAGGGAAATGGCCATTTTCAAATCATTCTTGATTTAATCCCCAAAGAAGAAAACATTGAAATAGGGGATAAAGTGATTACCAGTGCTTTGGGCGGCAATTTTCCCAAAGGTCTTTTAGTGGGTGAGATCCAAAGCATTGAGAAATCTGACATTGCAGCCTTTCAGCAGGCCCAGGTAAAGCCTGATTTTGAGATAAGAGATTTAAAAGAAATATTTATTATTAAGGACTTTGGTTTCAGTCAATAAATTCTTAAAAAAAGATAAAAATGATTAAAAAAGTTATTTTTGCAATTGTTGGGTTTTATTTTCTAACATTGCTTCAAAGCAGTTTTTTTATTCATTTTTCAAATTACACTCCTAATCTTGTCTTAATAGCAGTGGTTTTGATTAATTTTTTTGAAAAACAGAAAAACAATTTTGGAATTATTTCGTCTTTAATCGGCGGATTTTTTTTAGATGTATTTTTTAGCACTCATATTGGCTATTATCTTTTAATTTCTTTTTTTATTTCAATTTTTATAAAATTCATTTTTAAAAAATATGTTTGGCAAGCTTAAGAGAATAAGATTTAAAGATCAAAGAGACATTGAGCCTCATGAGATTCTGCTTGATAAATTAGCTAAACAAAAAGAAGAGGATTGGGGTGTTTCAGATAAGAAAGTCAATGTACCTCTTTTGGAAAAGACTTTGCGTGGATTTTTATTTGTTCTATTTTTAACAATGCTGGTTTTGTTTTTAAAAACGTTTCAACTTCAGGTGATTAAAGGTGAAACATTTTCATCTTTAGCTAGTGCGAATCATTTTATTATTAAAAGTATTGAATCAGGAAGGGGTGTAATTTATGACAGAAACTTGAAACAATTAGTTTTTAATATTCCTCAGTTTGATTTGATTTATGAAAAAGGAAACAATCAGTTAGGAGAAGACAATCAAGCTTTAATAGAGGTTTCCAGGATTTTGGAAAAGAATTATGAAGAGCTGAAAAATAAGATTGCATCAAGCACAGATTCTTTGGTTTATGTTGCTAGGGATCTAGAGCGTGAAAAACTAATTATTCTACAAACAAAAATCAAGGATTTAACTGGTTTTAAGATAAGGAAAACATCAACCAGAGATTATATGGAAGGAGAGGTTTTTGCTCATTTAATAGGCTATATGGGAAAGATTCAAAAACAGGAACTAGAAGCTTCTTCTGATTTTTATTCAATTTTAGATTATGTTGGAAGAGATGGTTTGGAGAATTATTATGAAGAGGTTTTACGGAAAAATCCTGGGGAAATGATGATTGAAAGAGATGCTTTAGGAAATATATTGTCTCAGGAGATTGCTTCCTTGCCTAAATCAGGGAATAATTTGGTTTTATGGCTTGATTCTGACCTTCAGAAAAAGGTCAAAGAAGTATTAGAAAACAAGCTTGACGAGATTGGAAGCAAAAAAGGCATGGTTGTTGCTTTGGATCCTAAAACAGGAGGAGTTTTATCTTTGGTCTCTTTTCCTTCTTTTGATAACAATGTTTTTTCAAAAGGAGATTCAGAAGCTATCAGGAAGCTTTTAAAAGATTCAGATGAACCTCTTTTTAATCGCGCTATTTCTGGTCGTTATGTAACTGGCTCTACAATTAAACCGCTTATGGCTTTGGCTGGTTTGGAGGAGGAAATCATTTTACCAGATGAAAATATTTACTGTACAGGGAAGATCGAAGTTCAGGATTATTGGGATCCTGATAGGGTATGGGCATATGAAGATTTAAGAAGTCATGGCTATACTGATATGAGAAAAGCCTTGGCTGAATCTTGTAATGTTTATTTTTACCGACTTGGAGGCGGTTATGAAGAGCAAGAAGGTTTGGGTCCTACCAGGATTAAAGAATATTTAGAGTTATTTGGCTGGGGAGAAAAAACAGGAATTGATCTTCCTGGAGAAGCAACAGGCTTTATTCCTGATAAGGAATGGAAAAAGAAAGCTTGGGGCCAAGGGTGGTGGGATGGAGATACTTATTATCTTTCCATTGGTCAAAGTTATCTTTTAATTACCCCAATGGAAGTGGTGACCAGTTTTTTGCCAATAGCCAATAGTGGCAGACTTTTAAAACCCCAGATTGTTCAAAAGATTATAAATAGTGAAACAAATGAAGTAATAGAAGAAATACAGCCTCAGATTATTAAAGAAGATTTTGTTGACATTAATAATATTAAGGTTGTCAGAGAGGGAATGAGGCAGGCTGTAACTGGTTATAACAGTCCTTATGCTTCTGCAGTGCTTCTCAGTTCTTTGCCTGTTTCAGCTGCAGCTAAAACAGGAACAGCTGAGACGCCCAGAGAAAACTTATATCATAACTGGATAACTGTTTTTGCTCCTTATGATGATCCGGAAATTGTTTTAACTATTATGATTGAAGATGTGGAAGGAGTAAGAGCAGCAACTTTGCCTGCGGCTTATGAGATTTTAAATTGGTATTTTACTCAATAGGTTTACTAAATCATTAAAAATCACTAAAATTAGGATATATGGCTACAAGAGATGAAATTAAAAAAATAAGGCTTAAAAAGCTGAAAAAGATTGAACATTTTGGATTTTCTGCTTATCCTCTGACAATTAAAAGAACCCATAAGATAGCTGATGCTTTAAAAGGTTTTGCTTCTTTTGCTCGTTTGAAAAAGGAGATAATTTTAGCAGGAAGATTAAGGCTTTTAAGGGTTCATGGGGGTGCTACTTTTATTCATATTGAGGATGGAACAGGAACAATTCAGGGTTTTTTGAAAAAAGACAGATTAGGGGAAAAAGCATATAAATTCTTTTTAGATAGTTTTGATGTTGGTGATTTTATTGAAATCAGGGGAATATTGTTTAAGACAAAGAAAGGAGAAAAAACAATTGAAGTAGCAGATTTTAACATGCTTGCTAAGAGCTTGCTTCCTTTGCCAGAAAAATGGTATGGATTAAAAGATACTGAAGAAAGATTCAGAAAAAGGTATCTGGATTTAATTTTTAATCCAGAAATAAAAAAGAAGTTTGAGCTTCGTTCTCAAATTATTCAAGAACTTAGAGTTTTTCTAGAGAAAGAAGGATTTTTAGGCGTTGAAACTCCGATTTTACAGCCAATTTATGGGGGAGCAAGAGCAAAACCGTTTAAAACTCATTTAAATGCAATGAACATGGATTTGTATTTGCGTATTGCTCCTGAGCTTTATTTAAAAAGGTTATTAATTGGCGGATTTGAGAAAGTTTATGAGATTGGCAAGTGCTTTAGAAATGAAGGAGTTGATAGGTTTCATAATCCTGATTTCACAATGCTTGAATTTTATTGGGCTTATGCTGATTATAAAGATTTAATGAAGTTAACAGAGCAGATGTTTGTTCATGTTCTTAAAAAAGTATTTGGGAAACTGGAAATAACATATGAGGGGAAAAAGATTAATTTTAAACTTCCGTGGAAACGAATTGAATTTTCTACTATTTTTAAAAAACATACAAAGATTAATTTGGATGAAATTAATAGAATTGCTTTAGCTAAGGAAGCTAAAAAACTTGGATTGAAAATTGAAAAAGGAGCACCTAAGGCTGAAATAGCTGATGAAATATTTAAAACATTCCGTTCTAAAATTATTCAGCCAACATTTATTATTCATTATCCAAAAGGATTTCAACCTTTAGCCAAAGCTTTAGAGAAAGATTCAACCAAACTGGCTAATTTTCAATTAATTGCTGGAGGTGCAGAGCTTTTAAATGCTTTTTCTGAATTAAATGATCCAATTGAACAGAAAAAAAGATTTGAAGAACAGGAAAAGTTATTTAAAAAAGGTTTTGAAGAAGCGCAAAGAAAAGATAAAGATTTCTTGGAAGCTTTAGAATATGGTATGCCGCCAGCAGCAGGCTTTGGCATGGGAATAGATAGATTGATTATTTTATTAACTGACTCTCATTCTTTAAGGGAAGTTATATTATTTCCAACAATGAAGCGAAAATAATATGTTAGATATTAAATTTATTCGTGAAAATCCAAGTCAAGTAAAAGAGGCCTGCAAGAGAAAGCAGGTTAAAGTTGATATTGATAAACTTTTAGAAGTGGATAAAAAAAGAAGGGAAGCTTTGCAAGCCTTAGAAGATATGAGAGCAAAAAAGAATAAGGCTTCAAAAGATATAGTTGCAACAAAAGATAAGACAGAAAAAGAAAAGATAATATTAGAAATGAGAGAACTTAATAGAAGTAATGATAAACTAGATGAGAAATTAAGAGAGCTTGAAAAAGAATTTAATGATTTAATGCTGCGCGTTCCAATGCCTCCAGCTTCCGATGTCCCAGAAGGAAAGACAGATAAAGATAATGTTGAAATTAGGCGTTGGGGTAAACTGCCAAAGTTCAATTTTCCTGTTCAAAACCATATTACTTTAATGGAAAAGTTAGATATTGTGGATTTAAAGAGGGGAGCGAAAATTGGAGGTTTTAGGCAATATGTGATTAAAAATAAGGCAGTACTGCTTGAACAAGCTCTTCTTCGCTGGTCTCTTGATTGCTTGGTTAAAAAAGGTTTTACTCTTTTCAGGCCAACAACAATGGTTAAGGAATTTGCAATGATTGGAACAGGAATGTTTCCAGCAGGAAGAGAAGATACTTATAAGGTTGATGATGATTTATACTTAATTGGAACAACTGAAGTTCCTTTAATGGCTTATCATGCTAATGAAACATTAGATGAGAAAGATTTGCCTAAAAAGTATGTTGGAATTTCAGCTGCTTTTAGAAAAGAAGTGGGAAGTTATGGTAAAGATGTGAAAGGAATTTTCAGGATTCATGAATTTTTACAAACCGAACAAGTTATTCTTTGTAAAAATGATGAGCAAGAATCCATCAAATGGCATGAAGAGTTGCTGAAAAACTCTGAGAAGCTTATGCAGCAATTAAAATTACCTTATAGGGTGGTTAATTGTTGCGGGGGAGATTTATCTAGTGGTCAAGTTAAAAGATATGATATTGAGGCCTGGATTCCTTCACAAGGGCAATATAGGGAAACGCATTCAGATTCTTATCTTTTTGATTTTCAAACTCGCAGATTGAATATTCGTTATAGGGCTAAAGATAATAAGATTAAATTTGTTCATTCTTTGAATAATACTGGTATAGCTACGCCAAGAATATTGATTCCTATTATTGAAAATTATCAGCAGAAAGATGGAAGTATATTGATTCCCAAGGTTTTGCAAAAATATACTGGATTTAAGAAGATTGATTAAGATGATGGAAGAGAAGATAATTTCAATTAAGAATCTGGAAGTTAATTACAAAATTGCAGGATCAGGTCCTGTGATTTTGATTTTACATGGCTGGGGAGGTTCTTCTGATTCCTGGATAAAAGTAATGGAAATGTTAACAAATAAGGGTTATAAGGCGATTTGTCCTGACTTTCCAGGATTTGGGAAAAGCTATGCTCCAAAGAATGTTTGGGCTGTTAGTGATTATATAAGCTGGTTGAATGAGTTTATAAAATCTCAAAGCTTGGAAAGCTTTTCTCTTTTAGCTCATTCTTTTGGTGGCAGAATAGCAATTAAATTTAGCGTTAATTATCCTCAAAAAATTAAAAGCCTCATTTTATGCAATTCAGCAGGCATAAGGCCAAAGCTGAATTTTAAAAATAAGATGGTCTCATTTGTTGCGTCTATTGGAAATATGATATTTTCACCAAAGTTTTTAGCAAGACTTAAAGATAAAGCTAGAAATATTTTTTATAATTTTATTCCCCACAAAGATTATGTTAAAGCTGATGGTGTGATGAGAGAGATAATTAAAAAGATTATTGAAGAAGATTTGTCTTCTTATCTTTCTCAAATTAGGGTAAAAACATTAATTATTTGGGGTCAGGAAGATAAAATGGTTCCTGTTAATCAATCATTTGTTTTTAAAAAACAAATTGAAGATTCAGTTTTAGAGATTTTGCCAGATGTGGGTCACAGTCCGCACTTGGAAGTGCCGGCCAAATTATCAAATCTTATTGTTTCTTTTTTAACTGATTAAATATGCTTCTTATTCTTATCTTAGGTTTACTCTGGTTTATCCGCGAAACTAAAGCTTTTTTGTTCTGGCTTTATCTTTGGCAGTTAAAAGAATATCATATTGGAAGATTTATAGATCATTTCAGGACTTATAAGGGAAGGAGTCTTTTATTGAATAAGGTTTTGATTTTAAAGTTGTTTTTAATTCCTTTGTTTTTCTCTTCTTTTTTTGTAGCTGAAATTCTTTTGTTAATAATATATTTCTTAGAATCAGCTAAGTTTTTTTATGATTTATTCTTGAAAAGATTTAAAAAACCTGTTTTAACTGTAAAAACTGTTTTTTTAATTATTGTAAGTGTTATTTTTTTAATTTCTTTTCTTATTGCTTTCCTTTACAGAAAGGATTTTCTTTTAAGCTTATTGATTTTTGATATTTTAACTCCTTTGATTGTTTCTGGAATGGTATTGATTTTTCAGCCTATTACAGTTTTATTGAGGAATAGGATTATTCAAAAAGCAAAAAGGAAAAGAGAGGGTTTTAAAGATTTGATTGTGATTGGTATTACTGGTTCTTATGGGAAAACTTCAGTTAAAGAGTTTTTATATGAGGTTTTAAAAGAAAAATACAAGGTTTTGAAAACAGAGGCTAATCAGAATTCAGAGGTTGGAATATCTCAGTGTATTTTGGATAATTTAAATGATGAACATGAAATTTTTATTGTTGAAATGGGGGCGTATGGTAGAGGAGGCATAAAGTTGCTTTGTGATATTGCTAAGCCTAAAATAGGTGTTTTAACTGGCATTAATGAGCAGCATATGTCTTTATTTGGAAGCCAGGATAATATTACTAAAACTAAGTTTGAATTAATTGAATCACTGCCTGAAAATGGTTTGGCAGTTTTAAATGCTGATAATGAAATTGTTAGAAATTTAGAGCCAAAAATAGAAAATCTTCAGTTTTGTTCAACTGAAGAAGAATTGGGTTTTTGGACAAAAAATATAGTTATAGAAAAAGAATTCGTTCATTTTAGAGCTTTTTCTAAAGATGGAGATTCAGCTCAATTTAAATTAAATCTTTTGGGAAGAGAAAGTATTGAAAATATCTTGTTAGTTTCAGCTGTTGCAAAAGAACTAGGCATGAGTTTAGAAGAAATTGCTAAAATTTGTGAAGATTTTAAGCAAACTGATCCAAAAATTGTTAAAGGTGTGAATGGAGTTAATATTATTGATTCTACTTATTCAGCTAATCCTAATGGCGTATTTTCTCATTTAAATTATTTAAAGCTTTGGCCTGGAAAGAAAATTATTATTATGCCCTGTTTGATTGAATTAGGCTCAAGCTCTCAAGAAGTTCATAGAGAGATTGGTAAAAAAATTGCTGAAACTTGTGATTTAGCAATTATTACAACAAAAGATAAGTTTAAAGAGATAAAAGAGGGAGCAATTGAGAAGGGAATGAAAGAAGAGAAGATTTTATTTCTTGAGAATTCTCAAGAAATTTATGAAAGAATAAAAACATTTGATGAGGCAGATGATGTTGTGCTTCTCGAAAACAGAGTACCGGGGGAATTGATTGATTTATTAATTAAGTAGTATAAGAGAAAGGGCACCGTGATTTATGGTGCCTTATTGTAGAGTTTATCTTTCGACAAGCTCCAAGATGCTCGCTCTCCAACCGGTGTTAAAGCTTCTCTCCGATCGCTTACCGGCAAGGTAGAGGAGAAAGTAGTAGAAAGAAAGAATTAGGATTGAACCTACGATGAATGTTATCATTTCATTATCAACTATTATGATTATAGTATATTATTCAAATTTTGTCAAGTATTAATTATAAGGTGAATATCCCTTAATTACAAGTAAGATAGAGGTTTCTGTGAGCCAGGTGATATAATACTTTTAGAGGGCAGGGTGTCATCTCGGTTGATTGGCTTATTGATTTAATAGCTGAGTTAGTTTAAAAATAAAAAAAAAGAGAGAGAAAGAAATTACTATTTCTTTCCTCCCATAGTTGCCATTAGAAGAATGACTATGCCGCTTGATATTGCCAAACCAGCTTCGAATGACCCAGTCGCCAGAGCTATTCCAAAACAAATGATTATCCATCCTGTCACGAAGAGACCCGCGTTTAAAAGATCTGTCATGATTATAATCATACATTAATATATTCATTCTGTCAATAGTTTCATATTTTTTAAATTTAAATGATATTAAGAATTCAAGAAATCACAAATAAGGAAATCTGGGAGAATTTTTTGAAAAATTGTGAAGAAAAAACATTTTTGCAATCTTGGAATTGGGGAGAGTTTAATGTGTTGATGGGGGATAAGATATGGAGGTTTGGGGTGTATGAGGGTGATGGGTTGATTGGTGTTGCTTTAGTTATTAAAGTTAAAGCAAAAAGAGGGGATTTTTTGTTTGTTCCTCATGGGCCTGTTGTTATTAGGTCTAAAGCTTTAGTTTTTAAAACTTTAATGAATAAATTAAAAGCTTTAGCTGTTGCTGAAAAGGTGAATTATATTAGGATTGCTCCTGTATGGGAGTCAGGCTTAGTTTTATTTAAAAAGTTTGGTTTTAGAAATGCTCCTATTCATATTCATCCAGAATTAACCTGGGAGCTTGACCTTGGTTTGAGTGAAGATGAGTTGTTAATGAATATGAGGAAAACAACTCGTTATTTGATTAAGAAAGCTATTAAAGAGAGGGTTGAAATTGTTTCAAGTGATAATGTTGAAGAATTTAATAAATTATATCAGCAAACTAAAGCACGTCAGCACTTTACACCTTTTTCTTTGGATTATTTGAAGAATGAATTTCAAGCTTTTTCTGATGATGAGATTTTAGTTTTATTGGGAAAATATAAGAATGAGGTGATTGCTTCTGGGATTTTTATTTTTTGGCAGGGGATTGGTTTTTATCATCACGGAGCTTCTTCTTTAAAATATCCTAAAATTCCTGTTTCTTATTTGCTTTTGTGGGAAGCAATTAAGCAAGCTAATCAGAGAGAGTGTAAAAAATTTAATTTTTGGGGAATTGTTCCTGATAATGCCAAAAACCACCCATGGTACGGCCTCAGCTTGTTTAAAAAAGGTTTTGGAGGTAAAAATAAAGAATACATTAAAACCCAGGATTTTGTTGTGGATTCTAAATATTGGTTATCGTTTTTAATTGAGAGTTTGAGAAAGATAATGCGGGGATTATAAATTCTAATAATATATTTTGTGGAGTCGTTCAAGTTATCTTGTACGAACAATATAGTCATATGAAAAAAACAATAAGAAATTCAATAGCAAATTTGCTTAAAGTCTTTTCAGAATATCCTGATATCTTTCTCACAGAAAGTGATGTTCGTTCTTATTTATTCGCTATTTTAATAAGAAATAATCCTCGACTATTAAGACCACAAAAAACCAGAGATGATTCTTTTTCAATACCGATTCATTCTGAGGTTAGGTGGTATGGTTTATTTAATAAAGATAGACTTAGATATCGTTCTGATGTAGTAATATTAGTTCCAGAAGACTTAAGGGTTAAAGATGGTCTTTTTAGAATACCAAGTAAAGGTTTCGGCTTTAACAGTTATTATGGAATAATTGAAATAAAGTTAAGAAGAATTAATGGAGACCCAGATAATAAATTCTTAAGTAAGATTAAAAAAGATCTGATCAGGCTCAAAGAAATTAGAAAACGAACCATAACTCATAACAAGATAAAGAAACCTATTTATTATTTAGTTTGTTTAGACAAAAAAAATAACATAGAGAATGATATTGAATCTAGAATACAGTCTACTCTAAAGCTTAGTGATGATATTTTTTTAGAATATGCTTTTTCTAGATCTTAAAAAATAAATTTCTAAAATATGTTAAATAAAAAAGAAAAAATAGTTGTTTGAAAATAAATGAAGTAGTAGCATGTGTTTTTTTTGTTTATGATAAATAAAATTAGCGACTTGATTAATCGGAAAAAACACAATAAAATAAATTAAATAAATTTTGTAGATGACATTCGCTAAAAAATTTGCTATAGGGCGTTATCATTTTCCTTCATTGTTTAAGGATCAAGCCAATAAATCTTTTCTAGAAGATTTAACAAAAAAACCCTTTTTCGAAGAGAAGAATTTTGGGTATGCTTTAGGCAATTTTACCGAAGAAGAGTATGAGGGAAAGGCTTTCTTACGAGCAACTTTTGGTAGGCTAAGAAAAGATAAACTTGTCGAAGTTTACGATAAGCACAAGAAAGAGTTTAGAAAAGAATTAATGGTTGAAAGTGCTGATGTGATGTTAGAGTTTATAATAAGCCACGAAGATCATTTAATTTTTGTTGAATACAATTACTTAATAAAACCTAGTCAATTCGTGAATAAGTTTAAAAGAATATACTCTTTAAGCTCTTCAGTGGCTAAAGTAGAAATAGACTTCATTTTTATTGAAAAAGATATCTTTGACTCTATTAAGAGATGGCAGCGAATTGAAAAAGTATCGTTCAAAAAACTTCGTCCTTCTAATCCAACTAGCTACGACTATTTTGAAGAAATAGAGGAATTATTAAAAGAGACTAATAGCGAGAAAACAAGAATCGATTTTGAGGCTTCATCTAAAGAAAAAGAAAAAGGACAAGGATCCGGCTTAAATTATAAGAGTAAATTAATAAGACAAGGAATTGCTTTGAGTGCTCATGGATACGGAGAAGCCAAATTAAAGGGCATAGAAGATGGTGAGAAAAAAGAGGTTAGTTCAAAGCGCTTTCTTAAAAAGATTGAAATAGATTTTACAAAAGAGGGTGCTCTCAAGAAGATTCGCCAAACCATTGAAGAGATAAAGAATAATGAGAACAATGAAAGGTGAGACGGAAAAAACAAAATTTTTCTACCAATTAAAACTTTATGGTTTAAAGAAAGTCTTAATTTCTTTTGATTTTATAATTGCTTTGATAATATTAATATTTAGTTTGATTGACCGGTTTTATGATCTACACATTTTTTATAATGGGGACGATAACTCTATTGTTGTGATTTTTGTTGCTGCTTCAACACTCTTTTCTATAACGTTAGCAATATTAGCAATCTTGCTTTCTTTGTCTGGTAGCGATTTCATGAATTTTCTAAAACAAAAACGTAAATTACATTCATTACTTTTTCCCTTTTGGCTTGGCAATTTGAGCTACCTTGCTGTGATCGCCCTGTCGACTGTTTATTTAATTTTGAGCTCAGAGATATTTAACTGTACAAAAGGATATCTTTACTCATTTATAATTTCAATTTTTATTTATGGTGTTATGAGCACATTTTACTTACTTGCCACCATTATTAGATTTGGTTATTTTCTTGATATTTATGAAAAGGCTAAAGGGAAGAATAGGGAGAGTTAACGCTATACGATCTTCCGTAGTGTTATCACCCGAAGTAAATCAGCACCCAGGCGGTTTTTGGTAGAATGAACCATGGAGAAGTAGTGAACATATAACGTCGCGCAAGGTAATTTGTTGGACTTTGTCTAGTTCTTAATACATATTGTATAATAAACAATATGTATTTTTATTATACGTAAATACCGCAAACCCCACAGAATTAAAAAGAAACAATCCATATTTATGGGTTATTTTTATTTCATTGACCTTTTTAAAGAATAAAGCTTTTTAAGATAGATAAGAAGTATTGGTTATCATTTATTGTTGAGAGATCGAGGAAAACAAGGAAAAGGGGGGGGTATGAATGCATGAGAAGGTTATCCACAGATTGAAGTGTTGACACCCGACTAAACAGTCGGGTATTATAATAGAAAATATGAAAAAAACTATTACTAAAAGACAAAAAGAATTACTATCTATTGTCTACGAATATATAAAAGATACTGGTTATCCACCAACTTTTGAGGAAATGAGAGAAAGGTTGAATGTTTCTTCAAATCAGTCAATTATTGACCTTTTGACTAAACTAGAAAAACAAGGGACTATTAAGAGAAGTGAGGCTTTAGCTCGCGGTATTAAAATTCTCAAGAAAGGTTATAAAGCGATCAATGTCAGACCCTTAGTGCCAATAGTTGGTTTTACTTCAGCAGGTGATTTTGCTGAAGCCATAGAAGAGATTGATGCTTGGATGCCTTTATCAAAAGATACAGAAATGATTTCTAATGATGTAAGCGTTGTAAGGGTTATTGGAGATTCAATGATAGGAGCTGGCATTGAAGATGGAGACTTGATTTTATTCAAAAAAACAAATGAATTTTCTTCTGGAGATATTGTTTTAGTTCAAACTCCTGATGGTACTACTGTTAAACGATTTGTTTCTCACGACAAACCCCCATATCAATTTTTAAAGCCGGAAAATCCTAAATATAAAATCATTCTTTTTACTGATGAAATGCAAATGATCGGTAAAATGATTAAAAAGTTATAGACATGTTAACGCAACAGGCACTGAAACAAAAAAAACAACTTGGGCAGTTTTTGACTAAAAATTCAGATGACATTTTGAAAGATTTGGATAAATATATTGAAGGCAAAGAAGTCGTTGATCCTTTTGCTGGAGAAGGAGATTTAATTGATTGGGCAAGACGCAACAAAGCAAAAAAGGTAATAGGTTATGATATTGATAAGAGATGCATAAATGGCAAAGATATTTTTTTAAATGACAGTCTTTTAAATCCATTAAAATACAAGTTTGTTTTGACTAATCCTCCTTATTTAAATATTAATAAAGCCAGCAAAGAAACGAAGCAGAAGTATTTTAGTAAATTCGAGTTTGAAGATTTATATCAAATTTCTCTTTCTTCTATTCTTAATAGCGAAGAGGGAGTTGTTATTGTTCCAATAAATTTTTTATCGGCTAGAAATTCAATAAAAATTAAAAATATATTCTTTCATAAATTTGAAATAGTAGAAATGAATTATTTTACGCATCCAGTTTTTTCTGACACCACCAATAATGTAATAGCGTTCTATTATAAAAAAAAGAAAAGCCCTTTAAAAGATAGGTTCTCTATTAAGACGCATATTTATCCAGGGAATAAAATATTGAATATTAAATTAAAAAGGAATTGTTCTTGGAATATACACGGTGATTTTTTAGATACCATTAAGAATCAAAAAAATGAGCTAGGGATTTATAGATTGGTTGAAAAAGATGTTGATGAAGAAAGAGGCCAGATAGAGATGCCAATTGCACATAATCACATAGAAGATACTAAAACAATAAAAGTTTCCGAAGGTTTTTACAATGCGATAAAGTCAAACATAATTTTTTTAAAAGCAATTGATAGTGGTACGGAGAATGGCAAGATTTCTCTTGAAGACATAAGGAAATATGACGTTAAGTGCTTGGTAAGCAAAGAATCTTCACGTCATATGATTCATCTTATTTTTAAAAAGAAAATTCCCATTGCAAAACAGAAAAAGATTATAGATATTTTTAACCAAGAACTAAACAGAATGAGGGATGAATACTTATCACTTTTTTTGACTAATTATCGAGACAATGACAGAAAAAGAGTGTCTTTTGATTTTGTTTATAAATTTATAAATTATATATATTTTAATAAAATTAACCCTGTTAATAATCAACAATTATTATAATGAATAAATGGGTTAAAAAAAGCATAAAATTGGCTAGTTCTGACAAATATCTCGATAACTTAATGAAGATATATCCTGTTGATTTAAACCTGCCTAGAAAGATAAAGCCAGAAGAAAAAGAAAGAATAAGAAAGATATTTAAGACCAGAAATAAAAAAAATCTAATCTCGGTTTTATTAGAGCTTAAAAGATTTCCCATAGACGATCCCTATGTTGCTTTCTTGAGAAAAGATCGAAAAGCATTAGATAAGAACCCAAAAACAATTCAACGGATTGGAAAAAAGCTATATAGCATGAATCTAAAGGAAATTTTTATAGGGGCAAGTAGACCTAAATCTCCTTCTCGTCAATTAGGGCAGATGTTTAAAAAATGGCTATCTACGCTAGGATATCCTGTTTTAGCTAAAGATAATTTCCTAAAATACAAGAATATCGCAATATTAGATGGTGGCGATGCTACACTAAAAAAATTTGCAAAAGAAGAATTAGGTTATCGTGGACAAAAAGGCCTTGATATGGTTTTAAGAATAAAAGATCGTTTCATAATCGGCGAGGCTAAATTCATTACCGCAAGCGGAGGGACTCAAGATAAGGGATTTAGAGAAACCATTGCTTTTATTAAAAGCAAAGGAAAGAAAGCTCTCCGAATAGCAATCTTAGATGGTGTTGTCTGGTTAGTGTCTCAGAAAAAAACGAAAAAACGGAGAAAGTTAAATTTATATGAAACTGTTTCACGCTTAGATAAAAGGCAAATCGCATTAAGCGCTTTACTACTTGAAAATTTTATTAAAGAACTGTCTAGGTAAAAAAGTCGAGGAATTAATTGAGAAATAAAATATGAATTTTGATCTTGGGTTAATAAATATTTTTTATAATTTGTGGAAGAATTGGAAATATGGTTTGTATATTTCACCTATTTTAATTTTGATTCCCACACAATGGGGTGTAATTAAAAATGTTAAAGTAGTTAATAATAATCACTATCCTTTATATAAAATTCAAATCAAGACAAGCTTGGAAAAAGGTAAATTTGATTTCAATAGTTTAAAATTCGAACGCCTTGCCAAGCCTTTGCTTTCGCAAAGTTTAAATAACAAACAGGATACTGTTATTATGGGGTTAGATGAAATACAGTTAAGGGGTATAGATAATAAAGGAAAAAAATGGTGCAGAATTATTATAAACAATATCGATCCTCACTCAATAATTAATTATAAATTATCAGTTCCAGAATCAATTAGTGAAGAAAATGATGATCGGGCGACTATCAAACTTAATATCACTGATTTTAGCAAAGAGCAGCCCAATATTTTACATCGAAACGGTGAAATTGCTATTCCCTTTGAGATTAAAGATTGAAATAAAATCACTAAAATTTAGTCCGAAGTTTTAAAAACTAATTAATTAAATAAAAATATGGGACTCAAAGAAAAAATAATTAAAGAAGCGAAAAGAATTGAAGAAGACAGCCTTTTTTCGGCAAAAGGACATTTTTACGCCGGTCAATTTTGGGAAAAGTTTCATCTTTGGATAGGTATTTCTTCGACTATTATTGCAGCTATTGCTGGTGCTTCTGCGCTTTTTCAATTTACTAACCATAATGTTGTAGCTGGAGTTTTTTCAATGATCGTTTCTGCTCTTATTGCGGTTACAACGTTTATAAATCCAAACGAAAAATTAGGCAATCATCATAAGGCAGGTAATGAATATAATAGTTTACGAAACAAAGCAAGGATTTTCTATGAAGTAGAAGCGCAAACTATTTCAGATGAGAAAATCTTATTAGATGAATTAAAAAAAATGAATAAAATTAGAGACAAATTAAATAAGGAATCCCCTCAAATATCAAAACGAAACTATGAAAAAGCGAAAAAAGGAATTGAGGAGGGAGAGACTAATTACAAGATTGATAATTCGTCTTGAACAAACATGGCAAAAACAATAAATGAAGCTTTTGAAATATTTCATTCGCGACTGACGCCAACTAAAACTGAATCTGAGAATGCAAAAAAACATCGTATGTCTATAAAGGCTTGTGTCGAGGCTAATTTTGGTCTAAATAGATTTTTCAGAACAGGTTCGTTTGGAAACGGAACCAGTATTGCTGGATATAGTGACGTGGATTATTTTGCGAGTATTCCAAGAAAAAATTTAAAAAAAAATTCTTTTTCGACATTAACAAGTCTTAAAGATGCTTTAGATAAAAGATTTCCAGAAACAGGTATTAGAATTAGTTCTCCGGCGGTCGTTGTTCCTTTTGGAAACGATGTTTCGGAAACAACAGAGATAGTTCCAGCTGATTTTATAAAAAGAAATCAATATAGGAGACATGTTTATGATATTCCGAATAGGCAAGGAACATGGAAAAGAGTTAGTCCTGATGCTCATAATGCTTATGTATCACGATACAACAAAAGATTAAGTGAAAAATTAAAACCGCTAATCAGATTTATTAAGGCGTGGAAGTTTTATAGAAATATACCCATTTTATCCTTTTATCTTGAATTGTTTGTCACAAAACATGCATCGAATGAGAAAACCATTATTTATCCAATCGACATAAAAACTATTTTGAAAAAATTAAACGATAATAAATTAACTAACATTAAGGATCCTATGGGAATTTCTGGATACATTTCCGCTTGTTCTAGTCTAGAAAAAAAGAAAGAATCTCTTGCGGGACTAAAAAGAGCTTTAACGCGAGTAGAGTATGCTTTAGCCGCTAATAAAGATGGTAAGATAGATGATGCTTTTTATTGGTGGAAAAAAGTATATGCAGATAATTTCCCTAGTTATTATTAATTTTTTTGTCCTTTGCGCGATTTTTATTTTCATTGATCTTTTTAAAGAATAGGGCTATTTTGAAAATAGATAAAGAAATAAAATGAAACTAGTATTAAAAAAAGATTGGGATATTCCAATTAATTCTCCTATAGAAAATTATCAAAGGGGGCATTTTGTTGGCCGAAAAAATGAACTTGATTTACTTGTTAATGAGATTTTAAGGAAAACAAGTGGCTCTATACTTGTTAGTGGATATAGAGGGGTAGGGAAAACCTCTCTAGTGTATAAAGCTTTGTGGAATGCCAAAAATAAAGAGAGTAATATTTTTACAGTACTAATTAATGCTTCACAATTAGAAACACAGTCTGAAATAGAAATAGAAAGCAGTACCAATATTGAAAAAGAACAGATTAGACCAAGATCAATTATCGAAAACTTAATTAGAAGACTTTATTCGGTATCAAGAGAAAAGAATGATTTAAATAATGACATAAAAGAAAAAATCCAAAAACTTTATCGTAAAACAATTGCGAAAGAATTTAAGCTTTTAGAAACATATCGGAGACAAAAAGAATCTTCTGAAGAGGTTGTAAAAGAAGAAAAAGCAGAAATCTTCTTTTCTGAAAAAGATATAAAAAATGTATTTTTTTTAATATCTTGGATATTTGCTTGCTTTTTTCAATTTACAGATATTAATCTCCCAAATCAATTTATTAATAGCTTAATTAATAATGACATCCTTCCACTTTTATTTGTTTATCCTATTCCATTTCTACTGAGTATCAGGTATAAGCATTGGAGGAAAATAGAGGAAAAAAAAGAAAACTTATCAAAAACAGAAGAACTTTATGAATTCGACGATAGTATCGGTAATCTTGAATTCGATTTAGAACAAATACATCGTGAACTTAAAGAAAAGGGAAGCAAAAAACTTGTTTACATAATTGACGAACTAGACAAGCTAGAACCAAGACAGGTCATCGAGGTATTGAAGTTTTTTAAAAATCTCTTCACTCTTTCAGAAGCTTTATTCATTTTCGTAGGCGGAGAAGAAATATTTAAAATCGGACTAAGTGTTCCTGTAAGCGAGCAAGATATTTATCGTTCTCCTGCATATACCTATTTTACTTCAAGATATTTTCTTTCTCGTCCTTTGTGGAATGATTTAAATAGATTTTTAAATGAGATCATAGAGGAAAAAGATATAAGCGATGAAGTCTTCGAAAAGTTAAAGAGAGCTATGAGTTTTGGAGCAAAGAATGATTTTTTTGATCTCAAGAAATTTATTAAAGACAGAATTACAACATTCAATTCGAATAATTATCCAATAATAGAAATTGAAAAATTGTTAGATAAAGATATTCAAAAATCAAGATTTCATAAGGCTGTAACTGTTTTATTTGAGAGTAGCTATATAGCAATAAATCCTTCGGGATGGGAAGATAACGAACAAATTTTAAGAGCTCTTTTCGATCATGCAGAACAAATATATGATGGTCACAGTAATGCCAAGTTTGATGATCCTGAGGAGGAAGAAATTCAATGCTCTGCAGTAAGAGATTTTAATAAATTTTTATGGGACAACGGAGCATTTAACCTTGAACCTGGAGGACAGAAAAAAGTTAATATAGGAGGAGAAGAAATTTCCATTAATTCTTATCGTTATACGGGTCTGATACCAGCAGATCTTCCTGATGCCCTTGATGAACCTACAGAGTTTCAAAGAAAATTTATAAACGAATTTGACAACTATATCTCTTATGTGATTTCTTTAACTAATATATTTAGAAAAACTAAAGGGAAGAAGCCAATATCAAAAGAGAATTTCTTAAAAAATTCAGAAGAGCACACTAGTAAAATAGACAGCTGGGGGTTTAATGTTTCAGTGCACTTTAAAAAACATTATGTGGCATATAAAGATTTTTCTGAGAAAAATTATTCTTCCCATACAAGAGAAGACGTAGAAAGAAGTTTTGTGGAGATATTTAATAATAAGAAATTAATGCTACAAAGCTTACCCGTCACTATATCAAAAATGATGGTTTCGATTTTTGAAAATGTAAGTTTGGAAATCAATCGCTTGAATGATAATCCATCCTTATTTTCTGGTTCTGCAATTTCTGTTAGAAATGCATTGAGCCCTCATAATCCCTTCGTTGTTTTTAAGCCAGATTTTTCACGTCAGATTTTACTAATTCGTAATCATGTAGATGATATTCAGAAGATAAAGAAACATATTAAAGATAACTCAAAGAATCATAGGTTAATATGTTTTGTTGATATGGATATTAAAGAAAGGGAAAGGGGGCTGTATTTCATTAAAACATTCTCTCCAGAAAAATTTAGAGAATCTCTATTAAGGTCCTTTAGATATATAAAAAGATTTCTACATTCATAGAAAGCATTATTCAAAATTAATATTATGCAATACTGATACTATAAAAAGATGAACAGTGTCGAGCACAATTCGTATTGTTAGACTTTATTCAATTCTTAATGCATATTGTATAATAAACAAATATGTGCTTTGATTTATCATGAGAAAATATCGCAAACCTCACAGAATTAAAAAGAAACAGTCATTTTTCAAAAAAAAGTATTTCTTCCCAACTTTTTTTGGTTTTTTATTCTCAATCCTAATAATATATTTATTAGTTTTTTCACAATTCTTTCAAATTGAAAAAATAACAATCACTGGAAATGAAAAGGTTTCCAAACAAAACCTTTTAAGTTTAATTGAAAACAAAGTTCAAAAAACAATAATGTTTTTTCCAACAAAAAGCATTTTTTTAGCTGATATTAATGAAATTAAAAAAACAGCTTTAAATTCATTTCCTCAAATGCTTGAATTAAAAATAAACAAAAGCTTTCCTAAAAACTTAAATATTGTAGTTATAGAAAGATTTGGAATAGCAGTATTTTGTCAGGATATTCAAAAAGATGAACAATCAACAGAAAAATGTTTTTTACTTGATCAAAAAGGAATAGTTTTTGAACCAGCTTTAAATAATATTGAATTATTAAGAATTGAAAAACCCAATTTAAAAACAGAATTTAAATTAGGAGAAAGGGGATTGGAAGAAGATTTACTCTCAAAGATTTTAAAAACCTTTTCAGTTTTACAAAGCCTAGAAATTCAAACAGAAAAATTCTTAATAGTTTCTGATGAAAGAATTAACATTTTAACAACTGAAAACTGGGAAATCTATTTTAATCCTAAAAAAGATTTGAATTGGCAGTTAACAAAACTAGAAGCACTTTTAAAAGAACAAGTGCTTCTAGAAAATAGAAATCAGCTTGATTATGTTGAACTGAGGTTTGGTGATTTAGCGCCCTTCAAGTACAAATGAGTTTTCAGGAATATTATATATAAATATTGATTTTCCAACTCTTGCTACTGGCTCGTAATCATCGAGCCAGTTGTAATAACTTGCTGGGTTGGTAAAGTTAGGCACTGGATTTCCTTTTCCTCCCTGAAGAAGGGTTGCTGAAATAGCAAGCCAGCCTTCTTGAGGCCCAGAAAGAGCATCAAGCCTTTCCCATTTATCACCAAGATAATAATTCAGGTCTCCTCCTCCAAAATAATCAACTTTTATTCTTTCAATATTGTTTTCTTCAAGGTACCAATTTAATCTTTTTAAATCCTGTCCCCAGTCATAATTTGAATCAACCACATATTCATATCCATTATCAGTTCCACCAGCTATTTCATTAAAGTAGGACAAGTAATGGGGATAAGCATTTAAAGATGCTAAAACATACCAGCCAAGAAGAACAATTACAAGCCAATTTAATGCTCTTTTAAGCTTTAATAGTGTTATCTTTTCAATTCCATATTTTAAAGCTAAACCTACTAGAATATAGGTAAAAGGAAAAACAGGAAGAATATGCCTTAATCCAATATTCAAGCTTCCTATAATAGAACTTGCCCAATAAATCAAAAGAAACATCATCATTGAAAAAGCAGTGAAATTATTCAATATGCATTCTTTAAGCCTTTCCTTAGTTCTAACCCATAAAGGCTCTTTTATTGCTAAAAGACTCATTAAAAGAGCAATTAAAGCTAAAACATGGAATCCTAAAGGAACCTTTAGGATATAAACAACTGGAAAGTAATACCACCAGCCAGAAGCTGAAACCATGCCCATAAAATATACAGTATTTCCAAAAAGTGTTCTTTGAGTTGCCATCATTAATCCTAGGAAATATTGACCCAAGCTTCTTAATACTGGCTTATCTGCCATCCAAACAACAATGTCTTTTAAAGGACCAAGAGGGGAGGATTCCAATAGAGCCACAGTGTCTGCTAATTGTCTTTCAACCGGATAGTTTAGAACATGAAGCTGATAAACCGGTAAAATCACAAAAACTGTTCCTATTACTCCTACAAGGAGTGAAAGCCAAATGTATTTTAAAAGATTCTTTTTATTCAATGAAACATAAACCAAGGTAATGATTACAAAAAGAGGAAGTAAGAGTATTAGGGAGAATTTTAAAAGCATTGCAAAGCCAAAAATAAGTCCTGCTACAATTACATTCTTTTTGGAAGGATTTCTTAAGAATTTAAGCCAGAAATAAAGAGCTAAAACAAAACCTAAGGTAGCTCCAACATCAGTAGTGACCAGCCTTCCATGCGCTATAAAGCTAGGAGAAAAAGAAAACAGAGTTAGAACAAAAAGAGCAAGCTTATTACCAAATTCTTTTTTCACCCAAAAGAATAAAAACCAAGCTAAAAAGACAAGAGTTAAAACCATGGTCAGTCTTGACCAGAAAAGAATTTGGTCAGCATTATTATTGGAGTTATATAAAAAGTCCCAGCCTAATTCCCATTGGCCATTTATATCATCAGTCCAGGCAGGGGAATCTGAAGGAAAGTTAAGATTTAAAAACATTAAAGGAAGAGCTGCCAAATCTTTTATTAATGGAGGATGTTCCGGATTAATTCTAAAGTCTTGTTGTGATAAATAGGAGTAGCCTGCTGAAATATGGGCTAATTCATCCATTGTTGTTGAATCATTTAAATAACTGAGGCAGGCAGTAACAAGCATTATTGAAAGCAAGGCAAAGGCAATTAAGTTTGTTGTTTTGTTTGAGATATTATTGTATTGCATAAGTTATAACTCCATTTTCATTAATAATTATTCCTTGTGGGAACAAGGTTGTTATTTTTTCAAATAATTCTTCATTATACTGCATTGGTATAATAACTGCTGGTTTTTCTATTCCTATTTTATTTAAATCTTTTTCTAATATGTAAAAAGAGCGAATTTCTCCATATTCTGCAATTTCAATAAATACGATTGATTGAACAGGCATTGGGAGTCCATCAGGATAGGGCACAGGAACGCCTGATGTGTTAACAACTACAATTTTCTGGGTTTGTTCTGGCAAAGAATTCAAGTAATTTCCTATTTTAACATAATCATAAGAAAATGAGTTTTTTGTTTCAGAGCGATTAGCCCAAGTAATAAAGTATTTCTGAAATTGAGTAAGAGTTAGAGAAACAACAAACAGCAGGCAGATTGTAATAAGCAGCTTTTTATTTGTTTTTTTACTTAACCAATTATATGTCCATAAGCCACCAATTCCTGCAAAAATATATGCAACCGGTATTGTTCCTATCATGCGTAGGGCATGGGGAATTCCTTCATAAGTTAAGGCAGCAGGTATGGTCATTATTAAGAGCCAGGATATTAATATGAGATGAATAATAGATAATGAATGATTTTTTTGTTTTAAAGAGCTTATTAGCTCTCTAAAAGAAATAAAGATCCCGATTAAGAATAGAATTCCCACTGGTAGAGATAGCTGGGGATTGCCTGAAAAGTTGTGGCGCCAGTTTGCATCACCATAAAAATTAAATGATGCTAAGTGGACGAGCATGCTTTGTATAAATGCCTTGATTGGATTTTCTTGAGCAAAAACTGACACTTGTCCTGTTCTGCCTAAAAAGCTTTCAGGATTATTTAAATAATATATTCCTATTGGAATGGAAATAATTAAAGTGGCTAATAAAATATAGGAAACAGCTTTGAAAAAGTCTTTTCTTAAGTTTTCTTTTTTATATAAAACATAGAAAAGAAGTAAAACAGTTCCAAGCAGCAATACTGCTAAACGAAATACTGTATAAGTGTAAAAACCTAATCCAAAAGCAAAACCAGAAAGAATCAAAGAACTTTTTGATTGTTTTCTAAATCCTTTAATTAGAAAATAAAAAGAATAAGTTAAAAGAAAAGGAACTAATATTGCCCTAAAACCAATTCTAGAAAAGTTAACATGCCAGAATGAAATAGCTAAGAAAAAACTTGATAAAAGAGCAATGTTAACAGCCCGGGGTTTGTAATTAGCGCTTAAAGAGAATAATTCTTTTGTGAGCAAGTACAAACCAATCACAGCAAGAGTTCCAATGATAGCTGGAATGAATTTTAAAGCCCAAATTGAAGTGCCAAAAACTGAAAAGGATAAAGAGATAAGCCAGATAAAAAGACCTTCTCTTCCATTGTTTTCAGGATAAAAGATACTATAATTTGCGTTTTTTAAACTAAAAAAAGCATCATTGGCATTGATTGCTTCATCATGATAAAGGCCTGGTGGAATAGAGCTTAATTGAAAGAACCTGAAAAATATTGCTATTAATATGATTAAAAGCAAGATATATTTCTTGTTTTTTAAAGCCATTTCTTTTTACGAAAATAAATTATCATTATTACTGATATGACCAGCATTATTCCAGAGATTGTCCAGAAACCTATTGGAGAATCAGTCAAGGGAAGAGATAAAGGAAAGTTCATTCCCCAGATAGATGCAATAAGGGTTAAAGGCAAAAGGATCACTGAAAATATTGTTAAAATCTTCATTATTTCATTGATCCTTGTTGAAAGCAGTGATTGGTTGGTATCTTCTAAAGCTAGAATTGTTTCTTTCTTGGTTTCTAAAGCATTTGACACTCTTTCATATGTTCCCAAGATATCAGAGAAATAGGGGAGCAGTGGTTTGCCAAAAAACTCCAATCCTTCTTTGAGCAATGATTCAACAACTTCTTTCTGAGGCTCAATTATTCTCCAGAAATTAATAATATCAGTTTTAACCAATGAGATTTCTAAAACCATTTCTTTTTCTTTTCCAGAGAAAATATTTTTTTGAATGTTATCAATTCTTTCATTTATTTTTTCTAATTTTTTAAAACAGTTCTTCCAAAAAGCGATTAGAATATAGTAAAGAATTTGGCCAGTTTCTTCTGATAGATATGTTTTCCTGGCTTGTTTTTGAAACTTACAGCCGTCAAAAAGAGTTTTTAAAGGCGGAATGGTTTCATGGTGGCTGGTAATGATTGCTTTTTTACTGATAATAATATTTAATTCCCTGGAACTGGTTTCCCTTGTTTCAACATTGTACATTGGATAATAAAGAACCATAAAAACATAGTTTTGATGTGGTTCTACTCTTGGTCTTGGGCTGGGGTTGATAAGCTCATCTAAAATCAGAGGATGAATACCGAATCTTTTTTTAAGATATTTGATGTCATGCTCACTTGGTTTATTGATATCTATCCAGGTGAATTTTGAGGCTTTAATATCCTGTTTCATAAAACCTTAATGATTAATGGTTTTTAATATTATCTCATCTTAATATATTTTAAGAAAAACTGCTAAAATCAGTAATTAGCACTTGACACTTTTGACTGCTAAAAGATATAATATTCTTACAAGAAAAAGCCATGATCAGCCAAAGACAAAAATCAGTACTAAATGCAGTTATTAAAGAATATATTAACTGTGCTTGCCCAATCAGCTCTAAGGTTTTAGAAAAAGAGCATGGCTTTGATGTCTGTCCTGCTACGATTAGAAATGATATGGCTAAGCTAACTGAACTGGGTTATTTGCTTCAGCCTCATACTTCTGCTGGAAGAGTGCCTACTGATAAAGCCTATAGGTTCTTTGTTGATAATTTGTTAGAGCAAGAAGTTTTGGAGCTTAAAGATATCTTTGGAATAGAAGCTATTATTCATGAAGAACAGGATATATTAAAGCTTGCTTCTAATCTCTTGAAATCTTTAGCCCAAACCTCATCCAGCTTAGCTGTGATTCATCTTTCTGATAAAGATTTTATCTGGAAAGAGGGATGGGGAGATTTGCTAAAAGAGCCTGAATTTAGAGAGAAAGATTTTGTTGATTCTTTCACTAGTTTTTTAAAAGGATTTGAGAATAATATTAAAGACCTTGAAATTAATTCACATTTAAGAGTTTTTATTGGGAAAGAAAACCCGATTTCAAAAACAAATGATTTTAGCATTATATCTTCTAAATGTTATTTTCCTGATAAAGAAGAAGCAATGTTAGCGCTTTTAGGTCCTAAAAGAATGGATTACAATAGAAACATTAGTTTAATAAATTCTTTAACAAAATTATTAGAGGATTTAGATTAATCATGAAAAAGAAAAGAAAAGAATCAGAAACAAAGAAGTTGAAAAAAAAGCTTGAAGAGATTGAAAAACAAAAAAAGGAATATTTATCTGGCTGGCAGAGAGAAAGAGCCGACTTTTTAAATTATAAAAAAGATGAGATTGAAAGGATTGGAGAAATAGTAAAGTATGCAAACACAGGAATTGTTTTAAAGATTTTGCCGATTTTAGATAATTTTAACGCAGCTGAAAAGAAATTATCGAAAAAAGCTAGAGATGATAAGAATATAAAAGGACTGCTGCAAATTAAGAAGCAATTTCAGGATTTTTTAAAAAATAGTGGCATTGAGCAGATTGAAGTGTTAGGAAAACAGTTTAATCCTGCATATCATGAGATTGTTGAACTGGTAGAGGAAAAAGGGAAAAAATCAGGGATTATTACTGAAGAAATACAAAAAGGTTATACTGTTTACGGAAAGCTTTTAAGGCCAGCAAAAGTAAAAGCAGTAAAATAATTAAAACTAAAGTAAAAAAATACGAAAACATGAGTAAAATTTTAGGTATTGATTTAGGAACAGCTATTACAAAAATGGCTACTATTGTTCATGGAGAGCCAAAATGTTTGGAAACTAGAGAGGGTTCAATTTTAATGCCCTCTGTGGTTGCTTTGGCGAAAAATAAAGAAAGACTTGTTGGAATCTTAGCCAAAAGACAGGCAATTACAAATCCAAAAAACACAATTCATTCAGTAAAAAGATTCATTGGAAGAAGATTCTCTGATAATGAAGTTCAAAAAGAATTAAAAAGATTGTCTTATGAGACAAAAGAAAGAAAGGATGGTGGGGTTGAAGTTAAAATGGGTGAGAAGTGGCACACTCCAATTGAAATTTCTTCAATGATCCTGCAGAAAATGAAACTTGATGCTGAAGAAAAGCTGGGTGAAAAAGTAGAATCAGCTGTAATTACCTGTCCGGCAAACTTTGATGATTCACAAAGAACAGCAACCAAAACAGCAGCTGAGATTGCTGGATTTAAGGTTTTAAGAATTATTAACGAGCCTACTGCAGCAGCTTTGGCTTATGGATTGGGCAAAAAGAAAGAAGAGAAGGTTGTTATTTATGATTTTGGAGGAGGCACATTTGATGTCACTATTTTGGATGTTGTTCCTGGAGAAAAAGAAGATACTGTTGAAGTTTTAGCTACTGGAGGAGAGGCGCATCTCGGAGGAAATGATTTTGACCGGAATGTTATGAACTGGATTGTGGGAGAGTTTAAAAAAGACCAGGGCATTGATTTATCAAAAGACCCTTTAGCTCTTCAGAGACTTAAGGAAGCTGCAGAAAATGCTAAAATTGAGCTTTCAACAACCATGGAGACTGAAATTAATCTTCCGTTCATTTCTTCGGACGCTGAAGGACCAAAGCACTTGTATTATAAATTCACCAGAGCTCAGCTTGAGAACATGAACAGAGATTTAATTGAAAAGTCCATTAAAAGAGTGGAAAAAACTTTAAAAGAAGCAAAATTAAGCAAAGATGACATTAATGAAGTTATTTTAGTGGGAGGAACTACTTTAATGCCTGCTGTAAGAGATGCGATTAAGAATCTTTTTGGCAAAGAACCTAATACATCTATTAATCCAGAAGAAGTAGTAGCCATGGGCGCTTCAATTCAAGCAGAAGTTTTAAGAGCAAAAGAAGAGGGAAGAGCTCCAGAAGGCGATATTAAAAGTGTTCTGCTTTTAGATGTTTTGCCATTATCTTTAGGAATTGAAACTTTAGGTGGCGTTAGCACAGCTATGATTACTAAAAACACCACTATTCCAACTTCAAAAACTCAGATATTTTCAACTGCTGCTGACAATCAGACATCGGTTGAGATAAATATTCTACAAGGAGAGCGTTCAATGGCAAGCGACAATAGATCGCTTGGAAAATTTGTTTTAACTAATATTATCCCAGCGCCAAGAGGTCTTCCTCAAGTTGAAGTTATTTTTGACATTGATGCCGATGGGATTTTAACTGTAACTGCCAAAGACAAGGCTACTAGTAAAACACAGTCAATCAAAGTTGAAGGTTCTATTGGTTTGTCAAAGGAAGAAGTAGAAAAGATGAAAAAAGAAGCAGAGCTTCATGTTGAAGAGGATAAAAAGAAAAAAGAGATTATTGAAATTAAGAATTTGGCAGACAACTTAATTTATGCTTCAGAAAAAACTATAAGAGAAATGGGGGATAAAGTTTCAGCAGACACGAAAAAAGAAGTTGAAGAAAAGATTGAAGCTTTGAAAAAAGTAAAAGAAACTGATAGCATAGATGACATAAAAACTAAAACTTCAGAATTATCTCAGGTAATTCAAAAAATTGGTGCTGAGATCTATAAAGCAGCAGATGAAAAAGCTAAAGCATCAAAGAACAAGCAAGAGCCTCCGCAGGCTGAAGAAGGGGAGTATAAAGAGAAAAGCAAATAGTAATTACAAAATACATGAATAAGAATTACTACAAGATTTTAGGTGTCTCAAAACAAGCTTCCTCAACAGAAATTAGGAAAGCTTATCATAAGCTGGCTCATAAATATCATCCTGATAAAGGCGGTGATGGCAATAAATTCAAAGAAATAAACGAAGCATATCAGATTCTTTCTAATCAGGAGAAAAGAGCCCAGTATGATAAGTTTGGCAGGGTCTTTGAAAGAGGAAGTCAGCCAGGATTTGATTTTCAGTGGAGCTGGGGAAGGCCAGATATTGGTTTTGATTTTAATGTAGAAGATTTAAGCGACTTGGTTGAAGAAATGTTTGGTTTTTCTGGTTCGCGAAAAAGAAAAGATTTTAAAAAAGGTTCAAGCATTAAAATAGATGTGGAAATTGTTTTGGAAGAAACACTAAGGGGAACAGAAAAAGAGATAAAGCTTCGCAAACAAGTCTCATGTTTGCGTTGCCAGGGAATCGGAGCTGAACCAGGAACAAAAATTGTTGAATGTTTTTCCTGTCGGGGCACAGGGCATGTTCAGGAAGTTAAAAAAACATTCTTTACTTCATTTACAAAATATATTGTTTGCCCTGAATGCATGGGAGAAGGTTATAGGCCTGAAAAGCCCTGTAATGTCTGCAGAGGTGAAGGAAGGACAAAAGGAGAAGAGGATATTAAAGTCTGGGTTCCAGCTGGCGTTGACACAAATCAAATAATCAAGATTGAGGGAAAGGGAAATGCAGGAAGAAAAAGTGGAAAACCAGGAGATTTATTTATTAGGATTTTTCTTAAAGAACACTCTATTCTTAAGAGAAAAGGAGATGATTTATATGTTTCAATCCCTATTTTATTTTCTCAGGCAGCTTTAGGGGACGAGATTGATATTCCTACTTTAGAAGGAGAGAATTTCTCTCTTAAAATTCCAGCTGGAATTGAGTCTGGAAAAATCTTTAGAATTTCCAAAAAAGGAATACCTCATTTTTCAGGAAGAGGACGAGGCGATTTGTATGTTCAATTAGCCATTAAAACTCCTAAGAAGCTTAGCAAAAAGCAAAAAGAACTTTTGAAGAAATTGCGTATTGAAAAAATATAAGGTTTTGGTATTGTTAATTTGTATTTGCCCCCATAGCTCAATTGGTAGAGCAGTGGCCTTTTAAGCCATTGGTTTCAGGTTCGAGTCCTGGTGGGGGCACCACTAAAACAAGCGGTTTAAGCCACTTGTTTTTTTATTGAAGAATTATGTTAAAATAAATATGTATAATAAATTGTTAATTAACATTAGCAAAAGATTCTCATTAGAAGTTTATTTCTAATTATGGATTTTAAGCTAATTTTCAAACATATGAACAAAATTAATCATAAATTACTACCACTTATTCTAAGTGTTTTAATCTTATCTTTTTTAACTGCTTATTGGATATTTGCATTTACTGATGCGCCTGGGACTCCACCAGAATGTCCTGCAGACTATCCAGGTTGTGATGCTCCAATAAATGTTGGTTCTACTGCTCAAACAAAGTCAGGAGATTTGACTGTTAGCACATTAACTATTGGCTATGGCCAAACAAGTGGAAATATTTATTTAGCAGATGGCGCTGATGAAGAAGGAGATATTAATAAAGTAGATCAGATTATTGGTCGTGATGACTTAAGATTTTGTCGTAGTAGTGCTCAATGTGCCATTGACGCTGATATGTGGTTAGATTCATCAGGCAATGTTCATCTTTTAACAGGAAACCTTTATGTTTCAGGAGGGATATCTACTTATGATGATGTTTCGTCTGACAATACTGTTGAGGCTGGTCAATTCTGTTTAGGTAATGGGACAAACTGCATTACTGATTGGCCTGCTTCAGGTGAAGGTGATATCACTGCAGTAATTGCTGGCACAGGTTTAACTGGGGGTGGGACAGAAGGCGATGTAACTTTAAATGTTGATGATTCAAGGTTTGTTAATATTACAGGAGACACAATGACAGGAAACCTAACTATGGATTTGGCGTCAGACAATATGCTTACTTTTATTCGAAGTGGAACTACAAAAACCTATACTTTGGCTGAAGGTGTTGACGGAGCCTTCGTCATAAAGGATGAAGGAGAAAACGTTAGATTGAAGATTGATTCAACAGGAAACCTCACACTTTCTGGCGATCTTTATGTTGGCGGTGGCAATATAAACTTAGATGACACAGCAAATGCGCAAAATAGCAAAATAGATTGGTATGCTACAGATGGCGATACTGGTTCTGTTCAATATACTACAAGTGATAGATGGGAATGGAGCAATGGAAGCTTTTATATAAAGAATACAGTGCCAACAACATGGATTTATTCAGACAATATTTATCTAGGAGAAAGTTCTGCTACTGATGTACGTGTTAGAGACAATGAACTGTATGGTGATGATTGGATAATTAATTATAATGAAGCAGGAAATTGGGGCATCGGAACAACAGCCCCAGGTGAGAAACTTCATGTTGCTGGAGGCAGCATTAATATAGATGCTAACTATGAATTAAGGTTTAGAGACAGAGCTGATTTAGGAGTTTTCGAAGATAATAGTTATGGTTTATCTATTATGGCTCCTGAAGACTTAATCTTTCATATTGACTCTAATAATAATGGTACAGCTAATTACTTTGCTATTGTGCATAATCAAAGCACAAAAGGAAGCAATACTTATGAGTTATTTAGAGTTCAGGAAAATGGCAATGTTGGAATTGGCGATGCATCGCCTGATTATAAGCTTGACGTTGCGGGTAATGTAGGGTTTAACGAATACATTTATCATAATGGGGATTCAAATACATATTTAAGGCTTCTTACTGACAGGATTATAGGCACCGCAGGCGCTGAACAGCTTCTGGATTTATATGAAGGAACTCAAGATTATGTGAAATTAGGAGACGGTGGAGATGTCGATATTAATTTAAATGGTGATCTTTTTGTTCAAGGTAGTAATGGTTACGTTGGAATTGGTGATACGTCGCCTGGGTATAAATTAGATGTTAATGGTAATATGCAAGTGTCTAAGATTTATGACAGACAGGACACGGGTTATTATTTAGATCCTGCTGGTGATAGCAATGTTTATGGGTTATCGGCTCGAGGCGATGGGTCAGGTTCTCAACACAAGGTTTTGGTAGATAATTTTGAGTTGATAAGGCATAACTACTCTCAATCTTCTTGCACTCCAGGAACAATGACAGGTGGATATCTTACTTGTTCTACTGGCTATGTTCCAGTTAGTGTTAATTGTCATCTTTATAAAGGCTCAGGATCAGCTTATGCGTCACCTAGCGACGGAGACTATGTGTATTGTTACATATGGCCAGATACTGGTGTAGCGTGGTATGGTTGCACAGAAGATGCCACGCCTTGGCCTGATACTTGTGAGTGTGGTGTATATGTAAATCTGCTTTGTGTAGAACGTTCAGAATAAGTATCAATATTCAAAAGAAGAATTCTTCACTTGTCATCACAATTTCTCTGAATTTATATATATAGAATAAAGTTTAATTCCAAAAGCAAAAAGCTTGGTTTAAAAGTCCTCTTAGCTTTTTGTTTTTTTTAAAAAAAAGGCTCCGAGTGGAATTTCCACGAGGAGCTTAGGGTATTGTAGGCGAAGCATTGTCGCCTAGGCATATAGTATGGATAAAACTTGCTATTGCGATTATCATCCAGGCTACGGCGCACACTGTAGCGTCCCGGAAAATATCTAGGAACGCTAAGAAAGCGTAGCTGATAGCGATTGCTATCGCGAAGCCTCCTCGTACGAACTGAAAAGCCTTCGCTTTTATGCCTCTGTTGGTGAGGGTTCCAAGGCAAATGAGGATAAACCCCATTATGGTTAGCAACCCTACCAAAGCGCTTATGAGCTCTGTTTCTGTCATCTTTTTATTCTCCTTTTAAGTTAAGGTACAATGCATTATTTATATATCATTTATACAATTTTGTCAAGTCAGAAAGGTAATGTGTGTGTTGTGCTTGATAAAATAAAATTTTCATATAATATATAATTGAAGAGAAAGTTCCTTTACAAGATAATGACAAATAAAGGAAAAGGAGAAAATAATAAATGTCATTAAAGACTCTATTGAATAAAATCTGGCAGAAGTTTTTCAAACAAAATCCAAGCAATGATGACTTAGAGGAAGCAAGAAAGATGCTTCTCAAGAAAAATCCGAGCAATCTTGATCTTGTTTATATTATTGAACATGTAAGACCTTTCAGAGAGGAAGCAGGAAAGATGCTTCTTAAGCAAAATCCAAACAATGACGACCTGTATGTTATCATTAAATATGTAAAATCCCTTAGAGAGGAAGCAGGAAAGATGCTTCTTAAGCAAAATCCAAGCAATCTTGACCTGCTGCTTATCAATAAGTACGTAAAATCTCTCAGAGAGGAAACATGGAAGAAATTGCTTAACTCAATCAATCATGCCTTTCGTTATACTGTTGAATGCGTAAAATCCCTTGGAAAGAAAGCAGTAAAGCTGCCAGAAAGACCAAAAATTTAAATCTTAAATGATTTGTAGGGGCAATAAAGAAGAATAAATCTTCTTAGCCATATTGCTCTTTTTTTTTATCATTCCAAGCTAGAATTTAACCAATAAAAACATAAGGATTGCGAGAGATGTCTAAGAGTAGTATAATTGAGACAAGTCAACAAACTAATGTAGGCTTTAACTTTTATAAAATTTAAATATGAATTTTTCAGTTAAACAAAAATATAATTTGATCTTTTTGGTCCTTGTGATTTTTTTAAGCTTTGGAATTGGTGTTTGGTTTGGAAGAATCCAGATAATTTGTGATGTTTGCCCGCCAGAAGATATTAATTTTTCTCTTTTCTGGGAATCCTATAATAAGATAAAAGAAAAGTTTGTAGATAATAATAGAATTGACACACAAGAGATAATTTATGGAGCTATTTCAGGAATGGTAAAATCTTTAGATGATCCTTATACAGTATTTTTCCCACCCAAAGACACAAAAAGATTTATTGAAGATGTGAAAGGTGTTTTTGAAGGGGTTGGAATGGAAATAGGAATCAGAAAAGGTCAGCTCCAGGTCATAGCGCCCTTAGAAGGAACTCCAGCTCAAAAAGCAGGATTATTAGCAGGAGATAAAATTTTAAAAGTTGATGATGAGTCTACTGCTGAGATTACCATTGAAGAAGCAGTTGATTTGATAAGAGGCCCAAGAGGAACAGACGTGGTTTTAACAGTTTATCGTGAAGACTGGCAGGAATCTAAAGAAATTACAATTACAAGAGGTGTAATTGAAGTTCCTTCTTTAAGATGGGAGCTTCTTGAAAATGATAGTATTGTTTATTTAAAACTATATCAATTTAGTCAAAAAGCAGGATTTGATTTTAGAAAAGCTGTTTTTGAAATTCTTGATATTCCGTCAAAGAAAATTATTATAGATTTAAGGAATAATCCTGGAGGTTATTTGGAAATAGCTCAAGAAATTGCTGGCTGGTTTTTGGAAAAGGGAGAATTAGTTGTAGTTGAAGAATTTGGCGATGGAAGTAAAATTGAATATAAGGCTAATGGCACTCCTGTGTTTTTAGACTATAAGGTTGTTGTATTGATTAATGAAGGTTCAGCTTCAGGTTCTGAAATATTAGCAGGAGCTTTAAGAGACAACCGCAATATTCCATTAATAGGGGAGAAATCATTTGGAAAAGGTTCAGTGCAGGAATTAGTTACATTAAGAGAAGGATCTAGTTTAAAAATCACAGTTGCAAAATGGCTAACTCCAGATGGCCATCTTATAACAGAGATTGGTTTAGAACCTGACAACGAAGTTAAAATGACAATTGAAGATTATAAAGAAGACAGAGATCCTCAATTAAACAAAGCTATTGAAGTGCTTAAAAGTCTGTAGTAAACTAATCCTATAAATAATATGCGCATTATTCTCTTAAAAGACATTGAAAATCTCGGTAAAAAGAATGAAGTGAAAGAAGTTAAAGATGGCTATGCCAGGAACTTTTTAATTCCTAAAGGTTTGGCAAAAATGGCAACAAAAAAAGCTATGGAACAATTAGAAGCTCAAAAAGAAGTTGAAGCCCAGAAAGCAGAAGAAGGATTAAAAGAACTTCAGTCTTTAATTGAAAACATTGAAGGCAGGGAATTTATCATTTCTGTTAAGGTTGGTGATGAGAATCAGCTTTTTGAATCAATTACTGCTCAAAAGGTTCAGGAAACCTTAAAACAAGCAGGTTATGATGTTAAAAAATCCCAGATTGAGATTATTCAGCCAATCAAAGAAATAGGAGAATTCCCCATAAAGATTAAGTTTGACCATAATTTAGAAGCAGAAATAACAATAATAGTAGAAGAAGAGAAATAAGATGGCGAGATTCATCTTTGTTGCTGGCGGAGTGATGTCTGGCGTTGGCAAAGGAATAGCCACAGCTTCTATTGGCAGAATCCTGAAATCAAAAAAATTCAAGGTTACTGCTGTAAAAATTGATCCTTATATCAATATTGATGCTGGAACAATGAACCCCACTGAACATGGGGAAGTTTTTGTTATGGATGATGGAACAGAGTGTGACCAAGATATTGGAAACTACGAAAGGTTTTTAGAGGAGACTTTGACAAGCGATAATTACATCACAACAGGAAGAGTTTATCAGGCAGTGATAAATAGAGAGAGAAATTTAGGATATCAGGGTCGTTGCGTTGAAGTGGTGCCTGATATTCCTAACGAGGTTATTTCAAGGATTAAAAAAGTGGCTAAGAATACGAAAGCTGATTTTGTTTTGATTGAGATCGGTGGAACTGTGGGAGAATATCAAAACATGTTGTTTTTAGAAGCAGCCAGAATGATGAAATTACAAGATCCTAAAAACAATCTCTTCATTTTAGTTTCTTATCTTCCAGTTCCTAAAATGATTGGGGAGATGAAAACAAAACCAACCCAAACTGCTGTCAGGTTGTTAAATGAAGCTGGTATCCAGCCCGACATAATTTTAGGCCGTTCAGTTTCATCTCTAGATAAACCAAGAAAAAGAAAGATTTCAATCTTTTGTAATATTAAATATCAAGATGTTTTTTCTTCGCCTGATGTTAATTCAATCTATGAAGTACCAATTAATTATGAAAAAGAAGGTTTGGGTGACAGGATTTTAAATAAATTCGGCTTAAAACCAGTAAAACGAGATTTAAAAGATTGGAAAAAGCTGGTTGGAGTAATTTTAAACAACAACAAGGAAGTTAAAATTGCTATTATTGGAAAATATTTTAAAACAGGCAAGTTTGTTTTAATAGATTCCTATATTTCAGTTATAGAGGCTGTAAAGCATGCTTGCTGGCATTTTAAGGTAAAACCAAATATTCAATGGTTTTCTTCTGAAAAATACGAGAAATTTCCAGAAAAGTTAAAAGAATTAAAAAAGTTTGATGGAATAATTGTGCCAGGAGGTTTTGGCACCAGGGGGACAGAGGGAAAAATAAAAGTCATTGAATTTTGCAGGAATGAAAAAATTCCCTATTTAGGATTATGTTTAGGTATGCAGTTGGCAGCAATAGAATTTGCCAGAAATGTTTGCGGGATGAAAAAAGCCCATTCAACTGAATTTTCGTCTAAATCTAAATTTCCTGTCATTGATATGATGACAGAACAAAAAGCACTTTTAAAAGAAGATCAGTATGGCGGCACAATGAGGCTTGGAGCTTATAAGTGCAAGCTTAAGAAGGGAACTAGGAGCTTTAAAGCTTACGGAAGGAGAAAGTATATCTCTGAACGCCATCGCCATCGCTATGAGCTTAATAATGCCTTTAAAAAGAAATTAGAGAAAAAGGGAATGATTATGGCTGGAATAAATCCTGATAAAGATTTAGTGGAGATTATAGAGCTCAAAGACCATCCTTTTTTCATAGCTACTCAATTCCATCCAGAATACAAGTCAAGACCCTTAAATCCTCATCCATTATTCAAAGAATTTGTTAAAACTTGTACTAAAGAGACATAATCAACATGATTTCAGAATTGATTGAGTTTTTAAAAAAACATCAGAATGATATAATTTTACTCATTAGTGTTGTTTTAATTTCTTTACTTTCTTTCGCATTAGGTTATATTATAGCTAAGCAGCAAGGAAAAGAACCAATAAAGTTTGAATATGAGCAAGAAAAATCAAAAAACAGCTATTATTGGAGCAGGAATTACAGGTCTTTATCTGGCATGGAAATTATGTTTAAAGGGGCATAAGGTAACTGTTTTTGAAAGAAAGAAAAGTATTGGAAAAGAGTCGTGTTCCGGCCTTTTTTCTAAAAGAATATTAGATTTTATTCCTGAAAGCAAGAACTTGATTAAGAATGAAATTAATTATGTTCTTTTGCACTTTCCTAAGAAAAGTTTAAAGATTAAGTTTTCAGAAAAGTTCTTTGTAATAAATCATGATGAATTAGACAAGTTGATAGCTTCATTGGCCAAAAAAGCAGGAGCAGAAATTGTTTTAGGAAAGCTTATAAATTCTTTTCCTGAAGGTTTTGATAAAATAATAGGGTGTGATGGAGCAAATTCACAAATCAGAAAATTGTTGAATCTAGGAGAACCCCAATTTCGTTTAGGAATTCAGGGTTTTGTTTCTGAAAATGATTCTTCAGATTTTGTTGAGACCTGGGCAACAAACTCCGGGTTTTTATGGAAAATTCCCAGGGGAAAAGAAGTGGAATATGGAATCATTGAAGAAATCAACAAAGCTAAAAATATTTTTGATGGATTTTTGAAAGAAAGAAAGGTTAAGTTTAAAAGAATTACTTCGGCTGTGATTCCCCAGGGTCTTATCGTTTCTTCAAATTCAAGAGCTATCCTTTGCGGCGATGCAGCAGGATTAACTAAGCCTTGGTCAGGCGGCGGAGTAATTTGGGGGCTAATCGCAGCTGACATTTTATTGAAAAATTTTCCTGATTTCTTAAAATATAATAAAGAGGTTAAAAGGTTTTTTCTGCCAAGGATTAACTTTTCAAAATTAGCCACTAAATCAGCATATTTTTTAGGATTTAAAATGCCGTGGCTTTTACCGAAGAATTTTAAAATAGAAAGCGATTTCTTATTGTAGTAATATATAGATATAAGAACCTCGCTTTTAGCGAGAATCTTTATTCTGCGAATTATGAAAAAAAATCTCAATCATTTAGGTATTATCTTAGATGGCAATAGAAGGTGGGCAAAAGAAAAAGGATTGTCTGCTTTTGAAGGTCATAAAAAGGGGTTGGATAATATTAAAAAGGTGATAAATTGGTGTAAAGAAAAGGGAATCAAAACTTTGACTCTTTTTGTTTTTTCTACTGAAAACTGGAAAAGGCCTAAAAATGAAGTTGATTATTTAATGAAGCTGGCTGAGAAAATGGAATTACATTTCAAGGAAGTCGCTAAGCAGGATGTTAAAATAAGAATAATTGGGCAAAGAGATGATTTATCGCCTAAGGTTCAGAACTCAATCAATAAACTCGAAGAACTTACAAAGAACAACAAAGCAATGACCTTGAATTTTGCATTAAGTTATGGAGGCAGGGCGGAAATTGTGGAAGCTGTTAAAAATATTCTCAGACAAAAAGTATCTATTGATAAAATTAATGAGGCTTTGATTTCCAAAAACTTATGGACATCTGAGTTAGATTTGATTATCAGGACAGGAAAAGAGCAGCGTATTTCTAATTTTTTAATCTGGCAGGCTGCTTATAGTGAACTATATTTTCTTAAAAAATATTGGCCTGATTTTAATAAAAAAGATTTGGAGGATGCGATTTCAGAATATGAAAGAAGACAAAGAAGATACGGAAAGTAATTGTTTGTTTTAGTTTATGTTTGGAGGCTGGGCTAGAGCCAGTTTTTTTATTTAAAATAGACAAAAATGATTTTAAAATTTAAAATGAAAGATTAATATGAGCAAAGTATCGAAAATAATAGTTGAGAGTGATTTAAAAAGCTCAATTGCAAAGGCAGTTAATGAAATTGGTGGTTTTGAAAAATTTGTTGAGAAAGGAGAAACAGTGCTACTAAAACCTAACTTTAATACTGCTGATCCAGCTCCAGCATCAACCAGTTTAGATTTTTTAAAAACTGTTGTTGAGCTGATTTATGATTGTGGAGCTAAAATTGTAATGATAGGGGATTCTTCCACTATGAGCTTGAATACCAGAAAGGTGATGGAAAAGATAGGTGTTTTTGATTTGGAGAAAATGGAAATACCTCCCAGGATTTATAACTTTGATGAAAGAATCTGGATTAAAAAACAAGTTCCAGATGGTAAATTTTTAAAAACAGTCTCAATGACCGAATTCTTAGAAAGAGCTGATAAATTAATACTTTTACCGAACTTAAAAACTCATTCCTATGCTCAATTTACTGGGGCTTTAAAACTCTCAATTGGTTTTATGAAACCAATTGAAAGGGTTCGTTTGCACTTGAAAAATCTACAGGAAAAAACAGCTGAATTGAATAAACTGATTAATCCTCACTTAATAATTATGGATGGGAGAAAGTGTTTTATAAATAAAGGTCCAGCTGAAGGTGAATTAGCTGAGCCAAATTTAATTCTTGCTTCAAAGAGTCGAGTAGATATTGATGTTGAAGGAATTAAAATAATCCAAGGATTTAAGGGAAATTCTCTTAAAAATATTGATGCCTGGGAAATGCCTCAAATAAAAAAGGCAATAGAATTTGGAATCAGTAATGGGCAAGATAATGAATAAGGACATTAAGAATTTATTGATTTTATGCGTACTCGCTTTTTTAATTTTTGCTTTTTCAGATAACCCTCCCATTTCTATTTCAGAACAGGAATACGAAACTAAGAAAGAAGGAAGCTTCAGAGAACAAGGCCCAGGTTTCATTGAAGAGAAGTTTTTACCTGCTGCAATTATTAAAGCCTCAACTTCTACTGAATCAGAAATTAAAAAATCAACCTTCAAAGCGCCAGAAATTATAAAAGCAATTTATTTAACAAGCTGGTCAGCTGCCACTCCTTATAGAATAAATTATGCGATTGACTTAGCTAAAAATACAGAAATTAATGCAGTGGTTATTGATATTAAGGATTGGTCAGGATATGTGAATTACGACACTCAAGTGCCTGAAGTTGAAAAATACAATGCTAAAAGAGTTTTAATAAGAGATATTGGAGCGCTCATTGAAAAGTTTCATGAAGAGGGGATTTATACAATTGCCAGAATAACTGTTTTTCAGGATCCTATTTTAGCTTGGGCAAGGCCTGATTTAGCGGTTAGGAGAAAATCAGATGAATCATTATTGTGGCTTGATAAATCAGGATTGGCTTGGATTGATCCAGCAGCTAAAGAATCCTGGGATTATAATATTGCTATTGCTCAAGATGCTTTAAGTCAGGGCTTTGATGAGTTGAATTTTGATTATGTGCGCTTTCCTTCTGATGGTGATTTGGGAGATTTAAGCTTTTCTTTGTGGGACAGCACAAGCACTACAAGAATTGCAACGATTAAGGAATTTTATTCTTATTTAAGAGAAAATATTCCTGATGCAGTTCTTTCTGTTGATCTTTTTGGGCTTTCAACTGTTAGTTCTCGTTTTGGGGTTGGACAAAATATTGAGAATGCTTATGATTATTTTGATTTTGTATGTCCAATGGTTTATCCTTCCCATTATGTTTCAATGTATTTGGGATATGAGAATCCTGCTGAATATCCTTATGAAATAGTTAAGCATTCCATGGAGAGCGCTTTAGCAAGATTAAAAGTTTTTAATGAAATTTTTCCAACAAAAGCTAAGCTGCGGCCGTGGCTTCAGGATTTTGATTTAGGGGCTGAATATGACAAAGATATGGTTCGTTTAGAAATTAATGCTGTTTCCGACGCATTAGAAGAAGATTTTTCAGGTTTTATGTTGTGGAGTGCAGATAATTTTTATACAAGAGATGCTCTATTAATTGCAGATTAAATTTATTAAAATAATCTAAATTAAACATAATATCGAAGCCAAGATAGTAGTTTTAAAATTGACATGAGCTTTGAAAGTAATATAATAAAATATTATGAAAAGACAATTTACAGCAGTTTATAAAAAAAGCGGAAAATGGTATTTGGGCTGGGTGGAAGAAATTCCAGGCGTTAATACCCAAGGAAAAACTCTTAAAGAAACTAAGGAAAACCTTAAAGAGGCGCTTTTGTTAATTTTAGAAACTAACCGTCTCATCAATAAAAGACAATCTGTTAAGGGAAAAACTATTAGAGAGCCAGTCTCAATTGTTTTAAAATGAAAAGGAAAGATTTAGTTAAACATCTTGTTAAGAACGGATGTGTATTTATAAGAGAAGGCGCCAAACACAGCGTCTTTTTCAATCCCTCAATAAAGAGAATTTCTACTATTCCTCGCCATAAAGAGATTAATAAGTTTTTAGCAAAGAAAATTTGCAGAGACTTAGGAACAGAACCACCAAAATAATATGCTTACTTTATCTCAAGTTAAGAAAAATCCATACATCTTAGAATTTATTAAACAAACTGAAAATGTTTTAAAAAACTCAGGCTACACTGAACATGGATTAGAGCATTCATCTTTGGTGGCTGATAGGGCAAGGACTATTGCAAAAGAAATCGGACTCTCAGAACAAGAACAGGAGTTATCAGCTATTGCTGGTTTTTGCCATGATATGGGAAATTTTTTAAGCAGGAGCCAGCATAATTATCTTGGCGCCACGCTTTTTCATCAGATTTTTAGCAACGATTTTTCTCCAGAAGAAATTTCTTTGATTATGCAGGCAATTAGCTTTCATGATAAAGAAGATATTCTTCCTGAGCATGAAGATATTGAGCTGCCGAGCTCTATTTCTGCTGTTGTAATTTTAGCTGATAAATCAGATGTTCGTCGTTCAAGAGTTGTTATTGATAATATGGAGGAAATTAAAAATGATATTCATGATAGAGTGAATTATGCCACTGAATTCTCAAAGTTAGGGATTAATAAGAAAAGAAAGAATATTAGCTTAACTTTAAAAATTGATACTAATTTTGTTCCTGTGATGGAATATTTTGAGATTTTTACTGATAGAATGATTTACTGCAGAAAAGCAGCAAAATACTTAGGATACAAATTCGGACTGGTGATTAATCACTTTAAATTACTTTAAGATTAGGAGTTTTTTGTTTTATGCTTGAAATTTTTTGAAAATAAAGCTATTCTACAAACAAGTTAAAAACTTAAAAACATGCCATATAAAAGATTTAGGAAAACTTTATACGTAAAAAGGAGGGGTAAGTGGACTAAGAAAAAAACTTATCCAAGCGCTAATACAGCCAGAACAGCAATGAGACGACTTCGGGCCGCAGAATCTGGGGGTACTAAATCTCGCAGATAAAAAATAAAAGTTCAAATTAAATAAAACTGGTACTTTTCAAAAGACACCAGTTTTTATTTTAGAAAGAGATTTTTATCCAAGTATTATTCTTTTTCCAGATTCAATTTTTCGCAGAAAGAGTTCAATGTCTTCGGGTTTATAAACTCTATAATTATTCATGGGATGGCGATAAGCTTTTAATTTTCCTGCTTTATCCCAATTACGAAGGGTTAACGGAGTGACCCCGAATAATTCTGCCACCTCTTTGATTTTGAGGTATTTTTTTTGTTTATCTATGGGAATGTGATGAAGAGTCATATTAGAGTTTATTAACGTTTATATATTTATTTTAATTCAAACGCAGTAAAGAAGCAAGGTTCTAGAGAAAGCGAAGGGTTCTTTAGAATATGTGTCAATGTTAATTAATAACTATTCAATCCTTCTTACATACTCTTTTGTATCTGTATTGATTTCAATAATGTCATCTCTTTTTATAAAAGAAGGGACAGTTATTTTAGCTCCGGTTTCCAGAACAACTGCTTTATTGCCTGTTTGAGATTCTCCTTTTAGGGTGGGTGGAGCTTCTTTTATTTTTAAATGAATTTTAATAGGCAGAGAAATATTAATTACCTTGTTGTTGAAAGTTAAAGCTTCAACGATTTGATTTGGTTTCAAAAAATCTGCTTTTTTATCAATCTGCTGAAATGTTAATTCAAATCTTTCAGAGGGATTATCTTTTTTAACGAATACATATTTGTCTTTGTGAGAATAGATAAATTTTACTTCTAATTTTAAAATTTCAGGTTCTTCAAACGTTTCTCCTGGATGAAAAGTTTTAGAAATTACGTTTCCTGTTTTTAAGTTTTTTAATTTAGTTTGCAAAACAGAACCACCTCTTGCTTTAACAGAGGAGGCTGATTCAATTATTTCATATGGTTCGTTGTCTATAATTATTCTTGATTTTTTCTTTAGTTCTGAGTAATTCAACATGATCTCTTTGTTATTTAAATATTCTATTTGACTATTCGCCACTCAATCTCTGATTCTTTGTCGGCAAATTCAAGCCAATCACCGCTTTGGTCAATAACATACCATTTTCTTTTTGTTTCTGACCAGACCATTGAGTCTCCTTTGTAATAAGGTTTTTTAACAATTTCTTTTGGTTTTAATCTGTCTAATTCCAGCCATTTTTTAAAAACTGTTTCGATGGCATAATCCAGATTTCTTGACTTTGCCCATTGGGCTACTTTACTGATAGATGATTTTGCTTTTTCCACAGAACCAGCTAATGTTAAAAGTTGCTTAGCCGGCTTAGTGAAGCGAGAATAAACTATCTTCCTTTTTTTAGCGTTTTTTTTAAGTTCTGCTAAACTCAACCCTTTGGTTTTAAAATAATGAGTAATAATTTGTCGAATGGCTGATTTTTCCTTTAGCTCTTTATAATATTTAATTTTTTTATTTTTTAAATATTCTTCTATTTTTTTGGCAATGCTTTCCCCAATACCTGGAATCTTTTTAATTCCTTTGACTCCTTCTTTCTTATAAATTTGGGAAATATTCTCTTCCAGGTCATCTAGAGCCTTGGCAGCCTTTCGATAAGCTTTGGGCTTATAAGCTACTCCCTGAATATCTAATAATTCTCCTATCTCGTATAATATTTGAGCTGCTTTTTTATTAATCATTTTAATTTTTTCAAAATTTCTTTGTAAAATCCTTTAGCTCGCTTCAATTCTTCCTCTCCCCTTTTTGTAATTTTATACATTCTTCTCCTTTCTTTCATTTTGCTTTTAACAAGGGCATTTTTTTCTAATCTATAAAGCACTCGATAGGGAGTGATTCTTCCAGGCCTAAAATTAAATTTCTTTTTAATTAATTCTAAAATTTCCCATGCGTAAGCATCTTCTTCTTTAAGCAGGTAAAGGATATATATCCACAAATTCTCCTTGGTATTTGATTTTTTAAGACGTTCTAGTGGGAGCATAAAAGTTATTCACTTGACATAGTATTTTACGGCTGTAAAATATTATATAATAAACAAACAATAAGTAAACAATTATGAAAAAAGAAATAAAAGTTGCTATTGCTGGACTTGGTAATTGCGCCTCTGCCTTGGTTCAGGGAATTTATTATTACAAAGATGTTAGAAACGGAGACGAATTAATTCCAGGTCTGATGCATAATTTTGTGGGGGAATACAGACCCAAAGACATTAAAATCGTAACTGTTTTTGAAGTTGATAAAAGAAAAGTGGGTAAGGATATTTCAAAAGCAATATTTGCTAAGCCAAACTGTGTAAAGGCCTTTTATACAAACATACCAAATTTAGGCGTAAAAGTAAAAATGGGTCCTGTTTTAGATGGAGTTTCCAGTCATTTTAAAGAATATCCTGAAGATAAAGCGTTTTCTGTAAGCAAGGCAAAGCCAGTGAATGTAGCTAATGAGCTCAAGAAGTCAGGAGCCCAGATTTTTGTAACTCTTTTACCAGTTGGTTCAGAAAAAGCAATAAGATTTTATGCTGAAGAAGCTTTAAAGGCTAACTGCGCTTTTATTAACTGCATTCCTGTTTTTATTGCATCTGATAAAAAGTGGTCAGATAAATTCAAGAAAAAAGGACTGCCTGTGATAGGGGATGATATAAAGAGCCAGATTGGCGCAACCATTGTTCATAGAGTTTTAGCTAATCTTTTTTCAAACAGGGGGGTGCATGTTACAAAATCTTATCAGTTAAATGTGGGCGGAAACACTGATTTTATGAATTTAATAGAGCGTGATAGGGGAAAGTCAAAAAAGATTTCCAAGACAGAAAGTGTTCAGTCCCAGCTTTCCAAGAAATTAAGCTATGATGATTTGCATATTGCGCCTTCTGATTACGTTCCTTGGTTAAAAGATACTAAGCTGGCGTTTATTAGGCTTGAGGGAAAACAGTTCGGAGATTTGCCTTTGGAGCTTGAAATGCGTTTAAAGGTTCATGATTCTCCAAACTCAGCTGGTTGTATTATTGATGCTATTAGATTGGCTCAAATTGCCCTGGACAGAAAAATAGCCGGCCCTTTAATCTCAGCTTCAGCTTATTTCATGAAGCATCCTCCAAAACAATTTGTTGATGAAAAAGCAAGAGAGATGGTTGAAGAGTTTATTTCAGGCAAAAGAGAGACGTAGTCTTTCATGAATACTCTTTCACAGTAAATTTATAGATTGAAATGCTTTCTTTTGAAGGATTAATATCTGCTTTTTGACAGGCACTGACAATTTGTTTTTTTATTGTATCTATTCCTTCTAAATCAGGGAGCAAGACCCCTGTTTTTTTGTTTGATTTTACGATAATTCCATATTTTTTAGGGTCTAGTTTTTTAAAATCCTGGATTTCTTCTGGCTCGCTGAGAATAGAAACACTATATGAAAGATGAGGAAGTTCTTTTTCTTGAACCGGATCAAATCTGTAATCTTTAGTTGCTGCAGCAATAGCATTGGTAATAATCTCTTGAGCAATATTTGCTTTGGTTGAGATGTAAGTCCCTATGCGTCCTCTTAATTTATTGTCTTTTTTAATTGTTACAAAAACACCTGCTTTTTGCTCAAGCAGTTTTTTGGGTAAATTGTCAGGCGGGGAAATTTCTTCCCTTTGTTTTACATAATTTTCAATCGCTTTTTTTACTAGAGATGTGTATAGATTCATATTATTTTAATAATTGCTTGATTCTTTCTGCTTCTTGTTCTACAGTTTTACCTTCATAGTCAGCTGAGTGAGCTGGAGCGTTTTTATAAACCAGCTTTCTTTGGTCTAAATGTAAATTAAAAATCAAGTCTTGTTCTGTTATGGTGAGATAAATGTGAAACCTTGGATAGCCACCTCTTTCCAATGTTTTTATTAGATTGAATTCCTGTTTTTCAGTTTTTCCCAAATAATAATATCCAATTCTTCTGGTTAAAGTTGATATGTTATCTTTATTTGTGTTTTTAATTATAAATTTCATGAGATTAAAGGATGGGTAGATGTTCTTTTATTTGATACATTAAATCGCCCTGAAAGTTCTTGTTCCATGTATTTTTAATTTTAAATCATTTAAAAAGATTCATCAATCATGTTATAGTAAAATCATGAATCGCAGAGTTTTTATTGCTATAAATCTACCTGAAAGCCTTAAAATCAAGTTAGCCAAATTTCAATCCAAGTGGCCTGATTTGCCAGCCAAATGGACAAAAGAAGAAAACCTCCACATCACTTTGGTTTTTTTAGGTTATATTCAAGATGATGAAATTCCTGAGATATTGGGAATAGCAGAAGAAATCTCGAAAAAACATAAGCCTTTTCAGTTAAATTTTAATAAAATTTGTTATGGTCCGCCTAAAAAAGCGGAGAGAATGGTTTGGGCAATGGGAGAAAAATCAGAAAAATTGAGGGATTTGCAAAATGATTTGGAAAATTCTCTTTCCAATCTTTCTTTTAAAAAAGAAAATAGATCTCATAGTTCTCACATCACCTTAGCAAGAATCAGGCAGTGGGAATTTAAACAAATTGAGCTTGAAGAAAGGCCTCGAATTGAAGAATTGATTGATTTGAGTTTTGAAGTAGATTCAATAGAACTTATGGAAAGTCAGTTAAAAAGAACTGGAGCAGAGTATATGGTGCTTCAATCTATGCCTTTATTATCTTAATTACCATGAAAATTCATTTTATTGGCATTGGCGGAATTGGAATGTCTGGGTTAGCTAAGTATTATCTTGAAAAAGGCCATGAAATAACTGGTTCTGATTTAGCTTTTTCAGAAATTACTGACTGGTTGAAAAAACAAGGAATCAAGCTTTTTATGGGAAAACACAGTTCTGGAAACGTGGCTGATGATGTTGATTTAATAATTTATAGCCCTGCTGTGTCAGAAGATAATCTTGAATTAAGAGAAGCCTATCAATTACAAGCTAAGAATCAGAAAGTGGAAATCTTAAGTTATCCTCAAGCTCTGGGCGGATTAACAAAAAAACATTTTACAATAGCTGTGACTGGCACTCATGGAAAAAGCACAACAACTTCAATGATTGGTCTTTTGTTAATAAAAGCTGGTTTGGATCCGACTGTGATTGTGGGAACAAAGCTAAAAGAATTTGAAGATTCAAGTTGCAGGGTAGGCAATTCAAAATATTTGGTAATTGAAGCTTGTGAACATTTTGAGTCTTTTTTAAATTACTATCCCAATATTATTGTTTTAACAACCATTGAAGCAGAGCATCTGGATTACTATAAAAATCTAGAAAATGTTATCAAGGGATTTAAGAAATTTGTTGCTAATTTGGAAAAGGATGGAACTGTGATTGCAAACAAAGATGATGAAAATACTAAGAAAATTATTAAAGATGCAATCTGGTATTCTTTAAAAGATAAAGAAGTTAAGGAGATGAGAGAAATATTAAAAGTTCCTGGTGAATTTAATATTTCCAATGCTCTGGCAGCATTAAGTGTAGCTAGAATTTTAAAAATTAAAGACGAAATTTCTTTAAAGGCTTTGTCAGAATACAAAGGTTCTTGGCGTAGATTTGAGGAGAACCAGATAACAGTGAATGGTAAACAGATAACGCTTGTTGATGATTATGGTCATCATCCAACAGAAATAAAAGTTACGTTGAAAGCAGCTCGTGAAAAATTTCCTGAAAAACAAATCTGGTGTGTTTTTCAGCCTCATCAATATCAAAGAACTTATTATTTGCTCGATGATTTTATTAAAACCTTCAAACAAGCGCCAATAGATAAGTTGGTTATTATTAACATTTATGATGTTGCGGGAAGGGAAGAAAAAGAAATAAGGGAAAAAATTAGCTCTAAGAAGTTGGTTCAAGCTGTAAATAAAGATTCTGTGATATATATAACAAAAGAAGGGGTAATTAAATTCTTAAAACAGAATTTAAGTGGCGGAGAAATAGTAATTATTATGGGAGCAGGAGATATATATGAGGATATAAGTTTGAAATTAAAAGCGTAGAATCACTTTGACTTCATATATTTCATAAGTTATATTGAATTAAAATCATCAATTACCAAAAAGTTTGGGATTAAATCATCAAAAATTTATGAAGAGTGAAAGTCGAATGGATAATTAACTATTATAAAAAATTATTTAAATAGATAAAAAAAATGAAAAATAGTAATTCAAATGCCATTCCTTCAGAGTCTGTTGCTCCAGTCATAGGTCAGGTGGGTCGAGACGATAAAGGTTTATTTTATGATTATTTTGTTCGGCTCACACTCGAAGAAATCAACATAGAGGGCACTATGAGCCATTCTCATTACTCTAGATTCTTTGGCAAAACTAGAGAATTATTTGGAATAGATTGCCTGCCAGGATTTACTACTGATATGGGTAAAGTTTATTTTCTCCAAACTTGTAATGCCTCCTATGAGTTTAAAAAAAATTTCCATTTTGGTGATACAATGATTATTAAAATGCGAGTTCTCCAAGTAGGAAATTCAAGTTTCGAATTAGGAGCAGAGTTTATTCATGTTCAAACAAAAGGAGTCTATGCAACTGGAAAGCAAACAATTATATATACAGATTTAAAAGGCGCTCCGATTAAGATTCCTGACACCTTAAGAACTGCTTTGGTGGATGCTCTTTCGCCGAAGCAATCTGTCAAAAAGTAATTCTAGTCTAAAAAGACTGTTTTATTTTTTTAAAAACAACTTCTTTTTTTAAATATTGTAATTGGATGTAGAGAAGAGTAAATTTTCATGGAATTTTTCACATTATATACGATACCGCCTTTATTAAGCTCAATTTTGTTTTTGTTTTTGGGGGTTGTTGTTTATTGGAATAATCGAAAATCTCTTGCTAATATCACTTTTCTTCTTGTTTGTTTTGCTACTTCTTGGTGGCAATTTTCTTGGTTTATATTGTTCAATGCTCAAAACGAAATATTAGCTAATTATTTGGTTAAGATTGGTTACATAGGGATAATCTTCATCCCTATTTTCTTTTTCCATTTTCTCCTTTCTTTTTTACGAGAAATTTCAAAATTTGACAGATATTTTCTTTATTTTTCATACTCAATGGGTTTGATATTTGAGGCAGTTTTGTTAACAACTGATTATTTCATAAATGGCTTTTATGAATATTTTTGGGGATTTTATCCTAAAGCTGGTTTTCTTCACCCTTTCTATCTTTTATTGCTCAGTGTTTTAACTATTAGGGCTCTTTATCTTTTATTCTCTTTCTTGAAAAAGAAAAAAAGAACATATCCTACCCAATACCATCAAGCCAAATATATCTTATTAGCTTTAATATTTTATATCTTTGCTTCATCTGATTTCCTTGTTAATTATGGAGTAGAGTTTTATCCTTCTGGCTTCTTGTTTATTTTACTTTTCTTAGGCATTACTGCTTATGCCATTGTAAGACATTATCTTTTTGGAATTAAAGTTATTTTAACCGAACTTTTGGTTGCGGTGATAGGAGTGATTTTATTATTTCAGGCATTAATCAGTGAGGGTCTTTGGAATCAAGCTTTGAGTTGGAGTATTTTTGTTTTGTTCGGCATTTTTGGTTATTACCTGATTAAAGCCACAATAAAAGAGATTGAGCGAAGAGAGCAGATTGAAAAAATGGATAAGGAACTCAGGAAAGCATACAAGGAATTAAAGAAACTTGATATTGCTAAATCAGAATTCATTTCCATTGCATCTCATCAGTTAAGAACTCCTTTAACAGCTATTAAGGGATATGTTTCTTTAATAAGCGATAGAGCTTATGGAGAATTTCCAGGTAAAATGCAAAAACCCTTGATTAATGTTTATAGCTCTGTAGAAAGATTGATAAAATTAGTTAATGACTTGTTAAGTATTTCCCGAATTGAAGCTGGAAAAATAAAAGTAGAGCCAGAAGAATTTCTTTTAGAAGATTTGATTAATAGCACAGTAAATGAGTTGAACAATTTCGCAAAAGCAAAAAATCTTTATCTGAAGTTTGAAAGGCCCAGAAAGTCCTTGAATAAGGTTTTTCTAGATAAGGCTAAAGTCAGACAGGTTGTTTTGAATATTATTGATAATGCGATAAAATATACTCAGACAGGTGGAATAACAATAGGTTACAAACAAAAGAATGGATTGTGCAGGATTGAAATTAAAGATACAGGTGAAGGAATGACAAAAGCAGAAATTTCTCGTTTATTCAAAACTTTCTCTAGGGGCGCTGCTGGCAAGAGAACGTGGACAGAGGGGGCAGGTCTAGGCCTATATATTGCTAAAAATTTTACAGAGATGCATAATGGTAGAATATGGATTGAAAGCACTGGGAAGCAAAAAGGCTCAACTTTTTATATAGAATTACCTGTTAAATATGAAGAAAAAATCTAAAATCCTCATAATTGAAGATGAAAAAATTCTAGCAGAAATGTATTATGATACTTTTGTTCAAGCTGGTTTTGAAGTGTTTTCAGCCACTGAATCAGAAGAGGGATTAGAGGTGGCTAAAAAAGAAAAGCCAGATTTAATTATTTTAGACATTTTGCTTCCTAGAGAAAATGGCATATCTTTTTTAGAGCAACAGAAAAAAGATCCTGAAATTGCTTCTATCCCAGTAGTAGTTTTTACAAATTATGACGGATTAGATACACAGGAAAAAGCGAAAAAGCTTGGGGTTAAAGGTTATTTGATTAAAGCAAATTTCACTCCACAGCAGTTTGTTTCAAAAATTAAAAGCTATTTAGAATAAAATTAACTCCATTGTTTTTTTAGCTTTTTTAATAAAGCTTTTTAATTATTCATGAAAAGAATATTAAGCAATAAAACAACTAAATATTTAGGAAAAGAAATCAAAGTTTCTGGCTGGGTTCACAGTGTAAGGTCTCATGGAAAAATTATATTTATTGATCTTCGAGATAAAGAAGGTCTTTTACAGATAGTTTTTATTCCTAAGAATAAAAAGCTTTATGATATTGCAAAAGAATTGAAGCCAGAGTGGGTGATTTCAGTTGAAGGCAAGATTCAGGAAAGACCAAAACAAATGATAAATCCTAAAATTGAAACAGGGAAAATAGAGCTTTTGTCTGAGAAATTAGAAGTCTTATCTGAAGCAAAAACTTTGCCTTTTCCTGTTGATACTGATGGTTATGAAATAAATGAAGAAATAAGATTAAAATATCGTTATCTGGATTTAAGAAGAGAAAGATTAAAGAGAAATTTAAAGATTCGCCAGAAGACAATTCAATTTATGAGGGATTTTTTGATAAAAGAAGGGTTTTTAGAAGTTGAAACTCCCATATTAACAAAATCCACTCCTGAAGGTGCAAGAGATTTTTTAGTTCCTTCAAGAAATTATCCAGGGACTTTTTACGCACTTCCTCAAAGCCCTCAACAATACAAACAACTTTTAATGGTTTCTGGTATTGAAAAATACTTTCAGATTGCCAGGTGTTTCAGGGATGAAGATCCAAGAGGTGATCGCCAGGCAGAATTTACCCAGCTAGATATTGAAATGTCTTTTATTGAACAAGAAGATGTTTTAAAACTTACAGAAGAGCTTTATACTTCTTTGATTAAAAAATTATTTCCTGAAAAGAAAATCTTAAAAACTCCTTTTCCAAGAATTACTTATAAAGAAGTAATGGAAAAATACAAAACTGACAAGCCTGACTTAAGGAAAAACAAAAAAGACAAGAATGAACTTGCTTTTGCTTTTGTTGTTGATTTTCCTCTTTTTGAATGGAAGGAATCTGAAAAAAGATTTGATGCCATGCATCATCCTTTTACTCGTCCTCAAGAAAAAGATGTTGAGAAAATAAAGAAGAATCCCGATAAAGTGCTGGCTTATCAGTACGATTTAGTTTTGAATGGTTATGAAATTGGAGGAGGAAGCTTGAGGATTTACAAGCCAGAGATACTGGAAGCGATTTTTGAGATAATGGGCCATAAAAAGCAAGAAATAAGAAAGAAATTTGCTCATCTTTTTCAAGCTTTTGAATATGGTGTTCCTCCTCATGGTGGAATTGCTCCGGGGCTTGATAGGTTTTTAGCAATAATTCAAGGAGAACCAAATATCAGGGAAGTAATGGCATTTCCAAAAACAGGGGAGAACAGGAGTGTGATGATGGATGCTCCGTCTGAAGTAAGCAAGGAGCAGTTAAAAGATTTACACCTTAAAATTGAGAAAAAAGAAAAATAGTTTTATTTTAATGACCAAGAATGTTAAATATTTTTTAGGAGCGTTTTTTTTAACCCTATTTTCATTTTGGGGTATTGATGTTTTTCAGCAGGAAATGGAAAAATATTTTTATGCTCAGATTACCCAGCCTTTTCAAAATCTTGTTGTTGTTGAATTGGCAGACATTCCAGAGAGATCAAAACCTGATATTGAAGTAGAGTCTGCGATTTCGCTGAAAATTGACAAAACAGGGAGACAAAGAATTATTTTCCGAAAAAACTCTGAAAAAGCTTTACCAATGGCTTCTTTAACTAAATTAATGACAGCTTTGATTGTTGTTGAAAACAATTATGATTTATCTGAATCAATAATTGTTTCAGAGAATGCAGCAGGTCAGTATAATGTTCCAATTTACGGTAATTTAAAAAAGGATCAGAGTGTGACCATAGAAGAGCTTTTACAGTTCATGCTTCATTATTCAAGCAATGACGCAGCATTTGCTTTAGCAGAAATGATTGGCCTTGATAATTTTATTGAAAAAATGAATAAAAAAGCTGAAATGCTCGGATTTGAAGATACATATTTTATTAATCCCACTGGACTTGACCCAGAAGATCCTGATTTGATTCCTAATTATTCAACTGCTAATGATCTCATAGTACTTTCAAAGCACATTTTAAGTAATTATCCTTTTTTATTTGAAATTTCTTTAGAAGACGGCCCTTATTCTACTGAAAATGGGGCCTTGAGTTTAAATGTTTTAAGCAGTCAGATCATTATAGGCGGGAAAACAGGTTATACAGAAAAAGCAGGAGCATGTATGCTTTTAATATTTTCTGATGAAAAAGAAAGCTATTTCATTAATTTAATATTAGGCGCTGAATCACCGCAGAAACGCATAGAGGAAATGCAGAAATTAATTAATTGGATAAATTCGTAAAATGACACTTTTTACTTTTCACGTAATCAGGCTTTTAATGCTTTCAGCTTTAGGCGCTGGAATTTCTTTTGTTTGGGCGCCTTGTTTAATAAAGTTTTTAAAAAGAATTAAATTCTGGAAGAAAACTGCAAGAACTAAAACAATAACTAATGAAGAGGCAGAAGTTTTTTATTCTTTACACAAAGACAAAGAAACAGCTGTTCCAAGAGGCGGGGGGATTTTAATCTGGTTGTCAGTTCTTGTGCTGATATTTTTATTTTTTGCCTTATCTAATCTTGATAATCCTTGGTGGATAAAAAAAGTGAATTTCTTGTCTCGTGGTGAAACCTGGCTTCCTTTGGTTGCTTTGGTTGCAGGCTCTATTGTTGGATTAATTGATGATGCTTTAACTGTTTTTGGAAAAGGAAAGTATGTTGGGGGAGGAATGAGTTTTGCCAGAAGATTGCTTATAGTTGTTTCGATTGGGCTCATAGGAGGTTGGTGGTTTTATTTCAAACTTAGTATGAATACGATTCACATTCCTTTCATATACAATTTTCCAGAAGGAATAAATTTTTTCATTGGATGGTGGTATATTCCTCTTTTTGTTCTGGTGATGCTTGCTTCCTGGGCAGGAGGGGTGATTGATGGTTTAGATGGTTTGGCAGGCGGTATTTTTGCTTCAATCTTCAGCGGTTTTGCTGTGATTGCTTTTACCCAAGGCAAAGCTGATTTAGCTACTTTTTGTGCAATTATCTCCGGTATTTTGTTTACTTTTTTATGGTTTAATATACCTCCAGCTAAATTCTATATGGGAGAAACAGGTGTTTTGGGATTGACTTCAACAATGACAGTAGTTGCTTTTTTAACTGATTCAATCTTTGTTCTTCCGATTATTGCTGGAATCATGGTGATTGAAGTTGGCTCAATTATTTTACAGCTTTTGTCTAAAAGGTTTTTGGGTAAAAAGATCTGGCTTTCTACGCCAATCCATCACCATTTTGAAGCGCAGGGCTGGCCTTCTTATAAAATTACAATGAGATTCTGGATTCTTAATTTAGTCTTTGTATTTTTAGGAGTAGCGATAAAGCTTTTTGCAGGATAATATGAAATTAGAAATTTTAAGAAAAAAATACAAGAGATTTGTATATCATAACTATTCATACAAAATTTCAAAGAATAATTTGGAAATTTTTTTTGATTTTAGGATTGAGCCAGATATTTTCTTTAAGCCGAAAATAGTTATTGAGAATGTTAACAAGACAAAAATTGAAAAAATAGGGGAGAGCGTGTTGAATAATTTAATATTCCAGTTGGGTTTGATTGAAATGCTCAGTTATTGGAAAGCAACTTGTTCAAAAGAAATTGAGATTAAGGCTGGCTATTTGAATCAATCTCAAATCAAGTGGTGGAAAAACTTAATTAAAAATGGAATGGGCCAGTTTTTCTATGAAAACAAACTTGATTTGAAAATTGCTGATTCTTTGAAAATTATTTCAGATAAGAAAAGAAGAAATGATTTTGAGATTTTTGAGAAAAAATTAAGCAATAAAATCTTGCTTCCAATAGGGGGAGGCAAAGATTCAATAGTGAGTTTGGAAATTCTTAAGAAATCAAAACATCCTTTAACTTGTTTTTCTTTGAATCCAACAGATGCTTCTAAAAAAATATTAAAGGTAGGTGATTGTAAAAAATCAATTATTGTTAAGCGAAAAATTGATTCAAAATTACTTGAATTAAATAGGGGGGGATTTTTAAATGGCCATACTCCATTTTCAGCTTATCTGGCCTTTTTAACAGTTTTGATTGGTGTGATTTTTGATTATACGCACATTGCTCTTTCAAATGAAAGAAGCTCAAACGAAGGAAATCTTAAATATTTAGGAAGAACAATTAATCATCAATATTCAAAAAGTTTTGATTTTGAGAAAAAATTCAGAAATTATTCAAAAAAATATTTAGCTAAAAATATTGAATATTTTAGTTTTTTAAGGCCTTTATATGAAATTCAGATTGCAAAGTTGTTTTCTAAGTATTTTGACAAATATGGAACAGTTTTTTTAAGCTGTAATGAAGCTTATAAAACATATTCAGGAAAGAGGAAACCAATGAAAAAATGGTGCGGTAAATGTCCTAAGTGTTTGTTTGTTTTTGCAATTTTATATCCTTTTGTTGAAACTAAAAAATTGATTAAGATTTTTGGCCAAAATCTTTTTGAAAAAAAAGAATTATTAAATTTAATGAAGGAATTAATAGGGGAGAGTAGATTTAAACCATTTGAATGCGTTGGAACAAAAAAAGAAAGTTTAATTGCATTTTATTTAAGCTGGAAGAAAGCTAAGGAGGAAGAAAAAGAAGCATCTTATCTTTTAAAATATTTTGAAGACAAAATTTTGACAAAATCTCTAAATTTGGAGAAAGAATCAAAAAAATTGATGAGTTCTTATTTAGAACAAAATAATTTAGCATTTAAATTCAAGGCTTTACTAGGAGCAAAATAGTCTGCTTTTCTGTCCTAATCTTAAAATGGGAATTGACATTTTTAATCATTTAAATTATAATATGAGCAGGTGATAATAAAATGTCCGTTGATAGTGTTCAAGTGTGGACTAGTTTGCAAAGGCAAATTAAGACAAGCCTATCCTTTGTCATGGACGATGCCGACGAGGTAGTGGTCAAAATGGTGGCTTCTGTGGTCGTAAAGGGTATCCAGGATATCGCTCTCCAGCAGAACAAAGTCCGATGGCAGGCTGACGATGTTGATAAATACATCAAGGCCTTTTGGGAAAACATAGGAAATATCCCTCGATTGTTTCGACTTCGTGAGGAAGTCACAAAAGCAATGGTGCAGGAATTAAAACAAATCCTGCAAGAGAGGAACTAATATCATAAGATGTCTCATGGTTTCCGATTCGAGACATCTTTTTTCTTTTTACGGTTTATTTTAAGCACATTTTGTGCTATTTTTAATATATTAAGATGAAATTAAAAGATTTGAAAGCTAAAAAAATATTGGTTTTGGGTTTAGGGATTGAAGGAATAGATACTTTGAAATTTTTAAGAAAGTTTTTTTCTAAAAAAGTTTTAGGAATAGGGGATAGATTAGAGTTAAAAAATCTAAACTCTAAAGCCCAAAACATAATTAAAAAAGACAAAAACTTAAATTTTCATTTGGGAGAAGACTATCTTAAAGCTTTAAAAAATTATGACATTGTAATTAAATCTCCTGGAATTCAGCCCAGGACATTAAAGTCTTTTTTAAAAAAAGGTCAGAGAATTACTTCTCAAACAGAGATTTTTTTTAATAATTGTCCAGGTAAAATTATTGGTGTCACAGGAACAAAAGGCAAGAGCACTACCACTTCTTTGATTTATAAGATTCTAAAAGAAAATGGCATTAAAGCTTATTTAACTGGCAATATTGAAAAACCAGCATTGTCGCTCCTTGATTCTGCTAAACCAGAAAGTGTCTATGTTTATGAGCTTTCAAGTCATCAGCTTTTAAATCTTAAAAAAAGCCCGCATATTGCTGTTTTTTTAAATATTTATCCAGAACATCTGGATTATTACAAAGATTTTAAAGAATATTTATTAGCTAAGAGCAATATCACGCGCTATCAAAAGAAAACTGATTATTTGGTTTTTCATTCTAAAAACAAGCTTGTAAATGAAGTTGTAAAGAAATCAAAAGCTAAAAAAATTCCAATTAGTTCAGTTAAAATTAAAAAGCTTGATACTTTATTAAAAGGAAATTTCAATATTCAGAACATTAAAGCTGCGATTGCTGTGGCGAGATTGTTTAAAATAAAAGATAAAAATATCTTAAAGAGCATTAAAAATTTCAAACCTTTACCTTATAGGTTGGAAGACATTGGAATTTATAAGGGAATTAAATTTTATAATGATGCCCTGTCAACTGTTCCAGAAGCAACAATTGCTGCTTTAGACACTTTAGGAGATAAAGTTGAAACCATATTTTTAGGCGGATTTGATAGGGGAATAGATTTTAAAAATTTAGCCAAAAGAATTTTAAAAAGCAAGATTAAAACTTTGATTTTATTCCAGACAACAGGTGATAAAATCTTTAGGCAGATTATTGCTTTAGATGATAAGAAAAAATACAAAGCAATTATGGTGCAGAACATGAAAGATGGGGTAGAGCAGGCTTTTAAGTATACGAAAAAAGGAAAAATCTGCCTTCTTTCAACTGCTTCACCAAGTTTTGGTTTATTTAAGGATTACAAAGAAAAAGGTGATTTGTTTAAAAAATACGTAAAATTATATGGAAAGCGCTAAAAAAATAGATTATCCTCTAATAATAATTACAACACTTTTAGTGGTTTTCGGAATTATTGTTTTAGCCAGCGCTTCAGCTTCAGTTTCCCAAATTAAGTTTGGAAACAGTTATTATCTTTTTAACCATCAAATGCTTTTTGCTCTGATTCCAGGAGTTTTATTAGCTTTTTTCTTTTCAAAAATTAAGCTTAGTCTTTTGAAGAAATGGGCTCCTGTTTTTCTTTTGATTAATTTACTGCTCATGACTTTTGTTTTTCTGCCTTACATAGGAATCAAGGTAGGCAACGCAGCAAGATGGATTTCATTGGGTTTGGCTTCTTTTCAACCCTCTGAAGCATTAAAGCTTACTTTTATACTTTACTTAGCAAGCTGGCTGGAAGGAAAAAGCAGAAAGAAAATGACTTTGCCAAAAACTCAAAAGGATTTGAAAGAAAGTCTAATTGCTTTTTTAGTGATTCTTGCTCTAATTGGTCTGCTTTTAGTTTTTCAATCTGATATTGGCACTTTAGTTGTTATTATTGCAATTGCTGTTTTAATGTATTTTTTTGCAAATACTCCTTTTTGGCATACAATACTAATAGGAGTGCTTCTTGTTGTAGGTTTATTTATTGTAATTAATCTTGCTCCTTATAGGATGCAAAGAATTTCAGTTTTCTTAAACCCTGACCAAGACCCAATGGGCATAGGTTATCAGATAAAGCAGTCTTTTATGGCAATAGGTTCAGGAGGAGTTTTTGGGTTAGGATTTGGGATGTCTCAGCAGAAATTTTTACCTCATTCCATATCAGATTCAATTTTTGCTGTTTTAGCAGAAGAAGCGGGATTCATAGGTTCAGTTGTTTTAATTGTTTTATTTCTGCTTTTTCTCTGGCGGGGCTTTAAGATCGGAAAACAAAGCAAGAATAAATTCTCTTCTTTAGCAGCTCTAGGCATTACTTCTTGGATTTTAGTTCAGGCATTAGTGAATATTGGTGCAATGGTGGGGATTCTTCCTTTAACAGGCATTCCTTTGCCGTTTATCAGTCATGGAGGTTCAGCTCTTGTTACAGAATTAATTGGAGTAGGAATTTTAATTAATATTTCAAAATCAGCTAAGTATGAAGAATAATAGAAAAATTAAAGTTTTGTTTACTGGCGGTGGTAGCGGGGGTCATATCTTTCCGATTATTGCTGTGGTCAGAGAATTAAGAAAACTTTCTTCTGAAAAAAGAAAGGGTAAAGAATTTGAGTTTTCTTATCTTGGCCCAAGAGATGAGTTTGCCAATATCCTGCTTTCTCAAGAGGGATTAAAAATCAAGCATATTTTAGCAGGTAAGCTTAGAAGATATTTTACTGTTAAGAGTATTTTTCAAAACTTGATTGATATTCTTTTTAAAACTCCAATAGGTATTTTTCAGGCTTTTTTTCACATATTTTTTTCCGCTCCTGATGTTATTTTCTCAGAAGGTGGTTTTGGTTCATTATCAGCTGTAATAGGCGGATGGCTGCTTGGAGTCCCTATATTCTTGCAGGAATCTGATGCAGTTCCAGGTTTAGCTAATAGGATTTTAGCTAAATTTAGTACAGAGATTTTTATTTCTTTTCCCAAAACACCATACTTTAAAAAAAGAATGATTTTGACTGGAAATCCCATTAGAAGAGAAATTCTTAATGCTTCAAAAGAGGAAGCAAAGCAGTTTTTCAAATCAACAATGAAAAAGCCAGTAATTTTTATTATGGGAGGCTCCCAGGGTTCTCAGAGAATTAATGATGAGATTTTAGAAATACTGGCAGATTTATTAAAAGATTTTGAATTAATACATCAATGCGGTGAAAGAAATATTAAACAAGTGAAAGCTGAAGCAAGAGTAGTGATGCCTGAATATCTGGCAAAGTATTATCATGCTTTTGGTTTTTTAAAAGAAGAAGAATTGAAAAAAGCTTATGCAGGTTCTGATTTAGTTGTTTCTCGTTCAGGAGCAGGCAGTATTTTTGAATAGCAGCTTACGCTAAGCCGTCTATTTTAATACCTTTGCCTGAATCAGCTCAAGATCATCAAGTTAAAAACGCTTATGCTTATGCTGAAAAAGGCGCAGCTATGATATTAGAAGAGCAGAACTTTACTTCTCGTTTTTTTCTTGAAAAACTTAAATATCTTTTCTCTCACCCTCAAGAACTTGAGAAAATGAAGAGAGCTGCTAAAGAATTCTCAAAGCCCATGGCAGCAAAAACCATTGCTGATTATATGGCAACTTATTTGACTAAATAAACAGCTTATTCCAGAATTAATTAATGGATGCTCAAAAGCTTAAATTACAGAGAGCCGGTGCAATAAGAGTTCGCATGGCGCCTTCTCCTACTGGTTTTTTCCATATTGGAGGCGCTAGAACTGCGCTTTTTAATTATCTTTTTGCTAAAAGTCATCAGGGTGTTTTTATCTTAAGAATTGAAGATACAGACAAAGAAAGGTCAAAACCTGTTTATGAAGACAATGTAATTGAAAGCTTGAAATGGCTGGGCATTGAACCTGATGAAGGGCCTGTTGCTGGAGGCAATCATGGACCCTATCGTCAGTCAGAACGAAAGGAAGTTTATGCTAAATATTTAAAAAAGCTTTTGGATGAGGATAAGGCTTATTATTGTTTTTGTTCTGAAGAAGAATTAAAGGCTCAAAGAGAGTATCAATTATCAACAGGCCGGGCTCCTCGTTATTCAGGCAAATGCGCTGGCCTGTCAAAACAGGAAGTTGATTCTTTAAAAGAAGAAAAATCCCATGTTATAAGATTTAGAATTCCTTCCAAGAAGGTGGGGTTTGAAGATATTATCAGAGGAAAAATAGAAATTGATTCATCTTTAATAGGAGATATGGTGATTGCAAAAGATGACGATTCTCCTTTGTATAATTTTGCTTGTGTGGTTGATGATTTTGAAATGAAGATAACGCATGTTATTAGAGGAGAAGAGCATATTTCAAATACGCCAAAGCAGATTCTACTTCAAAAAGCTTTAGAGATTCCAAAAGTTAAATATGCTCATTTATCTTTAATTTTGGGCTCTGATAAAAGCAAGCTGTCAAAAAGACATGGTGCAGTTTCAGTTTTAGAATACAAAGAGCAAGGGTATTTACCCGAAACTCTAATTAATTTCATGGCTTTTTTGGGCTGGAATCCAGATACTGAAAAAGAAATCTTTTCTTTAAATACTTTAATAAAAGAGTTTTCTTTAGAAAAAGCTCAAAAATCAGGAGCAGTATTCAATGTTAAAAGATTGGATTTTTTAAATGGTTTTTATATTCGACATAAATCTATTGAAAAATTAACAGAAGCTTGTATTCCTTATTTGATTCAGCAGGGTTTAATTGAGCCTGGATTTAAAGACGGTCAATTCCCACCAGCTTATGGAGGCAGAGAAATTATTCAAACATACAAAGTTTCTGAAACAAAACAAGAAATATCTTTTGGTGTGCTTTCAAAAATAGTTTCTATTTATCAGGAGAGATTGAAAAAGCTTTCAGAAATTGTTGAATTGGTTGATTTCTTTTTTAAAGAGAAAATAGAATATGACAAGAGTTTGTTGGTGTGGAATGAAGTGTCAGATAAAGAGCTTAAAGCTTCTCTTGATAGGAGTGAAAAAGTATTGTCTGGGATTAAGGAAGAAGATTTTAATATTTCTAAATTGACTAATGTTTTGTTAGAAGAAGCAGAAAAGTTTGGTAAAAAAATTAAAGGAAAAGGGGATAGGGGATATCTTCTTTGGCCTTTGAGAGTTTCTTTGACAGGGAAGAAATCTTCAGCAAGTCCTTTTGAGATTGCTGAGATTTTAGGAAAAGAAAAAACATTAAAAAGAATAAAACAAGCAAAAGAATTACTTTAATGGAAGTAGATAATATTTTAAAAGTTATTTTATTCTTAACAGTAAGCGGGGCAAGTGCTGTAGGCTTTAAGGTTATAAAAGATGATAATATTACTATGCCTAGTAATGTGATAGAAATTCAGGCAGCAACTGAAAAGATTGTTGAGAAAGCGCCTGAAGCAGCAGAAGAGATATGGCAGGAGAATGTTATGCCTGCAGGTCAGGAAATGGTTCATTGGTTAAGCGCTAATGTTTTACCAAAAGCAGAAGATTTTTTTGAAGAAGAGGTGAAGCAAAATGTTGAAGAAAAGATAAAGAAACAAGTAGAAGAAATACAGGCGAAAGCAACTCCAATGTTAAGTGATATTAAAGATGTTATTAAAGGAGATAAGAAATGTAGTTGGGTTTGTGAATAATTATGCAAAACATTATTAAATCAATTTTCGTTTTCTTTTTCTTAAGCTTATTTTTAACGAGTTTTTGTTTTGCTTCTAATGGTGTTCAAGTTCCGGAGACCTTTGAAGAAGCAAGGGATGTGGGGGAAAGGGCGCTTGAAACTACAACAGAAGAATTGCCAGAAATTTTAGAAAGAATCTGGGAAGAAAGCGTATTGCCTGTTTGGGAGTCAATGTATGATTGGTTTTCTGAAAACATTTGGTCAAAAGTTAAAGATTTTTTTGGCTCTAGAATTGAAGATGAAATAGAGATAAGGAAAGAGATTGTTGATCAGGAGTTTGAGATGGAAAAAGAAGAAGCAAAAGAAGAGTTGCCAGGAATTCTTGATAAGATATGGAAGTTTATTAGGGATGTTGCTCATAAGTTGAAGATTTTATGGAAATGAAAAACCATTGACTAGAAGTCAGTGGTTTTTTCTTTATTCAATATTTTATAGCGTTCAAGGTATATATTACGACGAAAAAACCATCCTTAACAGATGGTACAAAAGATAATTCTTTTAGTTTTTAATTTATTCCTTATTCAAATACTCTTATGTCAGGAATAGGCTGATTGTATTGGTCTAAGATTTCTCCAACTAATGGCACTATTACATTCGTTCTGCGAAAGTATGTTGGTTCTGATATTTCAGTCGTAATAGGGAATACGAGAGAGGGGACTAATATTTCAGCTGTATCCATTTTGTTTTCTGATCGCAACCACATTCTTACTAAGTTTACTTCAGGAGTTCCAAGCTCTAAATCTAAGGTTTTTACAGCATCAGGATAAGTATAGTTTTTAAACAATCCTCCGTCTTCAGCAAAGGATATAATTTTATCCTTATTTGTTTCTTTAGCGTATTCTGAGCTTTCAAAAGTGTTTGTGGCAATACCATATACACTAATTACTCTTTTGTGTCTTAAACTGACACTTACATTCATTCCATATTTTTGTCCTCCTTGATCGTAAATAGTTTGGTCACTGATTTTAAGCGGATAAGTAATAGAGGCGTTTTCAGAAATCACTCCCATTCTTTCAACGTTCATCACTCCTTCGTTTATAACTTCTCCTTTTTCATACATATCCATATTAATGCCATATTCAGAAAGGAAGTTATCTGCGATGGAAAGTAATTCTTCACTTGTTAATGTTTCTAGTGGTGTATCAAATTCTTCTCTTGGCCATTTTTCCCAGTTTGCATTAATAGATAATGAATTTTGTCTTGGGCTAATGTGAATATAGTAGCCGAAATCACGATCCTCTGAAATTTCTATGTTGCCAATTTGCATGTTCTGAAACTTATTAAGATTCAAAACGCCTAAATCAATATCCTTTGCAATGTTTGAAAATACTTTCGTTAAAAGATCTCCTTTCAACATTTTGTAAACAGTGATTTGACCGCTCTCAAGATTAAAATCATCTCCAGTGTATATAAAGTTGTAATTTACCATTTCTGGTGCTATTCGTACTCCTACATCTTGTGCTCCATAGGTTTCTTCGCCTCCACCACCTCTTCCTGAGGTTTCAGGGCTTTCAACTTGCTGTGAGAAAGAAAGGTCTCCAAAAGCATTTTCACCAAGAGTATTTATTGCTAATTTGCCATTTTCTTGTGGCAAATTTGTGATTATGAGCGCAGCACAAACTATGATTGCTGTTCCTATTAAAGCATAGGTAAGCTTTTTATTGAATAATGTGTTAAACATATTTGTGTGAATTTTTGTATTATTTAATGATTTTGCTCTTTCAATTACTTTTGCGCGGAGCTCCCGAACAAATTGTTCATCAATTTTACTTTCCGGCTTTGAGCGTAAAAGTTCTTGAATGATTTTAATTAATGTTTTTTCGTGCATTTTAAGACTTTGATCAATTAAATATACGTCTCTTAAAATTTGTTTTATTTGTTGATCCATATTTGTTAAATTTTCACTTCTATTATTTAATACGATATCTTTTTAGAAAAGTAACATGCTTAAAAATACTGATAATGGCATTTGTTCTTTTAATATCTTAATTGTTCTTGAGAATGCCATTTTGCAGCTAGCTTCACTTTTACCCATAGCTTCAGAAATCTCTTTGTATGACATTCCTTCCCAAACACGCAGAATAACAATTTCACGTTGTTCGCTTTTCAATGTTTTTAAATATTCTTGCACATCTTTTAATCTTTTTGCTGTATCTAAATCACGTAATATATCTTCTTCTGTTGATAAATCCCATATATCATCAATATTAGCGTTGCTCTTTTCAGTTCTGTAAAAATCAATAACAGTGTTTCTGGCAATTTGATATATCCAGGTTGAAAAAGAACCTTTGCTTTCATTAAAGCTATCAAGTTTATTTAGTGCTTTAATGAAAGTGTCACTGGTTAAATCTTCTGCTGTTTCTTTGTGATGGGTTTTGTAATAAATGAAATTAAAAATCTTCTTTATGTATTTATCATAAAGCTGACCAAAATTATCTCTATTTATTTTTTTGTCTGACATCTTGCTAAAATTAGTGTTCTTTAATTTAATACGATAGAATAATGAAAAGGTAACTTTATTATACTAGAATTATCATGAAAATAGCTAAAATTTTAAAAACGATGGGGAAGAATATACTTGCTTTTTTAGTAGGAGGTATTATTGGTTTCATAGTAAACATTGCTTTTATTTTTCCTGCTGCAATTGAGCAGGTAGCATTAAAAAAAGATGTTGGTTTGGGCATAATCGCATTTTCTCCAGTGCTTTTTATTATTTATGGAATAATTAGCATTGTAATTGGAGGTTTTCTTGCAGTTATAATATATAATATTGTAAAAAGAAAAAAACAAAAAACTTAGCATGAAATTTATAACTACAAATAAACACAAACTCGAAGAAGTAAAGCATTTAAAAAGTTGGCTAATTATATAAAGACTTAGTTTGGGGTTATTTTTTGATAGAAAAAATTGAAGAATAAATATCATTATCAATATTTGTAATATGTTACTTTTCTAAAAAGATATCGTATTAAATAATAGGAGCGAAAACTTAACAAAAGACTTATAAATAGTTTTTTGATAGAATAAAATATAAATAAATAACATATAAAATATGCTTAAAAAAATTGCGGCTATCATAGTTATCATTATACTTGGCTATTTAATATTCCAAGCACCAAGTGAGTTAGCTGATAAAGCTCAAGCCTGCATAGATTCTGGAGGAACAGTATCAACATCAATGGCTTGCAAATCAATTGAAGCTTTTCCCAATTCATGCTTAATTGGTCCTTTTGGTTGTTCGCCAGACAACAGCCACGAAGTACAGATTTGTGACTGTGGTCCTGATAAATGTTTTGATGGAAATGAATGCGTAAGTTCAAATGAAGCTGCTATAGAGGCTCTTGAAGACCTTAAGCAAGAAACTGGAATAGGGTTTTCAGAAACAAAAGAAGTTGAATTTAAATGGATTATTAGAGTAGATCCAGCAATAGCTGAAGAAGCAGTAATCGGAAAAGAGTTTGAAGCTAATGTAATATCAAGCGAGCAATATGATAGCATTCATCCCTTTTTTATAGACAATGGTTTTAAAACAGATGTTTACAATTTTACAGATGGCACTATTTCAGGATCAAGAGGATATAAAAAAGATAAAACTATTTGTATGGTTACAGGGGGTCTTACTGGATATAAAGAAGCAGGATGGCAATGGACTCTAGCTGATGCTGATAATTGGGATATAGCTGTAAAATGTGGTGAATTAGAGAAAACTGATATCGAATATGCAACTGAAGATTGGCAAGTTTATACAAATGAAACACATGGATATTCTTTAAAATATCCTACAGATTGTCTTTATGGACCATTGCCTGGTTATTGCAAACAAAGCCCTCCAGGAGAAAGACCTAGAGAATGTTTGTGTTATTTCAATGCTGAAGATCAAAACGATGTATCTCTTGGAACATATACAGGAACAAAATCAGATTTAACAGGAGCTAGCTTTATAGTATTTCATTCTATTTACTCTGATCATTATACTCCTCCTGCTGATACAAACCTTGTTCAATGGATAAAAGAAAACGTTCCTCATTACGAAGATATTCCAAATGAGATAAACACAGACATAGATGGAATACCAGCTCTAAAAATATATATTCCTTTTTCAGGAATGGCTTGGTCTCAAGAAGACATTTATTTTATAAAGGATAATAAATTGTTTAAGATTACTTTATTAGATGTAGACAATGAAGACAATAGGGAATTATACGATAAAATTCTTTATACGTTTAAAATTTCTCAGTAAAACATTTTATACAAAGAAAATGTGTCGTTTAATGTTGTGCGACGTTTATCAAAGAAGAGAAACCGTTAGGGTAGGGAACTAGCGTTGTTTTATTAGGAGTGATTTTTTGATAAAATAAATTTACTATGAAATGGATTGGTATTAGTGGTGGTTGGCGTAAAACCAACCAAGAAATAGAAAATAAGGTGCGCAGCACTGTGCGTGAAATAATACAGCGAGGGGATGGTATAGTATCTGGCGGAGCTTTGGGTGTTGATTCTATTGCGCTTGATGAGGCATTGAAAAGTGATTTAAAAGCAGAGAGAATAAAAATTTTCATTCCTACTACATTAGAAAAATATGCAGAACATTATAGGGAGCGCGCCCGTCTTAAAAATATTACCTCTGAACAAGCAGAAAATCTTATTAATCAATTAAAACGATTAAAACAAATTAATCCTCAAGCATTGATAGAAAATCCTGATACTAATTTTACAGAAGAAACAAAAAAAACTATGTACTATGAAAGGAATTCTATGGTTGTTGATGCATCTGATGAGCTTGTGGCATTTCGTATCAGAACCAAAACAAGCGAAGGTCTGGGAACAGCGGACACTACTGAAAAAGCGCAAGCAAAGGGTATTCCTGTAAAATTGTTTTCGTACGATCTCATAAAAGAAAAATAATATTTTTTTATTAGTTTTAAATAGTGGGGAAGTAGTGTTTTTCCACTTGACGTGGGTTTTTACCCACGTTATTATATAAGTAGATAACGTCGCACAATGATGGTAAAGCGACGTATAGTGTATATAATTAAGACCACTTCCCTAAAACCTCTAAAAAATGAAAAAATCAAAGACCCCAATAATTAGCCATATTTCTGATTTTTTGGATTATTGTGAAGTTGAAAAGGGTTTGTCTAGTAAAACCCAGGAGAATTATAAGAGATATTTAAATAAATTTGTTTTTTGGTTAAAAAAGGCAAAAAATGAAAAACTACTACCTCATCAACTTACAGCTGATCATGTTTGGAAATATCGCCTCTTTCTATCTCGTTTTAATACAACTAAAGGCAGGAACCTTAAGAAAAGCACTCAAAACTACTATCTTATCGCTCTCAGAGCCTTTCTAAGCTATTTTTCATCAAGAGACATACAATCGCTCCCCACAGATAAGATAAAGCTTCCTAAAGATGCCCAAAAGGCAAAAACCATAAAATTCCTTAATTTAGAGCAAATCGAAAAGTTCTTAGAATGCCCTAATTCTCAAACCAGAATTGGTTTGCGCGACAAGGTAATTTTAGAATCATTGTTTTCAACGGGACTAAGAATTGCAGAACTTGTTGCTCTTAATAAAGAACAGTTTAGTAGTATTAAAAACAAGAAAGATCTAGAACTTTCAGTTATGGGTAAAGGCGGAAATCCAAGAACAGTATATTTTTCAGAAAGAGCCCTAACCTGGATTAGAAAATATTTAGAAGCAAGGAAAGACAAGGAAAAAGCTTTATTTATTCATTACAGAGCTAAGAAGGATTCAGATAATCGACTTACCTCTCGTTCTATTCAACGTTTGGTTAAGAAGTATGCAGTTTTATCTGGAATTCCAGTTTTCACCACTCCACACACATTGAGACATTCCATGGCAACTGATTTATTAAATCAAGGAGTTGATTTAAGAACTATTCAAGAATTTTTAGGACATAAAAGTATTACGTCTACTCAAATATATACTCATGTTACAAGTAAACGTCTTCGTGATGTTCATAGAAAGTTTCATAGTGGTAAAAGATTAAAGGAATAAAAAACCGCTAGTTCCTTGCTCTAACGGTTTCCTATCACCCAATCAACGTCGCACAATATTAAGAGCACTTAATACATTTCCCAATTAAAATCTTTATGCCCAAAATGACCTTTTAGGCTTGTTTGTTTGAATATTGATTCTTTAAGATTTAATATTTCTATCATTCTTGCAACACCCATATCTTCTAATCCGGGAAGAACAACATTTTTTACTTCTTTATTTTTATCAATTCCTTTGATTCTTGCCATTACCATTTTATCTCGGCCAATAATAAAAGCTAATTCTACCAAACATTCTTCAAGGTTGTATTTTTTCAAAGCTTCAATTGCTACACGCCGAGCATAATAAGCACCGCTTCTATCTATTTTTGTTGCATCTTTACCAGCAAAAGCTCCTCCTCCGGTTGGTATTCTTGGACCATACCATAATACATTCTTTCTTCCTGTTAATCCTGAGTCTGCCTCAAAGCCTCCTATCTCATAAACTGTTAAATGAAGCTTCTTATGAGGAAAATCATTTTGTAAAATCTTTCTTAATTCTTCTTTTTTGGTTAGATCTCCTTGAACAGAAACAACCAGGTCTTCTATCCCCTTCCCTATTAATGTTACTTGAACTTTTCCATCTGGTTTTAACCAAGGAAGAGTATCAAGTTTTGAACAAATTCTTTTTGCTAACACTACTTCTAAGGGCAGCATTTCTTCTGTTTCATTCGTAGCATATCCAATAACTATTCCTGAATCCCCTGCTCCCTGGTTTGCATGTTGTCCAATTTCAGAAGATTGCTTAACAATATTTACTTGAACACCAACTTCATCTTTATAGCCAATTTCTTTATAAGTAGATTTAATAATATTTGGAATATTAATAGTGGCATTTGAAGTAATTTCTCCTCCAACTGTAATAATTCCATGACAACCAAAAACATCAACTGCTATTCTTGAGTTTGGATCTTGCTTTATATACTCATCTACAATTGCGTCAGAAATAATATCACACACCCTATCCGGATGACCTTTTCTAACGTATTCTGCTGTTTTCAATTTTGTCATAATATTTTTTATATATTTTTTTAATAAAAAACCGACCTTATATCTTTCCCTTTTATAGGGCTGGACTTAGCACCTTTTTTAAGAAGTCATCTTAAATGGTTGCTGGGCGGTCATTGAGCCAGTTCTCTGCCGCCACTCTTGATAAGTGAATATTCAATTGTAATTATATTTTAACAAAACAAAGTATGTTGTCAAATTTTTGTTTGATGTTATGTATCCAATAAAAATGATTGTTTTTTTATTTCTTCAAGGATTTTTTCCATAATTTTGTCTCGCGTTATATTTTATGTGACATTGATCTTGTTTTTTTTAATATTTCTCAACCGTGATGCTTGTTGCAATTCTTTAGAAATCTCTGTCTTGGGATAACATTTTCTACAATATCCATTAGAACGATGTGAGATTATTATTGTATCGCACCTTCTGCAACTATTATAAAATCTACTCCAGCGCTTTTCTTTTTTAATTTGATTTTTTTTACCAGAATACAAGGCTTCACCTTTTCTTCTCATTAGAACTTCGATATGTTCTTTTCTTCTCTTTTTTAAAAATTCTTCTAAGTCTAAGCTCATGCCTTTTTTAACAAAATTTTTTGCTTCATTAATAAACCCTTCTTCTGTGATTTGTCTTATTCTTTCTCTTGTTAAAGAATATTCTTTTCCGATCTCTTCTAACGTTAATCCTTTTTTATATTTTTCCAATATAATATATTGACGCTTAAAGTGTTCTGGGGAAAGATTTCGAGTCGGAAAATCTTTTATAGATTTTACGATTAAAGAATCCTTTTTCTGTTTTTTATTTTTGAAATAATCTTCATTTAATTTATTCAATACTTCGCGTTTCTTTTGATTATTAAAAGATGATATAAAATTTAAAATCTTTTCAATTTCTTCTTTTAATATCGCATCTTTGTTGATAATTTTTCTAATTTTATTACAAGAATGAATTGCCGTTGCGTGGTTACGTCCTCCTAATTTTCTTCCTATCACAGGATAAGATATTCCAAATTTTTCTCGAACAATATAGCTAATTATTTGCCTCGCCTTAACAATGTCTTTGTTCCTTTTTGGACTTAAAACATCTTTTTCTTTTATATTATAAAAATTACATACAATACTTACTATCCATTTAAATTTCATCTTTTTTGCTTGGTTCATATTCTTCTTCGAAAAGAAATTCATTCAAGTCTTCTACGGCAGTGCTGTGAATTTTAGCTACAAGGGTTCCTAAAATATCACTATCAATCCTTTCTGCTCTAAATGAATCTGGATCTTTTTTTTGTAATTCAAAAATTGCTTCTTTTATAAAAATCTCAACATATCTTTGTAGTAAATAATCTCTCCACCTTAAGGAGTGAGAATTGTGTCTATGCAGGATAGCATCAGCTAAAGGGGTTGATGTATTAATCCAATAAATTCTTTCTTTTACGTCTTGTGGGCGTTGATAAACCAATGGTTGTCTTGGGTTAAGAGTAACTTTTCCGTCGGGAGCAATATCTAAAGGATCAGAATCAATACTAGAAAGTAAAACTCTAGGATATGATGGTTTTTTTATTTTTTTATTTCCTTTGTTTTCTACGATTTCAATTATTATGTCAGAAGAAAACTTTCCTATTGTGGCAGTAATTTTTCCTCTTTCTCTGACTTTTTTACCAATCAAAAATAAGTTCATAACCGCCACATTAACTCCATTTATATCTTTTTTTACATAATCATCTTTAATGGTAATTTCTTTTTTTTCGAGTTCTATAAATTTATTATCGCTGGTTAAATTTATTATACTGCCTACAGGAATAGTTTTTAGCATTTTCGCCTTCAGAGTTATTTTTCTTTTTTGATCTATTGGTATTCTCGCTAAAGAAAAACTAAATTCTAAATTCTCAGGAGATTCTAATAGTGCTTTGACATTGTAACTTTCTGTTTTTCCTGTTTTGTCACCAAAATTACCCAAGACTTCTGACAATGCCTTACCCATAAACTTATTTTTCCACGTATTTAAAAATTCATTATAAGAAGAAGAAATTTTGATATTCTTTTTTTTTCTTTCTTCTGCTTCTTTAGAAGAAATTTCTGCTGCCAATATATCTATTTGATCGCTAATCCATTGTAATAATGCTCTGGTAAGATCATTTTCAATTAATTTCGTTCTATCATTTTTTACAACATTATTATCTGCATCCTCTAATATGGGGCACTGGCATTCTCCATAAATAAATGCCGCTTGAGGAAAATTTCTGACAGAAAGATCTGATGCGAGCTGGTAAGAAGCTATGACTCCAATTTCTCCCATAAAGTCTATTCTATTAAGAGATCCGAATCTACTGTTTTTTTCAAAAGCCATTTCAGAAGTTTTTAATAGTAATTTTCCTTTTTGGTATTTTTTATTTGCTAATTTAATTATATTTCCATTTTCTATAGATATTTTTTCAGGAATAGTAATCATTACAGGATTTTCAAATTCTTTCATCGGATTAATTTTCTTCGGTTTTATTGCGGCAATAATTAATTCATTATTATGAATTGCACCAACTTTAATTCTACTGAGTATATTTCTTGCTTGAGGATGATTTCGTAATTTTTCTATAATCTTATTAGCTTTAATTTTATTTTTCATTCCTAAAGGACCAATCCCCTTAACAACGGTAAATCCAGTCTTTCCTTTAAGTATTTTATTTTTAATATTTATAGGTAAAAAAAATTCATTCATATTAGCAATATTTAATGCTTCTTTTGGATTTATTTTTTTATTTTTGAATCCTTTGGCAAAACCATATTTTTTCTTTTGATTAAACCCAAATATGTTTATGTAATTATTCTTATAAGTTATAAAATGTGATTTGGAAAACATTTGACGCATATAAAATTTTCCACCATTTCCATGTCCACCATAAGTAAGTTTATTGAGTCCTCTTTTTGCGGCTCTTGGATCACCCCATCTTTTAAAAGCTTTTGTTATATCATTATTAGTCATGCCAACAAAATCGATACATTCAAAAGAGGCATCATTTTTTCTTCCATCTGTAAATCTAAGAAAAATATATTGATTATCGTCAGCCACATCTTCTCTTATATAGGCGTCTACTGAATTTTTTAACCACTCAGCAGAACCTTTCTCATGATCAAACTTAAATTGATTTCCGACAATGTCTAAGAAATTATCATCTATGATATTTTTCTCTTCAAGAATATTTAAAATAGAACATTTTGGTTTTATCATGATTTTATTCTTCTTGATGATAACTAATAAGCTCTTTAAATTTATTTATTATGAATTGGTGATAATTTATTATTTTGTTGTCTACAATATCATCTTTTTTTGTATCTTTTTTAAGTACAATTATTAAATCTTCTATCGTTTTTAATCTACCTAAAAATTCACCTTTCTGGGTTCTAACTGAGATGCCCAAATAATTGTAAAAATCTGTATCAAGTATTTTGCCTTCTTCTTTATTAATAAAAAGTTTAAATCCTTCTAATTTTTTAATTCTACCTATTTCATTTAAAATATATCTATCTAAATTATTTTTTTCTGTAATTTTGATTCCTTTTGTGCGATTAATTAATTTTTCCCCTAAATATATTCCTTTGTCAGTTAAACTAAATATCATATTATTTGCCGATAAAAATCCTCTATTTCTCAGCATATACAATGCTCTTTTTACACTATCTCCTGAATCAGGATATTTATCATAACCCTTTAAATGAAAATCTTTAGGAAATTTTTTGAATAAACTTATTACTATATCTTCAAATTTAATATTTTTTTTTGTCGAGCCAGAAATTTCTAAAATGCTCAATATAATTTTTTCTTGTTTTGTTAATTTTAAAGTTTTCATAAAACTAATTTATAATTTAAATTTTTCTTTTGATGGAAAATGGAATTTTATTTTTATTTCCCTTAATTTTCGATTAATCTCATCGAAAACTTTATCTACGTCATCTTTGGAATACTCATACATTTGACGATTGGCACAATTTCCTAGTATTTTTATACGGTTAAGAGCCTTATTTGTTCTTAATGAGGCTAATCTTCTAAATCTTTCCTTTTTCGTTTCATTTTTTGGTGATTTTCTCATATTTTCATAAATACTTTTAATTTTAAACTACATATATGTCTATTAATAATAGATAGCATTTTTCAAAAAGCTTGTCAAGGCTCCTATGCAATGATAGAAATAAAGCATCGCACAATGTAGACTCTACACCTTAAGTTGCAAAATGTAACCTTTTTCAGTTAAAGTTACATATTATTAATGTAAAGCAAAATAATGAATCAAGACAGAGAAGAATTGAACATATTAATCAAGAAGGCTCAGAATGGCAGCAAGGATGCCTTTAAAGAGATTTTTGATCGTTTGAATGACAGGTTTTTTGCCTATACCTTTTCTCGTACCTCAAACAGAGACGATGCCCTAGATATCACTCAGGAAACCTTTATTGATTTATGGAATTCTTTAAAAAAGTTTAAGTATAAATCAGATCAATCATTCCATGGCTTCATCTTCACAATCACCAAGCGCAAACTTTATCATTATTACAAAAACAAACCAAAAGTTGCTTCACTTGATGAGATTAATGAAAAATATTTAATTCAACCAGCAATCAAACAAGATGATGGATATATGTTAAATCAAATCAATCAACTTACTTCTAATGACCAGGACATTATAAGATTGCGTTATTGGTCTCAAATGACATTCAATGAAATTGCAGCTGTGCTCAATACTACAGAAACAGCTGCTAAAGTAAGGCATCATCGAGCCTTACAAAAGTTAAAGATTAACTTAAATAAAAACAATCATGTTATCTAATATTGAAAAAAAATTAAAACAAATAGCAAAAGTAAATCCTTTAACTAAAGCTGAAAAGAATCTGCTCTGGGCTAAGATTGAAAACAATCTTAAACAAAACCAGTTTTCAACATTTTTCAATTTAAAGCCAAAATTTGCTTTTGCCTCAATCATGGCCACTATCCTTATTATAGGTTCTGCTGCAACAGTAGCAGCTTCAAATAATGCTAAACCAGGCGATATTCTCTATCCTGTTGACCTTGCAGTTGAAAAAGTTCAGCTTGCTTTTACAAGAGGCAAAAGGAAAGATGTTCTCCGTATTCAATTTGCCCAGGAACGTCTTGATGAAGCAAGAATAGTTTTAGCTTTTGCAGAATCTGATAATGATTTTGATATAGCCAATACAACATCAACCGAACAAAGGGGCCCAAACTTTCAAAGGATCAAAAAAGCCAACAATGCTTTGAATGTTGCTCTTGAGAATTTAGAAAAGACAAAAAATATTCTTGAGGAAAAAGGAAATGCTGTTGCAGCAGTAGCAATAAATGGAATTATTGGAGAATTAACAGAGCTCGCAGAGGAGCATGTAGCTGATTTAGATGATTTTGAAGCAGGAATCAAAAATAATGGCAAAACAAAAACAGAAATAAATAATTTCCGTAATAATCTTAAAATTAAATTCAACTTAAATTTCAATAATAACAATCAAAAAGGCGCACAAGGTCTTGAAAAAGTTGCTATTTGCCATATTCCATCAGGTGATCCTGATAATGCACATACAATAGTAATAGCAAGAGCAGCTGTCCAATCACATTTAGACCATGGAGATATTCTTGGACCATGCGGAGGTCAAGCAACTTCAACCCCAGACACCACAGCGCCAAACATCTCCAATATTAGTTCTAGTGTTGCTACGAACACTGCAGATATAATTTGGAATACAGATGAATTATCAAATTCAAAAGCTTGGTACAGCACTACAACACCAATGGTTTTAGATTCTAGTTTGTCTGTTGAGCTTACTAATTTAGTCGCAAGTCATGCTGTTTCTCTATCTAATCTTGATGCCAGCACAACCTATTACTTTGTTGTTGGTTCCACTGATTCGTCTGGCAATCAAGCAACTTCAACAGAGTCTTCCTTTACAACATTAACTCCAGATACTACGGCACCAGTCATTTCCAATATCAATTTTAGTGTTGCCATAAATACAGCAGAGATAAATTGGGATACAGATGAAGATTCAGATTCAGTGGTTTGGTACAGTACCACCACACCGTTGACTATTTCAGGCAATACTTTATTTGTTGATTCAAGCAGTCTTGTTACAGCTCATAATATTTCTTTATCAGGCCTTAGTGCTAATACAACTTATTACTTCATTGTTAGTTCGCTTGATTCATTTGGCAACAAAGCAACCTCAATAGAATATTCCTTCACAACTTCAACCCCAGACACCACAGCGCCAAACATCTCCAATATCAGCTCTAGTGCTGCTACAAATACAGCAGACATCATTTGGAATACAGATGAATTATCAAATTCAAAAGCTTGGTACAGCACTACAACACCAATGGTTTTAGATTCTAGTTTGTCTGTTGAGCTTACTAATTTAGTTGCAAGCCATTCTGTTTCTCTATCAAGCCTTAATGCCAGCACAACCTATTACTTTGTTGTTGGTTCCACTGATTCGTCTGGCAATCAAGCAACTTCAACAGAATCTTCATTTACAACGTTATAGACTACTTGTTCCCTAGCTAAAAATCGTCCTATTAGGCGATTTTTGGGTTCTCACAAACTAGGTCTTAAGTTTTGTTAAAAAAAGAGACTGTCCTTTAATTTAAAAGACAGTTAGAAATTATTAGATGGATATAGGTCTAATTAAGACAGAATAAGAGCTTTGATTTCCATCAGTGGTTTTTCGGAGAGTGTGTCCACCCAGCATTACTTTTGTTGCTTCACAAAGACTTGCGAAGCATTGAGAACGAATTCTTCCTAATATCACCATTTCTCGCACTTGACCATTCAGTTTTTGTTCTTGGACAGTGACTTCACAATCTACAGACTTTTTACAGTCTGCAAGCGCTTCTTTAAAGATTGCACTTCTTTTATTGAATTCTTCACCGAAATGAATACCTTGAAACCTTTTTATTCCACACTCACTTTCCTGCCATCTCAAATTTTCAGCAAGATGGATTAAGCCAGGAGGACCATACAGGTTATTTATCTCTTTCTTATTCATGTTCATCACATTTAACAAATTATTAAAGAATCTAATTTCAATATAACTTGTCTGGGACATCTGTCAATCTTAATAAAGTAGGCCTTGTTAGTTTATCAGCCTTCTTTAAAAGCAAATTATAGGCTGTGGATAAATCTATCTTTAATAGAAAAAAACGCCTGATCGGCGTTTTTTCTGAATTGATAGGGTTATTCTGCTTGTCCTTCAGTTCCTTCCTCTTTGCTCTCTCCTTCTGTTTTTTCTTCTGTTCCTTCAGTTCCTTCTGTTTTTTCTTCTGTTCCTTCAGTTCCTTCTGTTTTTTCTTCTGTTCCTTCTTGTGTTTCGTCTTGCATTAATATTTTGTTCATAAGTCTTTGTATTTAGTCTTAAAATAAAAGGAAAATACTTCATTTTCCTTTCTTGTTCGGCAATGGAAGACTAGCCCCATTTAACCTTCATATAGAGATTCTATCTTAATCATTTAAGTTTTGTCAAGTAAAAAAGTGGTGATAATTTAACGCTTAACCAGATATTTCATCTTATTATAGTTCAATGGTGCATATTAGCTTAAAGTGCTCACCCAATTGCCAATATAATAAGTAATAATAATCACTAAAATAGTGATAAAAAGGTGCTCTAGTATGACTCGAAGTGGGTTTTGAGCTTGTTGTTTAGCAATATAGAAGCTTATAACAGCAATTAAAAGCAATCCCCATATAATGCTTATAGTGATTGCGACCGATAATTCAAGCAATAGAACCGGTACAACAAAGGTTAGTGCAACAAGGAATTTTGATAAAAAAGTAGCAATAGTTGATTCCCAGACCTCTTTTATGCTCACTTGTGGATTTGATTCTTCTGAAATATGAATACCCAAAGCATCAGAAAGAGCATCAGCAATGGCAATAACTAAAATACCGCTCATAACAATTCTTTGCGAATGAGTGCTTGAATTAAGCCCCACCATTAAACCTAAAGTAGTAATAATGCCAGAAGTTAGGCCAAAACTTAATCCTGTTCTAATTGATTGTTTAAGATTTAACATTGTTTTATTTTAACAAATAATCATATTTTCTTAAATTCTTGACAATTTATGAAAAGCATGTTATTAATATAGTGTTTTGTTTGAAAAGGAGGTGATTATTATCACAGAAGAACAAATAGATATCATTGGAGGAGCATCAAAGACGGCTCTTATGAAAGCTCTTTTTAATGGCGAAGCAGTAAAGTTCATGATTGAACCTGAAGAAGGAATAAGACAGATTACTGCAATGATCAGTGGTGTTGATCAAGAGGATGGAAGCCATGAAAATTGGCTTTTGAAAGGATTTATCCCGTCAGCAAATGGTTCAAATCCACGACATTTCAAAGCTTATTTCAACTCTCAGAGACGTAAAGGCTGGATACATTTCCTTCAATAATGTCTCACCACCCAAAAAGGCCGCACAAAAGTGTGGTCTCATTTTTTTACAAACTAATCGTGTTTTTCGAAAATCATGTTTTTGATTTCTTTTATCTTTACAGGATCTTCTAATAATTCTCCTTTATGTAATTTATATAATAAAGGAATAACACCACAGCTTTCGCATTTTCCCCATGCACAATCCCCTTCTCTTGATAACTTTTTACAAATTGCAATTTCTTTATCAAAAACTTCTTTATTAATCATGTTTTTATTTAATTTTGTTATAGGAATTAGTTTTTCTTCTTTTTTTATCATATCTTAATTTTACTAAAAAATCTTTCTTAAAGGTGAATATACCTTAACAACAAGTAGTTCTTTAAAAGCTGGTAAGAATACAGAAACCACTCCAAAGAGTAGTTTCTGTGTGAATGCTTTACTTATTGCTCTCTCTCAAAATGAGGTAGAACAATACTAAAGCAAAAATTATCATCTGCATTGTATTGCAAATAATAATATGAAGAAAGAGGTCGGCAGGATAAATCCTGAAGACCACTCTCATTATAATTCATTCTTATCAGCTTTTAAAGAGCTATTTATAAAACAAATTTGACAAGTTAAAGTAAATTTTCTAAATAGAAAAAATGAAATATACAATAAAGCAATTTAATAAGGACTTTCCTGATGATGATAGTTGTTTAGAATATATGTTTAGAGCTCGTTTTGGTGATAGTCCTGTTTGTCCTAAATGTAGGAAACAGGGCTTTTTTTATCGTGTTAAAAAGCTGGGCTTTGGGCACAGCGTTATTACACATAGTAAAGATAAGTATGTTAGTGGAAAGGTATATACTAATACTATTGAGGGCTTCTGGTCGCAAATTAAGAGGTCAATTAATGGAACTTATCACTCTGTTAGTGCTAAACACCTCCAAGCTTACATTGACGAGTTTTCTTATCGTTATAATCACCGCTTTTCTGACGCTTCTTTGTTTCAGACTTTGTTGTCTCGCCTTTGTGAACAGCACGATTTAAAAGTGAATAAAAACGTCTCTTTGTGGTCAAAAGTTTTTTCATAACTATTATTTTGTTTCTAAAAGTGGCTTTATTTTAAGAAGTTCTGTATTAGTTATACGTAATTCTTCAAAAAGTAAATCAATTTTGACATCTTGTTCATTTATCTTGTTTACTAAATCTTGGTAGCTTGCCTCACGAGACCTAAAGGTATCCACCACAATACCTCCCAATGCGATTGCAACTCCAACAAACCCTATAAATAAAACAATAATTATACCCATCATTATAAGGTCAGTCTTTTTTAGTTGTCTTTTAATCTTCTCAATATCTTCTCCTGTAGTTTGAGCTTGTTGTTGTAATTCTTCTGGTGTTGGCATATTTTATAATTTTTCTCTGATTGGGTCATCTGTAAACTTTGCGACAAAAGTTCTTATTTCAGCAGTACCACGATTTAAAAATGCTTTTAATATAATTCCACCAGTTGGATGATTATAACTTATAAGTCCTTTTGTATGAGGTTTAATCAAAGCATAATATCCCTTTATTGGAATCCAGGTTCCTTTGTTTTCTTCATTTAAGTCTTCTAATATTTGAGCTATTGTTTTAATCGGAGGTTCCATATTCTTAAGTATACCACCAAAAATAAGGTCAAGCCATCTTTTTATTCTCATATTTTTATTACTTTTTTTAGTTTATAATAATATAAAGGTTGTAAATTAAGTTAATTTTGTAAAATAATGATTTTAAAGTGCCCCTTTTATCCAACAGAGATTAATCCTTGTACCACACATAATGATTGTTTATTTAATCGTGTAGGCGGTTGTGCAATTGTTTTAGCTGCTCTAAATGCTATAGATAATAAAGAAAAGTTGAATGAGGTAATAGATAAGCTATTGGACATAGAGGATGAGCTTGAAAGATTAAAACGAAAATTACCCAAATAATCTTAAAATTTTCCTGCCCTTATTGGACAACCACCTAAAATGTGGTCGGCTTCTTTCTTTCTTTTCTTCTCCTTTTTGGACTTTTTATTTTTTTTATTCTTTTTCATATAAAATTTTTACTTGGCGTGGCGGTATCCTTGCCTTCTTAAAGCTATTGACTTTTAAACAATAATATGTTATTTATAGCAACAGATAGTAAGTCGAAATATTTAAAGTTTAGATAGAGCGACTTAATAATCAAATAAAAGGTCGTTTCATTTTAAATTTTAAACGTTTCGAATAGGTTTTAAAAAACTTAAATTCGCGATTATAATTTACATGTTCAATGATTTTAAAGATCGTCCAAAAAGAGATTTTGGTCCTAGAAAAATGTATCAAGGAAACTGGAAATGTGCTGAGTGCGAAAAGGAAATAACAGAACTTCCCTTTGAGCCAACAGAAGACAGACCAGTTTACTGCAGAGAATGCAATGCCAAAAGAAGACCTCCAAGAAGGGAGTTCAGACGATAAACTAGAATAAAGTTAAAGCCCCGTAAAATCTTTACGGGGTTTTAATTATTTCTAATTAAATAATTTTTAAGAATATAAGAATCTTAAAGACACTTATAAACTTTCAAGAACTTTCCAAATTTCTACCATAGCAAGAGTATCCATCTTGCAATATTTGACAAGATCAGAGAATAGTTTTTCTTGATCAGTATTTCCCTTCTTTCTTATAACTGTATCCATCCATAGTCGTTGTGCAGATGAGCCTTCTTGAATATCTAAATCTTTGTAGCTTAAATTAGGCACAACCACAGGCAATACATCTTTAATAGATGCTCTACCTAAAAAGTCTTTATCTGCAAACCATCCACTACCAAATGGCTTCATCAAATCTATCATCCTATTGTTTACATCTCCTAAAAACTTACTGAATTTTGGAAACATCTGCGCCATCTCTTCATTGCGTTTTGTTTCAAATGTCCTATACCAGACAAGAACGCTACCAACATCACCAATGTCTTGTTTTAGTTTATTCAGCAAGTTGGAAACTGGATGGCTATTGTCTCTATGTAAATATTCAGTATGCTCAGGTTCTTTATTTGCTTTTTCAATAACATGTAAAGAATACTGGAACGGTATTTGTTGATATGGTCTGCTTCCATCATATAATGGAGCAAAGCTCATTGCTGTTTCATAGTCAAGGAAATAGAGCGGATAAGTTAATGTATTAAGGAAATCTTTAATTTTCTCTTTATTAATAATGCGCTCATTTTTCTTGGTTGCCATGACTTGTATTTGCTGTTTAGATGTCAAACGAAAATCATCTGGTATGTCTTTTATAAGAGTTACGCCTAAATCCTCAAGCTCTCCTATGCGTTTAACACCAGGAGCTATTAGATTATATATGCTATATATATCAATTTTATCACCTAGGGATTTATAAATTTTCAACCAATCACTTAGTGGGCCAAGACTAACATGTCTTGGAGATGGATCAGGCAGTTCAGATAATTTAATAATATTAAAAGCAAGTTTAATATTATTTTTAGTTTCTTCTATTTTATTACGCACACCATGAGTAATATCAGTTACAGTTGATAGGCTTATGGGATCAATTTCACCATCTCTTATGTATTGATTATTAACGTGTATAACTGCAATATTACGTACTTTTAAACCAGCTGATTCAAGAGCAATCGTTTGAAAAGCTAAATCTGGATAATGCTCTGGCTTAACTTTTGTACTTGATTTAATTTCATATAAATCGAAAGTATTTTTATCAACTCTATCTATAATATCGCATATGCAAGTAATGTTATTTGCTTCAAATCTTGCTTGAAATATGGTTTTAGCATTATTATCTAATGCCTGTTTAGTTCTTTTCGGCATAGACAAGTATTCATCATAACCATTGAAACTAATATATACGCCATCAGAAAATCTTTTATTAGCGTATTTTTCAAACTCTATACCAGCATCAAATATTGCTTGTAAGTTCTCATCTGGTTTTGGTAATTTGTTTTTATCATGTTTCTTTAACCACAGCCAAGCTGGGTGCTTAAGAAACATCATGTATTCAGATTTAGAAAGTTGCATAATGTTTGTATTTAAATGAATCTATCTTACTATCAACTTACTCTTCTTTTCATTATTTGGCAATAAAAAACAGCTTTGTTTAAAATTTAACAAAGCACATCCAGTTTTTTTTAATGGCTTAAAGTTGGATTACTAACAAGCCTTTTTCTTTAATTTTTTGTTCTTGACCAAAGTCATCAAGATTGAATTTTAGTATGTATTCTACTGTTTTTTCTATCTTCCGCCCTGTGTATTCTTTTGTTTCTGGATTCCATTCTTCTAACACTAAAGTATCCCCTTCTTTAATATCAAAATCAGCTACTCTTAAATCAAACTTCTTCTTGCCAGAAGCCACAAGCTCAAAGAGTTTTGGCCAGGTTTTCTTTTTAATGATTGCCATAAATTTATTCTATCAAAAAATCGCCTTATTGGCGATTATCGGTTCAGGTTCTTTTCATTTAAACACCATAAATGTCCATGAAAATACCTACCAGTAAAGCTATCCAAGAAAGGATAAAGATCATTCCTGAATTCCATTGTGATTTTGAAGTTAAACTAGTCTTAACCAAGTAATGAAGAGCTAATTTTTTTTGAGGCTCAATACAATCAGCATTATCTACAGTTTCAACTAATTTATAATCCTTGACTAAGTTTGCTCTTTTTCTGGCAATATCAAAGCGATGACCAAAATAAAGAATAAAGCCAATAGTGCCAATATACCAAGCAATCTTTACCCACAAAGGACTATATAGATTTAGTACAATAATTATTCTATATGCAATAGTAGCGATTATGCCCATTGCAAAAAAGAACAAACGAATAGGTTTGGGATTCGGCTCAATAACTTTTAAGGTTTCTTTATCTTCCATATTCTCTTATTCTACCAAAAAATCGCCCAAAGAGCGATTTTGCTGACTGCGGATTCTAGACAATATTAAAACCATACTTCAACAACAAGCTGAATATATTTATCTATATATTAGACTTAGGTCCACAAACTAATAAATCCCAAACCCGGGAATTGCATATTTCACCTTATCTCCATGTCCTGAATTGATTTCTTGTATGATGCAGAATGAGCCCCATATTTCACTATCATCTGGACATTCGTATCCCTCATCTGGTCTTGCTACTATCTTTACAAAGTATGTCCAATCACCTGGAACTCCTTCTTCTTTTCCTCTCATGTGATTTGTTAGCCATGCACCACTTCCTATGTAAGAATCGTATCCTACATGCCTGTTTCTGTTTTCATCCAACCACGCATCATTCCACTTCATTTGAAGACTTACATCACAGTCATCTCCACCAATAACTCTGTCATAATCACAATATCTTCCATTGAAAATATTTGCTTTGTAGTTGTATCCAAATTCATCAAAACCCCCCTTTGCCATCACTATCCCTGCTAATGCTACTAAAAAGACTGCTATTATTAATCCTATTAGTAATTTTTTCATATTTTTATTATTTTTGTTTTTTCCTCGACCTTTATCTACGATTCCAATAAGTAATTATTTTCTGTCTGCGTCTATCTAAAGAATCTTTGGTAATTACCCCTGCCCCATTAATACAGCCACCTTCACAATAAAGAATATCAAGCACTTTTAATTCTGATTGATTGGGAAATTCTTGAATGGTTTTTTCTGCTAATTTTGGCCCAGAAATAACATCATATTCTGGGTCTGTAAATTTTTTAATCAGACCAGCTGACTGCGCCAATCCGCCTGAAATTGGATACAATCTTGTTTTTGGACCGATAATATCAAAAGAAGAAGATTTGTCGCTTTTTTTAGGAGAAATCTTTTTAATCTTAAACATTTCTGCTATTTCTTTATAGGTTAAGACCAATATCTCTAATTCAGGATGATCTTCTTTGGCTTCCAGTTTTTTAACAAAACAAGGACCTATAAACACTTTTTTATAATTTGGATATTTTTTTGCAACAATTTTTGAAATAGCCATCATTGGCGAGTCAGTTGGAGCTAAAAATGGAACAAGGTGCGGATATTTATTTCTAATCATTCGAACAATACTAGGACAAGGGCTAGTAATGTATCTTTTCTCAGGATAACGTTTTAGCAAAGCATTTAATTGCTTATTTGTTTGAATTGCTCCAGTGGATACTTCTACTACATATTTGAAGCCCAATCTTTTTAACATTCCTATAATTTCAGGGTAAGAAAAATCAACAAGAAAAGAAGGAGCAATCATAGCCGCTGCTTTACTTTTTTCCTCTAAAAGACTAAGCAGTTTTTTTATTTCTAGAGTTGTATTTTTCATAAAAACTAAATATTATCCAGGAGATTGTTCCGCCAGCTAAAGCAGTAAGAAATTGGTTCAATCCCATTAATTGTACAAAAATTTTGGGTGCAAGAGAAAGTTGAAAATAAACATTAGCAATTGTGAATAAGAATAAAGCTTTGGCTGTAGCGCCAAAGAAAACAGAAAAGAAATAGTTTAAATGCGAAAAAAGCTTCTCAAAGACCAGAATTAACACTAAATTAGCCAACCAAATAAACGGCAAAAAATAAACTAAAAGCATTGTAAATGGTCCAAAGATTATACCGCGTGCTAAGACTCCTAAACTAGGAAAAACAATTAATGGCAAGATAAACTTCCTTGGCAAGAAAATAGCTGCCAATAATAAACAAGCATTCACTATTGTTCCCACCAATCCCTGTGGATGGCCTAAAGCAAAAGGAATAGAAAAAGATAATAAAGATAAACCAATGAAAATTAAGACCGGGATAGATGTGGATAAATTTATAGGCAGATTGAGTGATGAGGTTTTTTGAAACATATATTTATATTCTATCAAAAAACCGCCATTTGGGCGATTTGCTTATTGTTGAAAAATAGAGCTTACATTATTTCATGAAATAAACTATATACAAAGCTCAGAATTAAAATCTTGATGTCCGCGGTTTGGCTGACACTTAAAATCATTTGTTATTGTTGTTCCTAATTTCCAAGCATTATCTGCATAATAAACCTCGGAAATTATTCTTACAGCTCTTACAGAATCGTCTTTTACACCATCATAAATTGCTTGCACAAACCAAACGTTATCTTTTTCTTCTAAAATACTTATTGTAAGTTCGCTGCACATATCTTCAGTACATTCCCCCCAAGTTTGTTTCATTAAACTTTCAGCAACTTCTTGCGACAGAACAGGTGGTTTAATAGTTTGATTAAGATACAAGCCAATTCCAAATCCAAGAATAAGAATAAAGATGATTAATAGAAAATTATTTTTCATAATAATACATAAATAATTAATTTTTCTTTGATTTATTCTATCAAAAAACCGCTATTGAAGCGATTTTATTATGATTTTTTTCTTATTTGCGCAGAAGAAAGATTTGATACAGGAGGCAAGAATGTAATTTTTTTTAACTTTTTACTTTTAATAACATTTTTAAAGTAGGATTGATTGTAAGCATATCTTTCAAAAACAATTATAGGGTATTTTTCTAATATTTCTTCTAAATTTAAATTGTTTATAATCCAATGCAACCTATCTCCTCCCATAATCCATATAAGGTTTTGATTATGATTTAAATGTGTTTTTTTTAGTTCTTCAGCTGTTTCCATTGAGGTTGGAAAATAATTCTTTGAAACATCTATTAATGAAATTATGGCTTTCGGTACATTTTTAAAAGCTTTCTTTAATAAGCTTACACGAATTTTTGACGGTGAAAGATCTGCTTTTTCATAATAATCACTAGATGGGACAATGATTATATTATTAACCAGATTCAAGCTAATAACTTTTTCTACAATTTCAATATGTCCTTTATGAATAGGAGAGAATGCACCCCCAAAAAACCCGATATTTTTACCCTCCAATTTTCTACAATTCATAATTATTTTATTCTATCAAAAAACCGCTCAAAGAGCGATTTCTTGGAATTGTAGAGGCTCGTAGAGAATGTTAGAACTATTTTGATACAAACTACAGTCTGATTTCTTTTTCTAACCATTCAATATGTTGAGTTTTTCTTTTCCAGAAAATATCTTCCCAAATATAATGAAAAGCTAATTTTTCCCAACTAGCATATCTTTTTTTAAAAAACTTAAGGATTTTTTCAACAGAAACCAATTTCTTATTAAACAATAATTTAGACATTATTTTTTGTTCCCAAGGAGGAATAGTTTCTAAGGCATCATAATGATAAAAATCTTCAAATAATAAGTATTCTACCGAAGCTGGCCCAATACCATAAAGCTTTAAGGCTTGTTCTCTTAACTCTTCCCTATTCATTTCTCTCATTTTAAATTCATTAATTTCATGTTTTTTAAATTGTGAACTCATTTTTTTTAAAAACTTAGCCCTATAACCTAATTTCAAATCTCTTAAAATTTGTTCGGAAACTTTATCTATTGCTTTTGGCTCCCAAAAAGTAGAAAGCGTTTTATTATCAAATCTTACTTTTTTGCCAAATCTATTAAATAAATTCTCAAGCATTTGAACAGAACGCCTTACAACAGCATTCTGTAAAACAACATATATAATAAGAGTTTCATAAAAAGAATTAGCAGCTACTGGTTTCATTCCTTTCCATTTTTTAATCAAAGAACCTAAAAATTTATCATTTTTAAATTCCTTTGAAAATTCAAAAATATCTGATTTTAAATTAAATCTCCATTCTATTTCTTTAATCAGGCCTTGTTTATACTCTTTAGGCAAAAGCTTTTTAGAATATATGTTCAATTTGATTTTAGGTTTGCCTGTTGTTCCTTTGTTCTCTAATTTCAAACCCAAACACTCTCCTTCCCATAACATTGTTATCCAATATTTTCCTTGAGACCATTCATTGTCCGATGAAGGAAAATGTGATGGCTTGTGAATAGTTGCATCAAAATTATATGGTGGAACAGGAGTTAGGGTTACCGAAAAACTTTTTTTGAGATTAATTATTTTCATTAGTTTTACTCTATCAAAAAACCACCTAATCTGAAATCATTTTTAATCTTTTCAGAATCCCTTATTGCCATCTATTTTTATCTCTTTTATCGTATTTTTCTAGAACACCATTAAAAGCATCCTCCAAATCTATATCCATAGTATTAGCCATACAAACCAAGATGTATAAAATATCTGCTATTTCGTAGCTAATTTCATTTTCTTTCTCTGTTGTTTTTTTAGTTTTTTCTCCGTATTTATGATTTATTTCTCTTGCCAACTCCCCCACTTCTTCCATTAATCTTAACGCCATACTGGATGGTTTCCAGTATCCTTTTGTATTAGCTTTTATCCACTCATCCACTTTTTTTTGCATTTCTTTTATTTCCATATTCTTTATTTTTTAAAATTAATCATCTAATTATATTTACATACAAGATCTAAATATCTAAATATCTTCTTTTTTTCAACTTTTCAGGCAAATAATCCTGCTCTTCCTTATAATCATGGTCAGGACTGTATTTATATCCCTTTCCATATTCCAAGTCTTTCATCAGTTGGGTTGGATCATTGCGGATATGTAAAGGCACTGGTAAATTACCATGCTTTTTAACATCTCCTGCAGCATTATTATATGCTTTATACAAAGCATTAGATTTCTTGCATTTTGCCATATAAACCACTGCTTGAGCTAAATTAACATTACATTCAGGCATACCAATAAAATGACATGCTCTGTAAGCAGCTACTGCTTGTTCTAGCGCACGTGAATTAGCCAATCCAACGTCTTCTGATGCAAAACGAACAATTCTTCTGGCAATATATAAAGGATCTTCCCCTGCTTCCAACATTCTTGCTAGCCAATACAAAGAAGCATTAGCATCAGAACCTCTCATTGATTTATGTAAAGCTGAAATTATATTGTAATGCTCTTCACCATCCTTATCATAAAATAAATGTGATTTCTGAAAAGCTTCTTTAATGAGTTCTAAGGTAATTTCTTTGCCTCCCGAATTTACTGCAGCATATTCTAGAGCATTTAAAGCTCTTCTTGCATCACCATTGCTCATCAAAGCTATTGTATTAGCTAATTTTTTAGTAATTTTAATATTTAAACTACCCAAACCTTCTTGCTTGTTACTCAAAGCGCTTTTAATGATTTTAACAATATGATCTTTTTCAAGCTGTTTTAAAACAAAAACCTGACATCTTGAAAGCAAAGCTCCCCTAACTTCAAAGCTGGGATTTTCAGTTGTCGCTCCAATTAAAGTAATAAGTCCTTTTTCAACATGAGACAATAAAGCATCCTGCTGTTTTTTATTCCAGCGGTGAATTTCATCAATAAAAAGAATAGTTTGTTCGCCTAACCTCTGATTTTCCTTAGCTTCTTGAATAATTTCTCTTAAATCTTTTAAACCGCTGGTAGTAGCACTGATTTCTTTAAATCTTGATTTGGTTTGCTGGGCAATAATAAAACCTAAGGTGGTTTTACCGCTTCCTGGTGGACCCCAAAAAATCATCGAAGGCAATTTATCAGAATTAATGGCCTGCCTTAATAATTTTCCTTTACCAATAATCTCTTCTTGACCAAAAAAACCAGCTAAAGACTTTGGTCTCATTCTATCAGCAAGCGGTTTGTGTTTATTTTTAGTATTCATAAGTACGTATCATTTTATCAAAAAACCGCTCAAAGAGCGATTTTTCATGAATCTAAGATAAAGATCAAAAAAGTTCTTAATTTTATCTTACTAAACTTCTGTTTTGCTAAAAAGCCAAGAACCTAAGGCAACCATAAAAAAAGCAAACCCTATAAGTACAAAAAAATCTAATAATAAAGAATATTGAGAAAATCCAATTAAGCTTGCTCTTAATCCATCTACTCCATAAGTTAAAGGATTAATGCGTATTATTGGTTTTAACCAAACAGGAAAATTATCAGTTGGGAAAAGAGCTCCGGAAAACAAAAAGGTTGGGAAAATGAGAAACTGCACAATCATAGAAAAACCATGTATATCTTCCATCTTTGAAGCAATAGCTATTCCAAGACCAATAAATACAACTCCTATTAAAATCATAAAAACAATGGCTAAAAGAACGCTTAAAAAGCTCGTGATTTTAAAACCAAGGAAAAGAGAAATTATTAAAATTAAAAGGCCTTGGATTAAAGAAGTTGTTACTCCTCCGAGAATTCTTCCAAAAACAATAGCTGACCTTTCAACCGGAGCAACCATTATTTCTTTTAAAAATCCAAATTCTTTGTCAGATAGAACAGAAAGTCCTGTAAAAGTAGAAGAAAAAAGCATTGTCATTCCAAGAATACCAGGAACCAAAAAATCAAGATAATTTGCTCCACCAGACATTCCTGTAGACATAAATGAAGACCTAAAACCAAATGACATAGAAAAAAGAAAGAAAAAAGGCATTGCTAAAGCGCCAACAATACGGCTTTTGGCTCTAAAAAACTTTTTCATTTCTCTTAACCACATTACATAAATTGTTTGAACATTGTTTGATTTCATAATTTTAAATATTATCTTCTCATTCTTCGTCTCATCATTATTCTATTTTTTTCACCTTGGCTAACTTCCCTTTCTCTTATGCTTTTTCCAGTGAAATGAAGAAAAACATCTTCTAAGGTAGGTTTCCTTAGGCTAACTGATTTTATTTCAAACCCTTGTTGTTCTTGATCTATTTGGATTAATAAAGGAATTTTCTTTTCTCCTTGATCAACATTTAGATTAATCAAACCATTACATTGATTAATCTTTTTAACCCAAGGTAGTTTATTAAAAGATTCAAGGGCTTTTTTAGGAAAATCAGTTGCAATTGAAATCACATCACCGCCTAATACATTTTTAAGATTCTTAGGAATATCTTGAACAACTATTTTACCAAAATCAATAATTGCTATTCTCTCGCAAAGATAATCTGCCTCTTCCATGTAATGAGTTGTTAAAATAATTGTTATATTCTCCCTTTTATTTAATTTCAAAATATATTCCCAAATCTTTCTTCTACTTTGTGTGTCTAATCCTAATGTTGGTTCATCTAAGAACAAAACCTTTGGATAATGCATTAATCCCCTAGCAACCTCTAATCTTCTTTGCATTCCTCCAGAATATTCTTTAACTAAAACATTAGCTTTATTCTCAAGCTCAACTAATTCTAAAACTTCATGAATTCTTTTTTCACGCGTCTCTTTATTTAAACCATACAGACGGGCGTGAAAATCTAAGTTCTCTCTGCCAGTTAAATTAATATCTAAGGCTGGTTCTTGAAATACAATACCAATAGAATTTCTAATCTCATTTTTTTGTTTCAAAATGTCATAATCCCAGACCTTAGCCTCTCCCTTAGTTGGCTGTAATAAAGTTGTCAGTATTTTAATAATAGTAGTTTTACCTGCTCCATTAGGACCCAATAAACCAAAAATCTCTCCTTTTTTAACTTCAAAGGAGATATCATCTACTGCTTTCAATTCTTTAAAATGCTTACTTAAATTTTCTACTTTTATAGCTAACATGAATTCAATTATATACTATATCAAAAAACCGCTCAAAGAACGATTTTTTTACAAATCTCATAAGACTATTCAGTCTTATTGATTTATTCCAACAAATGGAGTTACTTCTCCCCAATAAGTTGGGACTTTCCCATCCCACTTCTCTATCCATCGGAGCTCTACTACTTGAGGATTCTGCATTAATGCCCAAGCTTCAATTCTAATAGCCTCTGCTTTTCCTTGAGCTTCAGCTATTTTCTGCTCAGCTTCAATTTTTATTCTTTCTAAATCTCTATCAGCCTTAAGCTTTAACTGCTCAGCAGTCACCTTAGCTTCAATAGCATCATTAAAAGCACTTGAGAATTCAAAATCAATAATATTGAATTCATCAACAACAATAAATCTTTCTGATAATCTTTCAGCAAGACTGTTCTTTATCTGATCTTTCACTTCCTCTCTTTTAGTAATAAGTTCTTCTGCAGTAAATCTTGCTGTGATAGCTTTTACTACTTCTTGAATAGTAGGAGCTACAATTTTGACATTGTAATCCTTTCCAACTTTCTGCCAAATCCTATTCACTGATTCTGGAGCTAAGTGATAATTTAAAGCAATCTTAGAAGTTACTATCTGTAAATCTTTGGAAGCTGCGCTAACAGGAACTTCATCCTTTTTGATTTTTACATCTATTGTCACCACTTTTTGAATTACAGGGATTTTAAAATAAAGTCCTTCATCAAAAATTTTGTCTTGAACCGCTCCAAACTGTAAGAGTATCCCTCTTTCACCAGCTCCTATGGTGCCAAAAGTGCTAAAAATCATTATAAATGCAGCTAAAATAATAAGTATCTTGAAAAATACTTTTCCTGGTTTTATTTCTGGCATTCTTGGAATCTTACTTATACTTGGTGGATTTATATTTATCTGTTCCATTTTAATTTGCTAGTTTTTTTAAATCATCTCGACTTCCCCTATTCTACCAAAAAATTGGTCAAAGAGCGATTTTTGCTTATTATATGTCTCGGATTATATTAGAACCTGTTTTTAAAAAAGAAGGGTGGGATTAATTCCCAACCCATTTATTAATTTTTTCCTCCTTATCTCTCGATTTTTCAGAGATGACTTGATGTCGGTAGCGTTTTCTTGGTATATACCCTGCCTCCAAAATAACCGAAGCCAATTGAGCTGCTTAAGAAAAGAACTAAACATAATCCGATCCACAATACATCCTCAATAGTGATTGGTATCATCAGAAGTTCAATAGTTCCTGTGGCGACTTGTAGGCAACATATTCCAATACTTATTAGCAAGAATGCAGTTGCCAATTTGATCATTCTTTTCCCAAGCTCTGTTCTTCTACTGCCCCAAAAGAAACTATTAGAGAAGAAAGCAAGCCAAAAGAAAGTAAACACAAGGATCATACTAAGCATTAATGTTATGAGTGTCATTCTTTTTACTCCATATTCTTTTTTCAATACTAGTATTATAACATAATTATTAATAATTTATCAACTAAAAAATCGCCTTGGAGGTAAAATTCACAGATCTCAGTCTGCCTGATATAATGAAGAAACATATGTTAATCACAGAAATAAATATTAAATTTAAGGCTGGGAATGGCGGAAATGGAATAGTTTCTTTTTATAAAGAAAGAAAAGGCCCAGATGGAGGTAATGGAGGAAAAGGCGGTAATATTTTTATTACCTCTACTTCAGATATTTACGCTCTTTCTAATCTTGCAAAAGGCGCCAAAATCAAAGCAGAAAACGGCCAGCATGGAATGTCAAAGAAAAAAGCTGGTAAGTCCGGTGAGGATTTAGAAGTTAAAGTTCCTATTGGAACTATTATTACTGATAAGAATTCTAAAGAAGTCCTTGAAGTGACTGACAAAGACTATCGTTTTCTCTTGTGTCAAGGAGGACGGGGCGGTAAAGGCAACTGGGAATTTCGTTCTTCTAGAAATACTACGCCAATGCAGGCCCAAAAGGGTTTTAAAGGCCAGGAAAGAGATTTATATATTAATCTTAAGCTTATTGCTGATTATGGGCTTATTGGCCTCCCTAATGCTGGTAAAAGCAGTTTGCTTAAAGAGATAACAAGCGCTAAGCCAAAAATAGGTGATTATCCCTTTACTACACTTGAACCTAACTTAGGAGAATTAGAGGGTAAAATTATTGCTGATATTCCAGGACTTATAGAGGGAGCTTCTAAAGGAAAAGGTTTGGGGATTAAATTTTTAAAACACATTGAAAGAGTTTCACTTTTGTTTCATTGTCTTTCTTGTGAACTTGAAGAGCCTGAAAAAAGCTATCAACAAATCAGGAATGAGTTAAAGCATTACAATCCAAAACTATTAAAGATACCAGAAATCATTCTTTTGACTAAAACAGATTTAAAATCAGAGAAAGAGATTAAATTAATTCTTAAGGTTTTGAAAAGATTCAAAAAGCAAATACTACCCATTTCTATTCATAATTGGGATAGTTTGGAAAAATTAAGGGTTTTAATTTATTCAGTGTGATATTTGGATAAGCAATAAAAACATCCATTAAACCCTTCGTCAAGACCTTCTCTTACGGAATCAAAGTATACCTTGTGTTCTTCTAAAATTTCATCTATTTTGCATCCATCTTTTGTCTTTTTAAGATTATGAATTTCCATATGACCTGGATTTTTATTCCCTAAATACTTGCCCTTTTTCTGCCAAGATTCTACGTTTACTGTCATCTTACCATTTATAATTATTTCTTTGATACCCAACACTTTAAGTTTCTTATTACGAAAAGTATCACTATATTCTTTCTCAAATTTCTCTGAGCAACATTTTCTTCCGGCCTTCTTCTTGCATGTATCAAAACTAAAGCCTTGATTGACCTTAACAATATCAGTAGTTTTTTCTTTTTTTATTTCCGCAGTACCGATAAAAGAAGCGTTCCCTTTTAGGCAACATTTTTTACGGATGAATGCTTTTTTTGTTGGAAAGATAAAATCAATTGTAAATCTTGCAGTTATTTCATTAGACTTCTTTCCACTTACTTTTATACTGAGAGGACCCTCCTGTGTTCCTATTCCTATCTCTGTAGACACAAGAGGAATAATTCCTTTCCAAATAGCAAGGTTTATTTTTGCCCCAACCGGACATTTGCACACATCATTTGTCATTTTAGTATCTATATTAAAATAATTAATCTTTAAATAAGTTGTTATTTTCGACCTTTTGTTTGATTATATTATTTCTTCTCCATGTCCATAATTTGATTATGAATTCCCTGAATAGTATTACACTTTTGACATTCTGGTTTAATTGATAAAGATTTCAAAACTATATGCAAAGTTCAGAATTAAAATCTTGATGTCCGCGGTTTGGCTGACACTTAAAATCATCTGTCGTTGTTCCTAACTTCCAAGCATTATCTGCACAATAAACCTCGGCAATCTTTCTTACAGCTCTTACAGAGTCGTCTCTTACACCATCATAAATTGCTTGCACAAACCAAACACCATCTTTTTTTTCTAAAATACTTATTTTAAGTTCGCTGCACATATCTTCAGTACATTCCCCCCAAGTTTGTTTTACTAAACTTTCAGCAATTTCTTGCGACAGAACAGGTGGTTTAAGAGTTTGATAAAGATAAAAGCCAATTCCAAATACAAGAATAAAAATGATTAATAGAAAATTATTTTTCATAAATATTTTTTAATTATTTCCTTGATTTTTTTCTTTTGACCGGCCATTTTGCTGCAATTATGCGACCATCTTTCATTTGACGATAGCTAATCATACCATAAGCTTTATGTCTAGCGAGCTGTAGAGCTTTTTTATCTTTGAAATCCACCTTAGTCATATTTATTAAATTTTTGATTTCTTTTTTCATAAACTTTTCACTCCTTTCTCTAACTGAGAGATTGTCTTAATATCACTTAAAGCTTTTGCTTTTTTAATTTGTTCCAACGTAGTATGAAGCCGAACCTGACACCTAGTCCCTCCTCTTTTTCTTTCCATAATCGGTACCGGTAATTCCTTTATCTCCTTAAGATCATATTCTGTATGATATGTACCGTATTCCCAACCCTTCTTTTCCCTCTTAGAGAGTTCAAGAATTTCTGGATTTCTCTTCAAATATTCACTTACTAGCGCTCTGTGATTGATTCTCTTTACTTCTGCAATGTGAGTGATTGCTGACCTTTCATCCTTTTGTCCCACTTGAAAAAATGCAATATAATCTGCATCAGGTGCATTTTCCGCCTGAGTAGCAGTTTCTTTTTTCCTTACGGCGTCCCAAACCTTTAGCCTAGTTGCGACCACTATTACTTCAACATGTTTTGCTTTTTTATTTGTCATAATGTTTTAAAATTATTATTATTTTTATTTCGACCTATTTTTTAAAGTTAAGCAATTTTTCAATAAAGCTTTTCTTAATAGTGTCGCCATGACGACTAGGAACTTTTATCGTTATCCCTTCCACATCCTCTACTATTTCTTGTTGTAAATTAACGATTTCGCCAGGCTTAATTACGATATAATCGCCGGCTTCTAAAACAATGTCTTTTTTATCCCCTACCCTTCCTTTAATTTTTCCCTTTATAATAAAGTTGTACTCAGTCGCAAGAACTTGAAACTTTGCTTCGTGACGAAATTCTTCATCCTTTTTAAAAAACCAGTATTTAAGCTCGAAGTCATCTGTTTTGGCCAAACTATCAATCTCTCTAAAAGAACCAAAGACCCAATCCTCTTTATTGGCTTCGGTTTTTAATTTACCTATTTCTCCCCAATTATCTTTTGTTATTCTGTATTTTTTTGTCTCCCATTTTTTCTCCATATCTTCTATTTAAGGCTCATAATACCAATTTTGATTTTTATAATCGTAAACGTATCCTATAGGAAGTTTTTCTTCAATTAATTCATCATTTTCATTTTTAATTTCACAAAAGATTCGTATTTCTATTTTTTTCTTCTCTTTTGCTTTTTTTCTAATTTCTTTTGATATACCTAATCCAGGAGCAATTATGGTAGCTAAGGCGTTAAGATTCCATGCTTTAGTTCCTCCGTAGTAGCCTTCAGATACATCCTCTTTGTAACCATCAGAACAGATAAATTTTATTTTAACATACGCCTTATATTTTTTTGTTTCATGATTTTTAATTAGAAACCATACCTTCCAGTCTTTTAAAAAATCAAAGAACACAGTATTTAGTTTTGGTAATATTGATGCAATTTTATAAGTTACTATAGCACTAACACCTATCTTTTCAGTTCCATCCCTTACAATTTCTCTCTCAAGTCTTACTTTAATCTCTTTTTCAGGCTCTATTTCAACGCGGTTTTCTATCAGCATAACTTCGGCTTTTAATTTTCTATCTAAAAGTTCTTGATTTTTATACCATTTGTTTCCAGCCCACAACATGATAAAAATAGAGACTATAATCGAAATATAAAGAATAACAAAGATTCTCTCGCCATGTGGCATTGAAACATCTGTAATATAAACCGCCAATCCTAAACCGAACATCAATAAAATAAATCCCAATGACACAAGGAACTTATAGAAATCTTGATAAACTAATTTAGGAAAATCCATACATTTTTATTCTACTAAAAAATCACCTTCTTGACGATAAAAAATGCCCAGCGCATGGACTTTTTTGTTTATTTAGTTTTTCCTTCACAACTGATTTAAACAATCTAAGTAAAATTGATTATAGTATTTTTCCTTCTTTTCTTCTTGTTTCTCTTTTGATGGTGTATAACACAGTGAAATTCCAAAAAGAGTTCTTGTCTGTTCTTTTTGTTCTACACGGCACTTTTCTATTGATTCTTTAATTAATTCCTCAATAAAGTTTTTAGCTTTAATTTCTGCTTCTACTTTACATTTTTCTATTTTTAATACAGAGTCTTCTTGTTTCGAAAGTCGTTGTTTTTCTTCCAATTTTTTAATTTCCTGCTCTAAGTCGGCAATTTTTTTCTGTTGTACCTCCTCAGTTCCAATGGTTTGAGGTTTCTTAGTTCCTTTAAATACTTCTGCAATATTAGCAATAAGAAAAGCTAATTTACCTTGTTTGTGTAAAACGACCCCAGTTGTTATGACTGATACAGTAATAATAGAAACTATAATTGCTATCAGTAAAGGAATTTGAATAAAGCCTTTTTGAATCTTAATTTTTTCTTTCATACTACTTTCAAAATAACCTTATTTTTTGGAAAATTCAAGATAAAAATAAAAACCCGGGGAAATTGGATTAGTAATGTTTCTCGGTCTCTCAAGCCAGATTTAAAGTTTTTTTAATGATTCCACAAAATCGGTTTCGAAAATATAACTTTCCACGATTGCTTTGATATAATCAAAACACTCTTCTATAAACTCAAAAAAATCGAAATCTTTATCTTTCTTTCTATAATCATTCATAAGTTTTGTAAATCTAGCAAAGTTTCCGTGGGCAATTATTGACCGAATGTCATAAATTGTTTTTAATCTTTGACTCAATAAATCTAATTTTTCACCATTTCTTTTATTGATAACAACTCCTGCTTTTAGTTGAAATTGTTTTCTGATTGAATCTTCAATATTAAATCTTGAAGTGTCTGGACCACGAATTAACAGAAATTCTATTATACTAACTAACATCAAGAATTGCATTTTTGAATTTTGCCAATTGTCATTAACATTTCCAATGGTTTCGCCTACAAATAAGAGTTTTTCATTTTGTTCCTGCGAAAGTTGATCTATACCTTTTCCAAATCTTACAATTTCTTGAATATTGTCGGCGATTGTAAAGTAATCAAATTCTTTATGAATAGACCTGCCCTGTTCTAAGCCTGTGATATAGATAAACAATTCTTGAAATAGATTTTCTTCTAAAATTACAGTTTTCCTTAAACGGTCTTTTAATTTATCAATGAAAATTAAATCTATAATAGACAAAAAGCTTAAGGCCCTTTCTTCTCTTTTTGGCCCAATTTCTGTTCCTTCAAGAATAAACAATCCTTTTTCTTTTCTTTTTATCATCTTTCTTTTTTCATTTCGTAGCTCCTTAAAAAATCCTTTGTCGTCAAATCTAACAACGAGCCAACTTTTTACTAAGTAATCATGTGCTTTTTCTTTTTTATAATTTTTGAGAAAAGTTTTATTAAAATAAGGATTATTTTTATAATGCCTTAATAAACTCTTAAGAGAATCCTCTAAATAATTTAGATGTAAAATCGTTTTAGTGTCGCTTACTAAAAAATAATTTAGGAGCTTTTTATCTTCTTTAAACTCAATTTTATCCTTTAAAAAATAAGAAACATAATTCAACTCATCTCTGTTGCGGGGATTATCCAATTCAATGCCAAATTTCTTTGATAAAACCATTTTCTTTTTAAGAGGTAAAACGCCTTTTAATAGAATTATGTTCATGCATTTATTTTTTTATAGATTCAATCCATTCTAATGATTTTCTGGAATTACCAAGATATCTATTAACTTCAGATATACGAATCATGCAGCCTATTGGTGTGTGTATTTTTCCAATAACTAAACCGCCATGACAATTGATTGCAGAATTGCCCTTCAAAAGCATATTATTGTTAACAAGTAACATATAATCATCATCTACTAAAATCTCAACGCCATTACAAAGGAATCTTCCCTTGATTATTTTTATCTTATTTGGAGGATCAAATTTTATTTTAATTAGAAATTTTCGAGCCTTTTCCCGTATGGTAAGAACTCTTCCAACTAATTGAATATCCCATGGGCTTACAGAATAAAAAAGGCAATTATTTACTATACGCAAAATAATACCATTGAATTGATCAAACAAATTAAGATTTAGCAATAAATGTCCATTTTCTAGAACAAAACCAATTAACGGAATACCGTCAACAATCAAAGGTATTGATTCCGTAGCGTATCCTACAGCTTTCGTATTAAAACGGTTACTTCCTATTTCTATTTCACATGAGTCACCTTCAAAATGGAGCGTATATGGTTTACTTTTTCCTTCTTTCAAATTATAGGGTGACTTATTTGCTTCTGCAACCTTTTCTCTGGGCAAAAGGCCTGATGTAGCTTCACGATGATGTTTATCGCAAAGAAGGGTTATGTCAGTCGCCACATGTTCATGAACGGTTGGCCAACCTTTCATATGATCATAGTGATATAAAGGAAGACCACAAATAACACAACCGAATCCACATCGTTGTCTTACTTCTCTTTGTATCGGGAGAGGAATATTTCTGCTATCGCATTTGTTGGAAGCTATTTTTTTCATACCTGATTATTTTTTTAAGAGTTTTAAAAAATGAATAAAGTCTTCTAAAAACTGTTTGGCGATTATTGCCTCTATCAAGAATATGAAATGGTATATTGGGAACATTAATTCTTAATGGTCTTGGCATTAAGTTATTGTATTACAAGAAAATCAGAATTAAATTATTTTTTTCTGAAAGTCTCTTGTCTTTTTTCTTGCAGCATACTGACTAAAAGCTTTATGTTGCTTTAAATCTTTCTTGTTACTATCTTTAGTTTCAATTTCTTTAACAATCTCCTTTTTGCCCTTTTTTACGATTAAATCTGGCCTACGACCTCCAATAGTTTTAGGCTTATCCCATCCTGGCACATCGGCTTTTACGGAGTATCCTCTCTTTTTATACCAATCTGCACTACGTAACACAGCCTTATCATGCTTTGCCTGTCCTGTTTTTGTTCTTTTTGGCATGTATTTTATAAAATTTAATTATCTGTGAATAATTCGACCTTGACAGGTTTTATCATCACCCGTTATAATAAATTATAATCGAAACTAAATAGAAGGTCAATTGTGGATAACTCTTTTATGATTAGTAAACGTCAAAAACAAGTTTTGGATTTTATAAAATCCTATAAAAAGAAACACAAATACTCCCCCTCTCTGGAAGAAATTAAAAAAGATTTAGGAATCTCTTCTATTTCAACCGCTCATTATCATGTAAAAAGACTACAAGAATCTGGTCGCTTACAAAAAGGATATAATCAACCACGGGCAGTATTTTTAACAAAAGAAAAAGAAACAATTGAAATTCCTGTTGTAGGCACTATTGCTGCTGGACAACCTATAGAAGCAATAGAGGTGCCTGATGAAACTATCACAATAACCAAGAATGAAATTGGTAAATTTGGTAACCATTATGCTTTACGCGTCCAAGGGAATAGCATGATTGATGAAGGAATTTTTGATGGCGACATTGTTGTAATCAGACATCAACCAGTTGCAGATAACGGACAAGCCGTAGTAGCTATTATCAATGATAACGAAGCTACATTAAAAAAGATTTATCGAGAAAAAGACAGATTTAGATTGCAGCCTGCTAATCCTTTATTTCCTCCGATTTATACTAAGGAATTAGAAATAAGAGGAGTAGTAATAAAAATTATTAGAAATTTTGAAAAACAAATCGAAAGAGAAAAAGCATCAGACCATGAACTACAAAGAAGAATCGATTACTCATGGGATTTTAATGGCGCTAAAACAAAACCCCAAACTCACGGATTACATAGCTATCCAGCAATGTTTATTCCTCAAGTCGCAAGAAGGTTGCTTTTAACTTACAGTAAAAAAGGAGACACCATTTGCGACATTTTTTGCGGCTCTGGCACTGCTTTAATTGAAAGCAGGCTATTAAATCGCAACTCTTACGGAATTGATTTAAATCCATTAGCCACATTTTTAGCAAAAGTTAAAACAACGCCAATAAATTCAAAACTACTCTCAAAAGAATATATAAACCTTTTATCAAAAATTAATAAAATCAAGAACAATAAAATTAAAAGGCCAGAATTTAAAAATCTTGAATTTTGGTTTAAAGATAGGGTAATTTTAGAGTTAGCTAAGATTAAAAAAGCAATAAAAACAATAAAAAATAAAAATGTCCAAAATTTTTTCTTAGTTGCTTTCAGTGAAACTGTTAGAAAATCATCTAATACAAAAAATGGAGAATTTAAATTAGTAAGAATTAAAAAAGAAAAATTAGAAAAATATAACCCCGATGTTTTAAGCATATTTAAACAAAAAACAGAATTTAATATAAAAGGAATGGAAGCTTTTTATAAAGATGTTGATAAAAAAACTTGGGCTAAAATTATATTTGGAGATTCCTCAAAAGATAATGGCATTAAAAAGAACTCAATAGATTGCATTATCACTTCTCCACCCTATGGAGACAGTAGAACCACAGTTGCTTATGGTCAGTTTTCTAGACTTTCTTCCCAATGGTTAGATATTTTTGATGATCCAAACAACGCCTCTGGAGTTGATAATGAATTATTAGGCGGTAAAGCAGTAAAAAACCTTACGAGTCCTCTTGCTTCAAATTATCTTTCACAAGCTCTAAAAAAAATTGCGAGGAAAGATGAAAAACGAGCAAAAGACGTTCTTAGTTTTTTCCTTGGATTAAACGACTGTTTAATAAAAGCCTATGAAATGCTTAAACCAAAAAAATACTTCTGCATTGTTATAGGTAATCGTCTTGTAAAACAAGTCAGACTACCAACTGATTTTATTATTGCTGAATTAGCTCAAAAAATTGGATTTACCCGAGAAGATTTATTTGTTAGGAATATTCCAAATAAAAGAATGCCTATTAAAACATCTCCTACAAATATTGCTGGAGAATTAGAGGAAACTATGACAAAAGAGAGTGTTTTAATACTCCGTAAATTATAAAAGTTTCTTTAAATCTTTTCCGATTTTAGAAAAAAGCTTAATTTTTCCGTATTCTTTAACGTTTTTGTTACACACATAGACACCATCAAGCTCTTGCACTCTTTCTTTATTTGTACCAGCTTCAAAAGTCTCCCATGCAGTAACTAAAAATAATTTAATTTTACTAAACTCTTCTGGTACGCTTTCAAGATAACGATGCCAAGTAATGGTCTGCATAATTCTTTCTGCTAGAGTAGTCTTTGCTGAGATTATTGCCACAGGATCGTTTCTTTCATTTCTTTTAATTATGACGATATCTATATCTGGTTTATAGTCTCGCGTCACTTTACCTCCTTTTAGTTTCCTAATAAATTTTGAACTTAATTCGCTTTTGACCCTACCTTTCGTAATTGCTTTAAGCGATATTTTTTCTATCTGAAAATAGGCATTTAAAATTTCAGTCACCCACAATGCAAATTTGTTACCTGCGATAGGACGCATGGAGTTTGCAATACTCTTTCCGATCTCTCTTAATTCTAAAACCATTTGTGGATCTTTCAGAATTTTTTCCCATTTATGTATAGTTTTAGAACTAGCCCATTTTTTAACTGCGCGAGGAGTAATAATCTCGACAATTTCCTTATCTAAATTTTTTAAAAGGTTGCCTAAATTATTTCCCGCTTCTAAAGGATTTTTCGAAGATTTTTTAATCGCAAAAGCTATCTTGTTATTAAAAATTTTGTTTAATTTCTCTTTAAATTCTTTTTCTTGATTTTTGTCCCACTTTTGTGTAGTTTTTGACATTTCTTATAATGAAATTTACTTTGTTGCGAGGCCAGGATTCGAACCTGGATATACGGCTTCAAAGGCCGTTGTCTTACCGTTGGACGACCTCGCAATATAATTAATCATTCAACAACTCTACCACTTCCACAATTGCCAATTCCAATGGCAACTGTGGTATTGAAGCATATCTTATCTTATTCTGAGCTTCAAGAAAAGTGCTTAAAATCTTCCTCAAATCCTCCTGTCCAAATAATGACATTTGCTTTTTAAGCATCACTATTTCTTCTTTTGTCAAACCAGTCAAATAATCACCAGAACTCACAGGATTCCCCTCCCCCATTATTTTCAAAATCAACCCCTTCCTCAAATAATTAATCAAACTTTTAGAAAACTCTTCTAAATCCAAACCTTTCTCATTAACTTCATTCAAATAATTAATTGCTTCAAAAGTTTTCTTCTCACTCAAAAAACCAGTAAACTTGCTAACCATTTCAGTTTCCACCAACCCAAGCAAATCCTTAATATCTTCAGCTTTAATTTCATTCTTAGAGCCCTCATAAAGAATTGCAACCTGATTTAACAATCCTTCAGCATCCCTCATAGCGCCTGAAGCATTTAAAGCAATCAATTCCAAAGCTGATTCTCCAACTTTAATACCTTCTTTTTTTGAAAGAATCAACAATCTTTTAATAATTTCAGGCAAAGTGGATTTTCTAAAATCAAACCTCTGGCATCTTGAAATGATTGTTGAAATCATTTTATGAATCTCTGTTGTAGCTAAAACAAAAATAGCATGAGCTGGAGGCTCTTCTAATGTTTTTAAAAGCGCATTAGCTGCTTCCTTAGTCAGCTGATGTGACTCATCAATTATAAATACCTTATACTTTGATTTTGTTGGAGAAAATTTAATCCCCTCCTTTAATTCTCTAATATCATCAATTCCCCTATGAGAAGCTGCATCAATTTCAATTAAATCCATTGCTCGTCCTCTCACAATTTCATCACAAGACGAACATTTATTACAAGGTTCAAACTCCCCTTTCTTCCTATTCTCACAATTAACAGCTTTAGCTAACAACCTAGCTATTGTTGTTTTCCCTGTTCCCTTTGGCCCAGCAAACAAATAAGCATGAGCAATTGTTTCAGAAGAAATTGCATTGGTTAATGTTTTAACAACATGCTCCTGCCCAATAATCTCAGAGAAATTCTGAGGTCTGTATTTCCTGTATAAAACTAAAGACATAATTATGTTTTAAACACTACAAACTTATAGCCTAAGAAGTTCCAGGCAGCTCCTGCAACAGCAGCTATAATAGCTCCAATATTGGCCCATACTTGAAGATTCAAGCCAAATTGAGGACCAACAGAATTAACAACAAAAGAAGCAACTCCTACGTTCACTGCCATTCCTACAAGCGTAACAACATAGAACTGCAATAATTCTTTCCCCATTTTCTCTGTTTCAGCCTGTTCAAAAGCCCAGAACTTATTGCCCCAGAACTTAGAAAAAGTGGCAACAATAAAAGATACTGCTTTAAACAGAACAAATCCCCAGCCTGCAGCTACGCCAAATAAAAACATTAAAATATTCAAAACTCCCAAGTCAACTAAAACAGCTAAAACACCAATTAAAAGGAACTTTGCTACCTGAAAAACAAACAAGTACTTCTTACCAATCAACCAACCAATCCAAAGACCAAATAAGCTTAAAACAGGGAAAATAACAAATAGAGTCCACAACAGACTACTGATTGCTAAACCAAAGACACTCTCTACTTCAGCTCCTTTAAGCAAGCTATAAGCTATCCAGGCCACTCCTTCTCCTGATATTAATGCAAGAATAATGTCTGCTTTTTTCATAGCAATATTTTATCACAATTTCATATGCTTGACAATGGAAATTTATTAGATTATTAATAAAATTAGTTCATATTAGGAGGCCATCAATTGTCAGAGAAGAAAGAAGAGAGTAAAAGAATACTTAAAATAAGACTACCGGGAAAAATCAAAAATCTTGATCATGACGCGATTGATCTCATAAAATGCTACATCAACGGGGAGGTGGAAAAAGAGCCAGGGGCAGAAAACGAATCAAAAGCAGAGTTTCAATGATAAGTTTCATTGAAACTTTTTTTTAATTTGACAGTAAGCCTTATCCTTGTTATTTTAAAAACAGATATGGAAATCAAGGTTTTCAATCAAAACTTCTGTAACAACCTCTTTTAGGGAAGAAATAAATATCCTTCACTTTTAAATATTTGGATAAATTTATTTCTTCTCTAAGAGAGGTTTTTTATTTGTAATTAATCTGATAAAATAACTAAATATGCTAAAACTTTACAACACATTATCAAGAAAAAAAGAACTCTTTAAGCCCATCAAAAAAAATCAGGTAGGAATGTATACCTGCGGCCCAACAGTTTACGGACCAGGCCACTTAGGACATGCCAGAAGCTATGTGAATTTTGATGTTTTGAAAAGAACATTTATTTATAATAACTATAAAGTTAAACACATTCTTAATATCACTGATATTCACGACGATATGATTAAAAAGGCAAATGAGCTTGGTATTACCATCAAACAACTGGCCAATCGTTACACTCCTCTTTTTAAAAAAGAATTAATTGATTTAAACACAATTCCTGCTGACCAATACCCTACTGTTACTGAAAATATGACTGAAATCATTAAGATGATTAAAACATTAATCAAAAAAGGATATGGCTACATAGAAAAAGATGGTTCTATCTATTACAATGTTTCTAAGTTCAAAAAATACGGAAAACTTTCAGGTATTAAGTTAGGAAAAGCAAAAACCGGTACCAGAGTAAAAACTGATAAATATGAGAAAGAAAATGTGGCTGATTTTGCTCTTTGGAAAGGATGGAAAAAAGGAGAACCTTTTTGGCAAAGCCCCTGGGGTAAAGGCCGTCCAGGCTGGCACATTGAATGTTCTGTAATGGCTAAAAGATACTTAGGCAAAACCATTGATCTTCACGGAGGAGCAATGGATTTAAAATTCCCCCACCATGAAAATGAAATCGCCCAGTCTGAAGCAGCTAATGATGTGAAATTTGCGAATTACTGGTTCCACGCAGGACTTCTGGAAATTGAAGGCAAGAAAATGAGTAAATCATTGGGTAATTATATTGAAATTCACGAAATCAAAGAAAAAGGTTTTGATCTCATGGCATTACGTTATCTGTTTTTAACAATTCATTATGGTTCAAGAATGAATTTTACATGGAAAGCGCTAAGGGGAGCAGAAACAGCTCTGAGTCGCTTAAAAGAAACGATAAGAGAGTCAAAAACAAACAAAGTAAAACAGAATACAAGCAATAAGAAGTTCAAAGAATACGAAAATAAATTCCTGGAACACATAAATAACGATTTGAATATTCCCAAAGCTCTAGCCTTAACCTGGAACTTAACAAAAGACAAAAACTTATCAAACAAAGAAAAATACAAGCTTTTACTTGATTTCGATAAAGTTTTTGGCTTAAACCTCTCTGAAATCAAAGAAATAAAAATTCCTCAAAAAATAAAAACCTTGCTCAAAGCAAGAGAAGATTACAGAAAACAAGATGATTGGAAAAAAGCTGATGAGACTAGGAAACAAATAGAAAAATTAGGGTATAAAATTGAAGATACAAAACAAGGAGTTAAAGTAAAAAAGCCTTGATTCTCATTCAATTATCTCCTCTACCCAATCTAAAATATCTTTAGTCAACAACTTTTTAAAAGTTTTCTCAAGAGAAAAGTCGTTTTCTTTTTTAGTGGATCTATATTTTCGACAAACCTTGTAAAAATCTAAAGCCTGACCTGTAACGTTTTCCCAGGAATATTGCTTTACTTCTTGAAGTCCTTTTTTTGAAACCTTATCTCTTAAGCTTGGATTTCTAACTAATTTCTCAATTTTTTGAGCTAATTCCCTATAATCTCTTGGTTTGGTTAAAAACCTTCCTGATGATTTGTTCTTTAAAAGCTCCTTATAGCCCTGATTTGCAAAAGCAACCACTGGCGCTCCACAAGCTATTGCTTCTAAAAGAACCAAACCAAAGCTTTCTCTGTAAAGAGCAGGGCTGATAAAAATATCAGCAGTTTTGTAATAAGGAGCAATGCTTCCTGCAACTCTTCCTTCAAAAACAACTTCCCTTAATTTATTCTTTTTAACATAGCTTTTGCACTCATCTTCCAAAGGACCATCTCCAACAATAATTAACCTTAAATTTGAAAACTTCTTATTCAAAATCTTAAAAGCTTGAAGCAAATGAATTAATCCTTTTCTTTCCTCAATTCTTCCAACAAACAAAAGATTAATTTTCCCATCACAATATTTTTGAATTTTAGGAACATTTAAATTAAATTCTTCAAGATCTATTCCATTAGGAATAACCTTTTTAGGCCCTTTGTAATATTTAAAATAATCTAAAATCAAAGGCGCTACTCCTATTACTCCATCTATTTTCCATTGGCAGATTTTATTCAAAAGATATAGAAAACTAGGGAAATGTTTTAAGAATGTGCTGCCTTCCATACTGGCATGAAAAGTTAAAACATTTAAAGTGTTTGCAGCTGAAGGGCTTATTAGAATCTGCAGAATTGAAGGAAAACCAAAATTATGAAAATGCAAAATATTAAACTTTTCCCTTTTCAAGGTTCTTTCAACGGATATGGGATTGAAATTAATATCAAAATCAGCCTGAGTTCCGCTAAAATCCATTGGAAAAGAAGTGCCCAATAAAATCACATCTTTACCGTAATTTTCTGATCTTTTCCTTCTTGGAACAATGATTTTTACCTTATGCGCTCTTTTTTTCAATGCTTTAGCCAACCCCAAAACATGCTTTTTCACTCCTCCAGGCTGAATAAATGTATGAAATGTAATTAAACCAATTTTCATAATTCAAATAGTATCATAGATTTTATCAAGAAAACCTAATTCTTGCCAATCATCGCTTATAATGTTAAAAATGAATTGACTATGACAAATAAACTGCCAGACAAATTGCCTCCTCAATCAATTGAAGCTGAACAATCTGTATTGGGTTGTTTAATGATTGATAAATCAAGCATTCTTAAGATTGCTGATTTTTTAAAGGCTGAAGATTTTTACAGGAAAAGTCATCAAGAGATTTATCAAGTCTGTTTAAAGCTTTTTGAAAAAGACGAAGCAATTGATTTTTTAGCAGTATCAAACGCTTTAAAAGAAAAAGGTGTTCTTAAAGAGATTGGCGGAAGCGCTTATTTAACTGAACTGATCAACACTGTTCCAACTCCAGCTCATGCTTTTAATTACGCTAAAATAGTTTATAGGAAAAGGGTTTTAAGAGACATAATAAATGCCTCACATGAAATAGGCCAATTAGGTTACGATGAAAAAGAAGATACAGACGCTCTTTTGGATCAAGCTGAAAGAAAAATTTTCAGCATTGCCCAAAAAAGCTTATCTCAGGACTTTGTCTTGGTAAAAGACGATTTAGAAGAAGCATTTGAAAGAATTGACCAATTATCAAAACACAAAGGAGGATTAAGAGGCCTTGCCAGCGGACTTCCTGACTTAGATCATCTTTTAGCTGGTTTTCAGAAATCTGATTTGATAATTCTAGCTGCCAGACCAAGCTTAGGAAAAAGCGCTTTAGCATTAAATTTTGCCCATAACATTGCAGTTAATCAAAAAATTCCTGTTGGAATATTTTCTTTGGAAATGTCAAAAGACCAGGTAATTGACAGATTAATTTCAAGCATTTCTGGAGTTGATTTATGGAGATTAAGAACAGGCAGACTATCCAGCGAGGGCGAAGACAATGACTTTACAAGAATTCAGCAATCATTGGCAGTTTTATCAGATGCTCCAATTTACATTCACGATTCGTTGTGCTCCAATGTTTTACAGATGAAAGCAATGTCTAGAAGACTTCAAGCTCAAAAAGGATTGGGCTTAATTATCATTGATTATCTGCAATTAATGGAGCCAATGGATGCATATACCAGTCCCGTACAGCAAGTATCAGAAAATTCCCGTGCTTTAAAATCTTTAGCCAGAGAATTAAACATTCCTGTTTTAGTTGTATCGCAATTATCACGCGCAGTGGAACAGCGTTCCCCTCAAATCCCAAGACTGTCTGATTTGCGTCAGAGCGGAACCATAGAGCAAGATGCAGATGTAGTGATGTTTATTTACAGAGAAGACAGATACAGGCCTGAAAGCTCACGTAAAAACATTGCTGATTTAATTATTGCAAAGCATCGTAATGGTCCTGTGGGAAGAGTAGAACTATATTTTGATGAAGGCAGGGTGAGCTTTAGAACTCTGGAGAAAACCTACGAAGAATAAAAACCATGAATTATCCGCCAAGCATTCAAAAACTAATTGATTTGTTTTCTAAATTTCCAACAGTCGGGCCTAAAACAGCTGCCCGTTTTGTTTTTCATCTTTTAAAAGCAGAACAAAAAGATGCCAATGAATTGATTCATTCAATCTCAAATCTGAAAAAAAATATTAAAACCTGTTCTTTCTGCTTTAAATCTTTTGAGCTAACTCCAACAAGTAAAAATAAAACAGGATTTTGTGAAATCTGTTCTGATGATTCTAGGAGCAAGAATCAGCTCTGTATTGTTGAAAAAGAAACTGATTTAGCAGCGATTGAAAAGATTAAAAAATACAGAGGAAAATATTTTGTTCTAGGAGGAACAGTTTTACCTTTGAAAAAAGAAAAGAAGATAAGGATTAAAGAACTCAAAAAAACAATAAAACAAAATCCTGAAATTAAAGAAATTATATTTGCCACAAACTCAACTTCTGAAGGAGAAGCAACGGCCCTTTATTTAGAAAGAGAATTAAAAGAGTTTAATAAAAAAATCACTCGCTTGGCTCGAGGATTACCTGTTGGAGGTGAATTGGAATATGCTGATGAGGAAACTCTCAAAAGTGCTTTAGAACAAAGAAAATAAATTAGCCTTGCTTTTTAAAAAACAAGGCCATTAAAGAGCTACAACAGAGATTCAGCTCACTTTGCTTGATTATATTCTTAAGAGGAGGATTAAGTAAGTACATGCAAATGAGAACGTACAAAAAGAATTCTACCAAACAATAGTGAATTACTGCTCTATGGATTATCCTTGAACCATCATGAGAACTCCTATTAATAAGAAATTCTCTTTGACTTTCCTCTGACACCAGAGGATTTTTTCTTCTAACTTTTTCTTCCATGCTCTAATGGTGAGCCCAGAATCATAAAGTTTACGGAGGCTCAAAATATTCGAGTTGTCAGAGTAACAGATTATTATTGGTTTTTTCAAGATATTTTCTCCTCTTTGTATTTTCTCTTCTTTTACATTCTATTAAGGTTCTGCTTTTATCTTAACTCAATAAAAAAAACTCGTAAAGAGTCTCATTTACGAGCTTAAAAAAGAAAGAGAGGAAAATAAATATATTTTCCTCTTATTGTCCTGCTATGAACCGCTTGAGTTCAATTAGGAGATCATTGAATATTTTACGACCTTCGCTGTTCATCATTCCTACTTGGAAAATGATGTACTCTAGAATGAGGTTTATATCCTCCTCACTATAGATTCTTAGTCTTTTTTCAATGCTCTCTACTGTGATAATATCTACAGCAGTGCTGCTGAGAATCACAGTCATCATTGCTTCACCTGTGAATCGATCTCTTGTGAAATTCGCGGACTCTACTATCATTCTTTTTCACCATTTTTGTACTATCTATATTATACACCCTAATATTAGATTTGTCAAGCCCTATAACCCCCCCCCCTATAAAGGG